>NPIE01003112.1_pt1 | contig 26046 bp, 19 predicted proteins | sample 8637661 | NCBI WGS metagenome assembly NPIE01 (sample SAMN07420842, study PRJNA396082) | bioreactor metagenome | isolation source: sample BA12 brine-fed electro-methanogenic bioreactor BA | place: Japan: Kochi | collected 2016-12-09 | reverse complement strand
TACCTCACAATCGGGTAGTTGGTTTGTTGGTTACTGGTATACGCCGTCTATTGGTTATTGTCAACGGGTCGAGTTGCAGCCTTGTCTGCGGTACCATTCGGCACGCGTTTGGCATTTGAGGCAGAGCGCGCAGGGGTGTTGCGTATACGGCTGAGGTACTAGCAAGTGCCTCCAGCTGACGCGGCAAGCGTTAGACTGAACTACAAGGCTTCGGCGCACAGCTGAAGCACCGGACGTTAGGGGGAAGGTCGGGGCTCGATGGCAGCAGCAACGCCACCGTTCATACATCATTCAGGTGACGCCAATGCTGTTCTCTTCTCTGGCAAGCGAGTTCCGTGGGCACTGGCAGTGCTGGTGTGGGTGGTAGCGATCGTTGCTCCTGTGGCCGCTTCCGTTCTCTGGATTGCACTTGGCCCCGCATGGATGCATCAGCCAAGCATCGGACCCGCAGAGGTCCTGATTGCCCTGGCTTCGGGGTCGCTTGTCGTCGTCCCGGTTCGACTAGGCTGGACTGGCAAGTGGCATGAGCGCCAACACCAACGCGTAATCGAGGAGATAACGGGGGGCTCCGCGCTCGGGAGCTGGGGCAAGTGGCGCCGGACGATATGTGGAGGAGTGCGACTCAGGAAGCACGGCGATTTCTGCACTCCGCTCCCCGACGACTGGATCAGAGGCGACCTCCACCGGGTCGTCGCGCTCGCGCCGCTTCTCCTTCACCTGCGATGGTGGGCGCCGATATGCTTGCTGGCTGTTCTCCCTATTCCGTACTACATCCTCGTGCTGGTGGCAGTGCTGCCCGCTGCGCTCTTGCTCCTTGGAGGCTGCCTCCAAGATGTCGCTGAGGTGATCTGGCTGTGGCAGATGAGGTTCGAGACGACGGTCCCGTATGTGACGGCGGTTGGGCACCGGACCTACGTAGTCAAGATGTAGCTCCGCTTGCGGAGATTTCGACCGCGACAGCCACGGCTCGTGAGGTAGTCTGAGATAGCAGCCATTCTGGGCCGCGGCTGCGGGTCAAACCTAAGAGCGTCAGCCGGACAGACTGAGGCGTGTGAATCGTGGCGCATGTGTACATCTACACCGACGGTGCTGCCAGTCCCAATCCGGGACCAGGCGGATATGGTGTCGTTCTGCTGTACGGTAAGCATCGCAAGGAACTCTCGTGCGGTTTCGTGCGCACGACAAACAACCGCATGGAACTGCTCGCCGTGATTACCGGACTCGAGTCGCTGAAGCGTGCGTGCCAGGTCACAATCTACAGCGACTCGCGGTACGTTTGTGATGCGGTCAACAAGAAGCGGCTAGACAAGTGGCAGCTGAACAGGTGGCGACTCTCGTCCGGTCACGACGTGAAGAACGTCGATCTGTGGAAGCGCTTCCTCGTGGCAAGTCAGCCACACGAGATACGGCTGTGCTGGATCAAGGGACACTCGGGTACGCCTGAAAACGAGCGCTGCGACGGACTGGCGACGCAAGCCTCGAGACAGCGGGACCGAAACGAGGACGACGGGTTCGTGGAGGATGCTGCTGGTCCCGGGAAGGCTTTCCACCCGAAGCAGCGAGTGGGAGACGAAGTCTGCCGCAAATGCGGTTCTCCAGTGGAGAGGTGCGTGCCGTCGAGGAAGCGCAAGCGGGGACAGACCTACTACTACGAGTGGTACTTGCGATGCACCGGGTGCAGAACGATGTACATGGTTGATGAGGCGAAGCGTGCAATCCCGGCTGATGGCACTGCCGGCTAGCAAGCGCCTCCTTAGTGTCACTCTGCCCTGTGGGCTGCCTGACGAGAGTCGGGTAGGCTCGAATCCGGCAGCGGAGCGATCCACCGCGCTTCTGTCACACATGGGCTGACCGCCCTCGACAGCGGCGAGAACCGACCGCTTGTGTTGCGTTCTAAGGCCCCGGAATCGACCGGGTAATGGTACGGCTAGGGGCTAGAAACACCGTCTCTGAGCAGGACGGCTAAGGTTCGTTTAGAAAAGGGTATCACGGTGATACCCCCCTGTTTGCGGAGGCCCTTCGCAGGCTGCTCACCTCTCGCGATCCGGTCGGCCCACGTTCGGCTCCGCCCCGGCCCAGATACCCCGGTACCGCTCCAGTGCGCGCTTTCGTCGGGCGACGATACCGCGATCTGTCACTCGCTGATTCGCGAGCGCGTGATCGAGGTCGCGGAAGACCTGAGCCGCTAGGTAGGCCGCAGCCGACAGCCCTGCCATGACGGGCGCCGCTCGCTCCCCACCGGTGGCGCGCTCGAGAGCCGTCACGTCTTCATTGCGCAGATGACCGCTCTCAGCTCCGCGGCTCCACGAGACATCGATCTCCTCCGAGAGGTCGCGCCCGCCGAGAGCAACTGCGGTGGCCTCCCTCCCCACACCCGCGGCACCGCATGCCCGCGCCGCCCGGATGCGGTCGCGCTCGAAGCACGCCGGGTCGAGCCCGCGAGACGTCAGGACGGGCACCGCCCGCCAGGCCCGCTCCCTCAGGTGGTGTTGCTCCAGTTCCGCCGCTGCGTGGAGCACGCTCTGGCCGATGCGATGCTCGAGGTCCTCGGCTGCAGCCGCACGCGCGTCGGACAGAAGCGGGGCCTGGCTCGTCTGGTACCTCGCCATCTGCTCGGCGAGGGCGACGTACCGATCCGCCGCGGCCCGATTCGTCGACTCACCCAGGAGCTGGCTCACCACTTCGGTGACAGCCGTCTTCGTCTCGGGGGGCATGTAGCCGAGAGCAAGCCGGCCGTGGCCCGGCAGTGTGGCAGCCACTCGCTCAAGCCCCGTTGCCAGCGCCTCCAGATGCTGAGGCGATGGGACCGGCGTGGCGGCCGGCCGCCTGAGGTCGACCGGAGACGCACCAGGCGCCCAGTCCATGAGCTCGCTCACGACTTGCAGCTCGGTGCGCGTGCTCGCCACCAACGCATCCCGGATGGCACCCTTCTCCGCGCCGAGGTCGGCACAGACGGGTCGCCACAGCTCCCGGGTCAGCGTCTCCCGAAGACCTGTGAGAGCGTCGGCGGCGATCGTGTCGTGGCCGCGTTTCCTGTCCGCCGAATCCCATGCGATCACATGCAGATGCGGGTGCCCCTCGGACGGATGAAGAGCGGCGACCCACCGCAGCCGGTCGACGGGGATCCCGAGTCCGTGAGCCAGGGTCGGCGTCTGCTCGCACATGAAGTGCTCCCAGGAGTCCTTGTCCACAAGCCCCACCGCAGCCGCCGTCTCCTCGCGGACCGAGAGGATGATGCGGTACGCGGGTGAGTTCTCGAGCGCGTTCAACTCCCTGCGGACGGTCATCGGATCCGCCACACCCAACCTATCGAAGAGTCCGTGCAGCTGCAGACCGTCTGGGGTCTCACGCGCCACCCCCGGACGTTCCGAGATGTACGCCAGGTACGCATCGTCGGCGGAGACATCGCGGTGCTGCGCCCGGAGCAGTGACGCCTCGGTCACCGTCGTGTCGACGCCCGGCCGGGTGCCGATGTACTTGAGGTGCGCCGCGTTACCGGATTGCACGCGTGCCGCGTCCGGACTCTTGAAACTGAGCTTGACTACCAGGTTGCTGGACGACATGCGCACCCTCCCTCATTCGGCCGAGGACGTGGTGTCATCCGGGTCGTCCTCGGGGGACGACCCGATCGTCTGGCGCGCGAATGACACGGCCCTCCCGCGACAGGTGTCGTAGAACCGCTGGGCCTCGGCCGTGCTGAAGTCGCACTGCTGCACGAGCACCTCGAGGCTGAGGAACGTGGCAGTCGCTGACGCGATCACTCCCTTCGCGATGAGAGAGCGAACCGCCGCCGCGAGACGCTCCGAAGCGTCTCGCGTTGCGGCGAAGACCATCTGCTCGAGCGTCCCGCGCTGGGCATCGTAGGCGTCCGATGTCAGGCAGAACTCCACGTACTCGTGCGCCAGGGTGGTGGGCGGCACGCCGCGCGCCGCGGCCACCTTCGCAAGGAGCTCGTAGGTCTGCTCGTCAAGCCGCAACGCCACTCGCTTACCGCCTGCAGTCGTCGTTGTCACAGTCATCACCACTTCCGGATTCGTGCTTGTCTGGGATGGCAACCGCCTCGCACCGCGTGGTTGCCAGATGAAGCCGCCGGCTGCGGCGGGCTTTCCCCTGCTCACCGGCACCGCCGGGGATGCGTAGCCCTCCGCCTATTGCGCTCGTGGCAACAGGCCTTATCCTGCCTTCGTTTCAGAACTGCGCAGCAGCCCCCCCTACCGGCCCTTGTTCTTCGGGGGCTTGGGATTCTGCTTGGGGCCCCGCTTGCGCCACGCCGCCTGGTTCCTACACTCCCGCAGTTTCGCCTCAGCGACCCCGGCGCGTTGCTTGGCGTTCTCCAAACGAGCGACCGTCTGGTAGACCTGTTTTTGTGCAACCTCGTGGAGTTGGATCAGGGTGTCGAGCGCTTCATTCGCTTGCTCGTCTCTCGCAATCACCTTGCGCAAGACCGTGACTGCTTCGAAGTAGGTCATCTTCATCACCTTCCTGGAGACTGGTCCGGGACATGTCGATCGCACTGCGCTCCCCTTACCGGCATCCGTTAGACTGAGACCCGGTTGTGCTTGGCTGCCGAGGGAGGCCACGTGCGGGATCCGGTGGAGCTCTACTTCACTACGCTGCGCGATATCCACGCCTCCGGCGCGGGCGTCGCCGAGACGAGCTACTACGGCCCACTCGCCGAGCTTCTTACGGCGCTGGGCGGCAAGCTCAAGCCGAAGGTCACCGCGATCATCAACCTCCGCAACACGGGAGGCGGCATCCCGGACGGCGGCCTGTTCACGGCTCCGCAGCTCAAGGGTTGGGATCCTGGGGTCGATCCCCTCTCTGGCCAGCTTCCCGCGCGAGGTGCGATCGAGGTCAAAGGCACGTCTGACGACGCGTTCACCACCGCTGAAGGCGAGCAGGTGGCCCGCTACGTGGAGCGCTACGGCCTCGTCCTCGTCACCAACCTCCGCGACTTCGTGCTCGTGGGCCGCAGCGCCGACGGCACCGGCACGCGCATCCTCGAGACGCTGCGCCTGGCCACCACCGAGGCCGGCTTCTGGGCACACGTGCAGCAGCCGCGAAAGTACGCCGAGGATGCGAGCGAGGGGCTCACGGAGTTCCTCCAGCGCGTCTTGCTCCACAACGCGCCGCTTTCGGACCCGAAGGACCTCGCCTGGTTCCTCGCAAGCTACGCACGCACTGCGCGCTTGCGCCTCGAGCAGAAGCACGAGCTGCCCGCGCTCGACGCATTGAGGTCCCAGCTCGAGGATGCGCTCGGCCTCAAGTTCGAGGGCGAGAAGGGCGATCACTTCTTCCGCTCCACGCTCGTGCAGACACTGTTCTACGGCATGTTCGCCGCCTGGGTTCTCTGGGCGCGCGGGCGCGACCGAAACGAGGAGATCCCCTGGGAGAGCCGCTTCCAGTGGGAGACAGCCAGCCAGACCCTGCACGTTCCGATGGTGGCCGAGCTTTTCTACCAATTCTCTAACCCAGGCCGGCTGCGCGATCTCAACATCTCCGAAGTGCTCGAGTGGGCCGAAGAGGTGCTCTGGCGCGTGCAGCGCGGCCCCTTCTTCGAGAGGTTCCAGGAGCACCACGCGGTGCAGTACTTCTACGAGCCATTCCTCGAGGCGTTCGACCCGCAGCTCCGCAAGGAGCTCGGCGTCTGGTACACGCCGGATGAGGTCGTGAAGTACATGGTGGCGCGCGTGGACTGGGCGCTTCGCGAGGAACTGGGTATCGCCGACGGCCTGGCCGACCCGAGCGTGGTGGTGCTCGACCCGTGCTGCGGAACCGGCGCGTACCTTGTGGAAGTACTGCGGAAGATCGACGAGACACTCACCGCGAAGGGAGCCGACGCGCTTACGCGCAACGACGTGAAGCGCGCGGCGATGGAGCGCGTGATCGGTTTCGAGATCATGCCCGCACCGTTCGTGGTCGCGCACCTGCAGATGGGGATCCTCCTGGCCGAGCTCGGCGTACCGCTCAAGGACGCCGACGAGCGCGCAGCCATCTACCTCACGAACGCGCTCACCGGCTGGAGTGACGGCACCGTCCAGCCTCCGAAAGACAAGCGCGCGGTTGTCGGCCAGATGCACTCGACGCTGCTCTTCCCCGAGTTTGCCGAGGAGCGCGACGCCGCCGACCGCGTCAAGCGCGAAGAGTGCATTCTCGTGGTAATTGGGAACCCGCCGTATAACGGGTTCGCCGGATTGGCGGTGGATGAGGAACGCGATCTCGTCGAGCGTTACAAGGCCGGGCTCAAGGAGTGGGGGATCACGAAGAACTACTTGGGCGACCTGTATGTTCGATTCTTTGGGCTCGTGGAGCAGCGGGTGTTTTCCGACCGCCGCGGCGTGGCTTGCTTCATCTCAAATGAGTCATGGGTCTCAGATCCTTCGTATGTCACCATGCGACAGCAGATGCTGACGAGATTCGACCGCTTCTGGATCGACAACATGCACGGTGACAGGACGATCTCCGAGCGTGGGCCGGATGGCAAGACGAGTCAGACGGTATTTGCGATGCCCGGTCACTCACCCGGCATTCGGCAGGGCACCGTGGTGTCGCTGTGGCTCAAGTCAGGAGTCAACGAGCCGAGCGATACGGCGGAGGTTCACTTCTGCGATGAGTTCAATGAGTCGAGCGCGGTCGAGAGACGTTCGCACCTGCTGTTGAGCCTCGATGTAGATGCTGCGACCCGCTATGTACGCGCGAATCCGTCGCCAGACAACAAGTATGCATTCCGTCCCGACGCCGTCACCTCTGAGTATCGCGGCTGGCCGGCACTTCCCGAGCTGCTACAGGAGAAGCCGTTCTTGGGAATGAACGAGAACCGGGGGGAGGCGTTGTCTGATCATGACCGCAGTCCCCTTGAGGACCGAATGCGCGCATACCTCGATCCGCGTCTCTCGCTTGAGGACCTTCCTGAGACCCTTGCCGAGCTGAGGCGAGCATGGGCCAACTTCGATCCGGCAGAGACCCGGGGCCGACTGCTCCGCGAGAGCTCGTTCGATGATTCGAAACTGCGCCGCTTCCTGCATCGACCCTTCGACTTCAGGTGGGCATACGCAGAGGACACTGCGAACCTGTGGAATCGTCCTCGTCCCCCGTTCGTACGCGCCGAGCGCGAGGGGACGGCCTTCCTGTACGCAAGGTACAGGGCACCAAAGAGCGATGGCAGCGCGCTGTTTCTGTACGGAACCAGCCTGTGCGATCAGCACGTGATGTTCGTGGATGGCTACGCGGTTCCCTTCGCGGTGGTTGGAGCTAGCAGGGGTGCTTCGCTATTTGACGACGAGGACGCACAGCCAAACCTGTCGGCCCACTCGCAGCGCTACCTGGTCAATCTCGGTGCCGACCCCGGGGACGCTACCGACCTGATGATGCACGTGTTGTCGCTCGGCTACTCACCCAGATACATCGCTGACTGCGCGGACGGCCTCCTGCAAGATTGGCCACGTCTTCCGCTTCCAGCGACCGTCGAGGCATTCCTCCAGTCAGCATCGCTGGGTCAGAGAATCGCTCGAATCGTTGATGCCGGAGCCAAACCCAACCTGGCGCCCGAGCCACCGTTTGGCGGCCTTGCCTCGAGGGATGGTCATCCCCTTGATCCGCAACGTCACCTAGGCGTGAACGCCCGTTGGGGTCAATCGGGCCGTGGAGGCATCGTCACACCGTCCACCGGCAAGCTCACCGAACGCCCATACACCGACGACGAGCGCCAGGCGATCGCCGAGCACGCGGCCACACTCGGCATGTCGGCGGAGCAGGCGATCGAGCTCCTCGGCGAGACGTGCTTCGACATCTACCTCAACGACAAGGCGTACTGGCGTTGCGTGCCTTCTGCTGTGTGGCGCTACACGATCGGCGGCTACCAGGTGATCAAGAAGTGGCTGTCGTACCGCGAGCGCGCGCTGCTCGGCCGCGACCTCAAGCCCGAGGAGGCGCGCTACGTCACCGAGATGGTGCGCCGCATCGCTGCGCTCGTGCTCATGCAGCCCGAGCTCGATGCGAACTACGAGCGTGTGAAAGCCGACGTGTGGGAGTGGCCCCGCCAGTCCTGCTGAGCATGTCAGCACTGACAGGTAGACTGGGCGAGAGTCTCGATACGGAAGGAGCGACATGTTCGTGTTGTATGAGGGCTCAGTCAAGGGCGATTACCAGGGCAAGACCGTGCTGAATCTGCTCAGCAATGTCGATGCAAACAGAGAAGGCGAGAGATTCAGCGAGCACGGGTTCGAAGGCGGCACAACCTGGCTGTACGACAGCGAAGAGTGGGCGGATCTTGTTGACTACTTCTTCAACGATGATACTGACGGCCAGCCGGAGGAGGAGCGTGTTCGTGACGCGGAGTCATGGCTAGCAAGGACTGGCATGCCTCGCCGAATTCCATCCAATCAGTTGATCGTGAACATGCGCGGCACCGATGAGCACTACCGGATCTTCAGCGATGAGATTGGCCTCGAGGAAATCAACAACATGCTGAAGGCTGCATTTCCTGACTACGGCTATCGAGTTGTCGAGGAGTAGTCGGCACACAACTGCGATTGGTCAGCCGCGACCGCTCGAGGCAGGCTCGCCGAGGCCAACCGCTGTTGCGTGAAGGCGGGGCCTCAAGATGGGGGCACGATGACAGGGCATCAAGTCCATGCACCCGGTTGCGTATACCTGATCTACTGCGATGAGAGCCGGCACACGTCCGATTCAGGCGATCACTTCATGGTCATCGGCGCGCTGTCTTGCCCCGAAGCTCGTAAGCGCGACATCGTCCACCGCATTCACAACCTGCGGGCCATACATGCCACCCAGGGCGAGTTCGGCTGGAAGCGGCTTTCGCCAAACAAGCGAGGCTTCTACTGGGCCCTTATCGACTTGTTCGCGTCCGAGCCCGACCTGCAGTTCCGCTGCATCGTGGTGGATAGGACGAGGTTCGTGTCGGATGATCAGGAGCTTGGCTTCTACAAGCTCTACTACCAGATGCTCGTGCATTGGCTCAGCCCAGGCTGCACCTATCGGGTGCTCCTCGATCAGCAGCAGAATAAGGAGCAGGGCCGCTTCTCCACACTTCGTGAAGTACTGAGGCGAAAGCTGATGGGGCGCGCCAAGATCCTCTCGCTTGAGCCGGGCGACTCGTCGGAGCTCGAGATTATGCAGCTTGCAGACCTGCTCGTTGGCGCTGTCGGCTACGAACGCAACGGGCGCACAACGAGCGCCACGAAGGTGGAGTTCTGTCAGGACTTGGCTTCAGCACTCGGCGTGCCTGCGATTTCCCGATCGACCGCGCCTGACGAGGAGAAGTTCAACGTCTTCCACTTCGGTTCGCGGGGCATCGGGGCAGCCGGATGAGCGCGTGGCCGCTTCTTGACATCCCCGTCGGCCTTGATGATGCCGCGCTGATCAAGCACTTCTGGGACTACTTTCGGCACGCCTACATTGAGGATGCGGATGGACATCATGTCGACATCCGCGACTGGCGGGGCGTGCTCGTGATCTTCTCGAAGTTCGCCTATCAGCACGCCATTTCGGGGCACGGAGACTACCGCGACGGTCTCGGGATTCACGACGTGGCCTTCGAGCCAACGCGCGCGGAGCGGCTACCGTGGATCGGTCTGACCCTGGCCGGCGAGGCGGTGATTGAAGTCCGCCATCAGGAGCTCTGCGACAGCCGCAGGCGCAGACTCAAGAGACGCGTTCTCATAGTCACTGATGAGGCGTACGTCGTGGTTCTCGATCGCCAAGATGACGGGCTGCTTAGATTCAGGACCGCGTTTCCCGCAGACGCGAGTTACCTCACGAAGATTCGGCGTGAGGGAGCCCGCGTGGAGCTGCACAAGCCGCCTCCGGAAAAGGAAATGCCCCAGTCTTAACGGCGACTGAGGCGCTGCCACGACCCAAAGCCTTGGGCAAAGGATCGATTAGAGTCTACCCAAAGGGTCCGACATTGTACACCCTGTGTCACCCGGCGGAGCGCGCTGCGACGTCTCACCGCTTTCGTTCTATTCGGTTATCAAGGTGCCGTGCTGACGGGCTCGAGGCGCATTGCCGCCCCGTCCAGGAGGAAGTAGTCCATGGCGGTACGTCCGTGCCGGACCTTCCGCCAGTCCAGCCGAATGAGCGGCCGCGGATCGCGGACGTCCAGCTTGTAGCCTCGGCTGCGGAGCTCTTGCTTGCGCCTCTCGCAGTCGTCGGGCTCCGGAGCCCACATCAGGCCGACGGTGGCAGCTTCCTGCTCGAGCGAGCCGCTGCCGCGAAGGTGATGCAGACGGGGCTTGCCCTCCTCAGGTGCACGCGAGTACTGCGACAGCGCGAGAACCAGCACGCCACTCTGCTTGGCAACCTGCTGGATCGAACGCATGAAACGTGCGAGATCCGCGTTCTCGTTGGTGCGTGCCTCGTAGGCGATCTGGATGTAATCCAGAACCGCGATGCGTCCACCGGCCGCGGCGAATGACCTGATGCTGGCCGTCGTCTGCGCCTCGCTCATACCCGCTGCCTCCACGAGCTCCAGGTGCTGGTCTTCGAGAAGAGGCGCCGCCTCACGGCGGTACTTGGCGCGCTCCAGATCGTTGAGACCCGCGTGGGCAATTCCGACACTGCGGCCGGTGGCCCGTGCGATGAGACGGTCGGCCAGCTCGGCGACGCTCATCTCGAAACTCAGGAAGAGGACCGGCCACGTCTCGCGCCACACGTCGACCGCCTGCAGCGCCAGTGCGGTCTTGCCAACGCCCGGGCGCCCTCCGATCACGCACACGTCACCGAAGTGGAGGCGAGTCTCAGTGCCCGGCAACCTGGCGGCGCTGCTCGGCCGGGCGTACTCCTCGAGGCGACGGGCAACAGCAGCAGATGCGCGGATGCTCGGACGAGATCCGGCATTGGAGAGCGCAAGCATGGCGGCGGTGTGTGCCGCGATCACCTCGTCCGAGTCCTGGCCCTCGTAAGCTGCAGCCTCGGCGGCAGTCGTTGCCCTGATCACACTGCGAAGGCGGCTCTTGTCCCGGACGATGGCTGCGTACTGCTTGGCGTGACCGAAGACAGGGGCGGCATCGGCGAGGTCCAGCAGTGTCGCCTTTCCACCGATCTCCTCGAGTGCGCCGCGCGTCTCGAGCTTGGCGGCGACTGAGACCGAGTCCACAGGCTCTCCTGCGCTCCTCAGGGCCCCAATGGCATCGAACACGTGGCAATGTGCCGTCCGGTAGAAGTCAGAGGCTGAAAGCAGCGTGTCGCCGAGTTCTCCCCCGAGCATCAGCGCACCGAGAACCGCGCGCTCGGCGTCGAGATCGTGAGGTGGTATGCGATGCAGCCTAGAAGGCGACACGGGCTGCCCTTTCGTCACCGAGCTTGAGCCTGAAGAGCGCAAGCGGAGATCTGACGACATCGGCTCTCGCCACTCCATCGGCGGCGCGACTGATCTCTGATGGTAGGAGGTCTGATGCCGAAGACGCGACCGCTCTCTCAACCTGCTCTGGTGTTATCGCTCGGGGACTCCTGTGGGAGAGCCGTTCTGCGATTTCAGAGAAGAGTTCTGCAGCTTGCTGCTCTTCTCTCTGGCTCTCTGGCTCTAGGAGGCTCGTTTCCGCAGATGGCACGGGCCGTGGGTGTGCTGTTGGGTGTGCTGTTGGGTGTGCTGATTCAGCACAGGCAGACGCATTTGGGTGTGCTAATACAGCACAGGCAACGGTCTCTGGGTGTGCTGTATTAGCACACCCAGACTCCAGAATGGTCACCACCGCGGGGGCGTACTGGTTCTTCCCCGGCTGATAGGTGACCAGGGCTGGTCGATCATCCCTCGATGACGAAAGCGCGATGAGCGCACGGTTCGCGTGGGCGCGGTCGATGTGCGCCGCGTCCGCGATGGTGCCGACGGAAGCGCGAACCCGACGCGGCGCTGAGAAGCACGCAAGCCCCAGGCATGCGAGGTACGTGCGCAGCTCTTGATGCGTCAGGCACGGGGCGGCTTCAATGGCGAACATCGGCATCTTAGCGAACGGTTCGGTAGGCATGTCGACCGTCACTCCGCCGCATCATGCGATGGCCTTCTCGGCACGATCGACTGCGCAGTCCTCGTCGGTCACTACCGTGTATGGAATGCCGAGCTCGTCGAGCAACCGCGGGACGATCACACGGCGCGACTTCTCCGGCCCCGTCAGTGGCCAGCCTGGAGCCGACCGGTATGCGGCACTGCGGGACAACGACAGCGCGGAGCCTACTTCCGCAATGCGGGAGAGGAGCGGCAGACGCTGACCGTACACCACTACGTGTGGAGCGCTCATCTCGATCCTCCTCCCGCAACCTCCTCGAGGAGCCCCTCGGGCTCGCCTTCCCACCCGAGTGCGGCTGCGACCTTCGCAAGCTGCGAAGGGTATGGGCGCAACCGCCCGCTTTCGATCTGACCGACGGTGGCGGGGTGCATCTCCGCCACCCGCGCGAGAGCTGCCCGGCTCATGCCGGCCCGCTCGCGCTCGCACCGCATCCGCATGGTTGTCATGGCTGCTCCGCTCTACGCGTGGACAAGGTCTTGTCGTAGGTGTACTCTGCGATTATCGCCGTGTCCACCACTTTACGACCATAGAAAGCGCAGAGTTGCGATGAATCAAGTGGGGAACCCACCTTCGCTGGCCGAGCGGGTGCGCTTTAGGTGGTGGCGCCCGAGCACGAAGTTGCCAGTCTGGTCAGAACTTGAGGACCTGCGTGGAATCATTCCGACCGCTGTGCAGGAACGCTGCGACAATGAGCTGTGGATGCTCTCTGACGGCGATGACGGGCGATTCGGCTTCGGCCCATGGCTGATCGTGGACCAGGACTATGCCTACGAACCCTTGAGGGAGTACCCGGCACTGTTTCGCGAGTTCGTGTCATTGCCCTTCTCGCGTGACGCGTACGAAGGGTTTGCACGTCAGTACGGGTCATTGATGGCACGATTCGAGCAGGGACTCCCAGATCGACTTTCAACATGGGTCATCGAGCACCATGAGCTGCGAGGGGCGGTCATGCTCGCAGACGCACTAGCTGCGCACGAGACCGAGAACCTTGAGGATCTTGGCATCTCCTGGGAACCCGCAAGGAACCTGAATGGTGGACCGATTCGAGGCCACTCGCTCGCGTCCTTCCGATACACGCCCGTCACGCTCTACAACTTGATGGTGGAACATCCTGAGATTCCGGAGGACAGCCAAGTCCTCGCCTCCCTTCAGTCACAAATGTGGGAGACGCGAACCGGAACGCTCCTCGAAGCGGACTCGGGTCACCGGGCACTCGCTCAAGCGGTCTTGGAACATACCATCAGCGAGCGTATGGCCCAACACGGTGTCACTCCGATGATCGCGCGGGATGGCGGCACACTAGGCCCAGGGATGCATCTCTCGTTCAGAGTCCCCCACTTGGCCGGCGCCCTGTGGCTGCAGTTGTTGCTCGCGATTGACGGAAATCGCACTTACAGGACATGCCCGGTATGCGGCAAGTGGTGGGATGACACCGACGCTCGATCGCACAAGGCAGTCTGCAGCAACAAGTGCCGCGCCAAACGCTCGTATGAACTGCGCAAGGCCGCCAAGGAAGAGGCTGCGGAGAACGGTGAGTCCTCGTGACGCGCTCCCGAGATAGAGACGGCATCCGCAAGCTCGGCAGGGGCCACTACCGGGTCTGCGTCGAACTGGGCAAGGACGCCGACGGGGATCGTCAGCGCGTGCACAGGGAAGTGCGCGGAACGCTCGAAGCCGCGCGTGCTATGCAGGTTGAGCTGCGCACCCAGAAGATCAAGGGGCAACTCTCGGGACGCCCCAACCAGCCGCTCTCCCAGTACCTCGACTCGTGGCTCGAGACCAAGAGGGGCACCGTGGCAGCACGGACCTTTGAGGGGTACCAGATCAAAGCTGAGGCCGTCAGCGCTGGCCTCGGCAGTATTCGCCTCTGCGACCTGACCACACAGCAGATCAACGACTACTACGCGACATGTCGCACGGAGCTCGCCCACCCGATTCGCAAGGGGTCCCACCGTCCGCCTCGCGAGCCAGATGACGACGACGGCCCTCGCTACCTATCACCAACCACGATTCACCATCGGCATGTCGTTCTCAAGATGGCCCTGAAGGCCGCCGTGGAGGACGGCATCATCCTGCGCAACCCCGCAGCCCGCGCCACTCCCCCACGGGTGGCACGGAAGACACTGCACGTGCCCGACGAGACCGAACTGGTGCAGCTGCTCGACGTGACCGCCGGTACGCCGATCGAGGAGATCGTCTGGCTGGCCCTGCACTCCGGCGCCCGGCTCGGCGAACTGCTGGCGTTGCGCTGGCGAGACATCGACTTCGGTCGCGGTACGATCCACATCCGGCGCACCCTCGTCGAGCACATGCGCAGGGAACCGGGAGGCGAGTGGTTCGACTTCAAGGAGCCAAAGAGCGGCAGCGGGCGGGCGGTGGACCTGGATGCCGAGACACTCAGACGCCTGCGCCGCGTGAAGAGCGCTCAGGCCGAGGAGCGGCTCGCGCTGCCGGACGTGTGGCGCGACTTCGACCTCGTTTTTCCGACGTACTGCGGAGAGCCTCAGCGGCCTTCCTTCGTCTCCACGCGCTTCCACACCCTGGCCGAGAGCATCAGCCTTGGAGACGTGCGCTTCCATGACCTCCGGCACGCGCATGCCACGACGCTGCTACGGCAGATGGTGCCACCTCACCTCGTCCAGCGCCGGCTGGGACACTCCGATCCGGCGTTCACACTGCGGGTGTACGCGGACGTCCTGCCGGGTCAGCAGCAAGAGGCTGCCGATGGCTTCGCCGAGGCCCTCAGGAGGGCACGCGACGCGGGGTGATACGAGTTAGCCGGAGTGATACTCCCACTCGCGCAGAATCTCCTCGGTGGAGATCCGATTCTCCGGGGGCACCAGCTCTTGGAGCTCTCCTCCTCCGTGCATCCCCCAACGCCGGGGACGCCTGAAGGTACCGTCCTTCACCAGCCGCTCGAACGAACGCGGGTCTACCGTGAGTACTGCGGAGTCGTCGCTGTTGATCACCCTGAACGCATACCCAGGTCTCTCATACCACAGGATTGTGAACGCTTGGCTTCGTGTGTATATGAACCTCTCCGCATTCTTGACGGCCATGCCGTTGCAGTAGGCGACCAGTTTCTTCGTTGCGATCCTGGTGCCCGCGGGCAAGGTGTCATCACCAGTCATTACCAGGTCATGTCCAAGCGGGAGTGCGAACAGAGTATGCCGGGTCCCTGGAGCTGGACCGTCCAGCGGATTCTCGGGGCGCCGCGCGAAGCAGCGGCACACTGGGCAGTCCGAGGCAACGAACTCGGCATCGCCCGAGTACCACAGCGACCACCTCCGCTGGCGTTGCGCTGCGACTATCTCATCCCAGTGAGACATGGATTGTGCCAACAGGATGTGCTTGTTCTCGTCGAACGGAAGCACGAGGTCGGCGTGTTGCCCCTGCTTCCGAGGACTGCCCTCTCGGTTCGCCTCCACCAGCGCGGAAATGTTGTAGACGAGTTCCGCCATCTGTCGATTCGCCTCGATGTTGGCGGGCGTGCGCTGCTCTAGAAGCGTCAGCATGCGAAGGTAGAAGTCGAGTTCTGGTGTCCCTTCAGGGGGTAAGACAAGCCGCTGCTTGGTCGCCCGCAGCAGCTGCCCGAACAACCCCTCCATGTCGGCGAAGACCGCCTCCAGACCCTGCGCCCCTTGGTACTTGTCGGGATACCAGTCGGGCGAGCTGAATGCGTCCAGCGCCTCTGGTGGCAGGGTGTACAGGTCGTTCTGGAATGCCACCTGATCGACCGTTGAATCCCAGACTTGATGCTGCCCCGGTTTCGTGGACAGTCTTCGTTAGGCCGCACTGGCCTCTGCTGATACGAGTGTAGCGTGGATCTGCTCGAAAACGAGCGGGCTCTTGTACCCGAGTGCGGAATGCCGACGTCGGCGGTTGTAGAAGCCCTCGATGTAGTCGAAGATTGCGGTCCTGGCGGCGTGCTTGGTGGCGAAACGCGTCCGGCTCGTCAGCTCGGACTTGATGAGCGCCATGAAGCTCTCGGCCGCGGCATTATCGTAGGCGTCACCTCTCGATCCCATCGAAGCTGCGATGCCGGAGGCCTTAAGCTCTCGACCGAAGGCAAGCGACGTGTATTGGCTGCCGCGATCGGAGTGATGCACGAGTCCTGTGCCGGGTCTGCGCCTGCCCACCGCCATCGACAGCGCGTCGATCACCAGATCGGCCTTCATGTCATTGCGCATCGACCAGCCGACGATCATGCGGGAGAACACATCGATCACAACAGCGAGATAGAGGAATCCCTGATCGGTTCTGATGTACGTGAAGTCTGCGACCCACAGATGGTCGGGAGCGGTGGCGGTGAAGTCACGCTCGACGAGATCGGGAGCGGGAGGAGCGGCCGGGTCGGGAGTGGTCGTGCGCCACTTCTTGCCGCGTGTCACGCCCACGATCCCCTCCTCCCTCATCAGACGGGCCACGCGCTTGCGCCCCACGAAGATCTCGTGGTCATCGGCGAGCTCAGCATGGATCTTGGGCGCCCCGTAGCGGTTGCCCGATCCCTTGTAGATGTCATTGATCGTCTCAGTGAGCGCATCGTCGGCACGACGGCGCTCTGAGGGTGGCCGGCTCTGCCAGGCGTAGAAGCCCGAACGCGACACACCAAGAACTCTGCACAGCAAGGAGACGGACCGCTGTGACTTCTTCGCCTCGATCAGCCGGAAACTCATCTCCGGCGACCGGTCTCCTTCGCGAAGAAAGCCGCGGCCTCTTTGAGGATCTCTCGTTCCTCACGGAGCACCCTGTTCTCGCGCCTCAGGAGCTTGAGCTCCTCGCGCTCGGCGCTCGTCAGACCATCCTTGCGGCCCTCGTCGACATCGGTCTGCGCGATCCAGTTGCGAAGCGTCTGGTCGGCGATCCCGAGGTCCTTGGCGATTTGTGCGATCGAGATGTCGCCCGAGCGGGCCAGGCGGACGGCCTCTTGCCTGAACTCAGGTGGATACGGTGCTCGCGTTCGTGGCATGTGGACAACCTTTCCGGGGACTGGAATCCCCAATGCTCGGTTGTCCACGAAACCGGGTCAACATCAGCTCGGCACCTCCGAAGCGCTTTCCTCAGGCACCTAGGAGCGCACGAGGTGTGCTAAGCGCCCTTCAGCTTCCCACTTCTCGAAACCGGGAGTCCGCATCGTGCCCGTCGACGGCCTTGTTGACTTCATCCGTCGTCACGGCGGCCCACTACCGCATCCGTGACAAACAGGCACGCATTCACGTGACTTCTCAGTTCGCCCGCTTGTGCTCTCAAGCGGCATGCGCTCATCTTCGGTGGGTTTCAGAACCAGATCGATGCCATCAGTGACAGGCGTCACTCTGAGGGCTGTACATGCCGTTCGTCAGGACAGTCGGCGCTCCGGGCAGGACGGCGGCAAGACCTGGAGAATTATCCCATGGGGATTATGTGCTGCACTCGCGGATCGGGGGATCCATGGCGAAGAAGCTGCTCGGGGGAGTGCGGCCGATGGCCGCGCTGCTGACTTCGTTTGCAATGCTCGCTCAGCTCATCTCATTTGCGCCGCCAGCGGTAGCTGCCCAACCTGTTCCTCGCGAGATGGTTGAGCAGCGGACTGCCAAGACGCGCGTCTTCGACAATGGTGACGGCACGTACAAGTTCGAATCATTCGCCGAGCCTATCCACTATCAAGACGACGCCACAGGCCCCTGGAAGGCCATCAACAGCGATCTCGTGCCGCAGTCGGACACTGGCAAGAGTGGGTGGAAGAACAGGGCGAATAGCTTCAAGGCTTCCCTGCCAGATGTGCTCGGCGCAGAGTGGGTGAGTCTCGAGGCCAGCGGCGCTGTTGTCTCTTACCGGCCCGCCTCAAGCGCAGTTCCTCTTGTTGAGGCGGAGGTATCCGCAAGCGAGACCGGCACGGTTGACTCCGCAGAGCCGGAGAGGATCAAGTACAAGAGCGCCTTCGGGCCAGGGGTGGATGTCGAGTACACCTCCACCGCGAGCGGCCTCAAAGAGACCATCGTGCTCGACAAGTACAGGGGCACTAGTGTCTTCGCATTCGATCTTGACACCGGGGCTCTCGAGCCCCGCACGACTGTGGACGGCGGAATCGGGCTGTACTCCGCCGAGAGCACGACGCCTGTGTGGGTGATCGCCCCGCCGTTCGTGGAGGACTCCAAGCGCAACCTCGCGGGCGATTTTGCCAGAACCGAGAAGGTCACTTACTCCTTGGTGCCGAACGACGGAATCTGGCGCCTCAGTGTCGTGGTGGATGAAGGGTGGCTGAAGGCAAAGGCGCGCGTGTGGCCCGTGAAGATAGACCCCACCTTCTACTTCATCCCGAACGGCTACAACAACTACGGCACATACCAGAACAACGGATACTGGCCCACGATGGACACGTTTGTGACCGACGCCTACCCGAATAACAATCATGGCGGATGGGGTGAACTCCGAGTCGGCTATTACCCGGGCGCTGGCAATAATCGATCCTACGTGATGCCCGACGTGGCGCACCTCATGTGGCTGCGGCAAGCCACTTCCATAAACATCCTCAGCGCGACAATGAACATGTACTGCACATGGCGCTTCAGCCCGTATCCCTCGTGGATCTACTATGGTCCTGCGGCTGGAGGCTGGGGGGAGTACGGGACCACTTGGGCCAACCAGCCCGGCTACTCATCCACCGATGGCGTCCTCGGCATCTACGCAAACACCCGCACGCAGTTCCCGATCACGGGCATGGTCCAGAACTGGATGGACACTGGAAACGCCTGCGGCATGGCGTTTTGGACATACGGCGGCGACATCAACCAGTACACGAAGTTCGCGTCTCGCGAAGCAAGCGGCCCCGTTTTCGAGTGTTGCTTCACCACTCCGCCGGTGGGCACCGTCATCAGCCCCGCGCTCGACGTGCCCGTGCGCACGCAGGCGCTCGAGCTTCCCATCTCATGGAGCTTCTCCGATGCGTGGGGCAAGACGCAGTCCCACGCCAACGTACAGGTGCGGCGGCATGGCAGCGCTACGCCCATAGCAAGTACGCAGGTTACAACCGAGCCCACCGCGACGGTACAGCCCCCTGACGGTGGTTGGACCGCGGGCCGCTACTACGTACGGGTCCAAGTCGCATCCACCGTTCCCGCAGGCTACGAGACGTGGGGCGTGTGGAGCGCCTGGCAGCCCTTCGACGTGGAGCCGATAGGGAGTGCGGTTACCAACATCGGTGCCGAAGGCTACCGCGCCTCTGACTCCGCAGGTGGCGCCACCGTCGACCTTGCGACCGGCCGCTTGCTATTGTCGCGCACTGATTTCGCAGCCGCCGCACTTGGGGGAAATCTCGGGGTGGGCTTTGCGTACGATTCGGCCCGCACGACATCGAGTGGCTCCGCTGCCGGATGGCGCGTGAGCATGCCGACCCTTGGCTTCAAGGATCAGCGTGCGATCAATCCCGGGTTCGAAGAGGGCCTCGGGAGCGGATGTCCGACGGGGTGGTACGCACCTGATCCAGCCGTCGCAACCCGTGGAACGATCGCGAGGAATGGCGCCTCATCGCTGAGACTGTCACGCGCGAGTGTTGGGAACGCAGCCGTGTACAGCAGTCCGGACGCCGCAGGCGACGTCGTAGTGGTGCCTGGCCAGCGTCTCGACGCCCATGCCTGGGCGCGTACTGAGACGCTGGCAGCCGGAAGTGGCGGTGGCGTCGTTCTGAAGATCTCCTACTGGGACGAATTCGGGAATGTGCTGTCGAGTTCCCAGTCGCCCGAGCTCGTGGAGGCGAACACGCCCTCTGGGACGTGGCGCAAGATAGCAGTTGCCAGCGTGGCACCCGCAGGCGCCTACAGGGCCCGGCTCATGGTGGCGGTTCTCAATTCGGCGGGCATGGCATACATCGATGACTTGTACTGGGCTGACGGGACCCTCGAACTCATAGACGGCGATGGGACGACCCGGGAGTTCAACCAGATTGGCGGCGGGCTCTACAACCGTGATCCGCTCGCTGGCACCCTAGCGATCAAGCGCACGAACGTCGCGAGGGGCGTTGTCCCGACTCTTGTAGGGACGGGGGATGTCGTAGGCGCCTCCACAGACGGCAGCTACACGATCACGTGGACCTCGGGCTACGACTACGTCCGCGACGGATCGGGTGCCTCCCTGACTTACGATCTGGGAGAGGCAAAGGTCGTCTCCGAGGCCAGGGTGCACTTCTGGGACGGCCCAGATGCCACACCGCGCACACAGACCTATCAGCTGCAGTACGCGAACGACATCAACGGGCCCTACAGCCCCCTCACTGCCGAGGTCTCTGGCGCCCGCTCCTGGCAGACCCACTACTTCTCTCCCGTGAAGGCCAGGTACGTGCGAATCGCGAACATCGATTCTTCGCACGACGTCATGTGCATCGCGGAGTTCGAGCTTCCGGTCACGACTCTCTCCGAATCCCCCGTGTGCTTTGACGCAGCGCACCGAGTCACCGGGATTGCTGACACGTCCGGCAACCTCATCCGCTGCGCCTACGATGAGAACACAGGGCTTCTGACATCAACCTCTGATGCCAAAGGCCGCCATGCCGATTTGGTGTGGAGCGTGGACGCGATCACGCAAATCGACTTCACCGGTGTGGGCTCAGCGGGCGACGCAGTGACCGAGACAGGCGTGGTGCGCTACGTCCAAGGCGAGGACACGTTTGAGGTGCAGCGCAAGGGCGACGACGGCCTCTACGCCACCCTTGCGACCTATTGCTACACCGAGGGCAGGATCACGAGCGTTGCGGATGCCGATGAGGTGACCTCGACGGTCGAGTACGACGGCCAAGGCCGTGTGGAGACGATCACAGCCGCTGCTGGCAGCACGGTCACGTATGACTACGCATCGATTGAGAACGGCGTGAGGATCACGGCCTCCGGCGGCGGCCAGAGCATGGTCCGTGACGTTCGCTTCGATCCAGCCGTGGGCTACCAGACCACTCAGGTGATCCAAGACCCCACGGGACTCAATCTCACCTCGCTTGCTGAGTACGATGCCTACGGCCACCTCAAGAAGACGACCGATCCTCAGGGCAGGGTCGACAGCTTCACATCTGACTCCCACGGCAACCTCACCGCCACGAAGAGCAATGCAGCCTCATCCGACAGTGGATTGATGCTCACGACTTCAGCGACCTACACGAACGACAGGCTCTCCAAGTCCACCGACACCATGGGCAACGACTCCTACAAGGCATACGACGCCAAGTGGCGCCCGGCCTCCTCCTCGGTCGCGGTCACGAACGACAGCGCTGGCCAAGCGAGTGTTGAAGAGGCGTACGACCAGTACGGCAACCCCCGTTTCGGTGAGCTTCCATCGTCTACTGCAGACGACTTGCTCGAAAACGGTACCTTCGAGCTTGATCCGAACGTGGCCGGGAACGGCTGGACCTTGAACTGGGGGGTCTCATGGGCGGCGACGGCCGTCGAGGACCGCGCGGATCACGGTAACGGGAGTCTCATGAGTACGGTCGGTTACTACGGCTGGTCGGATCAGATTCCAGTCACGGGCGGGGAGAACCACCAGCTCTCACTGTGGAGCAAAGGCGGCGGCGCCGTGGATGTGATGGAGTACGACTCCTCCGGCGGCTACTTGAGCCACCGGCGGGTCATGTCATGGGCACCCCAGCAAGGCAGCTACACTCGTTTCTCGACTTTGTACGTGCCATCTGCCACCGCCGGGTCTGTCAAGATCGGCCTATCGAGCCTGGGCACGTCGTATTTCGATAACGTGCGCTTCGAGAAGGCCAACGCCGCGGGCACAGATAACCTCATCGACAACGGCTCGACGGAGCGGCTCGTGAACGGCGTACCTGACAACTGGCTGCCGGTCGCTGGGCCCGGTGACGCCGCCCAGAGCGCCGGTGAGGCCGGCAGTCGCTACATCCGTCTCTACGGCGCTCCGGGGAGCGGGTACGACAGCTGGTGGCTCTCCCCCGTCGTCCCCGTCGTGGCGGGCCATGACTACACGTTCTCGGTAAGTGCCGGCACGCAGGCGCTCGTGCAAAACCAGCAGCTAGCCGAGTCAGGTGCCCGGGTGGAGGTCTCATACTTCGCGGATGCCGCCGGCACGTGGCCGAACGAGGTCTCAGCGCGGCTGAACCTCACGGGTAATCTATCGAACTCGAGCCCCTTCAAGCGTTACCGGGCGAGCACGAGGATCCCGGCAGGCGTCGTAGCCGTCCGCTTCCGCGTGCGCCTCTCGCAGTGCTCAGGCTGGATGCTTGCGGACAGCTTCACTGTGAGTTCCGACGACGCTGCCCGCGAGGAGTACACATATGATTCTACAGGCACCTATAGGACCAAGACAGAGTCCCTCTCCGGTGCCGTCGTCGGAGCAGTGTACGACTCTCGCGGACGCGTCACCCAAGTCGCACACGCCGCTGATGACACCTCAGAGGCGACGACTGAGACGGTCAGGGCCTACGATGCCTTCGACCGCCTGACCTCGGTCGTAACGGCGCCAGCATCCGATCTAGGAATCGAGGCGGCGTACACCTACACTCCTGCGGGTCGGCTGGCTTCGGTGACCGATCCGCTCGGGCGCGTGACTTCCCTTGCCTACGACGAGGCCGGGCGGCTCGAGACGGTGGAGAGCACCTCAGGCATCAAGACGTCTACCGGCTACGACGGGCTCGGGCGCCTGTCATCCGTCACCGGCCCGTACCGCGCAGGGCAGACCCCCCGAAACATCGTCGAGTACGCATACGACGCTCTCGGCCGCGTGGAGCAGAGCACATACTTCTCATCTGCGGACGGCTCCGAGGCCGCTTCGTCGACTATCGAATACGACGATCTCTCCCGGCCCGATATAGTCACCTGGAATGGGGATACGGAAGGCGCTGTCGACTACGACTACGACGAACTCGGAAGAGTGGATTCTCTCAGCACGGTTGGACCCGCGGGGCTGGCCACGACCGACGTGACTTTCAACAAGGCCTCCTCGCCGCTGACGATCGTCCTTACGGCCCTCGGGATCACCTCCACGACCACAAACGCCTTCGCCAAGACGGGGCAGTGGCAGACGACCGAGAATTCGGTTGGCTGGCAGTGGGAGTTCACCTTCGGCACCGATGGAACGCTGCGTCGGTCCGTCCAGCGGCCGGATTCGCAGACTCTCGCGCCTTCGGCAGCGCGCAGTCTCGTGTACAACGAAGCGACACAGCTATCAGAGCTGCACTTGACCACACGGGCGTCTGACTACTCCTGGAACTCGTCGCCGTTTGCCGACGAGACGATCAAGTACGACAGCCACGGTCGGGTGATCGAAGACACACTCGACGCCGCCAACAGCGCGCTCGACGACAGCCACGCCTACGGTTACGACGAGGCTGGCCGTTTGGTCTCCTGGGCGCTTGATGGGGGCACAGCGACGGTCTACGGCCATGATGCCGCCGGCAACCTCACCTCCATTGACGCCCCGGGGGCACACGACAGGACCTTCGCCTACAATGACGAGAACTGGCTCGTCTCCTCGACACTCGGCTCCGTCACCACCACCTACACGACCGACGACTTCGGGCGCCGTACTTCCGAGACCTCGCCTGGCGGCACCGTCACCTACGAGTGGGACAGCCTAGGGCACCTGGCTGAGGCGGCAAGCAATGAGGGGACCTCCACCTACGAGTACGGCCCCACCGGCATGCGCGAGCGCGCGACGGTCGTCTCACAAGAGGGGACCCAGACCATCGAGTCGGTATGGGCAGGCATGCAGCTGGCGCTCGAGCGCCACTCGGACGACACCACCTATCGCTATGTCTACGGCCCCGGGGGCCTGCCTCTCGAGCTCATCGTCACGCCAGAGAGTGGGCAATCCGTCTCCTATGCCTACCAGTGCGACCGGGCTGGTTCCGTCATCGGCCTCACCGACTCGGCGGGCGCCCTCGTCGCCCACTACCGCTACGATCCCTGGGGCACGGTACTTGAGCAAGGCGGTGCCCTTGCTGCCGTCAACCCCTTGCGCTACCGCGGCTACTACTACGACGAGGCGACTGGGCTCTACTACATGCCGGCCCGCTTCTACGACCCGGCAACCGCGCGGTTCCTGTCGGCTGACCCCGCCGGTCCGAGTGCGGGAGACCCGCTCACGCTCAACCGGTACGCGTACTGCGTGGGGGATCCGGTGAATGCGAGCGATCCGAGCGGGGCGATACCTGACTACGACGGCAATGGCAGACGTGACGCCTACGATGCCCAGTACTACATGTCAGAGCACGCAGGAACCCCCGAGCAGCGCGCGGTCTATAAGGCCAAGGCCGACGTTTCCTACTACAGCAAGCACGGCACGGCGCAGCAGGTAGTTGCTGCGCAGTACGATCTGTACGAGCTCGTGGGGTGGCCAGGAGCCCCCGATGCTCCGGCTCAGACAGTGGGAGACGGGACGCCATTCGGGCGAGACAACTACAACTTGATGCCATCGAGACCGGATGACACAACGTGGATGCTCGGGGGAGTCGGAGCATTGTTGGATGTACTTACCCCCTTGTTTGGACCAGCATGGATTGTCCCGGCAGTCGTAGGTTTCGCGATCAATGGTGGTTATGCGGTTTGGTACTATCAACCGCTCAGGGAACAGGGCAAGGCGACATGGGGTGATGTGGTATGGACTGGCGTCGGTGCCGTACCGATCATAGGCATCGTTCCGTCGGTGGTCACCGTCGTCGGGTACGACTTTATTCCATGGGCTGAGCCCAGCAACTAGTCGGGGGGATGATCATGACAAACCTGCAGGGCATGCTGTGGACTGTGCTCACCTTGACCTACTGCGTGTACCTAGGCCTGTCGCTCTCTGCCCTTCGGCGCAATACTTTGAATCTGGAAGAGAGGAAGGAGAAGAGTCTGGTGCGTGCGTGGGCATTCCGAGCTGGGATCTTGATGCCCTTGACCTTCCTGCCGATGTACCTTTCTGAGGTAGTGAAGGCAAGTGGACGGTTCGGGTTCGCACGCGTGCTGCCGACGGCACTTGCAGTGGCAGTTGGCATGCTGTTGGCGGGACTCTGGACAGGTTACTTGTTCACTCTGATGGAACTCAAATGGCGACGGGCGAGCAGGCGCGCTGAGTAGGATGGAACTGCGGACATTCTGGCGTATGCTCAGTGTGTCTATCTTCGGTGAGTCTGTTGTTACGTCTTCGGGCAGGGAAGGCCTGGGTCCACGCAGGCGACACAACCGCTACACCCAAGACGACTCTGGCCTCCTCAAGAATTGGTCCTCCACCGAGGCGAGCTCGACATAGACCTGGAGCACCCTCGCGCGGCTCGCGCGCGCGTCAGACATGCGTGAGCAGGGTGAATTCATCCGATAATCTCCCTCGAAAATCGTTCTGCGGTTATCCCCCGTAGCCAAGGTTCGAATCCCTGCCTCTCCGCCGGGAAGAACATGAGGAGACCTCGGCCAAGCCGGGGTCTCTTTGCGTACGCTGGAAGTGGCTTGGCGCGGCTGCGCGAGTGCTTGGGGGGAGCACTCAATTGCAGACGAGATCCAGCTGATTGGCAATGATGATGGCTTGGCGATCTTCGGTGCCCAAGCCGCGATAGAACGATTCCTCGACTCGGCCGGGCTACTGTACGTGTCGAAGGATATCGAGTTGGGCGATTGGGTCGCGCCCTTGACGTCGGCGCTGGAGTCGCCCGCACGGCATCCGACATGGCAGTTGGGTCAGGACGGTATGTGAAGCTGACAGCGGAGTCTGCGCACCGTGTTGCAGAGCTGGGTCTAATGGAGACCGACACTCCGGGCATTGTTCATGCGATGCTCGGCGATCCGGGGCGGATAGGCGAGTGGATCAAGATTGAGACCCATGGAGTTGGAGCCGCCCCATTCCCGTTGACACCCCAACTTCAGACAGCGACCGCTGCCAGCGCCGATTGTCCGCGTGTGCGATTGGGCCGACGCGAGCGGCAGCCGGCTCGCTGGGCTGTCGTAGTCACAAGAGCGACTACTAGCCGTCCACTGAACGACAACACTCCGTTGGGGGCGGTAATCGTCTCACGGCGGCGCACGCATTGACTGCCTCAGATTTGGTGCCCGATTTGGTGCCCAAA
>NPIE01002092.1_pt1 | contig 26052 bp, 26 predicted proteins | sample 8637661 | NCBI WGS metagenome assembly NPIE01 (sample SAMN07420842, study PRJNA396082) | bioreactor metagenome | isolation source: sample BA12 brine-fed electro-methanogenic bioreactor BA | place: Japan: Kochi | collected 2016-12-09 | reverse complement strand
GGTATGCCGGCCCGGGGCTGAGGGGTGGATGGGTTGCACATCAAGCCCTATCTATTCATAAATATTTACTCTATGGTTCCAAAGACAAGCTTATCATGCAAATTGTCGAAACAGAAAGAAGCCGCCCTCAAAGAGGACGGCATCAAATGATGGTAGCGGGGACAGGATTCGAACCTGCGACCTTTGGGTTATGAGCCCAACGAGCTACCGAACTGCTCCACCCCGCGACTGAGAGCCGAATATACGGGGTTCAGGGGGTTTGGTCAAGTAACAGCTACAGATCCATGCCCAGTGAGATTCTGTGGGTGTTGCCAAGATCCGCGTAGGGCTTCCAGGCGTAATCCAGGGAGAACTTGTTGTAGCGGGTTCCCATTCCGAAACCCATTGCGTCTACGAAGCCTCCGCCGGCCTCGTCGGCGGTGTCCATGGCTGAAAGGCTCCAGCCGGTTCTGAGGGCAAGCATCTCAACGGGTTTGTATTCCGCTCCCACTGCAGCGTCGAAGACGCCTTCAAAGGGCATGGTGGCGTCGGCGGCGATGAGAAGGTTGCCCTGGAGAAGAGTCTGGGAGAGACCTGCGGATATCTCGGTGGGCATGGGGTCGTTCTCGCTGTAGAAGGCCTTGGTCTGTATGCCTGCGTTCCGGACGACTATGGCGGCGGCGAAGCCCTGAAGGTTAGCCGGGGTGTATATGCCGCCCAGGTCGACGCTGAAGCCGTTGGCGTTGTAGGTGTCTATCTGTGAATAGATGAAGCGTCCGGTGGCGCCCACGGAGATTGATTCGTTCAGGGGTTTTGCCCAGGTGCCGGCGAGGGCCATGCTGGTGGTGGAGAACTGCTCTCCGGTGCCCATTGGGTCTTCCATGGTGGTTCTGTCGAAGCTGCCGCCGTAGAAGTAATTCAGGGACACTCCTATGGTGCTGCCTTCACGGGGGTTCACCCATCCTATGAACCCTGCCTGCATGTCCATCATGTAGCTGGTGTAGTTGGTGGAAAGGGCGCTGTTCCCGGCAAGGGCCGAGGCGGCGGGGTTCCAGTAGAGGGAAAGGGGGTCTCCGGGTACGGCGGAGAAGGCTCCGCCCATTGCCACGGCCCTGGCGCCGGTGGGCACCTGAAGAAAGGTAAACCCTGTGGTTCCATTGCCGGCGAAGGCCGCAATCGCTGTGATCAGTGCCAGTGCGCAGGTCAGTTTCATGTCAGTCTCCCTGTATTGCTCATTCCGGCTGGTCCGGATCTGAAATTTCGTTCTCGGCCCTCTCCCTCTGGAGGGCGCAGAATACATAGGCGCTGTCGGCGGTGGCGCCGAAGAGCATGTCGGCCGCGGTAACGACCACCCTGCAGAGGCCCGGTTCGCTCCCCGTGGAGAACTCCAGCACCGGTAGATCATCGGGGAACTCATCTGTAATATTCACATAAGGGGTAATGAGTTCCATTTCAAGGTTCAGCACCGAGGGCCCCCCGGCGGCGGAGACCACCCCCCGGAGTTCTCCCGGGGGAAAGGTCCAGAGTGTGCAGGGGTCCCCCAGGCTCAAATATAAGGGTCTGCTCCACTGAATGGTGTATCCGTGGAAGGCGTACTCCTCCAGAAACCCGTCCACCTCTCCGGCGAGGGACCCGAAAAGCATCAAGAGGAATGCCGCGGCCATCAGTCTTTGATGCCGGAGCGGGTATAGCTGGCGACCAGCTGCTTCTGGGCAAGAAGGAATACCACCAGAAGGGGGAGCACGGTGAAGGTTGAGGCGGCCATGAGAAGCTGGTAGTTGCTGGACTGTTCCTGATTGAAGTAGCTGAGACCGACCTGGACCACCCTGAGGTTCTCCGAATGGGTAACCACGAGGGGCCACATGAAGCTGTTCCAGGAGCCTATGACATTGAAGAGGGTGATGGTGGCTATGACCGACCGGGACAGGGGAAGGGCAACCCTCCAGAGGTAGCCGAACCTGCTGCATCCGTCCAGCCTTGCCGCTTCATAGAGGGAGATGGGAAGGGTCTTGAAGTGCTGTCTGAGGAGGAAGATGCTGAACACGTTGGCGGTCCAGGGGACGATAAGGGCCATGTAGGTATCGATCCAGCCAATCTTCGAAAGCAGCACATAGCTGGGGGCCAGATACACCGGCTGCGGCACCATCATCGTGGAGAGGAAAAGCAGAAACATCATGTCCCGGCCTGGATACTCCATCGTGGCGAAGGCGTAGGCGGCAAGGGAACTGGTGATGAGAACACCGATGACCGTAAGCCCTGTGACCAGGAGGGTGTTCAGAAAGTAGGTTCCGAAGGGCACCCTGTTCCAGGCTTCCACATAGTTCGCAAGCCCCCCCTGCTCGAGGCTGGTGGATATCATCCACAGGAAGGGCATGAGCATTATCACCCCGCCGGCGACAAGGAAGAAGTGCTTCAGTACAGACGACGTCCTCATGAGTAGTGAACCCTCTTTTCCCCAACCCGCCGCTGGATGATTGTGAGTATCAGAAGAACGAAGAAGAGGAACACGCTTATGGCGCTGGCATAGCCTATATCGAACCGGTCGAAGGCCTTCTGGAACAGGTAGAAGACTATCACGTTGGTGGTGCCCAGGGGGCCGCCGCCCGGGGGCGGGGTCATCACATAGACCAGGGCGAAGGTCTGGAACGAGGCAATGGTGCTCATTATCAGCACATAGAATGTGGTTGGTGACAGCAGGGGCCAGGTGACATTACGGAAGGTGCCCCACTTCCCGGCGCCGTCGAGCCTGGCTGCCTCGTAGTAAGTAACGGGGATGTTCTCGAGCCCCGCAAGGAACAGAACGGTGTTATAGCCAATGCTCTTCCAGACGCTGACGATCATCAGAGAAACCAGGGCCAGGCTGGGACCGGCAAGGATGCCCTCGGGTTTTATTCCCAGTGGGCCAAGCATCATCTCGAAAACGCCCCGGGGTTCCCTTAGCCACAGCAGGGGATCCCCACCCAGGGCGGTTATCACACCGTTGATCGGCCCCGCCTCGGGTTTGAACAGCCAGGTCCATACCACCGATACAGCAACCGCCGAGGTAACCACAGGGAGGAAATAGATGGTCCGGTAGACGGTTTTACCCCTCAGCTCCCCCCGGAGAAGCATGGCAAGGAAAAGGGGAATGAGCAGACCTGCGGGAACCACCCCCAGAACGAAGAAAACAGTGTTGGTAACGCTTTGCCAGAACCTGGCGTCGGAGAACATCCGGGCGTAGTTGGAGAACCCTATGAAACCGTGGAAACCGCCGATGTCGTAATCTGACAGTGAGGCGGTGAAGCTGGCAAGTATGGGCACCGTCCTGAAGACGATAACGATGAGAAGCGCTGGCAGGATATAGAGATAGGGAGTGAACCTCGAGCTTTTTTTCATTTCTTTCTCACTGATTCAGCGGGTAAGTGTAAAGGTCATGGATTCCCCGTCGGTGTACAGGAAGATATTCCCATTAAGGTCGGTCCGCAAGATTTCAGCTCCGGTGTTATCCCATGCACCCACAACATCGGGATGGGGGTGACCGAAGGGATTGTTCCTGCCGCAGGTGAACACCGCCACCCGGGGCATGACCCTGCGGAACCAGGGGGGGAAAAGGGAGGATCCGCTGCCATGGTGGGGCACTTTTACCACGGTAACAGGCTGCTGGGTCGGGGTCATGCCCATGAGGGTCTCGTTCTCTATATCCCCGGTAAGAAGCAGGGAAAAGGACCCGCAGGTAACAGAATAGACAGCCGAGGCTTCATTGGGTGAACAGGCACCCCGTTCCAGCCAGACCACCTCCACGTTTACCCCGGGTGAAAGCTCCCACCTGGTTCCCGTAATGGGGACCTCATAGTCGCAGCCCGATCCCAGGGCATACTCAAGGAGTTCCTCATACACCGGAGACGCATGATCAATGCCCGGGTCTATGAGCTTTCCGCAGTGGAAGATCTCCATAACGTCCCTGCAGCCGCCAATGTGGTCGGCATGGGGGTGGGTAAAGGCGATTACCTCAAGAGAATCGAAGCCGCACTCCATGAGCCGCTGCACCACTGGAGCCCTCAGGTTGCCCTCCCCTGGAGGACCGGCATCAATCAGCCAGGTTTCCCCGGCGGTGCTCAGAACGATGGCGTCGCCGTTGCCCACATCCAGGAACACCACGGAGAGAAGGGTATCCGCCGGGGGAGAAAGGGGGAGCCGGGAGGGGCCCCCTCCGGGAACAGAGATCTGCCCGGCAACTATATAGGGAAGAATGGCCTCAAGAGTTGAGGGGCCGATCCCCGGAACGAAAAGGAGTTCTTCCGGGTTCAGGAAGGGGGAAACAGATTCTCTGTACTGAACGATGGCGGCGGCGCTCACCGGCCCAATTCCCGTCAGGGAAAGCAGTTGTTCCTCGGAGGCAGTGTTGATGTTCAGAGGAGGAGGGTCCAAAAGGGTGGTTATTGCTAACAACAGTAATAATACTGACATAGCCCTTGACACCCCCTCCCCTGCTGAAGAATGTATACCTCTGTGAATATAGAAAGAAAGGGGATACCCGTTTGAGAAATACAATGTTTGTCCTGTTGATGGTTCTTTCCACCGTAGCCTTTTCCGATCACCTGAGGCTCGAGAACAGCAACTATGAAACCGTTGCCTTCGTTCGGGAAGACGGCCGGATAGAGGATGCCTCCTTCATGCCCCTTGGCAGGATAGTCATGGATGAAGACATGGGCATGCTGCGCATAGAAGACGACAGTTTCAATGTTCTGGGCTACATTCGCGAGGGTGAGTTCCTCTCCCCGGACGAAGAGCCACTGTTCGAGATAACAAGGGACGGCAGGCTGAAGAACCACCGTTATCGCGATGTGCTCGCCATCCGCGACGACGGCACAGTGGAGACCACCTCTTTCAGCGTTCTCTTCTACACCGACGGCTTCCATGAGGACATGAAGCAGAGGATCGCCGTTTACATCATCTACTTCACTGACCTGCTGGACATCTGAGTTCCATGGCCGCCGTCTTCTTGACGGCGGTTTTTCTCCCCCTTATAGTAAACATATGTTTTCAGAGGGGAGTTCCTTTATGCACAATGACCTTACTGCCAGGCAGAAACAGTTCCTTGATTTCATCGAGTCCTTCATTGCCGACCGCGGGTATCCCCCTTCCATCAGGGAAACCCAGAAGGCCTTTGGCCTGAAAAGCACCAAGGGAGTGAAAGATCACATCGACCGTCTGGTTGAAAAGGGCTACCTTTTCCGCGAGAACGGTTCCGCCAGGGCCCTCTCCCTCCCGCCTTCCGGCAAGGGAGAAAGAGGCATCCGGCACCAGTTCACGGCGCCCATCATCGGCAGGGTGGCGGCGGGTTTTCCCATTCTTGCCGAAGAGAATGAAGAGGGGCACCTGCCTGTCCCCGACCGATACCAGGGTATCCAGGGGGTTTTCTGGCTCAGGGTCCGGGGCGACAGCATGATCAACGACGGCATACACAACGGCGACCTGGTGCTGGTAAACCCGGTGCGCTTCGTTGAGCAGGGCGCTCTGGCTGTTATAATGGTGGAAGACGAGGCCACGGTAAAACGGTTCTACCGATACGGCGACACCGTCAAGCTGGTTCCAGCCAACGAATCCTTCAAGGCAATGGAATACTTCGGCTCACAGCTCGAGGACATCAGGGTAGTGGGCAAGGTGGCCGCGGTTTTCCGTTATGTAACCTGAGGATACTCCTTATTGCCTCGGCTATTTCACCGGGGCTGTGAACCACGGCATCCGCCCCTTCGTACTCCCCGGTTTCACCATAACCGTAGGCGCATGCAATGGCGGGTATGCGGTTCTCCCCGGCGGCCTGTATGTCATGATACCTGTCCCCCACCATCACCGCGAAATCGTATCCCCTGGCCAGCTCCTCAAGGCGTTTCGCCTTCGATGGGGCTTCCCCCCTGCCGCATAGCCCGGTGAAAAGCTCCCTTATCCCAAGTACCCCTGTAACCGCTTCTATGTAATCGGTGTGGGCATTGGAGAGTACCGCAAGGTCAAAGCCCTCCTTTGCCAGTTCCTCCAGCATTTCCACTGTGCCGGGGTAGAGGGCTCCCGATTCCGGTATGGTGATCGACTGGTGGTGGCGCAGCCGTGTCATGAAGGCGCCGGTGGTATCGGTATCATCCCTGCCGGTAAGGGTTTTGCAGAACAGTTCAAGTGGTTCTCCGTAAAGGGAATTTATCAGCTCGTAGGGGGGTTCGTCGCCGCCTGTGATGTCCGCCGCCGCCCTGGCTATTGCCGGGGCAAGGGCAAGCTCGGTGTGGTGAAGGGTTCCATCCAGGTCAAAAACTGCCAATTTAGTCATATCTCCTCCGGTCTCCATGGAAGGGGAATATATTAGACCACATGAAAGCTGCTTCAATGTTCGTAACCGACTTCGACGGAACCCTGCTGAAGACCGATGGTACCTTCAGCCCAGGTGACCTCAGCGCCCTGCAGATGCTCCGGGATTCCGGATGCGCGGTGGTTCTGGCCTCGGGGAGAAGTCCCTTCTCCCTCTGGAGGTGCCTGGGGAACCGCAGGCTTCCCGTGGACTGGTATGTTCTCTCCTCCGGAGCGGGGGTCCTGAACAGCAGGGGAACCGTGTGCCTTTCCCATACCCTCTCCGCCATGCAGACCCGGGAGATCCACATGGCCTTTCAGAGCCTGGGGATAGAGGATGTTTTCATACAGGGGCCCTTTCCCGACGCCCACCGCATTCACTGGATCCCCGGGGACCACGGCAGGGAGTTCAACGGAAGGCTGGAGCTTTACCGGGGGCACACGGAGGAAATCGATTCCCCGGAGGTAACAGCCTCCGAGGTGATAGGTTTCACCGGGCCCGGGGGGGCGGAATCGGTGATAGGAAAGCTGAGTGACCAACTGGGAGAGGACTACTCGGTAATAAGGGCTACAAGCCCCATAGACCACCGAACAGTGTGGATAGAGGTCTTTCCACGGGGCGTGCACAAGGGCTCCGGCTGCGAGTTCATCAGAAACGAACTGGGCATCCATGAAGAAAGGACCGCCGCGGTGGGGAATGACTGGAACGACACGCACATGCTGAACTGGGCCTGCTTCCCCTTCGTTGTTGAGAACGCCCCGGATGCCCTGCTGCGGAAATACCCTTCCGTGCCATCCAACGACCATGGCGGGGTTGCCGCCGCCGCTGCGAAGTGGCTGGAGCGTGTTTCATGAGGGTATTCGTACTCTCCGACCCTCACCTTGGCTTTGCGGTGAACAAGCCCATGGATGTTTTCGGCGACAGGTGGGAAAACCACCCGGCAAAGATCGAGAGGAACTGGCGGGAAACAGTTGCCGCAGAAGACACCATTCTGGTACCCGGCGACATATCATGGGGAATGAACTACGAGGAGGCGAAGCCGGATTTAGACTTTCTGGATTCCCTTCCAGGGAAGAAATACATCATCCGGGGCAACCACGACTACTGGTGGACCTCCCGGAAGAAAACCAGCGAGCACACCGGCGGCTCCATAACCGTTCTTCAGAGAACTGCTGTTCAGTGCGACGGTTTCGTTCTCGCCGGGTCCAGGGGTTGGAGCACTCCTCTGTGGGAGGGGTTCAAGCCCTCGGAGGATGACAGGATATACGAAAGGGAGCTGGGCAGAATGCAGATAGCCCTGGAAATGGCCTCCGGCATAAGGAAGAACGGGGAGAAGACCATTTACATGATGCACTACCCTCCGGTGGTGGATGGAAGGCCCAGCCAGTTCGCGGAGTACCTTGCGGAGTACGGGGTCTCCCTCTGCGTATACGGCCATCTCCACGGCCAGTGGCCACCGGAGGTCAACATGAATTACAGAGGGGTGAAGTTCCTGATAGCCTCTGCGGATTATCTCAACTTCATGCCCCTTGAAATAACCGGCGAGGTGTACGACTAATGCTTCTTTCAGCCAACGGCCTGGGGCTTGAATTCGGCTCCGACGAGATATTCAGCGGTATCAGTTTCAATATTAATGCCGGGGACAGGGTGGCCCTTGTGGGTGTGAACGGCGCGGGAAAGACCAGCCTCCTGCGGATAATGTGCGGAGAGCTGGAACCCTCGGCGGGCAGCATACGCAAGGCCGGCGGCCTGAGAATTGGCTACCTTCCCCAGCAGATCGACGAATTCCCCGGGGGAACCCTTCTCGAGGCTGTCTGCTCCGGTTCCGGCGAGGCGGCGGAAGCCCTTGAAAGGGAGGCGGAGATACATGCCAGCCTCGAGGAGCATGGTGAACTCGACAACGGGGTCGCCCGGGAACTGGCCAGGGTACAGGACCGCATCCACGCCGCCGGAGGATACAGCCTGGAGTCCTCTGCCAGGGCCGTTCTCAGCGGCCTGGGCTTCAGTGAGAAAGACCTCGACAAACCCCTGGCTGATTTCTCAGGGGGCTGGAAAATGCGGGCAATGCTGGGGACCATCCTTCTGGGAAACCCGGACCTCATCCTCCTCGACGAGCCCACCAACCACNNATGGCTCATGCGGATCGCCATGGCCAAGCTGCTGTTCCTGCAGCCGGACCTGCTGCTGCTTGACGAGCCCACCAACCACCTCGACCTCGACGCCAGGCTCTGGCTGGAAGAATTCCTTCTGCGGTTCCGGGGTGCCGCCTGGATAATTTCCCATGACCCGGCCTTCCTCGACAGGGTGATCAACCGCGTTGTGGAGATGGAGTTCGGCAGCCTGAACTCCTGGGGAGGGAACTACTCCTTCTATGTGAAGGAAAAGCTTGTGCATAACGAACTGCTGGAGAAGGAAGCCCGGAAGATAAGCGACGAGAGGGAACGCCACGAGAGGTTCATAAGGAAGTTCAAGGCAACCGAGAGCAAGCGGTTCCAGGTGAGAAGCCGGGAAAAGATGCTGGAGAAGCTGGAGGCGGTGGAAACGTACAGAAGCCCCAGAAGGATGATGATCAACCCCCCTGAGGTTCCCAGAAGCGGGACCAGGGTCCTCGCCCTTGAGGATGTTTCGAAATGCTATGACGATGTTGTTTTCGAGGATGTTTCCCTTGAGATACACCGTGGAGACAGAATAGGGATAGTGGGCAGGAACGGCGGCGGAAAATCCACCCTCTCACGGCTTTTCGCCGGGATAGAGGAGCCAACCTCCGGGAGTGTCACCCAGGGTACCGGGGTAAGGCTGGGCTACTACTCCCAGGAGGTAGACCTGCAGCTCTGCGGCGAGAAGACCGTTCTGCGCCATGTGCACGACATCGCTCCCGCCAGAAGCGAAAAGGAGATTAGAAGCTACCTGGGCAGATATCTTTTCACTGGCGACGACGTGATGAAACCTGTCTCCGTTCTCTCCGGAGGAGAGACGAGCAGGCTGGCCCTTGCTGGGATCCTCATCAAGCCCACCAACTTCCTGATACTCGACGAGCCCACCAACCACCTCGATATCTTCAGCCGTGATGTACTTCAGGAGGCCCTTTCCAGCTATACGGGAACCCTTTTTCTCATAAGCCACGACGAGAAACTCCTCGCAGCCCTTTCAGAACGGCTTTTCGTGGTGAAGGACAGAAGGGTGAAGGCCTTCAGGGGGAGCTTCGGCGACTATGTCGAAAAGCTGCGCGCCTTCGCTGACAGCCAGCTCAACTCCCAGCAGAGCAGGGGCAAAGCCCAGGAGTCCTCCCGGGAAGCGGAGAAGGAGAGGAAGAGAAAGGAAGCCGCCGAGCGTAATGCCGCCTATAAACTCAAACAGCAGACTGAGAAAAAGCTCCGCAGGGTGGAGAGGGAAATGAATCCCCTCATGGCCAGGCGGGAGGAGATAGAGGAGCTGTTCTCCCAGCCCGAGGTGGTTGCTGACTCCCCCCGGCTCATCGAGCTCCAGAAGGAACACAGCTACATTAGCGACAGAATATCCGTCCTCGAGGAGCAGTGGATGGAGATAGCCGAGTCCACCTGACCCTGCAACCCCATGGATATGCTCGGTAAATAAACTCTCAGTTTAAAAAACCTGTAACCCCGGCTAAAAGCTCTATGGTCTCCCTCTGATCCGGCACCGGTATGCCGGCCCTAACCGCGGCGTTGTTCATGAGGGCTCCTTCCGGGGCTGTGAATATGATCGGGGTCAGCTCGTCCATTATGATGCCCAGGGTCTCCGGGGCGGTCCAGTCAACCCCTGAGATGTGCAGCCGAACCTCGCCTGTAACGGAGTATTCCCCGCGGCACCTCCCGCTGACGGGCAGAGCCATTCTGGCCACTATCCTCTCAAGCAGAGCGGCGGCGTAGGCGGCCCTGGCGGCGCTTCCGGCATTCCCCGGCATCTCCAGCACCATTTCCCCCCCGACGGGTTCGGAAAACAGGGGCACTATCCCGGGCCTGGGCTCCACGGTATACCGTGCCACCGGTTCCGGGGAGGGGGAGGGTATCATTTTCCAGGGCTCCATTCTTTCCCCGCCGGTTCCCCTTATCCAGAGTACGGAGTTCACAGGCTCCTGCCCCCGGGAGAACTGCGATGCCACCATGCTGTCCGCCATGGAAAGAAGCGGTGCCCAGTTCTCACCCCACCAACTGTCCAGCTCGGCGGGTGCGTATTCAAGATTGATCACATCGTTGGGGGAGCCGTCTATGGACGAGGTGACCAGGGCTCCGGCCCAGCTGCTCCCGGAGGGAACCACCTCGGTGCCTACACCGCGCCAGGCGGCGAGGTTGAAGCTGCCCTGGTAGCCCCCTGCCCAGAAGAGCACAGTATTAGCAACCGGCAGTGAAAGGATCAGCGTGTCGGCACCGGCCTCCAGCCATCGGCTGGTCCTCACCGGAACCGCGGGAAAGCCCTGAAGGGAGTCGCCGGTCACATGGTATGCGGGAAGGGCGTTGCTGTTCCAGATGAGCTGCAGGGTCCTGCTCCAGAGGGAGCTGTCCGGTTCGGTCCTCTCCCCCACAAGGGCTTCGCAGAGGTCCGTAAGGATCTCCCCGGAACCCCCGGGGCCGCGGAGGATATAGCCGGACCACCCGGAGCGGGTTACCTGGTAACCCTCGATGCCGAAGGTCCACATTTCCTCGATCTGCTCGGTTGAGAGTGCCTCCCAGGGTTCAGCCGGAATGCCTGAAAGCATTACCACCGCACCCTCACCGGCGGGGAGCTGGAACGATAACAGTATCAGAAGAAGGGTCATTTCATCCTCCAGGGCTCGAGTACTCTGGCCAGCACATCCGGCCCTTCAAACCATGACAGTGCGAAGCCGTAGTTGGTAATGGGCACACCGGTCTTTGCCAGTCTTCCCACCCTGGCCGCGAGTTTCTGCCTGCTTATCATGCAGCCGCCGCAGTGGATCACGAGGTCGTACCCCCCGAGCTCTTCAGCCCCGGGGAACTCCCTGCCGAAGGCGTGGTCCACCCTTATTCCCGGGTGGAGTGCGGCGAGTTTCCCGGGTATCTGAACCGTGCCTATGTCCTCGGCTATTCTGTCGTGGTTGCAGGCTTCAGCGATGAGCACCCTGCTCTTCGTGGTCAGGGTGTTCATTACCTCAACCCCCCGGGCGAAGAGGGACATATCCCCACCGGCTGTCTGGTTTATCATCATTATGGAAAAGGTGGTGAGGGGGATTCGACGGGGAACCCACCTTGCCATGACATCTATGGCCTGGGAATCGGTTATCACCAGCTGAAGGCCTCCGCTGCCCTCCTCCAGGGCCGACAGGAAATCCATGAACTTCTCCCTCTCCCTTTCGGCCAGCATGGAAGAACCGCTTCTGGCAAGGGCGAGGTCCGTTCTGTAAAGCCCCACGGGAACCATCATTCGCAGCAGGTATTCCATGGCCATTTCCTGGGGACGCAGAAGCCTTCCCGTGGGTGATTCGGCGTCAAGCGGTATGTGCATCAGAACGGGGCTTCTTGGGTTGAGGAAGGGCAGCAGGGGAACCGGGCTCATCTCCTCGGGCCGGGCGGAGGATATGAAGTCGATAACGCCGAGATAGCCCTCGGGAACCGACAGGTCGGCGGATATCTCCGGGGTGTTCTTCCTGTCGGGAAGCACCGACCTGCAGAACTCCCTGGCCTCGGACAGCGTCGCGCCGGTCCCCGAAAGGAGTTCATCGCTGTTCCCGCGGATGTTGAAAACCACAGCCAGCCGCCGTCCGGTGCGGGCCGCCATGGATGAGACCAGTTCCTCCACATCCAGCTGCATGGAGTGGAATGCCTGAACGGGGTCTATAACAAGCAGGGCTATGTCCACCTCTTCAAGGGCAGCCAGGGCCTTAGCCCTCTTCTTGCCCCCAAGATCCGATGCTTCGTCAAGCCCGGCGGTGTCCAGTATGCGCACCGGCCCGAGGGCGTGTATCTCCATAACGGAGCTTTTTATGTCCGCGGTGGTTCCCGGCTGGGAATCGACAATGGATGTTTCCTGCTGGGTGAGCAGGTTCATCAGGGTGCTCTTGCCGGCGTTGATCCTGCCGAATATTCCTATGACGAGCCTGTCAACTCTGGGCATGGGCCATCCTTTCCTGTCAAGTACTCCGTACTATAAAACCAGAACAGCCCTTCGGCACCACCGGTTCGGGGTTGACCCCGGGGGTATTAATTGAGATAATTGAGCCCCGATTGAATGCGCGGAGAGGTGGCCGAGCTGGTTTAAGGCGTACGCCTGCTAAGCGTATGTGGGGGAAACTCCACCGAGGGTTCGAATCCCTCCTTCTCCGCCATTCAATAACACCCCCTGAAAAGGGGGGTTTTCATTTTTCCCTGGAGTTAAGGTAAAAGCAATTATACTGATCAGTATAACTGCGGCGCAGATTACAGATACCTGTATGCGACTTCCTGTTCCCGCATGCAGAACTCACGGTCCTTAAAACAGCCCCTTTACAAACGGGAATAATGGGAGCATTATCCATTCGAAAGCGAATGGAGAGAAATGCGCTGCACCATTATTGCTGCCTTGATCATTCTGACATCCAGCGTCCGTGCACAGCCCTCCACCGACCAGACGGACTGGAGTTCCGGCATAGTGTTCTTCCCGGATGACTATGGTTTCGGAACCGGTTTCATCCAGCAGAATGGAACCGAATGGCTTTCAGAGGGAAGGCTTTCTCTTGAGTTTCCTCTGGAGTACGAGCTCATAGCTTATCAGATAGCGAACGGCTGGGATGTGGTCGCAGGGGACTTCGACAACGATGGATTCCCCGACCTCGCCTGCTCGGAGCAGCAGCCTGTTCCCTCCATATCGATACTACATAATCCCGGTGCTGGTGGAGAAGGCATCTGGCTGAAAACAGCTGTCTACTCCGGCGCTGGTTCTATCCGAACTCTGGCCGCAGGCGATATCGATGGAGATGATGATCAGGACCTTGTGGCAAGCAAAGGCAATGCATTTCCCTTCACCCTTTTCTGGCTTGAGAATCCGGGAGGATCTGGTTCCTGGGAGTATCATCACATCGCTGAAACCACCGTTCTCGCCCACATAGACTGCGGCGATCCGGATTCCGACGGCGATACCGACATAGCCGCGGCCTATTCCATGGATGATCGCATATCTGTGTTCATCAATAACGGCGGCGGGGTCTCCTGGCTGGAGGAAACGGTAACAGACTCTTCAGACGGACCCTATCAGGTCCTCTTCGATGACATCGACAACAACGGTGTACAGGATCTCCTGGCGGTCCTGAGGACCTCAGACCGGATCTCCTGGTTCCACAGAGACCAGTCCTCATGTTCCTGGACGGAGCATACTGTAACTGAGTTCTACCACCCTTATGCTGTTTCCACCGGGGACTATGATGGCAATGGAACTCTGGATATACTTGCCGTGGGCTACGACGAGGGGCAGGCGTATCTCTGTTACAGCCCCGACGGCACAGGCGAATCCTGGGTTAGCTATCAGCTTCTTGAAGAGTCAGAGGGTGCGTTGACCTGCGCCTTCGCCGATTTCTGCGGAGACGGCTTTCCCGACCCTGTGGTGACCCAGTACTCGGAAAAGCTCCTCATCGTTCTGTCCAACGATGCAACCATGCCCTGGGACTGGTTCTCCACGGTTCTCAATACGGACAAGGCTGTATCCGTGGCGGTATTGGATTCGGATCTCGACGGCAGGCAGGAGGTTGCTGTTCTTTTCGGGAATTCACTCCGTCTTGCTTCAGTCCGACCGGATACGTTCTGCCTCGAAGGCTCCCTGAACTCGCAGATAGCCCCTATACCCGAGGGCTGCGACTATGTGGACTGGGGTGAGATCTACTGGAATGCGGTTACTCCTGAGGGCACATCCATATCATTCCAGGTGAGAGCTTCCCAGGATCCCTACGATATGGGCGCTTGGTCAGATCCCATTACAGAATCGGGAACCTGTCTCGACGGAATCCTTCCACTGGACCCCTACTACATGCAGTACAGGGTCAATCTGCAGTCCTCCAGCTCTTCTGTCTCCCCTCTGCTGTTCTCCATGGGCATTCAGGGGTGGTGGCCAGGAGAGACCGAGGAAGAGAACAGAGCATCGGTCAGCACCGATATCATCGCAGTCGCGGCAAATCCCTGCCGCGGACCTGCTTTGGTAACCGTTTCACCTGGGAGCCTTGAGAACGGCGTTCTTGCGGTTTACGACACTTCAGGCAGAGTTGTCTTCAGCGAAGGGGTGCCATCAGGCGGCGGTTCAATAATGGTGAACATTCCCCCTCTGCCTGCAGGGGTATACACGCTGGCATACCGCTCCAGTTCACTGGACGCTGTGGAAAGGCTATGCGTGATTCGCTGACGCTGTCTGTCAGTGCCGATAGAGCTCCATCGCCTCACTGCATCCATTCCTGAACACATAAGCGCCTCGATAATTGTCAGGGGCGTTGGAGCAGTCCCCGCTTGAGATCACTTCCCGGCATATCTCCCCGGCCCTCTTCCAGTTCCTGTTGGAGCGGTAGAAAAACCCGCCCTGCAGCAGCACGAAGGCAATAAGCAGAATCGTTGCCCTTCTCTCGGAAAGAACCGAGAAAGCCCACTTCACCAGCGCCAGCACGGCGAACACACCGGGCAGGTAGAGGAACCTCTCAGAGCGTGTGTCGAACAGGGACACCGACATGAATGCCACCGGCGCCAGGGAAACAAGGAACATCCCCGCCAGAAGGAGGACCTGCCTCATATTCGCCGTGCTTTTCTTCAGAAGGGGAATGAGTGCCGAAGCGGACAACAGAAGGGCAAACACAGGAAGAACAAGCGAATGGCTTTCCAGGAAGGGCCTGAAGGAACCGGGCAGGGGGGGTATGAACACCCTGAAAAAATACCTGAACAGATTACCCGCCACCTTCAACGGGGCCGTTTCTCCCCCGGCCTCCGAAAGGTTCCCGGAAACATCCCCGGACATGAATCGGAAGAGTATGTAAACAAGTGCAAGGAGCATTCCCGAAGCAAGTATCCACCTGAGGGCCCTGTTCCCCTTCGCCCATGGCATCAGAAGCATCCAGACCGCCGGAAGAACCACAACGCTCTCCTTGGACAGCAGGGCAAGAACAAGGAGCAGAGGGGATACAAAGCTCCCCCGAAGGAACAGAACAGTGGAAGCCAGACCGAAGGCAGCTGCTATCAGGTCGGTCCTCCCGGAAACCCAGCTCACCGATTCCGTATGACTGCCCAGAAGAAGGAACAGAAGACCGGCGAGAACAGCCATCCCCCTGCTGGAAAAGAGCTGAAGAGCAAGCAGGTAAACGAGAAACGAGCAACAGAAGTGCCAGAGCACATTGGTAAGGTGGTAGCCGAAGGGCCTCAGGCCCCAGATGAAATCATCCGTCAGGTACGATGAGACAACAACAGGCCTGAGGAAGGCTTCTCCTCCCCCCCCCCCCCCCAAGAGGTAAAAAACCCTTCGGTTCTTATTCTGTGCACCAGAACGAAGTCATCGGACATGAAGCCGAAGGACAGCGTTTCCGCAAGGAGAACAGCGGCAATGACAAGGATGGAGAGAGACACCACACCCATGCTGTCAGTTCTCATTGAACCTCCAGAGGAAAACCGACTGGTCCTCCCCGGGCCAGCGGCGTATCTCGTCTTCCCTGAAAACCTCTATTCTGTTCAAGTATGCAAGGCACTGGGCCGGGTCGGGAATCCTGAGTTCCCATCTTTCATAATCGTTAACCATGTGGGGACCGGTCCAGCTGAGTATGTATCCGCATCCGGCATCGTGAAGGTATTCCTCCAGGTTTCCAGCCTGGATTGCCTCAACGAGCTGAACATCCCCGGCGAGTCCCTCCGCCTGTATCACATGACCGTGGAAGAAGTAAGCGAAACTTCCGGCCCTGTCGCCGACGGCCACTATTGCCGAGTCGGGAAGGATGTCGTTCAACTCACGGGCAATGAGCATGTTCCTGTATCTGAAATCATCCTCCGGGGTTTCGCCATAGCTGATCCCCCAGTAAACACTTAACAGAACTGCCGCTGCAAGAAGCAGAGCTGTAACCGCCTTCTCTCCACCGCTGGGCAGGCTCAGTCTGTTATACGCTCTCTGCAACAGGGGTGGAACACCGAAAGCCAGGAAAACAACCGCCGGATATGCATACCAGTACCACAACCTCCACTGGGACATGAACAGCTGAACCAGGGTAAACACAATGATGAGAACAGAGGCCGCCGATGCGGAAGGGGGCTTCTCCTTCATGGAAAGCACAGGGAATGACAGAGCCAGAAAAACAAGGTACAGACCCCAGGGGCTTTGAAAACCAAGGGGGTCGGACATGCGGAAGAGCTGTCCGGCGAACAGGGAATTCCAGCCAAAACCAGAGGCCTTCATCATACCGGAAACGGAAAAAGGGGTTCCCATAGAAACCATATTCATCGACACATAGGCAATCCCCAGCACAAGCCCGGGAAGCAGCAGGGGAACAAGCCCCCTTTTCCCGGCCTTTTTCAGAAGAAGCACGAGTACTGGAACGGACAGAAGAAGGGAATCGAGCCTGGCCAGAAACATGAGCCCCGCCAGAATACCCGCTGACCAGAGGCCATTCCCCGGGGGTGCCTTATCAGAATCCAGCCTCATGAGCAAAAGGAACGCCAGGGGAAGAAGAACCGATGTTTCCATGCTCATCATGGAGAAATCCCGAATGTACCTGACGAGAAGGATGAACAGGAAAAGAACCACCGGGGGGGAGTATTTCCGGGAAGCGGACAGGAACAGGTAACCGCAAAACCCCATCAGAAGTGTAGAGAGGACCACAACCCCCATGATGAAAGTGTATTGCCCGGTTACGATGAAGCGCATACCGGTGAGAAGCATCATCCAGATGGGGTGAAATCCGTTGGTTGCGTTAACTCCGTCGAAGGACAGAACCCCGCTGAAAACGAAGTTGTCCGCTATCCTGCAGTAAAAGAAGGCATCGTCTTCAATACCCGGGAACACCTGCTGACCCCATAGGGAGATCAGGAACGCAGCGGGAAAGAGGAAAGGAAGAAGCCGAAAGCTCTTTTTCATAAACCAACCCCTGAAAGGAAATCAACCGGGGTTATAAACAATGTGTCTCGTCCGGGCAACCGCTCCTTCCGCTTGACCACGCCGGGACATGGGACCATCTTCCTGAAATGAAAAGGAAACCCTGGTTCATCTGTGGGTCGGTATCGGCCCTGGCGGCGGCTCTGTTCATTGCTGTGTACGCTCCGGGCAGAATGGAAACCCGGTTCGACGACGCCTACATGTTTTCCCGGTACGCGGACAACTTCCTCAACGGGCATGGTTTCGCCTGGAACCCCACCGACGGCCCGTCCTACGGAATAACCAGCCCGGTGTATCTGTTTCTGATAACTGCCCTTAAGGCCACCCCCCCCCCTATTTATTAACTCTATTCTCCTCTCCTTCGTGTCATTCTCTCTTTTCCTTCTGGGAGTCGGGTTTTCCATAAAGACCGGCTTAGTCCTCGGCGGGGCGCTGGCAAGGAACGGTATTCCCCTCCTGGTTCTTCCCCTTTGCCTTCTGGCGCCGATGTGCCGGTATCATCCATTCACGGGAATGGACACCACACTGGCGTTCACCGCCAATGCTCTTCTGATCCTCAGCACCGTTCATTACTGCAGAAGACCGGTTTTAAGGAATATTATCCTTCTGGGTTTCACAGCGGTACTTGTCGTTCAGGCAAGGCCAGACAGCGGACTGTACGCCTTTCTTTTTCCCCTGCTTTACACCGGGCTGAAGGGCAAACTCCCGAAGGGATCAGCTGCCCTGTTCCTGGGGATATTCCTTGGGTGCAACCTCATGCTTCTGTTCCTCTGGAAGGTGCTTTTCGGGTCTTACCTTCCAATCCCCTTCTATGCCAAGGCGGGAGGTTTTCTGCAGGGCTATTCAGGCGCCCTCTCCTGGAATTCTGCAGAGTTCCTTCTTCTTTTCCTGAGAGACTCTTCGCCTTTCATCTTGATGGCGCTGCTATTCGCCGGGAGAAAGTCCATTCCAGCCATTCTTTCAGTTCTTCTTCCCATGGCAATGACATTCCTCTTCTTTTCCAGGACCATACAGGTAATGGGGTGGTTCTCCAGATACTACTTCCCCTCCATGCCCTTCCTGATATTGCTGGCATTCGAGTCCTTTTCAGAAAGAACTCTGCCGGGCAGAAAACGAGTTCTCTACGGCGTGGCCGCTTCCGCGGTGTTCTGTTTCACTGTTTTCTTCGGTCCCGCAAGGGCAACTCTCTCCCGCAGATGTACCGGCCAGCATGGAGCTGCAGCTAATCACAGCCCTGAACCCATTCCCTGGTGGGACTGCATACAGCACATCTCCAGGCTCGTTGGCTCTCTTCCCCCTGGAATAAGAATGGCCGCAACTGAACACGGATACATCGCCGCGGAGAACCTTCATGCTGATATTGTTGACATGGCGGGGCTTCACGAGATGGATCTGGCAAGGAACGGTTTCTCTGCTGAACACATACTGGAGCAGGAACCGGATCTGATCTGGATGCCCCACTGGGACTATGTGCTTTTCAGAAGCCTGCTTGAACAGAATGAATCATTCAGGCGGGATTACCTTTTCTACCCGGGAGTCTTCAACTACGGAATCGCCCTAAGGAAAGGGTCTCCTCTCTTTGAGACTATCCTGGAGGAACTGGGAAGAGAATTCGCAAGGGCTTACCCCGGTGAGGAACTGATCGATTACAGCACTTCCTCCGAAGGCTGAACCAGTTCAGGGCTATCCGGTGTGATCACAAGTTTGTACCCTGTGCTTTCGCTGGTTATGGATACAGCGGTGTTCCAGTTGGTGGCAAATGCTCTGAAGTTGCCCAGATCCCTGTTCCTGAACCTCCCGGTGTAGCCGAAGAGCCCGCCGTTCCCGGCGGTACGCCAGAGGCCCTTCTTTATCTCCGGCTCAAAACGGAATACTGAATCAGGCGGAAGGGTTATGGTGGTGGTCCAGAGGGGTCTGTTCACCAGAAGGGTATTGTTCTGTATTACATAGCCCCTAACGGAGAACAGCCATGTTATGAAGACGATCAGGGGCATAAGAAGGGCTCCGTAGACCGGCATTTCCGGAATGAACGGAAACACAGCGGCCATGATCAGCACCAGGATGGTAACCAGCCTGGCAGTGTTGTCCAGCGGCGCCGCCCTGTACTCACCTGAAGTCATAGTGTTTTCTGATGGGGTCCGTAATTTCCCAGCGGCACTTCATTCCCCGGGGGAATGTGACCAGGTCTCCGGGCCTTATTGTTACCGGTATGCCGCTCTCGGGGGTTATAGTGGCTTCGCCTTCCAGTATAAGGCACACCTCTTCCATGTCGTACTCCCAGTGGAACTCGGAAATGTCCTTCTCCCACACCGGCCAGTTGAAAACGCCCATCTCTGAAAGCCTGCTCTTCTCCGGTCTTTCCACACTGATCATGGTGCCCTCCTCCCTTTCCATGAAGTATTATAGCAACCTGCGAACAATCCGGGAAAGGCGGTAAACATGAAGGTGAGAACAAGGCTTGCCCCCTCCCCAACCGGGGATCCCCATGTTGGAACGGCCTATCAGGCCCTTTTCAACTATGTGTGGGCAAAGGCCAACCGGGGAGAATTCGTTCTCCGCATAGAGGACACCGACAGGGAAAGATCAACCACGGCCTCTGAAGAGGCTATTCTGGACAGCCTCTCCTGGCTGGGCTTCACATGGGACGAAGGCCCCATCCGGCAGAGCGAAAGGCTTTCCATATACAAGTCCCATGTGAGCATGCTCATGGAGAAGGGACACGCCTATCCGTGCTTCTGCTCGAAGGAGCGGCTGGATAAGGTGCGGGCAAAACTTGTGGAAGAAAAGGCACCGAACCGGGGATATGACCGCCACTGCAGGAACATGGACCCCGCCGAGGCCATGAGAAGAGTAGACTCCGGGGAAGAGCATGTCATCAGGATGAAGGTACCCCTGGACGGTGAATGTGTGTTCACCGACCTTCTCAGGGGAGAGATAAGGAAAGACTGGGCATCCATAGACGACCAGGTGATACTGAAGGCGGACGGCTTCCCCACCTATCACCTCGCCGTGGTGGTGGATGACCATCTCATGGAGATCTCCCACATAATCAGGGGAGAGGAATGGATCAACTCGGTTCCCAAGCATGTGCTTCTGTACGACTTCTTCGAATGGGAAAAGCCGGTGTTCTGCCATCTGCCCCTGCTCCGGAACCCGGACAAGTCCAAGCTTTCAAAAAGGAAGAATCCCACGTCCATCAACTACTACCGCAGGGCCGGTTACCTTCCTGAAGCCATGCTGAACTACCTGGGAATGATGGGCTGGCACATGCCCGATGAATCGGAGAAGTTCACCCTGGAAGACATGGTGAACAACTTCAAACTGGAAGACATCACACTGGGCGGGCCGGTGTTCGACCGGGCCAAACTGAGATGGCTGAACGGCAAATACATCCGGGAGGACAATACCGCTGAGGAGCTTTCGAACAAGCTTCAGAGCTGGGCGCTTAATCCAGAATACATCAAAAGGGTTACCAGGGTGGTTGCCTCCAGGCTGGAAGCCCTCTCAGACTGGGGCTACTTCACGGCGATGTTCTTCAGCGACTCGGTTCCGGTGACACCTGAACTTCTTCAGGTCAAGGGCCTTGAACCAGAACAGGTCATGGAAATGCTGCAGGTCACCCTTTGGAACATGGAAAGAATAAGGAACTGGACCGCCGAGGAGATATCGGAAAGCCTCAAGGAAACATCCGCCCTCTTCGACACAAAGATGAAACTGTTCACCGCTCCCCTCTACGGAGCAATCTGCGGAAGCAAGGTCGCCCCGCCTCTGTTCGACTCCATGGAGGTGCTTGGAAGCGATCTGTGCAGGATAAGGATTGCCGCCGCAATAGATGTTCTGGGAGGGCTTTCGGGCAAAATGCTGAAGAAGCTGGAAAAGAAGTATCGCCCTTGACAAAACCGCGCCCCGGGCGAATATTCCGCCCTCGGCGCAATGCTCCCATCGTCTAGCGGCTAGGACGCTGGCCTCTCACGCCGGAAACCGGGGTTCGATTCCCCGTGGGAGCGCCATTGAACAGGGAACACCCCCAACGGGGGTGTTTTCTGTTTAATGTGCCTTTCAGGGAACTTTGCCCCCGGTCCACGAGCAACGTATCGTGTGATTTTGCGCGAGTGCAACCGGGGTTCGATTCCCCGTGGGAGCGCCAAGAAACGGAAACACCTCCATTTTTGGGGGTGTTTTTGTTTCTTGATTCTTGCAGGGTTCCTGACTCCCGGTCCATGAGCAAACTGACCCGAATCTACCCGGGTGTGCAATCGGGGGCGTGAGCACCGATCTCCGAGGGGATTCAAGATTTATGTCTACTACACTCTTTCGCACATTTTACGATTCAGCCCCTTTTTCGGTTATGCGAATATTGGAGAGCATTCAGCTCGCGTGTTCTCGGAGATAGCATATCCTCCGTATGGATATGTACTTACTTTAAATGCCGCACCACCTGACAAAAATCTTTGTGACATAACTCATTTTGCGCGATACCGTTATGGTGAGCTTGCTGATCTAGAGATGCCACCAGTAGTAAAAGAAGTCCACACATTCATTCCCGGGGATTATCGTTCTACACAGCAAGTATGCAACTCCGAAGAGATACCCGGAAGCAACCTTGTCTATACTCATGAGGATACAATTGAGGCCATCCATGAACTGCAAAGGTCTTTCAATGGAGTGAGAGCGAGTTTGAATCCATGACTGTATGTGAGTTTGAGCCTCCATTGCATATTCGGCATTGAGACAGTAAATTGATCTGATTATGAACCAAAGCAGCGCTGTCCTGCGAAGTTCGAAGGTCATTGACGAGCATAGCCAATTGGCTATATTCCTGTAAGGAAAGAAAACTTGTCCTATGAACTAATTGTATATAAAGGGGTTAGAGTAACTAGTGGAGCATTGCCGTTAAATCAGGCGGGGAAAGCTTTGCGAGATATTAGGGATAACTACCCTGAAATGTATAAAAAAATTCGTAGTATTATCAAGCAAGTAGCAGAAGACGATACTGGTCGGCTATTCCGAGAGCTGATGAAATCAAGCAAGATATCTAAGTTAACCAATGCAGCTGGGAATGATGATTTGTATGAAGCAAAGCATCCAGTTAAGAGGAAGAAGGGCTCCGGAGGAGTTGTTAGAGTGTATTTTGCGTTTTCCAGGCAAGTGAAACCTGACCAAATGGTGCTCCTAGATGCAGAATACAAAACAGGAGATCCGGACTATTCAGCGGCTGTATCTAGGCTGCAAGAATACAGGAGTAGTGATGATAGATAGAATGAGGGTTCAAGATGAACAGCACATTTCCTTTGATGACTTTGAGAAGGAAATTGGTTATGAGCCTGATGTGTATGAGAATCTTGTGCTTGAAATCGCATGTGAGAGAGCGCGCCTTGGAATATCTCAGCAGGAGCTTGCAGCAGCTGTAGGAACAACTCAATCCGCTATTTCCAGATTCGAAAACCTCGGCAGAAAACCCAGCCTTAGTTTTCTAGAGAGATTAGCTTCTGCTTTGGGGCACAAACTCTTTGTGACTATTTTTGGGGAGTATCAAATGCATCTTGGGATTGATCAAAGGGAGTTCATTGCCCAAGAAGCCTCTTTCTTAAAGGAATCAACCCAGAAAGTTGCACAACTTGTTCTTGATGAGGGCCTTCGAGTATTGGATGATAGGATCCATTGGAGAAGGATCACGCTAGAGTCTTCTACTGTCGATGTTGATGATCCACCGCAGATAGTATCCATGAGCTTTGATGGGAAGTCTCCATCGTTTTCAGCTGAGATTCCAGATCAACTCGGGGTGGCGATATCATGAGTGATTTGATGCATGATGAGAAATACACTGAGTTGATTAAGGCATTGCAACTGAGGGATATAGTAACCAAGAAGACTTTTTTTGAGAGAAATATCCCTTCATCAGAGTTTGCCAAGGTAAGGACTCTGTCTTTGAATCTCGAGCGGGGGGAGATTGAGCCGATGTTCTCGAAGGAGCAAGTCATTGTGCCTATTGCCTATCGAGTGATTGGACAAGCAAAGCAATCTGACGCAGAAAACCACTTCGATGTTTTTCACTATGAAATCGTCTTAGAGGCAGTTTTTGCGTGTTCAGATATGGATCTTCTTAAGGAACTTCTTAGCATCGTTAGCGTACGCGAAGTGTTCTTAGGCTACCAAATGGATAAGTTTGTGTGGCCATACCTTAGGTGCTCCTTTGCAAATGCTTGTTCCGCTCTAGGCAAGAAATCATTTGTTCTTCCAATGCTTGTTTAGCGAGTATCCTGTATCGGTCTCATTTTTCTTAGCACTCTTTCCGTAGTGACTTTTTTGTCCCAGTTGTCCCCAAGCGCAAGCACCCTTGCCTTTTCATGGTCTGGGAGCTTAAGCAGGCATAGCCACTGGGTCACTCTGTCCGAGGAGATCCCGTGCCTCTCCGCGAGTTGATTCCGGGTCAGGTTGTCACCGACCAGGGTCGTCCTGCAACTCCATCTCAACGATCAAAGGTGTTACGGAAAGCCCTTGTGGATTTTATGATTGGAACATCAGGACGCCTGAGCCGTAGGATGTCCGGTGTCTCCTCCACTGTTCGACTGTAGTAACACTCGGCGTGCCCGTTGTAGCTTTAACCAAGGTGATTTAAATGATGCAGGTGCTTCTACTGTTTCCCTCCAATCGTTGGAATGGTTGCTCGGGCATTCACGAAGAGAAGGCGGCTCTTCAAACTCGCAACGAGCTCTCTCAGCTTACCAAGACACCAAGGGAATGATTCTTGACTGACCGCCTCTGACCGAAGCGTTCAAAAAGTCCACTTTGTCAGGTGTGTGATAGAAGCATATCTATCTTATGCTTCTAATCCCTATTGGCATCTCTTCTCCTACGGGAAGGGTGTTTCCGCCAATTCTGCTCATAATGATGCTCCTGTACTCGATCCTACGAAGCCTTCGACAGTGACGCTATCTTGGACAGCCAGTGGATAAGGGTGTTCCAACAAGAAACCACTAGGTGCGCCAAAACAAAAATGCACCTGTACCACAGCTAAATTTCCTGCAGATGTTCCCCTGTTTCAGGATAGTCTGACAGACATAGGTAGCAGCACTAAAAACAAGGAGTGGAGCCTAACACCACCCATTTCCGAGAGGTACTCTGCCCATGGGAATCCCTCAAGAGCCAGAGTGATTGTCACGAAATCAGAGGTAGCCAGCTTGTTCCTGTACTTGAAAGGTATTCGGACTCCGAGCATTTTCCGCGGGTTCAATGCTGGAAGGAAGCTGAAGACCAGAGCCTCAAATATCTCTACCGGTCTGTTCGCAGTGGCATAGCCCAGAGTGGACTTGAGAGGAGCCTTTTTCATTCCTAGATGACTGAGTTTACCTATGCAGCAGGCATGCTCGTAACTTATCTCTCTGAGAGAGTCCGCTCTGGCAAAATGGATGAACAGCATGGATACGAACTGACTCCAAGAAGAGAACTGCTAGGCGTTTCTCTCTGTGTGATGCTAATTTTCTAGTCTCTGGAAGTCTGATGTCAGGGAACTGCTGATTAAGCTGATTGAATGAACTTGCGCACGAATCAAATTCGGCATGCCCTTCGGATCTTGTGAGTGAGTTTTTCTCGTCCTTGAACTCTACTCACTCAAGCCGCGAAGGGCAATTTTCTTATCTCAATGTCAAAATGCTATTTTGGACAGGCCTGACCTACTCATAAATGTTAAAAATTACAGGGACTGAGTAGCCTTCCGACAAAGTCGTATACTCATCTGCTTCTGCAATTGTAGAGTATTGATCATATACCCTTACATGCTGCCAGTATTCTAACTGTCCACCCATGCCATATACTGGCATTTGACATGTAGTAAAAGTAGCTGTAAACAAGCCTGCATTATCACCTACCATTTCACCTCTATGGTAATCTGCTACACCTTCTTGCCCTAGCGAACCCTCAGTTGTACACTCATAATACACTCTAGTTGTAGGAAGACCCCTTAAACTGGAATAGTAATTAATTGTTGTGGTAATTGATCCTGTGCTTTCATTTTTATTAAACCGATATTCAATTGTCTGTGGATTCTGGAGGCTACATCCGGCCAGCAATAGCAGAATTAGTACATAAGTAATATGTGCAAAAGACAATATTCTACTCATTTTTAGTCCCTCTCCATCTTTGTGAGTTTGTTCTGTCTAGAAAATACAATGCTATCACATGCATGTCAATATATATGCTCAAAATGCCGTTACGTAGTCGGTTGAAAAGCGCGCATATCTTGTTCAGGTCGGACCATACTTCTATGTGCTCATCTTAAAATATGCTGCGATTGCTCTATCTGGTCAGAGGGTCTCTGAACTGGTGCTGACAAGCAGATTGGTCACTGTTTTACATTCTGAGCAACATACACAACACCTATTCTCTTAGAGTCCCGCCTCGGGGATGGGTGAAACCCCTCGCCTTTAGGCGAAGCCTTCAGGGGGCTTGCGGTATTATAGTAACGGTATGAAAGATTATCGCAGAAGTTCACATTCAGTATTTCGTCTTCACTATCACCTTGTGTTCATACCTAAATACCGCAAGCCGGTGTTGCGTAACGAAGTGGGGAGAAGGGTGAGGGAACTGATAAGAGAGATCTGCGGAAGTATGGATATAGAGATTGTCTGCGGTCACATTCGTCCAGACCATGTACATCTTTTGCTGAGCATTCCCCCCAAACTATGGTGCCGTCCGTAGATTGGTGT
>NPIE01002698.1_pt2 | contig 26071 bp, 31 predicted proteins | sample 8637661 | NCBI WGS metagenome assembly NPIE01 (sample SAMN07420842, study PRJNA396082) | bioreactor metagenome | isolation source: sample BA12 brine-fed electro-methanogenic bioreactor BA | place: Japan: Kochi | collected 2016-12-09 | reverse complement strand
GAATCCTGAGTTGTTTTGGACAGCTCTGATCAAATAAATAGGGAGGACACCATGAACCGTATTAGTATTGCGTTCGTTGTACTGCTGGTTCTTTTCGCTTTTTCATGCACGGATACCGGTGAAACCACCGTCTCACCCCTTGAACCCGAGGTTTTACAGAGCCGCAGCGATTACGCGGAAGCCTGCCAGGATAATATGCGGTTCATAGGATCGCAGCAGGTAATCTTCTATGCGATGAACGGCTGGTACGCCTCTTCCCTGGAAGAGCTGGGGCTTTCCGGGTTCACATGCCCGGAATGCGAACTGGAGTACATTGTCGAGGGCGATTCGAAAACCTTTTTCGTCCACTGCCCGCTTCCCTCGGATCCTACCCATGGAAGCATCATAAACGGGGAAGTCACATGGCCTCCGGGTTCGGGGAATTACCAGTCAATGTGCCGCGCCAACATGCGAACCATAGCTTCGCAGTGCGTCCTCTTCTTCGCCGTTCACGATAGATACCCGGAAAGCCTGGAAGAGCTGGGAATGGGATCGGTCACCTGCCCGGAATGCGAAAACCCCTACATCTACTTCGGCGATTCCCGGAACCTCTATATAGAGTGCGGTCTTCCAGCCGATCCCAATCACGGAAACATCGATAACGGGATAACCAGCTGGTTGAGTCACTAGTCTCTGAGGCCCACCCGGAGCGACTAAGTACTGGATAACCGTACCGCCTGTTTTGTGGCTGTCCACGCTCTCCGGCCGCTGCTTCTCCTTGCATGTCCGTTCACTACCTGATATGATGTCTGGCTGATCTGTAACCATCTTTCTGTGCTTTACGGAGGAGGAAGAATGAAGCGGCCGGTGGCCCTGGTAACAGGGGCAGGAAGAATCGGCAACATAGGCACCGCAACAGCCTGTGCCCTTGCTGAGGCGGGCTGGGACATTGCCATGTCACACTGGCGGCCCTATGACAGGCTGATGGAGAAGACCTTTCTCGAAACACGGAGGACCTGGGGATGCAGCCCGGAAGACCTGCGCAAGGCGGTTCGGAGCGTGGAGGGACGCGGCGCCGGGTGTATTGCCATAGAGGCCGACCTTTCTCAGCCCGAGACGCCTGAGTGGCTGTTTGATTCGGTGGAACAGGCGCTGGGGCCGGTAACGGCACTGGTGATGTCCCACTGCCATTCGGTTGACAGCGACATTCCCGGAACCACAGTGGAAAGCTTCGACTACCATTTTGCCGTTAACGCAAGGGCGGTCTGGCTGCTTGTGCGGGAGTTCGGGCTTCGGTTCAAGGGAACGCCCGGGAGCGGACGCATAATCGGCATCACCAGTGACCATACAGCCTGGAACCTTCCCTACGGCGCGAGCAAGGGCGCCATGGAAAGGATCGTCATTGCTTCCGCGTACGAATTTCGAAACATGGGAATACGGGCGAATGTGATCAACCCCGGCGCAACGGATACCGGCTGGATGAATGACTCGCTCATGAAGAAGGTGGCCGAAGTGACCCTGGGAGGAAGGGTGGGCCTTCCGGAAGACTGCGCCGGTCTTGTGCGCTTTCTCTGTTCTGAAGACGGCGGCTGGGTCAACGGCCAAATACTGTACAGCGATGGGGGGCTGGAGTACAGATAGGGCTGCCGCTTCCGCATGAGTGCCCTGGAGCTGTTTTGCCACTAGTGGCTGGAGGAAGAATGCTGTCTGAACCCATTCTTGTGAAAACCGCAGAGCGCTGTCTTAAAACTCTCTGCAGCGAATTCGGCAACCGTTCCGTTGGAAGCCCTGGAAACCTCAGGGCAACCGCGTGGTTCAGGGACAGGGCGGAGGAACTGGGGTGGGAGGTTGAATCCCACAGGCTTTCCGTTGTGGACTGGGAAAGCGCCCCGGTCACACTGGTATTCGGGGGAAAGAGCTTCACAGCCTTCGCCTCCCCCTACTCCATGGGCTGTGACACCGAAGGGGCCATTGTGCCGGTGTCCACCGTGGAGGAGCTGGAACTGCTTCCCTCCTGCCCCGGGCTGCTTTTCCTGTACGGGGAGATAGCCCGGGAGCAGATAATGCCGAAGAACTTCCGCTTCTACAATCCGCCCCTTCACCACAGGATCCGTTCCCTGATAGAGGAGCTGGCACCCCCGGCGATGATCACCGCAACCGGAAGGAATTCAGCCCTGGCCGGCGGGGCATACCCCTTCCCCATGTTCGAGGACGGAGACTTCGATGTTCCCTCTGTGTTCATGACCGAAGAGGAGGGGAGAAGGCTTCTGGAAACCCGGCAGGGAACCTGCAGGCTTTTTTCCCCATGCAGAAGGATCCCCTCCGAGGCATGGAACGTTATCGCCCGAAGGGGAGACCCTTCACTGGGAAAGGTGGTCATAACCGCCCACATAGACGCCAAGAAGGGTACCCCCGGGGCCATCGACAACGCCACAGGGGTTACTGTGCTTCTTCTTCTGGCGGAGCTGCTGGGGGATCACAGTGGAACCCCGGCCCTGGAGCTGGTGCCCTTCAACGGGGAGGACTACTATTCAGTGCCGGGCCAGATGGACTACATCGACAGGTTCGGGTCCACCTTCGATGACATACTGCTGAACATCAACATAGATGGCGCAGGTCTTTACACCGGTAAGACCGCCTTCTCCCTCTTCGATCTTCCCGGGCCCATGGAGGGGATGCTCAGGGAGGTCATGGCCGGGTATTCCGACATCGTCGAGGGCGCCCGGTGGCCCCAGGGGGACCACAGCATCTTCCTTCAATACGGAATACCAGCTCTGGCGGTTTCCTCGAAGTGGTTCATCGACAACATGGAAACACAGGACATCACACACACTGAAAGGGACAATCTCAGCATCGTGGATTCACGCAGGGTGGCGGGAGCGGCGATGGCCCTTCACCGCTTCCTTGCCGCACTGGGCAGTAACGTACGGGGAGAGGAATAGATGGCAGCAGTGGTAAGAAAGGCTGTGGAGAAGGACCTTCCCGCGGTTCTGGAACTCTGGAAGGAGCTCATGGATTTCCATGGCGAAATTGACCCGCTGTTGACCCGTTCCCCAGATGGAGGGGACAACTTCATGAATCACCTGAAGGAAAGGCTCGAAAGACCGGATTCGGTGCTCTTCGTGGCCGAGGCCGGCGGCGTGATCGCCGGATACCTGCTGGCGGGTGTGGCCCAGTATCCTCCGGTTTTCATTGAGAAGAACTATGGGATGATCAGCGATGCCGCCGTCAGCGCCGGGTTCAGAAGACAGGGAATAGGCGAGGCGATGGTGGAGGAAGCCCGCAGGTGGTTCCTGGACAGGGGTCTTTCCAGGATGGAGATGAGGCTGCTTAACGCCAACGAAGTATCCACCGCCTTCTGGGAAAAGATGGGTTTCGTACCCTACATGACCAGTCTGTTCAGGAAGATTTGAGCCCCTCATGGTGACCTTCTGATGGTTTCAACCGGTCCCGGGCGTGGCGGCGGGCTCGCCTTCACCCTGGCGGTTATGGCCATGGCCCCCGCCGCGGTGTCAGCCGGGCTGCTTGTTTTTCAAAGCATCGGAGCCACTTTCGTTCTGTTCCACGGCGGTGTGTGCCTGCTGGTGCCCCTTCTTCACCTGGCGGTCCAAAGGGAGAAGCCCCGGGCCTTTCTCCGGAGCCTGGGGCTGGTTCCTGACCCCGGAGGAGCCTTGTCTGCTCTTCTGTGGGGCATGGCTTCCTTCGCTGTGGTGTTCGGTTTTTTTGCACTGCTCAGGGGGCGTATATGGGATACCGGGGAGGTTTCTCGAACACTTTCCATGTGGGGAGTTCACCGGATACATCCCTTGCTTTTCGTGTCCATGATGGTTATCGGCAACGGTTTTCTTGAGGAATTCTTCTGGAGGGGCTATGCCCTGGGGAGGCTTATGCCCCTTGTTTCTCCCCGGAGTGCCCTTGTCATTTCTTCCCTTTTCTACGCCTCATATCATGGACTTACCACCGGTATACTGTTTTCCCTTCCCTATGCCGCGGTTTCAGTTGTGTCCATCTTCTTCGCAGGGATGGTATGGGGAAGGATAAGGATACGGACCGGTTCTCTGCTGCTCCCCGTGGTTACCCATGTCTTCATCGACCTGGCAATAATGGCGGTGTACCTGCTCTACCTGCGCTGAAACGGGAAAATTCGCCGTGGTCAGATAGAACCTATGTTCTCCATGAGCCGTTCCAGTTTGCTGACCACCTCTTCAGGAGTTATTCCGAAGGTTCCGTCAATGTAGCTCTTTCTCGTGTCGCTGATGATGTAGTCATGAATCCGCTGATGCCACGCAGTCCATTTAAGAGGTTTTGTTCCAGGGCCGAAGACAGTTAGAGTAGGGGTTCCCATTGCCACGGCAAGATGATGAATACCACCATTGTTGCCCAGGTAAACAGCTGCCTTCCTCAGCAGGGCGCCTGCTTCATTGAATGTGGTTGCAGGGGCAATGAAGGGGATGTGCCGCATCATTGATGCCATCTCCTCGATCCTGCCCTTTTCCCCGGGACCCCACAGGAGAACTATCCCATGACCGAACCTGTCGTGGATGATGTCTGCGGTTCGCGCAAACAGTTCAAGCTGCCACTGTCTGGACTTGATCGGGGTTACAGGTGAAAAAACAGCGAATTCCCTGTTGGACAGACCCGTTTCCTCAAGCCAGGTCTCCATTTTTTCAACCGATTCAGGAAGGATGTGATAGAATGTGTTATGGGGTTCTTCTTTGATCCCAAGGGGGGCAAGCAGCTGGAATTTGGCCCTTGCGGAATAGATTCCGTGATCCTTCTTCATCCTGTAGTTGTAAACCCAGTTGTAACCCTTCAGCCAGCTCCATTTCTTCGTTTTGAGCCAGCCGATCCTGTACTTCGCTCCGCTGAAAAGGGTGATCTGTGACGCCCCGGGACCCCTGGCCTGATCGATTATCACATCATACTTCGTTCTTTGTATTTTCCTTATGAGGTGGAATCGGGATAATGCGTACTTCAGGGTTCCCTTTTTGTGCCTTTCCATTATCACAAGATGGTCAAGATTGGGGTTATCCTTCAGAAGGGTCGTGTAGGGCGGCTGAACGAGGTAATCTATCCTCGCACGGGGAAACCTGGCCCTCAGGGCCGGGAGATATGCCGTATTCAATAGAACATCGCCAAAGGGCTTGTACTGAATGATCAGGATCTTCCCGATACCTTCAAGTTCTTCTTCGGGAATGACCCTACACATCCGCTTCATTCCCGGAGTAATCGGTATACTCCTTCTCCTCCACGATGAAGGAATTGTGCTGAAGATTGATCCTTCGCTTCACAGAGGCCCTTCTGTCATTGTCAAAATACACTCTTCTTGCCAGCTGGATGAATTCCTCATCGAACTCGCTGCGGAGTTCCTTTTTCCTTATCTCATCCTCTGTGTTCCAGATATCCAGATTGATCCTTCTGAGTTCAATGAAATCAGCTGAATCCGTGGTTATTCCAAGGGATTCCATGCTCTTCCTGAGAAGCTCATACTCCAGCCGTACATTCGAAAGTTTTTCCCTGTGGGTGATTTTCTCAAGTTTAATTTCCAGGATGGTAACTTTATCTACGATCTCACCTGTGGATACTTCAATCTTCATGGTTCCTCTCCGACAATGGTGAACTGCAGAGGCGCAGTTCCAGGGTTTCTTCCTATAACGCGGTCCTCAATACATCAGATCAGGTTCCATCTCAGTGTGAATACTATGAGGACCACCATGGTGATTATCACGAAGAGGGGCCAGCCCACCCTTCGGTAGTCGCTGAAGCGATAGCCCCCGGCGCCCATTACAAGGATGTTCACCGGATGGCCCAGGGGGGTAAGGAAGGCCATGGAAGAGCCCAGGGCCACCGCCATGGCCAGCGCCGCCGGCGGGGCAGGGGACACCTGTGCCAGGGCCACCGCAATGGGGGCCATTATGGCGGCCACCGCCGCACCGCTCACCGCCTGGGTGAGCATGGCTGAGAAGAGGAATAGTATTCCCACGGTAATGAGGGGCGCTCCGCCACCCACGGCACCGGTAAGCAGTGAGGAGGCCTCACCGGCAAGGCCGGACTTCTGCATCGCCAGTGCCATTGGAAGCATTCCCGCCACCAGGAAGATCGCCTTCCAGTCGATGGCCCGGTAGGCCTGTTCCATTGAGATCATTCCTGAAAGCAGCATAAGCACCGCCCCGGCAAAGAGCACCTGGGACATGGGGAGGCCGGTGAATATGATGGTGAGGAGCGCCGCCAGGAATATGAGTACGGCCCATGGGGCCTTCTCCGCTGAAATGACCCTCCCCGGCTGTGAAGTGACGGGGATGAGGTCCGGGCTGTCGGAGAGCAGGCTGAGCTTCCTGGGGGGTATGATGCCCATCAGGGCGTCTCCGTACATCAGCTTCATCTTGCGGATGTCCCTCCTTATGGGCTCGTTGCCCCTCCAGATGGCTATGACGTTCATGCCGTACTTCTGCCTGAACATCACATCCCTGAGGGTGGAGCCTATGAGGCTGGATCTGGGGGAGAGCATCACCTCGGCCAGTATGCCTTCGCTTGTTTCCACATCGGAGGGGGTGAGGCAGGAGTCCTCAAGTATCTCCAGCCTGGGCTCCCGGTCCATCTCGGCGAATTCCTTTGCCCTGCCCTTCAGTGTGAGGATATCCCCCTCACGGAGAACGGTGTCGGAATCCAGTACAGGCAGTTTTTCGCCATGCCTGAACACAGCTATGAGGCTCAGCCGGAAGTCTTCCCTGAGGGTGCTCTGGCTGAGCTTTTTACCAATGAGATAGGAGCCCCTGGGAATACGTGCCTTGAAGAAGAGCTCGTTCATGTTGTAGAGGCCGAAGAGTTTTCCAGTGGGGCAGTGTCCGACGTTTTCGTCGGGGTTCGACCTGACCGGAAGGCGGAACCTGCCCCAGAGAACCATGTAGAGGATTCCCGCAATCAGTATGGGAATTCCCACCGGAAGGAAGTCCAGAAGGCCGAAGCCCGGCAGCCCGCTTTCCTCGAACACGGCCCCCACAACGATGTTCATTGTGGTGAGAAGGGTAGCCATTCCCCCCATGATGGTGGCGAAGACCAGGGGCATCAGGAGCTTGGACACCGGGAAATTCGATTTTTCCGCCGCGGAGCCCGCCGATGGGATGAGCACCGCAGCAGCGGCGATGTTGTTTATCACCAGGGACAGCATTCCCCCCGCCGCCATGAAAAGGGCCACAAGGGTACCCTCCCTTTTGCCGCCCAGGCGGAGGATGAGCCTGGCCACCGATTCTGAAACACCTGCCCGGGCCAGCCCCTCGGCAAGGATGAAGACCGAGATTATTATGATCACAGCGTTGCTGCTGAACCCGGAGAAGGATTCCGCCGCGGTGAGTACTCCAGACGCCGCCAGCAGCACAGCGGTGAGCATGGCGATGAGGTCCGGCCTGAGTTTTTCAGACAGGAACAGCACCACGGCAATGGTGAGTATCCCAAGGGTTTCGATAAGGTGCAGGTTCATAATGGGCTTTCGCCTAGAGCCACTTCTTTCTCTTGAAGAATAACAGCATAGCCAGTGCTATCATAACCATTAGAAGAAGCACCGCGGGATACGCCCAGGGATATGCCAGTTCCGGCATGTGGAGGAAGTTCATGCCGTAGACCCCGGCAACGAAGGTGAGGGGAATGAAAATAGTGGCGATTATGGTGAGCACCTTCATTATGTCGTTCATGCGGTTGCTCACGGTGGTCAGGTATGTATCGTGCATACCCCCCAGAAGGTCCCGCTGGGTCTCGACTATTTCGATCACCTGTATCGTGTGGTCGTAGAGGTCCCGGAGGAAGGTGAAGGTGTCCGGGGCAACAAGTGAGGACTCGGTTTTCTCTATGGAGCTTATCTCCTCCCGGAGGGGCCATACAGCCTTTCTAAGGGAGAGGACAACCCTTTTCAGACGGTGGATCTCCTTCATGTGGTCGGGTTCCGGAGCTGACACAATGGCGTCGTCGAGCTCTTCCACATACTCGCCTATGGCCTCCAGGGCCACGAAGTAGTTATCCACAACGGAGTCCATCAGGGCGTATGCCAGATAGTCCGCCCCTTTGCTCCTTATCCTTCCCGAGGCGGTCCTGATCCTTGCCCTGACAGGGTCGAAAACATCTCCGAGCCTTTCCTGGAAGGAGAGCACGAACCCCCCGCCGAGGACCAGGCTGACATGCTCCACATCGATGTCCCGGCTGGTTTCGCTGTAGGTCATCATTTTAAGGACCAGGTAGATGTACTCCGGGAACTCTTCCGCCTTCGGGCGCTGGCCGGTGTTGACTATGTCCTCCCGTGTAAGGGGGTGCAGCCCGAACCGCTGGCCTATGGCGTCGATCAGCTCGGTGTCGTGTACTCCAGTTATGTTGATCCAGGTGACAGAGCCATCCTCCGCCGGCTCCAGTGCCCTTTCCAGCGAGCAGTCCTTCTCCTCGGCAACGCTGTTTTCGTTGTAGGAAATGATGTCGATGGAAGAGGTTTCCACCTTCCTGCTTCCCACGAATACCGCGCTGCCCGGGGGAAGACCCGCCTGGGCCGCCATGGCTGAGGTTCTTACACTGCTGTCCTTCACTGCTCTTCTCCCTCCGGTATTACACTCTCCCGGAAGATAATATATTGGCATCCATGGAAAAGAAAGCCGTCACTGTTATCCATCCCTTCCAGCCCTTCGTGCCTGAGGGGTGCAGGTTCCTTCTGCTGGGCTCCTTTCCCGGAAGCCGTTCCACAGGAGAAGAACCCCCGGTGGATGACTGGTACTACGGAGCCCCCCGGAACCAGTTCTGGCCGATAATGGGGGAACTCTTCCCGTGGCATGACCTTTCAGATATTGAAGGGAAGAAGGGGCTCTTCCGGGAACTGGACATGGCAATTACCGATGTCATTCTCTCATGCGAGAGGGAAAGGGGATCCAGCCTGGACAGCAGCCTGGTGAAGTGCATTCACAGAGCTTTCCATTATGAATAGTTGACAATTTGCAATCGAATTGCAAGATTTCAACTAAAGGAGGCTCAATGAACGGTGACCACTACATCACAAGAACTGCTGAAAAAGTTGTACGTGAGGCAGCTGAAGAGTTCCCGGCTGTGGTTCTTACAGGTCCCAGGCAGTCCGGGAAGACCACTTTGCTCAAGCACCTTTTTTCCGCGACGCATGATTACGTTTCGCTGGAGCTTCCTGATGTAAGGGCATCCGCCCTTTCCGATCCCCGTTCGTTCCTTCGCTCCTGTGGAAGTCCCGTGATCATGGATGAGGTTCAGTACGCTCCTGAACTGCTTCCGTACATCAAAGAGGAGATAGACAGGAACAGGTCATCCAGGGGAAGGTACATACTTACCGGATCCCAGAACCTGTCTTTGTCGGAGAAGGTGACCGAGTCCCTGGCTGGCAGGGCGGCAGTTCTCAGTCTTCTTCATCTAACAGCCAGGGAGATGTCCGGCGATCCATCCCGTTCATTGCCCTGGGAAGGCCACCGGGAACGGTCCACTATGGAGGGCTTCTCGTATGAAAGCCTGTGGACCCATTTCATAAGAGGCTGGTTCCCTGAGATAGCCCTGAACAGCAAGAGGAATTTTCAGCTCTGGCATTCATCATACATGCAGACCTACCTCGAAAGGGATGTTAGAAGCCTGAAGAATCTGGGAGACCTTGCCATTTTCAGAAATTTCATGTCTCTGCTGGCATCCCGGGCAGCTCAGCTGCTGAATTACTCTGATCTGGCCAGGGACCTGGGGCTGGCGGTGAACACCGTTAAAGCCTGGATCTCCATTCTGGAAGCAACTTATCAGGTTTTCCTGCTGAGACCATACTTCGCGAACAGGGGAAAGCGTCTGATCAAGACCCCGAAACTCTACTTCACCGATACCGGAATGCTCTGCGGCCTGCTGGGTCTGAATGATCCATCCCATGCAAGGCTCGGTCCGTCCGGCGGGGCCATAATGGAGAATGCCGTGGTGTCAGAGGTCTACCGATCCCTGGTCCACAGGGGAACCAGACCCTCAATGTACTTCTGGAGAACGCAGACGGGCAACGAAGTGGACCTTCTGGTGGAGCACGGCGGTTCCATCACTCCAATGGAGATAAAGGCGAATTCCACACCGCTCCCTGGAATGGCAAGGTCCCTCAGATGTTTCAGAAAGGACTATGAGGAGATTTCCACCGTGGGCTACCTGATTCACTCCGGTGATACATCACTTCCCCTGGGAGAAGGCGTACTCTCCCTTCCATTCAGTCTTCTTTAGCTACAGACACTTCACCAGGAAAACTATGAGAACCACCGCCGCCAGTATTGCGAAAAGGGAGATCAAGCCGGTTATCCCGCTGCAGCAGCCCCCGCCGCCACCTGTGCCCTGAACCGGCTCTGAGCCGTTCTCGACATAGGATTCATTACGGATCTTCTCTCCCGGGTCGTTCCCGGGTTTGACGAAGGAGGAAGCCTTCTTCTGCTTGATCCTGTCCTTCAGGGAACTGCCCTGGGTCGAGGGCCTGTCGGTTTTGACACTGGACCGCGAGCCGCCCTTGAAGAAGGACTTGCCCGTGGAGAACGAACTGGACTTGCCGCTGGAAGAAGACCTGGGCTTCTTCGACGGGGAACCTGAATATCCCTTTTTCACCACACCCTCCCTCTGATGGTTTTACCGAACATACAAAAGGGCGTGCCGGAGGCAAGAGGCCGGCCTATGTCCTCCTTCTTCCCAGAAGTACCCTTATGTCAAGCAGCCTTACCTTGCTGAAAAGCCTGAGCCTGTTGAGGACCGCCCCCAGGGGAAGGGAGTTGGGTTCCTTCACCCCGGACAGGGGGATCAGGGCGCTTAGCCTGGCGAAGGCGGTGGCAAGGAAGAGCACCTGCATGGGGTGCAGATGAAGCCCGGCGATATAAAGGGGCTGAGGCATCAGAAAACCCGAGGCGAGCATGGTGATTATCATTCCCGTGCCGCTGAAGGCGCCGTAAAGACCGGAGTAGGACTGCACCCTGTCCTCCGGTGCCACGGCAAGCACAAGGTTGGCGGTGACTATACCTACGCACCCCCACATGCTGCCTGAAACAACGCTTTCCGCATAGATGATCCAGATGTTCTCCGGGCCCACGAAAAGCCATATAAGGGGGACCAGTGTTCCTATCATTATCGCCAGTTTCATGGCGGCCACATTGCCGAATCTGTCCACCAGCCTTCCCCAGTACTTCAGTGTGAGAACGGTTCCCACGGTGCTTGTTACCCCGTAGAGGAGCATGCTGGTAACCCCCATTTGAAGCACCTGTATCATGAAGGGCTGCCAGAAGGGCGCGCCTATACCCACCGCCATCATCCACCACACACCGAAGAGAAGCAGTTTTCTGAAGTTTTTATCCCTGAAGGGCTCCACGAGTATCTTCGAGGATGACAGGGGGTTCGGGGGAACGGCCCTTTCAGGCTGCCTGGAGAGAATTCTCAGCCCCGCCAGACCGATGACCCCAGCCCCGGAGAAGACGACCAGAAAGACCCATTTCAGCCTCTCGGGGTCGCCGCCGGTACCGTCCACCACCATGCCCACCAGGAAGGCCACCGCCAGGCCGAAAACCACCAGTATTGAGTTCCTTCTGGCGAAGAACCTTCCCCGTATCCTCAGGGGCACCATCCTTGCAATCCATCCTGTCCAGATGTTCGTGGATACGGACAGGACCGCGGTGGACACCGCGAAGACCACCAGCACCCCTGTCAGGGCCTGCCCCCGCTGAAACAGAAGGGGAACAAGGCCCAGCAGCGGTGTCATCATTCTGCCCGCCGCTGCCCAGAGAACAGTGGACCGCCTGTGGTGTGTCATCTGCCTGGTTACCAGGGCTCCCAAGGGCTGAAGAACCATTGAAAGCTGCCCTGTGGCCGATAGGATCCCGAAGTGAGCGGAGGAGGCTCCCAGGAGTGTCAGCAGCCTGGTGAGGAAAACGGAACCCGGCCCGGCGAGGCCTGTGTATATCTGTGAGAACACCCCTTCGGTTATGGATATCCTGAAGGTTTCCCGGAGTTCAGAGGGCTTTTTGCGAATGTTTTTCATGCCGGCGAACATACGAGCCGGTCAAGGGTGGTTCAGGAAGCCGTTGCTATGGTGTAGCCTCCTATTATTATGAACAGCACCCCGGCTCCATAGGAGAGGTATTTCGTGTTGATGTGGTCGCAGAGGAACTTCCCCGCCAGCACCCCGATGGCGGTGGTAACTATGAGGGCCATGGAAGCGGCGGCGAAGACAGTTAGCTTGCTCACTTCCCTGTCCGCGGCGAAGAGCATGGTGGCGAGCTGGGTCTTGTCCCCCAGTTCGGCTATGAAAATCGCGGTGAAAACCGAACCCAGCAGCTTGAGATCCATTTCAGGCCAGCCTTTCAGTTGAGTATTTTCCTTCAGTGATGCTGCTAACATGGGGCAGGGGGAAGGTGTGCCGCAATACTTGCCCGGGGAAGAATCTGTTCCCCCGGATGGAGCTTTGTTATCTTCACCTGAATTCCGTGTAACAGGGGGGGACAAATGAAGAAGATCGCCTGGGCATCTCTGCTGCTTCTCTTCGCTCCATTTCTGCGCACCGGTTCAGAGGTCTTCCTCCACGGTGTGCCTGACATGGCCAACTCCGGGGACGCGGCCCTCCTTGAGCTTAACACCAGGCATGTTTTCTCCAGGGGGGTCCTTCTGGGCCCCTATTCCAGGTTCGGCTTCTCCCACCCCGGGCCGCTGTACTTCCAGCTGAGGTATCCCGTTTATGAACTGATGGGCCGGCGGAACTCATCCCTTCTTGTGGCCACCGTTCTCATACAGCTGCTCTCCATCTTCTTCGCTTTTCACATCGCAAGGAAAACAGCAGGGGATCTCAGCGCGGTCCTGTTCTCAGCTTCGGCGGCACTGTTCCTCCTGACAACGGACAAGACCGTATGGCTTTCCGAGTGGAATCCCTACATAGTGATACTGCCCTTCATGCTTTACACGGTATCCATGGCCGCCGCCTCCGTGGGAAGGCTTAAGTACCTGAGTGCCGCCGCCGTTTCCGGTTCACTGGCGGCCCAGACCCACATAGCGGTGATACCTTCCATGCTGGCGGTGTTCCTCTGTTCCGTGGCGGTCTTTACCTATCCGAAGCTGGTCTCAGGGGAGAAAAGCAGGTCACTGCAGTGGAAGCCTGTCCTCATTGCCCTGGGGCTTCTTTTCCTGCTCTGGGCCCCACCCCTTTACCAGCAGCTTTTCCCCGGTGAGGGCAGGGGCAACATTTCCGAGATGGTGGAGTATTTCGAGAACTCGTCGCCGGAGATACCATGGGAGAGGGCTCTGGGCCTCTGGGTTTCCATGGTGACCCCTGAGCTGTCAGGAAATGGCGGGACCGCAAGGGTCCTTGTGGCCCTGAGGCTAGTTCTGCTGGCCATGGCGCTGCTTTACTTCAGGGGCCGGAAGGGCGGAGCTTTCCACGGGACCGTGGCCCTGGTGTGCATCGTTCTCCACGGCGTTTCACTGTTCTCCGTGGGTCAGATTCGAGGAGAACTCGAGCAATACCTGGTTGAGTGGATACGGGTGGTCCCCCTGCTTTCAGCCTTCACGCTTCTCAGCGCTGCGGCTGAGCTTGCGGGAGCCAGGCACCGGAAACTGGCCGCCGCAGTACCCGGCGCTTTCATTGTCTGTGCGGCCCTGCTGCTTTTCCTGAGGGTGGGGGATTTCTTCAGGGCTGATCTCCATCCCTCATATGAGGCGGAGATAACCGTACGGGAGACCTCGCTGCAGCTTCAGGAAAACCTGGACTGGGAAGGTGGGGAGTTCTATGTGATGAGGCTGGCAAGCTCCGGTACCTGGCCGCACATGGCGGGCATCATCAACATGCTGGACAAACGGGGTTTTCCCATAGGCCTTGAGGTGGATGTTCTCTACATGCCCTTCCCGCCGCCGGGGGTTCCCCTGCGGGTTCTGAGGATAGGCTATCTGAACGAGACAGGCCTGTCAATGCCCGGTGTCGTGGCCCATTACGGCAGGGTGGGCATTATACTGGAATAGTTACCAGCTTGGCACTCCGTTATCGATGTATCCGTGGTTGGGATCGGTTGGAAGACCGCACTCCACGTAGAAACCCTTGGAATCTCCGTTGTAGATGTATGGGTTCCCGCACTCCGGGCATGTGACCGATGCCATTCCTATCTCTTCCAGGCTTTCCGGGTATCTGCTGTGACCGGCGAAGAAGATCACGCACTGGGATGCGATGGTTGCCATGTTGGCACAGCAGTCCCCGGACTCATGCCAGGATGCAACGCCGTTGTCAATGAAGCCATGGCCGGGAGACGGCAGAAGAGGACAGCCCATGAAAAACGCATAACCGTTTTCATAGGGATAATAAATATAAGGTTCACCGCACTCCGGGCATGTGTATGAGCCCATACCCATCTCTTCCAGGCTTTCCGGGTATCTGCTGTTATAGGCGAAGAAGATCACGCACTGGGAAGCCAGGGTTCGTATGTTGGCCCGGCAAAGGGACTGAAAATTGCCCGGGTCAGGAGGCCATGTCGCGACTCCGTCGATAACGCTGCCGTGGGTGGGGTCTGAGGGAAGGGGGCAATGGATGGCAAATGTTTTCGTGTCGCCTTCCAGGATATACTCCAGTTCGCATTCAGGGCATGTGAGCCCTGAAAGCTCCAGCTCTTCCAGGGATGAGGCATACCAGCCGTTCATAGCAAAGAAGATCGCCTGCTGCGATCCTATTAATCGCATATTGTCGTGGCAGGCTTCAGCATTGTCCCGCTGGCTCTGTAAAAGATCGGGCTCCACCGGTGAAACCGTGGTTTCACCCATATCCGTGCATGAAAAGGCGATAAGGACCAGTACGGTGATAAAGGCAACGTTTACTCGGTTCATGGTTTCCTCCCTATTGAATTGCTATCAGTATTATCAAATCAAATACACAGCTTGTCAACATGACATACCGTTGCATTATTGCTATGTTATCCCCGGGAGGTTGGCATGGACCATACTGAAGCTGTTCTCGACAGCATTTCCGAGGGGGTGTTCACCGTTGACCCGCAGTGGAGGATAACCTCCTTCAACAGGGCGGCGGCGGAGATAACGGGCATTTCTCGTGAGGAAGCACTGGGAAAGCCCTGCTCGGAGGTTTTTCGCTCCTCCATGTGCGAAGCCGCCTGCGCCCTGCGGGAGTCCATGGCCACCGGGGAACCGGTGCTCTGCCGTTCGGGATACATCGTGAATTCCATGGGGGAGCGTATCCCGGTGAGCGTTTCCACCGCGGTGCTCAGGGACGGAGGCGGAAGGGTCCTGGGTGGGGCTGAAACCTTCCGGGACATGAGCGAGGTGGAGGGGCTGAAGAATCAGCTCAAGGGGATATACACCGCAGGGGACCTCGTTAGCCGAAGCCCTGGGATGCGCAGGCTCTTCAGCCTGATACCCGCGGTGGCTGCGTCTCCCTCCACCGTTCTGATACAGGGGGAGACCGGTACCGGCAAAGAGGTACTTGCAAGGGCGGTGCACTCCGAGGGTCCCAGGGCCGGTGAACCCTTCCTGGCGGTGAACTGCGGCGCGCTGCCTGATACCCTTCTGGAGTCGGAACTCTTCGGATATGAGAAGGGCGCCTTCACCGGGGCTGAAAGGGCCAGGGAGGGCAGGTTCGTCGCCGCCGGCGGGGGAACACTGTTCCTTGACGAGATAGGCGATGTGAGCATGCAGATGCAGGTGAAGCTGCTCCGCGTGCTCCAGGAACGCCGGGTAACCCCCCTGGGTTCCAACGATCCCGTGCCGGTCCGGGCAAGGGTGGTATGCGCCACCAACCGGGACCTTGACCGGCTGGTGGAGTCCGGGGAGTTCAGAAGGGACCTCTTCTACAGGATAAATGTTGTCAGGCTGGCGCTGCCTCCCCTCCGGGACAGAGCCGTGGACATTCCCGAGCTTCTGTCGTCGCTTATAGAGAAGCACTGCCTTGCCCAGGGTATGGACCCCATGGACTACAGCCCGGAGATACTGCCGGTCCTTATGGCCTACCGGTGGCCGGGGAACGTTCGGGAGCTTGAGAATGTGGTGGAGAGGGCAATACTGCTTTCACCCGGTGGGACCATCGGTCCTTCGGCTCTCCCGGAAGAGATACTTCCCCCCTCCGGAAAGAAGAGGGAAGCCGCCACAATGCGGGCGGTGAGGGCTGAAGCCGAAGAGCGCCTGATAGAGTCCGCCCTTGCCGCCTGCGGCAACAATCGAACCGCCGCAGCGGCCAGGCTGGGCATTCACAAGACCACACTGTACCGCCGCATGAAGGCCCTTGGAATGGAACTCCCGGATTCCGACGGCCGTAGCTTGAACGCAACTTAACCCCGGGATACCGTATCAAATATGCTACTGTAGTCTTTCATCTCTTTTTATCTTTGTTGTTGTACTCCAACATCTTGCATCTTATTTCGCCCTCTGGCACCCTATATGCATACACTGGTACCGGAGGTGAAACAGTTGAAGATCGCCATTACAGTATGGAACGGAAGGGTGGCCCCCCTTTTCGATGTGGCCTCCACCGTAAGGTTCATTACGGTGCAGGGCAAAAGCCCCGGTGAACAGGCGGAAATGACACTGCCCCCGGGGACGGGAATGATAAGAAGGGTTGCCTTCCTCCTTGAGAAAGGCACCGATGTGCTGATCTGCGGAGCGGTCTCAAGCGGTGTTCACCGAATGCTCACCGCGTCGGGAATAGGGGTTCACCCCTTCGTTTCCGGCGACGGGGATGATGTACTTGAAGCACTCCTCAGAGGAAACCTTGAGAACAGCGTTTTCAGGATGCCCGGATGCGGCGGGGGTGCAGGATTCATGGGCGGGAGAGGTTCCTGCCGACACAGGAAAAGAGGTGCGAAATGCCAGGCGGAGACGGATCAGGACCCTTCGGAGCGGGACCCAGAGGCGGGTTCTGTGTAGGAGCCGGGCTCAGGCGGGGCCTGGGAGCCGGACGGGGCAGGGGTTTCGGTAGCGGCTATGGAAGGGCAGTCGGTGGGATTTTCCCCGCGGATGCCCAGTCCCGGAAGCAGATACTCGAGAACCGCGCGTCCATACTGGAGCAGGAGCTGGCAGCTCTTAAAAAACAGCTCTCAGATGAGGGCGGCCAGGAGTAACTTCCCGGCGTGTGTCAGCCGGCGTTCACTGGAATGCCGGCTGAACTATGAAAGGAAAAAATGAAGATTGCAGTAGCGTCATCAGGACAGGACCTTGAAGCCCCGGTGGACCTCAGGTTCGGAAGGGCAGCGGGGTTCATCGTATACGATACCGAGACCGGGGAAACGAACACCGCGGACAACAGAACGAACCTCAACGCCGCCCAGGGCGCCGGGATACAGACCGCGCAGAATGTCGCGGCAACAGGAGCAGGGGCGGTGATAGCAGCCAATTACGGTCCCAAGGCGGTTCAGGTACTGAAGGCCGCCGGTGTGAAAATGTACCTGTGTTCACAGGGAACCGTGGGGCAGGCCATAGAGGACTACAAAAGCGGGAAGCTCACCGAGGCCTCCGGGGCCAATGTAAGGAGCCACTGGTAATGATGCTGGCAGTGGCCTCGGGGAAGGGCGGAACCGGGAAGACCACCGTGGCGGTAGCCCTTGCCCTGGCATCCGAAGGGCCTGTAGAGTACCTCGACTGCGATGTGGAGGAGCCCAACGGCTCCATATTCCTCAAGCCGGACTTCGCCCCGGCGGAAACCGTTTCAGTGCAGGTTCCAGTGGTGGACCAGGACAGGTGCACCTCCTGCGGCAGGTGCGCCAGGTTCTGCCGGTTCAACGCCCTTGTTTCCCTGGGAACCCCTCCGCTGGTCTTTCCGGAACTGTGCCACAGCTGCGGTGGATGCGGGATAGTGTGCCCCGCAGACGCCATCTCCTGGGGGGAGAACCCCGTTGGTGAGCTCGCCGAAGGCATGGTCCAAGGCACGGATGTAAGGGTGGTCCAGGGAAAGCTCCGGGTGGGCAGCGTTCTTGCTCCCCCTGTGATAAAGGCGGTGAAGAAGGCCCGGGCCCCGGGGTTACTCACCATAGTGGACTGCCCTCCTGGAACCTCGTGTCCGGTGATAGAGGCGGTGTCAGGGGCGGATCATGTGCTCCTTGTCACGGAACCCACCCCCTTCGGGCTCCACGACCTCAAACTGGCGGTGGAGACCATGGAGGAACTGAAACTGCCCTTCTCCGTGGTGATCAACAGGTTCGACGGGGGAGACAGCGGTGTTGAGGACTACTGTTCCGGGAAGAACATTCATGTTGCGGCCAGAATACCATTCAGAAGAAAAATGGCCGAGGTTTACTCCAGGGGGGGAACCCTGCTGGAGGCCATTCCGGAGATGACCGAGGTTTTCAGGCGGATGCCCGGGGAACTGAAGGGAAGGTCCACATGAGGGAATTAGTTGTGATAAGCGGAAAGGGCGGAACGGGAAAGACCAGCATAACCGGCTGCTTCGCCGCCCTGGCGAGGAACGCCGTTCTTGCCGACTGCGATGTGGACGCCGCGGACCTGCACATGCTCCTGGCCCCTGAAGTTCTTGAGACCCACCTCTTCATAAGCGGGAACCTGGCGGTTATAAGGCCCGGGGACTGCACCGGATGCGGGATATGCGCTGAGAAGTGCCGGTTCGACGCCATCTTCCCCGGGGGGGACGTGTACAGGGTGGACCCCTACGGCTGCGAGGGCTGCGGTGTTTGTGTGGAGGTCTGTCCGGTGAACGCCGTGGATTTCCCCGGGAACCACTGCGGAGAGTGGTACAGCTCCTCCACCAGATTCGGACCCATGGTTCACGCCAGGCTGGGCATTGCCCAGGAAAACTCGGGCAAACTGGTGAGCACCGTTCGCCGGGAAGCCTCTGCCCTGGCGGAGAAGCAGGGAATGGACCTTGTGATAATAGACGGCCCCCCGGGGATAGGCTGCCCGGTGATTGCCTCCATAACAGGTGCTTCCATGGTGGTGATAGTCACCGAGCCCACACTTTCCGGCAGGCACGACATGCTCAGGGTAATGGACCTGGCGGAGCACTTCTCCATTCCCGCCGGGGTCATTGTGAACAAGTGGGACATCAACGGGGAGATCACCGCGGGCATCGAGGAGGAAGCCGGCAGGCGGGGAGTTGCTTCCCTGGGCAGAATTCCCTATGACAGTGCATTCACAGAAGCACAGATAAAGGGCAGGACACTCCTCGAGGAAACCCGGGGGCTGCCGGCGGAAAACATCAAAAACATCTGGGAGAAGGTATGTCAAACACTGGGGTAACTGAAGACAAGGGCTGTTCGGGGAACTGCGACGCCTGTTCCGACACCGGCTGCGAAGCCTCGGCTCCAAAGCCCGGCGAGGGCCCGGAGGACTACGCCAAAAGGCAGAAGCTCCTCCGGCGAATGAGGGCCATAAAGCACAAGATAGTGGTTCTTTCAGGCAAGGGCGGGGTGGGCAAGAGCACCGTCGCTGTCAACCTGGCGGTTTCCCTGAGCCTGGCGGGGAAGAAGGTTGGTCTGCTGGACATAGACATCCACGGCCCGTCCATACCCACCATGCTGGGACTTGTGAACACCGGGGTGAAGACCGACGGCGAGAACCTGCTCCCGGTGGAGATGGGTGCCCTGAAGGTGATGTCCGTGGGGTTCCTTCTGGAGAACCGGGACAGCGCCCTTATATGGAGGGGTCCCATGAAAATGGGAGTGATAGAGCAGTTCCTCCGTGATGTAAACTGGGGAGATCTCGACTACCTCATAATAGACTCGCCGCCGGGAACAGGGGATGAACCCCTCTCGGTGGTTCAGCTCATCGGCGACATCGACGGAGCGATAATGGTAACCACCCCACAGGCGGTGGCCGCGGCGGATGTGAGGAAGTCGCTGGATTTCTGCAGGCAGCTGAACCTGAGGGTCCTTGGAATAGTGGAGAACATGAGCGGTTTCATCTGCCCGGAGTGTTCCAGGGAAACGGAGATATTCAAGGGGGACAACGGCAGGGTAATGGCCGAGGCCGCCGGAGTGCCCTTCCTGGGCAAAATACCCATAGACCCCGCCGTGGGGCTTTCCTGCGACGGGGGAATGCCCTTCATTTACGGATATGGAAAAACCGAGACCGCGAAGAGGTTCGAAAAACTCATACAGCCGCTTCTTGAACTGGACAGCGGAGAATAGGGAGCAGACAATGCGAATAGCTGTACCAATGGCGCAGGGAGCCCTCTGCATGCATTTCGGTCACTGCAGCACCTTCGCCCTGGTGGATGTGGAGAACGACGGTGTGGTTGCGGTGAAGGAAGTAGTTCCGCCGCCCCATCAGCCCGGGCTTCTTCCCCCATGGCTGGCTGACCTCGGGGTGACCATGGTGATAGCCGGGGGGATGGGCTCCAGGGCCCAGGCCATTTTCCAGAGCAACGGGATAAGCGTTGTAACCGGAGCCTCGGGCACCGGCGCCAGGGAGATAGTGGAGAACTACCTTTCCGGAACACTGGCCACCGGCGAGAACGCCTGCGACCACTGACAAAAGAAGGGGGCGGCCCGTGAGAGCCGCCCCCAGCCGAAAATTATGGCTTAGCGCTTAGGCCTTGCTTCGCTGACCCTGATGGGCCTGCCGTCAAGCTCGGTGCCATCGGCGTTGGATATGGCGTTCCTTGCTGCTTCTTCAGGCATTTCAACAAATCCGAAACCACGGCTTCGCCCTGAGTCTCTGTCTGTAATTACCCGTGCATCAGTAACTTCGCCGTAATTCTCGAAAAAGCTCCTGAGTGATTCGTCGTCTACGCCCCAGGAAAGATTGCCTACGTACAGGTTCATTGCGTATCCCTTTCAGTTATGTCATCTCAAAAGCAACCGATATCACGATGACACAAATGAAGCTCGGTCGGACTCCCACTTGGAAGTCAGCTGGTAATATGCACTATTGAACCATGATGTAAATACCCCCCTGACGGGGCTAGTTCCTTGGTCTGGCTTCGCTTATTCTAAGAGGCCTGCCTTCCAGTTCCTCCCCCTCCGCCTGGGCTATGGCGTTCCTTGCAGCTTCATCGGGCATTTCAACGAAACCGAAACCCCGGCTTCGGCCGGACTCTCTGTCGGTAATTACCCTTGCTGAAGTAACTTCGCCGTAGTTCTCAAAGAACGCTCTCAGTGAATCGTCGGTTACCGACCAGGCCAGGTTGCCCACATACAGGTTCATCTCGTATCCCCTTCATTGGTGCCGTGAGCAGAGCAGTTTGGAACCTCACCCGGCACCGGTGAGCCTCCCCGGCCCCCCTCATGGGGTCCGAATGGTAATATGTGGACATTTATTGAAGAATGTAAACGGCTTTCACCGCTTTTCCCTCCGAGTTGCGGCTTCTGTCCCCCCGGGGCAATATTCCAGCTTTCCAGAATTCCTTTCCCGGAGGAGGGGCCCAGTTGACCGCAAGAGCGCCTGATTCATACCGGGAGATACTTGCCGTTTCACTTCCCATAATCATAGGAATGGCCGGCAGGACCATAATGATGTTCTGCGACAGGCTGTTCCTGGCCAACCACAGCCAGGTGGAGCTCCAGGCCGCCCTTCCCGCGGGAATACTGAGCTTCACCCTGATGTGCGTCGTGTTCGGAACCGTTGGCTACGCCGGCACCTTCGTTTCACAGTACTTCGGTGCCGGTGACAGGAACGGCTGTTCCCGAACCCTTGCCCAGGCCCTTTTCATGACCCTGTTCTCCGTGCCGCTCCTGGCGGCCCTCACAATACCGGGAAGGATGCTTCTTGACCTAAGCGGGCATTCACCGGAGGTTCTGGGGCTGGAGAAGACCTACTTCACCATTCTCATGCTCTCAAGCTCAGGGCCGGTGTTCACCACGGCTGCCTCCTCGTTCTGGAACGGAAGGGGCAGGACGGTTCCGGTGATGACCGCGGTGCTCATCGGGGCCGGTGTGAACATAGTGCTGGACTACCTTCTGATCTTCGGAGCCGCGGGTTTCCCTGAAATGGGGATAAAGGGGGCGGGAATAGCCACCGCCATTGCCTCCTTCATACCCGGGGCGATACTCACCATAGCGGCCTACACCGGACGGACCGCCAGGTACTACAGGACCAGGGAGAACTTCAGGTTCAGCGGGGAACTCACGAAAAGGATACTCAGGTTCGGCCTTCCCTCGGGGCTTCAGATATTCCTTGACGTGTCCAGCTTCACCGTGTTCATCTTCCTGGCGGGGAGGCTGGGGGATGTGGATTTCACTGCGAACAACATAGCCTTCAGCGTGAACAACCTGGCCTTCAATCCCCTTCTGGGCTTCAGCTTCGCCACCACTGTCATAACGGGGAGGTGCATAGGAATGGGCAAGGCCGACCTGGCTGTCCGGGCAACCAGACGGACCCTTTTCATATCCCTCTGCTACTTCCTTCCCCTAGCGGTTTCCTTCGTTCTGTTCCCGGGGTTCTACACACGGATGTTCCTAAGCCCGGACTCCCTGTGCAGCATGGAAGAACTGTTCAGAACCTCCGCCGCTCTGCTGGCCATCGTGGCGGTATGGGGGGTGTTCGACGCGGTGAGCCTGATCTACGGCGGGGCTCTCCGGGGAGCCGGGGACACCAGGTTCGTGGTTGCGGCCTCGGGGCTTCTCGCATGGCTTCTGTGGATACCCGGGGTGCTGTACCTCTTCTATCTCCGCAGCGCCGGGATAGTAACACTGTGGATGTTCACCGGTCTCTATGTGGCGGTACTGGCCCTGATATTCTTCCTGAGGTTCCGCATGGGTGCATGGCGGCGTATAGACCTTCTGGGGGTGAAGGGGGTTGCTTTTCCCCCATCCCCTGAGAATGTTGATGTTTCAAAGGGAGGTTCATAATGACAGCCGGGATCCTCATTCTGTGTCTTGCCGGAGGACCCATTTTCCGGCCGCCGTCGCCGCCGGCGGAGTACCCGTCGGTTCACATGCAGGCAATGGTTGAGTTCGGAGGGAACCCCCCGTGCCCGGTGGAAACCCGGAGCACCGGCGGGAACAGGGATCTCCAGGGCACCGTTTTCGGCTTCCTTCCCTACTGGGTCAACCAGGCCTGGCTGCAGTACGACCTTCTCAGCGTGCTGGCGGTGTTCAGCCTGGACATGGGGCCCGGGGGAACCATAACCAACTACCACGGCTATCCCGGTGTTTTTCAGACCGCAATGGACCAGGCCCAGGGGGAGGGGGTCACCGTGGTCTTCACGGTAACCAATTTCTCCGGAAGCTCCATCCACTCCATACTCACCACGGGAAAGGCCACCGCCATATCCACAATAGCCAACCTGGTGAACACCACCTCCGCCGACGGTGTGTGCATCGATTTCGAGAACGTTCAGGGAAGCGACGCCGCCAATCTTGTTCTGTTCATGGAGGAACTCCGGGAAGCCCTGCCCCAGGCCCACATATCCATCTGCACACCGGTGGTGGACTGGTCCGGGGCCTTCAACTACAGCGAACTGGCGGAAACCGCAGACGCCCTGATGATGATGTGCTACGCCTTCTCCGGTTCATGGAGCACCGTTGCCGGGCCCAACGCCCCCCTCACAGGATGGGGGTACTCCCCGGAGTCGTCGGCCAACATGGCCTGGGCGCTTTGCGACTATGTGCGCTACGCCCCGGAGGTTCATGATAAGCTTGTGGTGGGCCTTCCCTATTACGGGCACCAGTGGGAAACGGAGAGCCAGTACACCCACTCCCCCGGGACGAACTGCTCCACCCTTTTCTACACCACCCTGGCCGCCAGGGCGGATACATACGGAAGGCTGTGGGACACCGAATCCCTCACCCCGTGGTATGCCTTCCAGTCCGGAGGCTGGAACCAGGGATGGTACGACGACGCCGAGTCACTGGGGCTTAAATACGACATTGTGAGAATGGCCGGGTTTCAGGGCGTGGGCATCTGGGCCCTGGGGTACGACGGCGACCTCCCGGAACTGTGGGAACTCCTCGGGGAAACCTTCACCCTTCCCCCGGAGAACGACATGATCACAGACAATCTCGAGGACTGCTTCACTCTCCACGGCCCGGCCTCCTACTGGCACCCCTACACCGAAGGGGGGCAGTATCACACCTTTTTCTACACCGGCTCCATTGCAGGCGGTCCGGACATCAACTGGGCCGCCTGGAACTTCCACCTGCCGGACAGTTCCGGGAGCTACTTCCTCGAGGCATATGTTCCCCCCACCGGCGAGGCGGAGGTCACCTACCGGATACTCCACGGGGCGGGGGAGGACAGCGTTACCGTGGACCAGGCGGCGTGTCCCCAGCAGTGGGTGGACCTCGGGGGGCCCTATCCGGCATCGGGAGGGCTGGAGGTGCGCCTGGGGGACTTCACCGGAACCTCCGGAGAGAGAATAGTGGCCGACGCGGTGAGGTTCACCGGCTTCACCGGCACCCATGAACCGGCGGTGGATGGAATTCAGCCCGGTATGACAGTTTCCCCGGGCCCGGCGCCATTCTTCACTGTGATGTCCCCGTCGGGGGGGAGTTTTTTCGCCGCGGACATTGCGGGACGGGTCCTGTGCCGAAGGGAGCTCAGCCCCGGTGAGAGCTTCCTGTGGAACGAAGGGAACCCTTCTGGAGTATACTTCCTGAACCTGGAGAACGGCGGGGAGCTTTGTTCCCGCAGGGTAGTACTTATTCGTTAACGGAAGGCTTATCCATGTTATCGATCTTTTTTTGCGCTGTGTCGGTCTTTCTTTCCTCAACCGGTGTGGAAATAGTGGCCGGGGAGCTTTCCCAGCCATCCTCAGATCCATTCTGCGGTTCTTGAGGCCCCTCTGCCAAGCACTACCAGGTGGTAGTCCCCGAGTCACACTTCCATGGCCCCATGACCATCACGGAAATAGGTTTTGAAAGGGCCCCCATGGGGTCCACCTCCGCGGTCCTCTCCAATTTCAGGCTGAACCTGGGAACAGCAGGGGGAGAGGAACCCGGCGGGGAGTTCGCCGGCAATGTTTCCGATCAGGGTCCCCTCCGGCTGGTGTTCTCCGGTTCAACGGTCACAGCGGCGGACGGCGGCGACGGCAGGGTGATGTTCACCCTTGATTCCCCCTACGAGTACACCGGCGGGCACCTTCTGCTCGATCTTTCCTTCACGGACATACAGGGCAGCATGTATGTATGGAGCTGGGACGCCGGGGGAAAGAGGATGGTTTCCGCCTACGGTTCGGCGGAAACGGGAAGCGTTACTCCATTCCCTCCGGTGGTTGTGATAAGGGGGGACTGATTACCCTCCGGCGGTCTTGAGGAACTGCCCCAGGGGCAGCTCTCCCTCCAGGGCGAAAACCAGTTCCCCGGCGCCCACTGCGGTTTTCTCCACATGGAGATCCCCCAGCAGCCCGGCGGTCTCAAGGGCTTTCTGGGGATCGAAGACAAGGGTTCTCTCATGGCTGGATACGCCCCACTTGCCGGCATTGTCCACTATTTTACCGAGAATCCGGCCCGCCAGGGCATTTCCCAGGGTCCCGGCGTCAACTGTGGCGGCGAGGTGTCTGCCGTCGGCGGTGAAGGTTATGGAGAAGCTGAAGCTTATCCCCTTTTTCACCCTGACCTTCATTCTGCCCCCGGTGGAGCGGACGGTTATCTCGCTCACGGGAAGGTCCATGGTCCTGAGAATTCCGTTGATCTCGTTGTCAGTGAGGGATATCACAGCTGAGTTAAGTTTCATTCACTGTCCCTTCCGGGATGATCTGCGAAAAGGGGAGGGCGGTTCCGCCCTCCCCCAGGGTGCGTTATACGGGGGCTATTCGCCTCCGGACCAGTTCATTTCCGCCATCTGCTCGTAGAGGTGGAACCTGCGGTCGATCTCCCGCTGGGCCAGGGCAACCAGTTCCTCTCCGTGCTCGGGGCTGCTCTTCAGAAGACTGTTCCACCTTACCTCGGCCTCGGCGAACTTGTGGAAGGGGATGGTCGGTTTTTTGCTGTCGAGCTGCAGGGGGCTTTCCCCCTTTTCGATCAGCCTGGGATCGAAACGGAACAGGGGCCACAGGCCGCTGTTAACCGCCATTTTCTGGTTGTCCATTCCCGTGGTCATGTTGATGCCGTGGGCGATGCAGTGGCTGTAGGCGATGATTATGGAGGGGCCGTCGTAGCTCTCAGCCTCGTTGAAGGCCTTCACAGCCTGGTTCCAGTTGGCGCCCATGGCTATCTGGGCCACATAGATGTTGCCGTAGGTCATG
>NPIE01000330.1_pt1 | contig 26081 bp, 26 predicted proteins | sample 8637661 | NCBI WGS metagenome assembly NPIE01 (sample SAMN07420842, study PRJNA396082) | bioreactor metagenome | isolation source: sample BA12 brine-fed electro-methanogenic bioreactor BA | place: Japan: Kochi | collected 2016-12-09 | reverse complement strand
AGACCGCCCGAAGTCAGGAAGGTGCGGGGTTGAATGAAATCGAAAAACTGCGCCGTCCACATCTGATGCTGCCCCACCTCGGTGGTGATAATGGCGTCATCCCGGGTCAGCTCGCGAATCTTCTCGATCACAAACTGCGGCTTGATGACGGAGGTGGAGGGTGTGTATTTCATGGGGTGGGCTTTTTTCCACTCGGCAATTTCCGAACGCCAGCCATGGGTGCGCTCTACAAGCGCATCGACTTTGTCACCCTGCTCCTTCATCTTGTCGGCCAATTTCTGCAGGACATCATTGAGATGCCCGACAATAGGCAGATCTACCCGGACGTTTTTCTTGATGGACGTCGGATCGATATCGATATGGATGATCTTGGCATTGGGCGCAAAGGTTGCGATCTTGCCTGTTACACGGTCGTCGAAGCGGGCCCCGGCGGCGATAAGGAGATCACAGTTCGTCACGGCCATATTGGAATAATAGGTGCCGTGCATCCCGAGCATGCCGAGACAGAGGGGATGGCGACTGGGAAAAATCGATTTCGCCATCAGAGTCGTCGTCACCGGCAGCTGAGCCAGTTCGGCCAGGTCACGCAGTCCCTGCGCCGCGTCGGAAAGAACCGCGCCTCCCCCCACGTAGATGAGAGGCTTGCGGGCTTCGAGGATCATGCGGGCGGCTTTTTCAATCTGACGAGCATTGCCACCGACCGTCGGCTTGTATCCTGCCAGTTCGACCTTATCAGGATAGGAAAAAACCGTGCTGTCAAGCTGAACATCTTTGGGAAAATCAATCAGGACCGGTCCCGGCCGGCCGCTGCGGGCAATATGAAAGGCTTTTTTGACAATGGTCGTCAACTCGTTGATGTTGCGCACCAGAAAGTTGTGCTTGGTGATGGGTCGGGTGATACCCACCATATCGGCTTCCTGGAAAGCGTCGTTTCCAATCAATGCAGTCGGAACCTGCCCTGTGATGACAACCAGAGGGATGGAATCCATGTAAGCCGTGGCGATGCCCGTTACTGTATTGGTCGCCCCGGGCCCGCTGGTCGCGATAGCGACGCCCACCTTGCCGGTGGCCCGTGCATAACCGTCCGCAGCATGAACGGCAGCCTGTTCATGGCGGGTCAGAATATGATTGATTGGGTAATCCATCAGGTCGTCGTAAATATTGATGACGGTGCCTCCGGGGTAGCCGAAAACGGTATCGACCTCCTCGCGAAGCAGACATTCCAATAAAATTTTCGATCCGGTCAATTTCACCGCACATCTCCTCCGTTGTCTTAATCCTGGATATAATCATGGAATGCCGGAATCGATCAGGCCCTCCATGGCTTCCTGTGCGGACTTCCCCAATCCGCAATCATCAAAACTTTGAAATCAGAATTTCAAAAAACAATTTATTCAGGCTTTCCCGTGCCGAAGATCCGTGACAAAGGCCTCCACAACATATTGAAGCGACCTGTCGACTATTCGGCCTTGGTGACCGCGCCTGTGTAGGCAGAGGTGACAACCGAGGCATAACGCGCCAACCAGCCTGTCTTGATTTTCGGTTCGGGTTTGGTCCAGTTCCTGCGACGCTCGGCAAGGGTCTCGTCATCGACATCAAGCTCAAGGCGCCTGTTGGGGATATCGAGCTTGATTCGATCCCCTTCCTGCACAAGCGCAATTGGGCCCCCCTGGGCGGCTTCGGGAGAGATGTGGCCGATACAGGGGCCGCGCGTTCCACCGGAAAAACGCCCATCGGTAATCAATGCCACACTGTCTCCAAGCCCCAACCCCATCAGCGTCGCCGTGGGAGCAAGCATTTCACGCATGCCGGGACCGCCCTTGGGTCCCTCGTAGCGAATCACCACCACATCACCGGCCTTGACATCTCCACCCATCAAAGCTTTCATGGCCTCTTCTTCGGAATCAAAACAGCGGGCGCGTCCCTCAAAATTCATCATCTTTTCCGAGACTCCGGACTGTTTGACAATCGCGCCTTTGGGTGCCAGATTTCCAAACAGGACGGCGATGCCTCCCTCCGGACGGACCGGGCGATCCACCGGCTGAATGATCTCCTCGTCGACCTCTGAAATACTGTCGATGATCTGCCGAATGGTCAAGCCGCTCAGGGTGGGATTATCAGCGATTCGATCACGCAGTTGATAAAGGACCCCGGAGACACCGCCGGCCGCATCGAGATCTTCCATGAAATACTTGCCGCCCGGATTCATGGAGGCGATCTGAGGTGTCTGGCGGCCCAGTTCGTCAAAGACTTCCAGGGGCAGATCGACTCCGGCCTCACGGGCTACCGCAAGCAGATGGAGAACGGTATTGCTCGACCCGCCCAGCGCAAGGTCGATACGAATGGCATTTTCAAACGCCGCCCTTGTCATAATCTGACGCGGCGTAATGTTGTCACGTACCAGCTGCACCACACGCTGCCCCGAAGCAAATGCAAGGCGCCTTTTATCGGCAGATACCGCCGGAGTCGTAGCGCACCGCATCAGACTCATGCCCATGGTTTCAGTCAGAATCGCCATGGTGTTCGCGGTAAAAAGTCCCTGGCACGATCCGGCCCCGGGGCAGGCCTTGTCCTCGCAGACCTGCAGCTGTTGTTCATCGATCACTCCGGCCTTGTACTGGGCCATCGCTTCAAAGGTGTCACTGACAAAGGAGTAGCGACGCCCTTCTGCGCCACGCCCGGTCATCATGGGGCCGGCCGTCACAACGATACACGGTATATCGAGTCGTGCCGCGGCCATGAGCATGCCGGGAGTGATCTTGTCGCAGTTGGTCAGCAGCACGAGACCGTCAAGGCGGTGTGCTTCGGCGACGGATTCTATCATGTCGGCAATCAGTTCGCGGGTCGGCAGAGAATAGTGCATCCCCCGGTGGCCCATGGCGATCCCGTCACACACCCCCGGGATGCCGAAGATAAAGGAAAAGCCGCCGCCGGTATGAACACCTTTTTCAATGAAGCGCTCCAGATCGCGCATGCCGATGTGTCCGGGGATCAGATCGGTGAATGAACTGGCGATGCCGATGAAGGGCTTGTCCATCTGCTCGCCCGGTACCCCGGTTCCTTTGAGCAAGGCCCGATGAGGAGTGCGTTCAAATCCCTGGGTGATGACGTCGCTGCGTTTGGGTGCCATATTCGGTGTATTCCTTATCTTTATATTGACGATTCAACACAACCCGCCCCTTTGCATCCCCGGCTGCGCTGTTGGCGCATTTTAGGAAAACAAATTGCGGCATATTGAACAGTTATATCATTTTAAATAATTTTGGGAGATCGCTTCTTCACAGAATGACAACAGGGGTCTGCAAGAGACCCCTGCCGCGAACTGAATGAAGTTGACTTTTAAGGTGTTCAGGCGTGCTGAGCAGGCTGGCAGGTCCGATCCCGCAGAATTCGCCTCATTTCGTCCTTGCCCGCCAGCTTGATCTTCTGTATTTTCTTTCGCTCGAATTCTTCCTCGGGGGATAAAAACTTTTTCCGCTCGAATTCGTCAAGTTCCCTCTCCAGCAGCTGGTGTTCCTCAAAAAGCATCCGGAATCTGGCGTTTTCACTCACCAGCTGCTCAACTAACTCCATGTCCATTTCCTCCATGGGCACCTCCCGAGAAAAGGTTAGAGGGTTTAAAAGAGCTTACGGAAACATGATTTTAAAATATCCAAACCGTCACGGGTTGTCAACCTTGCAAAGCCCCCTCGCTGCGTCGTTTTTGCCACGCAATTTCAGCTTCTGACGCTCGCAGGTAAACAGGCTTCACCAGCCGGGCGCTGCCAGCTTCAGACGCTTGCGCATCAGCGGCCGCCAGTAGGGCCACCATGGAAGCACGCGGCCAGTTCAAAGGCCCTTCCACAAAACGAGCCTGGGTACCAAGCACAGACTCAATCAGCTCGCGGTACACCATGGCGCCCTCCCCGACAAACAGGGTCGGTTCGCTGATCTGCTCAACAACCGTCGCAGGAGAAGCGACCCGCTCAGGGCAGCAGGCAGAAGCGCGTCCCTGTCGCACATGATATAACCCGGCGTAGACCTCTTTTTTGCGCGCATCGAGCATGGCACAAATCTGGCCTTCACAGCCCGCCGCATTCATGGCCAGCGCCTGCAGCGAAGAGATGCCGACCAGAGGCTTGGTCAAGGCAAGGGACAGACCTTTGGCCGCTGCCATCCCGACCCGCACTCCAGTAAAAGATCCGGGACCGCGTGTAACGGCAAAAAGATCAATCTCCTCAAGGGTAACGTCCGCATCAATCAGGGCTCGGTCGATAACAGCCGTTATACGTTCGGCATGACGTGCCCCCGTGTTGAAGTAGTTTTCGCTCAGCAGCTTCGTTCCGCGGCAGACTGCTGCGCTGCCCGCGGAGGTGGCCGTATCGATGGCGAGGATCGTCTTCATAACCTATCCCATGAAGATGCGGACAATATCATTGTAAAACGCCACCACCATCAGCATGATCAGCAGCACCAGCCCGATCTGCTGGGCAATCTCCCGTGTGCGTACAGACAGGGGCCGCCTGAAAACCAATTCGAAAAGATTGAAAAAGATATGCCCGCCGTCAAGGATCGGGATCGGCAACAGGTTGAGGATTCCCAACTGGATACTCAAAAAGGCCAGGACGGTCAGGATGCTCGAAACATCTGTCTGAGCAGCCTGCCCGGCAATCTGCACCACCGTGATCGGTCCGCCGATATTTTTCGTGGAAACGTGCCCGCTGAACAACTTCTGGACAAAAACTACGGTGAGTTCGATAAGGTCGTAGGTCCGCTCGGCCCCTGCAGCGACAGCTTCAAGAGGGCCGAATCGCTTCATCACAACATCTTGGGCGGGGGCAATTCCAATCAGATAATCATCGCCCCGATCTCCCCTCTCGGGCGTCACTATGTATTCAAGGCGCTCACCGTTTCGCTCAACGACAACCGGGACGGCCTGCCCTCCGGTTTCCTGGATTGCGTTTTTCAGATCAAACCAGGACGAAATTTCATGGTCGCCAACGGAGATTATCAGGTCGTCCTGCTCCATCCCGGCTTGCGCAGCGGGCATGTTAGGAGCAAGGGCACCGATACGAGCCGCCTGATCGGGGAAAAGCCCCAGACTTTGGAACTCAAGGTTACTCTCTTCGACGGGAATGGTGAGTTCGACGTTCTCCCCGCCACGTAAAACCTCAAAGCGCAGCGAATCTCCAGCAAGCGAAATGAGCTTTTTGTTAGCTTCATTCCAACTGGCAACGGGAATATCGTTCACCGCTTCTATGCAGTCGCCCTGAACAAACCCGGCATTCGCTGCAGGACTCTCGGGAGCGACAAATCCGACACAGGGTTCGCGATCCAGAAAAGCGGGAAGATTGACACCGAGCATGAAGGCCAGCGGCAGAACGACAAAGGGCAGAATCAGGTTCATGAAAGGTCCGGCAGCAACGATCGCCATGCGCTTTGCAGGAGACTTGGCCGCATAGGAACGCGCCTTTTCCTCTTGCGTCAATTCGCCCGTTTCCCCATTTTCGCCTCCGCCCTCACCAAGCATCTGCACATACCCCCCGAGGGGAACGGCACAGATCATATACTCGGTTTCACCCCAGGTTTTCGAGAAAAGCCTGGGGCCGAAGCCGAGGGAGAACTTCAGCACTTTGACTCCAGCCATTTTGGCGACGCAGAAATGACCGAATTCATGGATAAAAACCAGAATCCCCAGCATGATGATTCCGGCAGCAATCGTAATCATTGACTCTCTCCTCCTCAGGAAATCTCGCTGATGACTCGACGGGCACGGGTACGAGCCCACCGATCGACCCTGAGAACATCGTCGATGTGTTCAATTTCGTCCTCTCGCGGCAGCTCAAGAACGCTCGCAATGATGCGGCTGATATTCAGAAAAGAAATTCCCCCGTTGAGAAAAGCTTCCACCGCCACCTCATTGGCGGCATTGAGGACCGCAGGTGCGGAACCGCCCTCGCGCAAGGCATCGTAGGCAAGCTTGAGGCAGGAAAATTTCTGGGTGTCCGGTTTTTCAAAGGTCAGTGTCCCCAGCTCGCAGAGATCAAGCGCGGGAATTTTCAAAGGCAGCCGCTCCGGGTACGAGAGCGCATAGGCAATCGGTGTCCGCATATCGGGAACCCCCATCTGCGCAATCACCGAACCATCGATATACTCGACCATGGAGTGGACGATGCTCTGCGGATGGATGTGGACATCGAGCCGCTCGGCCGGCAGATCGAACAACCAATGGGCCTCGATCACTTCAAGGCCCTTGTTCATCATGGTCGCCGAATCGATGGTGATCTTGCGCCCCATCTCCCAATTCGGGTGATTCAAGGCATCGCCCGGCGTAACATGCGAGAGTTCAGCAAGGGAGCGGTTGCAAAAAGGGCCGCCAGAGGCCGTGAGAATCAAGCGGCGCACGTCATGCTTGCGGTGCCCCTCAAGAGACTGAAAAATAGCAGAGTGTTCGCTGTCGACAGGAAAAATGCGAACCTCTTTTTCAAGGGCACGGCTCATAACCAGAGAGCCGGCGCACACCAGTGTCTCCTTGTTGGCCAACGCGATGTCCTTGCCGGCTTCAATAGCCGCCATCGTGGGCACCAATCCGGCGGCCCCTACAATAGCGGAAACCACCATGTCGGCGTTGCCATGAGTCGCGCAGGCCACCAGGCCCTGAACACCGGAAAGCACTTCCGGGCCCTGGGGGCCGAGACGACGACGCAGCTCTTTGGCCTGCGACTCTGAAAGGACCGCAACAATTTCAGGACGGAAAGCGCGGATCTGTTCATGGAGCAGGTCGATATTGTTTCCGGCGGTCAAAGCCACCACCCGGTATTTGTCGGGATGAGCCGCTACAATATCAAGCGCGTTGACGCCAATGGACCCGGTAGATCCTAAAATCACAAGATTTTTCATAACAACGGCCTAAAAATCCTTCAGCAGGGCAAAATAATAAACGACGGGAAAAATCAAAATCAGACTGTCGAGACGGTCAAGCAAACCACCGTGCCCGGGGATCAGCCCACCGGAATCCTTGACGCCGAAACTGCGCTTGAGCATGGATTCTATAAGATCGCCGATCTGCGCCAAAGGTCCAAGAATCAACGCCAGAAAAAGGCCATCAAGGAAGCCGATTTCAGGCAGAAACCACATTGTGGCGATCACGACAGCCAGTGCGGCTCCGGCCATGCCGCCGACAGCGCCTTCGATACTCTTGTTCGGGCTGATTGCCGGATAGAGCTTGTGACGGCCCAGGGACACCCCGACAAAATAAGCGGCGGTGTCACTGGCCATAGTGAGCAGCAGGATGAAAAAAATCCAGAGCTTTCCGGAATCGAGAGTCGCCAGCGCACCAAGATGGGCCAAGGGGATGACGAGATAGAAAATACCAAGAAAAATCAGCCCGATCTGCTGCATCACCGTTTCGAGATCGTGAAAACGGAACAGAAACCAGGCCAACCAGAACACGGTGACCAGACTCAATCCGGCCAAGACCGGCACCGTATTCATGGAGGCGATCAGCAAAGACAACAAAGCGCCGAGGCCGGTCGCGAGGTGGCGCTCGACCCATCGCCCGTCAGGAAGCACGATCTGGTGAAATTCGTTTAAAGCCAGCGCCGTCACCACAAAAACAAGAAGGCTGAAGAGAAAGGGGCCGGCGAAGTAAACGTAAAGAATCAACGCGGGCAGTGCGATGATTCCAGTAATAATTCTCTCCTTAATGGCGAGCCTCCTTTGTTCCGTTTCTCGAAAACGTGAATCCGAGAGGAGTGAGGTTTCGGGATCGGCAGAGAATGCCGTTTTCGCGAAATCAGGGGAAACGGGAATTTCGGCCTGAACAAGTTGTTTCGTCCTTATTGTCGCAGCGACACGAAGGCCAGTTATTCGTCAAAATCCCCGCTACGCTGCTCATCCGTCAGTCCGAAACGGCGGCGTCGGCGCCCGAAAGCCCTGAATGCATCATGCAGATGCTGGTGATCAAAATCAGGCCAGAGCGTATGGGTAAAATACAACTCGGTATAAGCCATCTGCCAGAGCAGAAAATTACTGATGCGCATCTCTCCACTGGTTCGGATCAAGAGGTCAGGTTCAGGCAGCATTGCCGTATCGAGATGCTCGTCAATCATCGATTCGGTGATGGCATCCGCTGAAATTTCTCCATCGGCAACCCGCCTGGCAATTTTACGCATGGCGCGGGTGATTTCATCGCGGGATCCATAAGAGAGTGCGAGAGTCAGGGTCATTCCGGAGTTGCGTTCTGTACGTTTGATCGTATCAGTCAACATGCGCCGCACAGAAGTGGGCAGACGTTCTATATCACCGATCACATTGAAGCGAATGCTGTTGGACAGCATGGTTTCAAGTTCTTTTTTCAGATAGGCCGTCAGCAACTCCATCAACGCACTGATCTCTTCATCCGGCCGCCCCCAGTTTTCATAACTGAACGCATAAAGAGTCAGGTACTCGACCTCGAGACGGGAACATTCCTCGACAACCCGACGCACAGTTTCAACCCCTTGCCTGTGGCCAAAAACACGAGGCTGGGATTTTTGACGGGCCCATCGGCCGTTGCCATCCATGATAATTGCGAGATGCCGGGGAATACGCATGAAAATTCTCTGACTGGGAGATAGCGAACGAAGCCGCGAGATTTTTTAAGCTAGCATGAAAGCTTCGCGGGGGCAAGTTCTTGAAAAGACAGGCATGTTAAAAACGGGGCGCCTGAGGGCGCCCCGTGCGGAGTGTTTCAATCGAGGCAGGACTAAACTTCCATGACCTCGGTCTCTTTGGAGGAGATCAGCTCATCAACCTTTTTCACATACTGGTCGGTGAGATCCTGGATGTCTTTCTCGCCACGCTTGAGATCGTCCTCGGAGATCTCTTTTTCCTTCTCCATTTTCTTGAGCGCATCGTTGCCGTCACGCCGGACGTTACGTATTGCGATCCGAGCGTCTTCGCCCATACGCTTGACCAGCTTGACCATTTCCTTGCGGCGCTCTTCGGTCAGGGGAGGGATCGCAATGCGGATCACCTGCCCATCGGAAGAGGGATTAAGCCCGAGGTCTGATTTCAGAATGGCTTTTTCAATTTCGGGAATCAGATTTTTTTCCCAGGGCTGAATTATGATCATGCGCGGCTCGGGAACCGTCAGCGAACCCACCTGATTAAGAGGGGTCGGAGTGCCGTAGTAATCGATCCGCACCTCATCGAGCAGAGCCGTGGAAGCGCGGCCGGTGCGCACCTTGGAAAACTCCTTCTTGAGCGCATCAATTGCTTTATCCATGCCGGAGCGTGTTTTTTTCAGGATGTCATCATACATAGTCTTCACCCTCCCTTGACGATGGTCCCGATATCTTCACCCTTGACAGCTCTCACAATATTACCGTCGACGGTCAGATCGAAAACCATAATCGGCAGATCGTTATCCATACATAGCGAGGTGGCCGTGGCATCCATGACCTGAAGTCCCTTCTTGAGCACTTCAAGATAGGTCAGCGTGGAATACTTCACGGCATCATGATCTTTTTTCGGGTCAGCACTGTAGACCCCGTCAACCTTTGTGGCTTTCAGAATGATATCCGCGTTGATCTCCATCGCACGCAAACTGGCGGCGGTGTCCGTGGTAAAATACGGGTTACCGGTACCGGCAGCAAAAATAACCACCCGCCCCTTTTCGAGATGGCGGATAGCACGGCGCCGGATATAGGGCTCAGCGACCTCGCGCATTTCAATGGCAGACAGCACGCGGGTCAGAATGCCCACCTGCTCCAGGGCATCCTGCATCGCCAGGCTGTTCATGACCGTGGCGAGCATCCCCATGTAATCGGCGCTGGCACGGTCCATCCCCTTGGACGCTGCCGCCACTCCGCGAAAAATATTGCCGCCCCCGATCACCAGCGCCACCTGCACGCCAAGGTCGGTAACATCTTTGATTTCCTGTGCAATATTGGCGATAACGGTCGGGTCTATACCATACCCCTGGTTGCCGGCGAGAGCTTCGCCACTGAGTTTGAGCAATATGCGGCGATAATGAACCTCGGAAGCGGCCATGGTGACGTCCTTTTGTTGATGGGGTTCTACTTGCTCAGAGCTGCGACTTCAGCTGCGAAATCATCGGCCTTTTTCTCCAGACCTTCTCCAAGCTGGTAGCGGGCAAAACGGGTCAACCTGACTTCGGCGCCAATCTGCTTTGCCAGATCAGCGACAACTTTCTCGACCTTCAGATCGGGATCGATGACATAAGCCTGCTCCAGGAGGCAGATCTCGCCGAAAAACTTTCCAAGCTGACCCTCAACAATTTTCGGGATGATGTTCTCGGGCTTCCCGCTCTCCTTGGCCTTGGTCGCCATAATCTCTTTTTCACGGGCAACCACATCTTCCGGCACTTCATCGCGGCTCAGATACTGCGGGTTGGCCGCAGCGACATGCATGGCCAATTGACGGGCGAGGGCAGAAACCGCTTCTTCGCTACCTTTTTCGGTCTGAAGCTCAACCAGGGTCCCGATCTTGCCGCCGCCATGAATATAAGAAGCGACTGTGCCGGGCTTTGCTTCAAAACGAACAAAACGGCGAATATTCATATTTTCGCCGATGGTGGCAATCTGGTGAGTCAATTCTTCAGCGACGTTGCGCTCGGTCCCGGGAAAAGGCAGCGCATTAAGGGCGTCAACATCGTTCGGGGAATTTTCAAGAACAACCTGGGCCACGGAAGAAACGAACCCCTGGAAAGCCTCGTTTTTGGCCACAAAGTCCGTCTCGGCGTTAACTTCTACCAGTACGCCCATGGCTCCTTCACCAGCTGCAGCGACCAGTCCTTCAGCGGCAACCCTGCCGGATTTTTTGGCGGCGGCGGAAAGACCTTTTTTGCGCAGCAGATCGACCGCTTCCTCCATATTGCCACCAGCTTCAGTTAACGCTTTTTTGCAGTCCATCATGCCGGCGCCGGTTTTTTCGCGCAGCTCAGCTACCATCGAAGCAGTGATACTCACAGTGCAAACCTCCAGATTTATTTATCGGCGGCGAACCGCCGGAATAGAAATTTCTGAACAAAATCTTGGGAAAAGCTTAAAAAAGGCGGCTCCATGCAGGAAACCGCCCTTTTAGGTCAAACGAAAAGACTTCAGGCCCCGGCAGCCGGAGTCGCAGCGGATTCTTCCTTTTCGGCAGCAGCTGCCTCGGCCGCCTGCTCTTCATCCGCCTCGGCACCTTCGGCCTCGGCCCGGAGTTCCGCTTCACGATTTTTGACGCCGTCAAGACAGGCATCTGCCATGCGTGAGGCAAACAGGCGAATGGCGCGAATCGCATCGTCATTGCCGGGGATGATGTAGTCAATATCGTCAGGGTCGCAGTTGGTGTCAACCACCGCTACGACCGGAATGCCGAGTTTGCGGGCTTCTTTGACCGCGATGTGCTCTTTTTTGGGGTCGATCACAAACAAGGCACCGGGAAGCTTGGTCATGCTTTTGATGCCGCCGAGACTTCTTTCGAGCTTTGCGCGCTCACGTTCGAGCTGCAGAACTTCCTTCTTGGTCAGCAGGTCATAAGTGCCGTCCTCGGCCATGGCCTCAATCTTCTTGAGGCGATCGATACTCCCCTTGATCGTCACGAAGTTGGTCAGCATGCCGCCGAGCCAGCGGTTGTTGACAAAATACTGGTCGCAGCGCTGCGCTTCCTCGCTGATGGAATCCTGCGCCTGTTTCTTGGTGCCGACAAAGAGGATCTTGTCGCCGTTTTTGACTGTTTCGGACAGAAAATTGTAAGCGGTTCTGAAGTAGCGAACCGTTTTCTGCAGGTCGATAATGTAAATACCGTTGCGGGCGCCAAAAATGTAAGGCTTCATTTTCGGGTTCCAGCGACGGGTCTGGTGTCCGAAATGGACACCGGCTTCAAGCAGTTGTTTCATTGAAACGTGAGCCATGGTGTTTCTCCTGTTTTGCGGGTTAATGTTCCTCCGTCCTCTTCGCAACTTTCGCGACCGGTCGCCTGCCGGCACCCCACGAAAACAATCCAAGGACGTGCGTAATGAATAACCACAAGTCTATATCATGTGGAAAGCGGCTACTGCAAGTAAAAAATAGGCAATTTGGCGGTTTACAAGGGTGAAGAACTGGACTAATATTTCGCGCTATGGGACTCTTTGCCGCGCGACACCGCTATATCCTGCGTGAAATTCTTGCTCCTTTCGCATTGGGGCTGGCGATCTTCACATTCATTCTGTTGATGGGACGCCTGCTGCGACTGGTGGAGCTTGTTCTCAACAAGGGCGTGCCGCTTATAGACATCATCAAGCTGTTTGTCTTTCTGCTGCCCTCTTTTCTGGTCCTGACCCTGCCCCTCGCATTCCTGCTGGGTGTTCTTCTCGGCTTCGGCAGGCTTTCTGCCGACTCCGAGATCATCGCCCTTAAATCATCGGGCATCAGTCTTTATGACATGTCAAAGCCTGTCCTTGCGCTGAGCCTCGTTGTCAGCCTGGCCACCGGAGTGCTGTCGGTTTGGGCTCATCCGCACGGCAAACGCGCCTTCAAAGAGCAGGTGTTTCATATCGCCCACAATCGCGCGACCATTGGCATCGAACCCCGGGTATTCAACGATGAGTTTGATGGACTCGTGCTCTACGCAAATGATGTCGAGGATAATAGCGGCCTTTTGAAGGGCCTGTTCATTTCGGATCAACGTATGGCGCAGGAGCCATCAATCATCATCGCCGATCAGGGGCGGGCCATTCCTGACCCCGATAAACTGACCCTGAACCTTCGCCTGCGCGATGGCACCATACACCGGCAACTTGACCGCAAAAAAGATGAGGCCTATCAGATTATCGACTTTGACAGCTACGACGTTCAGCTCGATCTTGGCTCTCAACTGCGTGACATCAGCGAGCGTCGGGTCAAGGAAAGTGAATTGAGCTTCAGCGAACTGCAATCGCTGATTTCAGAGTCCGAAGGAACGCAGCGCAACGCCTATCTTGTCGAGCACCATCAGCGCCTGGCTCTTGCGCCGGCGGCGACCCTGCTTGCCATCATCGGCATTCCTCTCGGGATTCAGTCGCGGCGATCGGGACGAGGCGGCGGCTTTGCCCTCGCTCTGATGGTCTTTCTTGCTTACTACCTGCTTTTTTCTTTTGCCCAGGCATTGGGAGCCGAGGGGATCATGCCGCCCTGGCTTGTCATGTGGCTGCCCAACATCGCCTTTTTGATCTCGGGGATCTGGCTGCTGCACTTTACGGCGCAGGAGAAAAAAATGACCGCCTTTGAGCGTTTCGATGAATGGAAGCGACGCCAGTTACAACGAATCAGGCGCAGGAGGCTTGATTGAACCGCATCAACCGCTATCTTCTGAAAAGTTTTTTCCATATCTTCATTCTGGCCCTGACCACTTTCATCGGGCTCTACCTGCTCATCGATTTTTTTGAAAAAGTCGACGATCTTCTTGAATACAAGGCGGGACTGGACCTTTCTCTTTCCTATTTTGCCTTGAAAATTCCCCTGATTTTCTCCCAGGTCTGTCCGATGGCAGTCCTGATGGCGGTTTTTATGACCATTGGCGGGCTGGCCCGCACCAGCGAATTAACAGCCCTGCATGCGGGTGGCGTCAGCCTGGCACGCATAGCAGCGCCCCTGATCGCAACCGCCTGGATGATTTCTCTTCTTCTACTGCTGGTCAACGAAAACCTGGTTCATTCCAGTGTCCGCACCATGAACCACATCTGGGACGCACAAATCAAAGGGGAACAAAACCTGTCTTTTAAAAGCGACCGGCTGTGGCTGCGCGAAGGCAACAGGATCATCAACATCCAGACAGCCGATCCTGATCGGGAACAGCTCAATGGCGTGTCCCTTTTTCGCTTTAACGAAGATTTCAGACTTCTTGAACGGTTTTCAGCGGACCAGGCAACATTCAATGAAGGGGGCTGGCAGGTTGAGGGCGGTCTGCTCTACCGTTTCAATCCGGAAAGTGGGGAAATGAGCGAGATAGTGCGCCTTGACCAGCAATTTCTGCCGCTGGATAAGTCTCCGCAGGATTTTCGGATTGTTGAACGGGAAGCAGAAGAGATGAATTTCAAGCAGCTGCGCTCTCATGCCCGAAAGCTGCGCGCTGAAGGCTACGATTCAACCCGCTTGCGAGTCGATATGCATAATCGCCTGGCTTCCCCCTTTGCCGCCCTGATCATGGCATTTATCGGCATCCCCTTTGCCCTGCAGAGAAGGCGCGGCAGCAGCATCGCTCTTGGAGTGGCCATCACCATAGCCATCGGTTTCGGCTATCATGTTCTCCAGGCTATATGCCTCGCCCTGGGCTATGCTGAACTGCTGCCCGCCATCGTCGCCGCCTGGGTGACCAACCTGATATTTCTGCTGTTCGGACTTTGGCTGCTGATGAGAGAGACATCGGCCTGACACACGTCACGCCCGGGGGCCATCGCTTGCCAAATGCTGACAATCTGCTTGACTGTCTGCCACAATCTCAGTGCGGAAGTGCCGCACCAAAAACAGGGAGGTTGCCATGCACCGGATGATGTCGGCTTTGATATTATTGGTGAGTTTTCTGAGTGTTTCGAGCTTTTCAGCCGAAATTGTCTCCCTGGCACCGAACACCGGGGAACCAGGCACAAAGGTAACTTTGAAGGGGGGGCCTTTCAGCCCTGAAAGCCGGATCGAATTCGGAGGCGAGGCACTCTCCCCACGGCTCCTGTCGGAAAGTCGTGTGACCTTCCTGGTTCCGGAGGTACCGGCGGGAGATTACCGCATCACCGTCAGGGATGGGCAAGAAAGCAACGATTCCGTTTTTTTCTTCCGCGTTACAGATCCCGTACCCTGGGTCCATGAAGTATCGCCATCGGACATCGACATCTGCTCGCTGGACGGCGAGCGGCGCATCACCATCGAAGGCCGGAATTTCCATACCGAAGCACAGGTCCTGCTGGACGATGCCGCAATTCAACCGCAACAGATTACTGCAGAGCAGATCGTTGTGCAGCTTCCCGAACTCGAAGGCGGGCGTCACCTTCTGCAGGTGGTCAACCCCGATGGCAGCAGAACACTGCCCCAGGCACTGCGGGTCAACAGCATACCCGAAATCCACTCCGCTTCATCCGGAGAGGATCATGTCAATTCCTACCAGGTCATTCTGACCGGTAAAAATTTCCAATACGACTCCCACCTGCGGGTTAATGGGAAGCGGGTGGAAAAGGCGGCGCAGCAACGCCCGGGCGCTGATGCCCTTGAATACGTCGACTGCACCACCTTGATCTACACCCGCTACCCGGTCTCACGGGAACTGCGCCGCATATCACTCCAGGTGGTCAACCCCGGCGGCGAACAGAGCCCGGTGTTCCATGCGACCATGCCTTGACTGATCACGCAGCCAGGACTTAATAGCGATAATGTTCCGGCTTGTACGGGCCTTCTTTCGGGACACCGATGTAACCGGCCTGCTCGTCACTCAACTCAGTCAGCATGGCCCCAAGTTTGGTGAGTTGCAGCCGCGCCACCTTTTCATCCAGATACTTCGGCAGAATATAGACTCCGATGGGATAGCGGTCGGGATGGTTCCACAATTCAATCTGTGCCAGGACCTGGTTGGCGAAAGATGACGACATGACATAGGAGGGATGGCCGGTGGCGCAGCCCAGGTTGACCAGTCGCCCTTCAGCCAGGAGAATGATGCGCCGCCCGTCCGGCAGGATGATGTGATCAACCTGCGGCTTGATATTTTCCCATTCATACTGGCGCATGGCGGCCACCTCGATTTCATTGTCGAAATGACCGATATTGCACACGATGGCGTTGTTCTTCATCTGTACCATGTGGTCGTGGGTAATGACATTGATATTGCCGGTGGTGGTTACGAAAATATCGGCTTTATCCGCCGCGTACTCCATAGTCACAACCTTGTAGCCCTCCATGGCAGCCTGCAAGGCGCAGATAGGATCGATTTCCGTCACCCAGACCTGGGCCTGCAATCCCCGCAATGCCTGGGCACAGCCCTTGCCGACTTCCCCGTAACCGCAGACGACAGCGACCTTGCCGGCAATCATCACGTCGGTGGCGCGCTTGATGCCGTCCACCAGGGACTCGCGACACCCGTAGATATTGTCGAACTTGCTTTTGGTCACCGAGTCGTTGACGTTGATGGCCGGGAAACGAAGCCGTCCCTCCTGATGCATCTGGTAGAGACGATGAACACCGGTGGTCGTCTCTTCGGTCACGCCCCGGATATTTCCTGCAACCCGTGAGTACCAATCAGGCTGAGATGCGAGCCGCTTATTGATGGCGGCAAAAAGATAACGCTCTTCCTCACAGGTCGGGTTGGATGTGACGGAGGGGTTTTTTTCCGCAGCACATCCCAGGTGCAGCAACAAGGTCGCATCACCGCCATCGTCGAGAATCATGTTGGCTTTCTCACCGTCTTCCCAGTCGAAAATGCGATGGGTGAAATCCCAATACTCTTCCAGCGATTCCCCTTTATAGGCAAACACCGGGATGTCCTGGGCAGCAATTGCCGCCGCGGCATGGTCCTGGGTTGAAAAGATGTTGCATGAGGCCCAGCGCACCTCGGCACCAAGCGCCACCAGGGTTTCGATCAGCACCGCGGTCTGGATGGTCATGTGCAGTGAGCCGGCGATACGAGCTCCGCGCAGCGGCTTGCTTTCAGCGTATTCCTGGCGGATAGCCATCAGCCCGGGCATTTCCGTTTCGGCAATGTTCATCTCCTTGCGACCCCAGTCGGCAAGGCCGATATCATGAACAATATATTCCGGGCTGGACGTTGAACTTTTCTGCATGTTGTAGATCTCCTTTAGTGCTTTTAAAGTGAAATAGCCGCTTGAGCGTGTCCGGCTATCGCTGGATGATTTCGAGATGAAGTCGAATACGAATCAATGTTTATTGCAGAGAGAAGGTTGCGGTGTGCAAACGGCCACTCTGCAACTCTTTTAACTGAAGGCGAAGCTGGGCGGGCGTATCGGCTTCAGCAGGGAAAAACAGGAAACCCCGCCCCAGAATTCCGGCATCAATCGCCTCGTTACGCAACTCTTTGTTGCCGAGATCACGCGCAATGCGACGTCCGGCGTCATTGTCCCCCAGCTCCTGAGCGCCACCGAAAACAGCGCCTCCGGCGCCGCCGAGGGCCGCACCCTTGGCAGCGGCTGTGCCGACATTTTCACCGGTCAACACACCGATCGCGGCCCCAAGAAGAGCGCCGCCAGTTGCACCCAGCACTCCGCTGCGCCCGGCGCTGCCGGCAATCCGGGAGTATTCGGAACTCTTTTCGACCCGTTCGTAGGCTGAACGGCTGTCAAGCACATTCCACAAAACACCCTGCGCGTCAATAAGAAAGGTCTGTTCAGGGACAATACGCAGGGAGGTCTCCCCCTGGTTGTCGATCACGACCTGAACAGGCTCAATCCCGGCATTGACAATATCAAAGCCGAACGCATCCTCAGCCGCGCTTTTGTCAGGGTAAGCCTGGGCGGCAACCTGAGCGCCCGCCATGACCTGCATGTTGGGATAGGCAGAAGGAATCTTGAACCCAACTTCCTGACTTTTGTAGGTGTTACAGGAAAAAAGCAGCGTGAGAACCGCCAAAGCGAGCAACCCACCGATCTTCTTCTGAATAGTCATATCCGTTTCTCCCTGGTGAAAGACCGGATCGATCATCCGGCCATTGCGTCAGTCTTGGGCTGAAATGTTCCGCCCCCATAATGATAACGACCCTCGTTGCAATCAGCAACTTTTCTCCCGTTGCAAAAAAAACGGACCTCCGAAAAGGTCCGTTTTTTATCACTCAATTGAGGCAAGGATTAAAGACCGGCGCGTTTGCGCAGCGAGTCGATCCGGTCTGTTTTTTCCCAGGTGAAGTCAGCTTCAGATCGACCGAAATGCCCATAAGCCGCAGTTTTTCGGTAAATGGGGCGCAAAAGATCCAGCGTTTCGATAATGGCGCGGGGGCGCATATCGAACTCTTCGCGCACGATACGGGCAATATCGTTGGATTCAATGCGGCCGGTGCCGAAAGTGTTGATCATGACCGAAACCGGTTCGGCGACGCCGATGGCGTATGCCAACTGTACCTCGCACTTGTCCGCAATACCTGCAGCCACCACATTCTTGGCAACATAGCGCGCCATATAGGAGGCGCTGCGGTCGACCTTTGACGGATCCTTGCCGGAAAAAGCACCGCCACCATGGGAGCCCTGCCCGCCGTAGGTATCGACAATGATTTTACGTCCCGTCAAACCACAGTCACCCATAGGCCCGCCGACCACGAAACGCCCCGTCGGATTGATGAAATACTTGGTGTTTTCATCCAGCAATTCCGCCGGGATGACCTTGTTGACCACCTCTTCCACAATGCCTTCGCGAAGGGTTTCGTAGGTCACGTCAGGCGCATGCTGGGAAGAGACAACCACGGCATCGACACGAATCGGCTTGCCATTGATATACTGCACAGAAACCTGCGCCTTGCCGTCGGGGCGCAGGAAGGTCAGCAGGCCGGATTTGCGTACCTCTGACAGGCGTTTGGTCAGACCGTGGGCGAAAACGATGGGCATCGGCATGAGCTGCGGTGTCTCGTTGCAGGCGTAGCCGAACATCAGCCCCTGGTCTCCAGCGCCCTGCTCTTTATACATGCCCTCGCCTTCCGTGACCCCCTGGGAGATATCGGGAGACTGACGATCAATGCTGGTCAGCACCGCACAGGTCTCATAGTCGAACCCCATGGCGCTGTCATCGTAGCCGATCTCTTTGATTGTCTCGCGCACCACATCCGCATAATCAACGCGGGCTGTTGTGGTGATTTCACCGGCGATAACCGCCATGCCCGTGCTCACCATGGTTTCGCAGGCGACACGTGCATTCGGATCCTGAGCCAGGATAGAGTCAAGGATTCCGTCGGAAACCTGGTCGGCAACTTTATCGGGGTGCCCCTCGGTCACGGACTCGGAAGTAAAAAGAAAATCAGTCATACCCATGGGGTTTCTCCTTTGCTGAGCAAACGATATAAAAAATTACCTAACTACGCGATCGGCTTAAAAAAGTCAAGAAATTCAGACGACCAATCAGATTGCAGGCGGGCCGAATATATCGGGAAAGCGGTGCGCCATGTCCTCTTCCATGTAGCGATTCACCTCATGAGCCGTGGGCAGCTTCAGAAGCTGTTCCAGCACATCGACACCCACCTGACGGCTGATCTGGCGAATGACCCGTTTAACGCGGGGAATGCAGGCTGCGTTCATGGACAGTTCCGTAAAGCCAAATCCAAGCAGAATGGGCGCATACAGAGGCTCGGCCGCCATCTCTCCGCACATGCCGACCCGGATCCCGGCGCGACGCCCGGCATCACAGACCAGTTTAATCGCACGCAGAATGGCCGGATGAAGGGGCTCGTACAAGTAGGCAACGTGCTCGTTGCCGCGATCGACCGCAAGGCAATACTGGATGAGATCATTGGTGCCGATGGAAAAGAAATCGACCTCCTCCGCCAGCAGATCTGCGACCAACGCGGCGGAAGGCGTTTCGATCATGATGCCGATTTCCACATCTTCATCAAAGGGTTGGTTTTCCTGCAGCAGTTCTGCACAGACTTCGTCAAGAAGAGCACGGCACTGTCGCATTTCAGCGACCCCACTGATCATGGGAAACATGATGCGAGTACACCCGAAAGCCGAGGCACGCAGGATAGCGCGCAGCTGCTGCTTGAATAAACGGCGTTCTTTAAGGGAAAACCGGACGGCCCTGAGTCCCATTGCGGGGTTGGCTTCGTCGGCCAGGTTGATTTCGGGCACAAATTTGTCCCCGCCCACATCAAGGGTGCGTATCGTCACAGGTGCAGGAATCATCTTCTGCACCATGTCGCGATAAACCTTGAACTGCTCCTCTTCCGAGGGCGGCTCCGACCGGTTGAGAAAAAGAAATTCGGTTCGAAACAAACCGATCCCTTCTCCACCATGAGCGATTACTGCGGGGATTTCCTGGCTCAGCTCGATATTGCCGCGCAATACAACGAGATGCCCGTCCGTCGTCTCTGCCGGAAGATCGCGATAGCTTTCAAGTTCCTTTTCCAGGTATTCAAAAGCCTGCTTTTTGGCCAGATATTCTTTGAACGTTTCCGGGCTCGGATTCAGGATGACTGTGCCGGCGTTGCCGTCGATGACAATCGGTGTTCCAGGCCGCACCAGGGCGCTGACATTTTCAAGGCCGATGACTGCGGGGATTTCAAGCGAGCGGGCAAGAATTGCCGTATGCGAGGTCCGCCCACCGACATCGGTCACAAAGCCGGTCACCTTCTCCCGGTCGATCTGCATGGTGTCCGCGGGAGAAAGCTGGTGTGCGACGACAACGGCTTTGCGCTCGATTTCGCTGAGATTCTTCTCCCCTTCACCAAGAAGGTTTCGCATCAGGCGTTCGCCGATGGAATCGATGTCACTGCGGCGGTCGCGCAAATATTCATCCTCGATGGAATCGAAGAATTCGCGGAATTTATCCAGGGTACGCTTCAGGGCGCTTTCAGCATTGAGGCTGTGCTGCTCGATGTGCTCGATCGTGCCGTCCACAAGCATTTCATCTTCAAGGATGAGCAGATGAGTATCGATGATATAGACATGGTCACGCAAGCGGGCAGAGGTAACGCTGGCTTTGAGTTCAAGCAACTGACGCCGGGAATCTTCCAGCGCCCGGCGAAACCGGGCAATCTCATCCGGAACCTGCTTGGCCGGCACGCGCCGGTCGACGATCCCGCGACGCGCGCGGTTGTAGAGGAAGCTTTCACCGATGGAAATCCCGGGTGAAACACCGAGGCCCACCAGAAAAGTATCCATCGGGATGTTAGAGTTCTCCGAATCCGTCATTGATCAACTGTCCCAGGGTTTCCATCGCTTGCTGTTCATCGTCACCGTCGATCACCAGAGTAATGCGGCTGCCTTGAGCGGCCGCCAGCATCAGGATTCCCATGATGCTCTTGCCGTTGACCTCAACGGCATCTTTTTTGACGGTAATCTCGGAACGAAAACGATTGCAGGATTGAACCAGCTGAGCCGCAGCTCGAGCGTGTAATCCAAGTTTATTTTTTATGATAAATTCCTTGTTGATCATCTAAAAATTTCCCTCACAAAAAAAGGCCGAGGCCGATCAAAGTCAGAGTGCTCACCAGAATCAGCACCAGATTCGAAACTCCCTTCCTCGCAAGCCAGCCCAGAAGGACAACCAGAAAGGGGAAAAGAAATCCCCATGCCGCGGAAAACTGAATCTGCCTCATATGCATGAAAGTCAGGTAAGCGCCAAGCCCCCCCAGCAAAACCACGGTGGTTTCTTTGGCGCGAATGGCCAAGTCCGGAAAGTGGCGACCCTGAACCACGTCCACCAGCCGCACACCTTTGCCATAACCATGCCGGAAACCGACGACCCGGGTCCAGAGATGGGGCAGGTTGAAACACAGCAGAAAAACAAAGGGCGCCCACAATGACCCTTTGAACGCAAAAAACAGGGCAACGACCGCCGCCAACGGCCGGATCCCTCCCCAGAACAGGGCGTCTCCCATGGCAGCGAAGGGGATCATGACCATCTCCTTGAACTCAGCCGGGCCGACCGGCGGCTGTTGTCCGGCAGCGACAGTCTCCTCCAGGGCAACCGTGGTGCCGAAAACCGCAGACGCCATATAGGGGTGCGTGTTGAAATACGCCAGGTGGCGTGCGCAGGCCGCTGACAGATCCTCGCCACGGTAAAGGTGACGCAGGGCGGGGGCAATGACATAGAGCGCCCCAAGGTTCTGCATGCGCTCGAAATTCCAGCTGGCCTGCAGCAAAAAGGCGCGCAGCATGACCCGCAGAAGAGTCCCGCGAGGAACCCGTTTAATGGTACAGGGTTGCGTCATACTCCCTCACATCAGGGCAGAATCAACCACATCAAAAGGAAAGCCGTGACAAAGGAAGCGCTGAAGAGCGTCACAGCACGGCTGACATTGATGGCGGCAAGAATTGTTGCCGTTCCCACCAGTGGAAATGCCAGCAGCAGCCATCCCTTCATCTGTGTCACCGTATCGAGTAGATCGAGACCGATCAGATAAATAACGATCCACCCCGGCACAACGATCCCTGCATATGCAAGAAAGCTCGCCAGGGCAAAATGGACAAGACCGAGCAAGTGCCATTTTTCAATGGCATGCGTCTGTCCGGCGGCAACCCCTTTTTCAACACGGCGCAGCAGATCGGCATTGCGCTCCCGCACATAGCGATCGAACATCTGTCCCACCTTACCGAAGGGCATCGCCGTCAACAGGCAGAAAAGCGCCCAGGCGGTGGGCGATCCATCAAACCGGGAAGCGGCGGCAACCGAGAGCACCGTCGCAGCCACCGTCACCTGGGTGTCATCGGGCGGGATTGCGGCACCAACCGGAAGTCTCCCCAGCCATAACAGCTCGACCAGGGCGCCGATCTGCAGACCGATCCATGCATCGCCGAGAACAAACCCGGTCAACGGGCCCGCGACGATGGGGCGGGAAATCATCAGCTGAAAAGCCGCGGTCCGATCAAGGCCGAGGACAACGGCAATCAGTGACCCAGTGAAAAATTCGCTCCAAGGCATATCAATCCGGTATGTTGCGGATCAGCTTTCTCAAGTTCTGTCCTCGATCCGCAGGCACGCACCGCGAGACAATTTCCACCCCCTCGCGCTCAAGCTGGCGAAGGTTTTCAATGTCTTCACGGTCCAGATGAATGGTGCAGGAAAAAGCAACCGTCTCTTTTCCCTTGTGCATATTGCCGAGATTGAGTTGCGTAAAGGGCACCCCCTGCCGGTGAGCACGCAATGCGTCCGAGGAGGAAGCAAAAAGCAGAAGAATGCGATAAGAGGAATACCGAGCGCTGCTGGACAGGTCCCGACTGATCTCATCCACCGTGCCGACCACCACTTTGAGTGACCGCGGCACGGAAGCCTCCATCATCATACGCCTGATCCCGGAAGAAGCCAGCTCATCGTTTGCCACCAGGATGCAGGTTGCGTGAGTGTGGGGCACCCAGGCTTCAAGGACCTGGCCGTGAACCAGACGATTATCGACACGCGCCAGAACGATGCTCATCGCGAGTGCTCCTCAGCGATCAAGAAAATCACTGGCCAGGGCCATGCTTTGCTGCCCATAAGCCTTGAGCATTGCTGCAAGCTGCGATACGTCCAGGTCTTCACGACTATTGAAAAATTTCAACACCATCGGGAGGTTGACCCCGGTGAGAACTTCAATCTGTCCCGGCTCCAAAAAAGAGATCGCCAGATTGGCAGGAGTCCCGCCGAACAGGTCTGTCATAATCAGAACCCCTTCGCCATCAACACGCACCGCTTCGATGGCGGCGGCAAGAGCCGACCTCGCATCCTCAACACTGTCCTCTCGCTGAATACAGACCGCTTCAGCCTCTTCGATGGGGCCGACGATCATCTCGGTCGCCCTCAGCATTTCCAGCGCTAATCCCGCATGGCTGGCGATCACCAGTCCGATCATACTTCACCTCTTCTCGATGTCGCGATGGCCGACCTCAACCACAAACCCCTGCCCCGCAAGGAAGGGGCGCAACACCTCGGCAATAGAGACGCTGCGATGTCGCCCGCCAGTGCAGCCGATGGAAATGGTCAGGTAGCTTTTCCCCTCCCGGCGATAATGAGGGAGAAGAAACCCGAGCATGTCACGCAGCTTCACCAGAAATTCCGTGGCCGCCTCCTGCTGCAGGACGTAATCCCGCACGCCCGGATTCAAGCCCGTCTGCGGGCGCAGGGCTTCGATAAAATGGGGGTTGGGAAGAAACCTGACATCAAAGACAAGGTCCGATTCGACCGGAATCCCGTAACGAAAGCCGAAGGACTGAACCTTGACCATCAGCGGCAGAGGTCCGTCAGCGCCGAGGACAGACTGCTGAACCTGGTCACGCAGTTGATGAACGGTCAAGGCGGAGGTATCGAACACCTTCGTTGCGAGACGCTTGAACCCCGCCATCAGTTCACGTTCCCGGGTTATTCCTTCGAGTACGCCTTCCTGACGGGCCAGCGGATGGCGGCGACGGGTCTCGGAGTAACGCCGGATCAAAACCGGATCGGATGCTTCAAAGAACAGAATTTCCAGCGGATGACCCGCCTGTCGGACCGCATTCAGGGTCGATTCGTAGTCCGCGAGAAAGTCCCGGTTGCGGATGTCGATCACCACCGCCACGTTCGGGGTGAACCGCACCCCCTGTTCCGTCAGCTCAAGAAAGCGGGGCAACATGGCCAACGGTAGATTGTCGACCACGAAAAAGCCTTCATCCTCCAGCACACTGGCGGCACTGGACTTGCCGGAACCCGACAGGCCGGTGATAATCAAGACCCTTTTATCTGTCATTCCAGGTTATCCCCAATGATCGTGTGGGAGTGAAGACGTGCTGTCTCGGCCATTCGCTGTTCGAGGCGATCCTGAAACTCGCGCGCGCTGTGATATCCCATCTCCTTGAGAAGCTGGTTGCGTGCCGCCACCTCGACAATCGTGGTAATGTTGCGCCCCGGTCTGACCGGAACACGCTGCAGGGGAATCGGGATATCGAGCAGAGTCAGCGTTTCTTCTTCGAGGCCGAGCCGGTCATACTCGCAATCCGCCTCCCACTCAACCAGTTCAATCACCAGATCGATCTTTTTACGTTCGCGGATGGCGGCGACCCCGAACAGGTGCTTGATGTTGATAATTCCCAGCCCCCTGATCTCCATGTGGTAATGGAGCAGATCGATCCCCTCGCCGAACAGGACGGCGGGCAGTTTTGATCGGACCTTGACAACATCGTCGGCCACCAACCGGTGCCCGCGCAGAATCAGGTCAAGCGCACATTCACTCTTGCCGATCCCACTTTTGCCCATGAGCAGAACGCCCACACCCAGCACATCAACCAGAACGCCATGCGTAATGGTGGAGGGGAGCAACCGTTCTTCCAGAAATTTTGTAATCAGGGAGATGAAAATGGAGCTTTGATGGTGAGTGCGCAGAAGCGGGATGCCACGCTGTGCCGCCTCCTTGGTCAATGTTTCAGGAGGATCCTGTCCTTTGGTGATGATGAAACAACAGACATCAAGGGCACAGATATTGGCGATGTTTCGCTCGGCTTTTTCCGGTGAAAGCTGGGCAAGGTAGGTCAGTTCGGTCGACCCCAGAACCTGGATGCGGTCGGGGTGAAGATTGGTGGTATAGCCGGCCAGGGCCAGCCCCGGTTTCTGGATCCGCGGCATACTGACGCACTTCTCCAAACCGACCTCTCCAGCCAGGAGTTCAAGATCAAGACCGGCTTCCTCTTCGCCGAGAAGTTCTTTAATGCTGAGTTCAGCCATAACTCACTGGTCAAGAAGAGTTGAATGCCATCATTAAAGCAAGCAGCAGTCTAACAGGCTTAAGCCTCTACGTCACAGGTTTTGCTCTTCATCGGCAATGATTCGATGAATTTCCTCAGCGCTCTCAGCCCCCATCAACTTCTCCCGGGCCGGAATATTTTTGAGCAGTTTGGAAATGCGGGCAAGTGTTTTGAGGTGAACGCCGACGGAGTCTTCAGGGGCAATCAGCAGAAAGAAGAGATGCGCCGGAAGCCCGTCCATGGAATCAAAATCCACACCGCCCCGACTGCGTCCGAAGGACAGCATGAGATGATCGATTTTCTTGAGTTTGCCATGGGGGATGGCAACGCCGTCCCCGATTCCGGTACTCCCCAACCGTTCGCGCTCTTTCAGGACGCGGATGACCTCATCGCGATCGATCCCTTTTTCAACCGACAGCAGCGCATCGGTCAAGGTTTCCAGAACTTTGGGCTTATCATCGGCCCGCAGGTCGGCAACGATCGCCCCGGGTTGCAATATATCGGAAATTTTCATGATGATGTGTCGGGCTCCTGATGACCCGATTCGCGGGCTGTCTCGCAGCGAATCAACGCAATGGGGGAAGAGAACAGATCCCCTTCCCCCATTGCGCGGGCCATGTCAAAAAATTCAAGATGCCTGAGGAATAATCAGGCCGTAATTACCATCTTTGCGGCGATAGACAACATTGATGTCTTCTGATTCGTCATCCGTGAAAACCAGAAAATCCTTATGCATCAGGTCCATCTGCATGACCGCCTCTTCAACGGACAT
>NPIE01015444.1_pt1 | contig 26134 bp, 19 predicted proteins | sample 8637661 | NCBI WGS metagenome assembly NPIE01 (sample SAMN07420842, study PRJNA396082) | bioreactor metagenome | isolation source: sample BA12 brine-fed electro-methanogenic bioreactor BA | place: Japan: Kochi | collected 2016-12-09 | reverse complement strand
TCGTCCAACTTTATTGCTCTTTTTAATAGTTTTTTGCTTCGTTGTATTACCTGGTCTTGTGTCCTTATTAGAATCTACTCTCTGTGGAGTCTGGTTCTCGTTTCTAACTAACCTTACCTTGAAAAACCTTGTTACAACAAACTCATCTATCTTTCTTAACATTTCTTCAAACATATTAAAACCTTCATTTTTGTATTCTACTAGAGGGTCTCTTTGTGCGAGATTCCTTAGAGATATTCCCTCTCTAAGGTCGGTCATGGTGTCTAGATGTTCCATCCAGAATCTGTCAAAAGACTGGAGTATTAGGTATTTAGACAACTGCTGCATTGGTTCTAAACCTATGGAGTAGATATGTATCATGAAGGAGACAAGGATGACCCTCTTTAGGAGTTCCATTCTTTCTACCTCTTGTAGTTCATACATCTCCCTAAACATTTCTGTTGTGTCTTTGTATCCTAATTCTTTAACAGCTTGAGATAATAATTCTGAGGTTAATAAGTTTTCTATCTGGATATATAGCTTTCTTTCTTCTATATTGTCTATCTTCATGTCATCCTGTAACTGAGACGCTACAAGGAAATCTAGGTGTTCAAGAACTTTCTTGAGTATCCACTTCTCTAAAGGAGAAAGAGGATATGTTATGTCAGATAGCTCTTGGATCTTCCAAGTATCTTCCCTTGCTAATGAGAATCCATCTAGGGAGTCTTGCAAGCTCTCTACGTCTAAATCTTTAACTGTCTTTAACTCTTTCTTAATATCTAACTTAGATGCTGGGATTTTTTTACTGCTCTCTGCTTCTAATATTTTCTTTCTTAATGTGTAGATTATTTCCCTTTGCTGGTTTAAGACGTCGTCGTAATCTACGAGTCTTTTTCTGATGTCATAGTTGTGTGACTCTACTTTCTTCTGAGCATTCTCTATTGTTCTACCAAGAATACCAGAGGTTATTGGGACTCCATCATCTAGTCCTACTTGGGACATTAACATCTGCATTCTCTCTCCACCAAAGAGTCTCATTAGTTCATCCTCAAAAGAAACATAGAAGCGGGATTCTCCTGGGTCTCCCTGTCTTCCAGATCTTCCTCTTAACTGGTTGTCTATTCTTCTAGATTCGTGTCTTTCAGAACCAATAACATAAAGACCTCCCAATTCTTTTACTCCTTCTTCTAGTGCAATGTCTGTTCCTCTACCGGCCATGTTAGTAGCTATGGTTACAGCACCTATTCTACCAGCCTCAGACACTATCTTAGCCTCCATTTCATGGTATTTGGCATTCAGGACGTTGTGTTTAACTCCCTCCTTAGAAAGCATCTTAGAAAGCACTTCTGACTTCTCTACTGATGTGGTTCCTAGTAGTATTGGTTGTCCTTTTTCATGATGTTCTTTTACATCTTCAACAATTGCTTGGAACTTACCCATCACTGTTCTGTAAACAACATCGTTGTGGTCTTTTCTAATTACCGGTTTGTTAGTTGGAACAACTATGGTATCTAGATTGTAGATAGATGCAAACTCTTCTGCTTCTGTTAATGCTGTAGCTGTCATTCCAGAGAGGAAATGGTAAAGCCTAAAGAAGTTCTGCAAGGTTATTGTTGCCATTGTCTTGGATTCTTTCTTAACCTCTACTCCCTCTTTTGCCTCGATTGCTTGGTGAAGTCCTTCGCTGTATCTTCTTCCATCCATAGCACGACCGGTAAATTCATCTACGATTAAAACTTCACCGTTACGAACAAGGTATTCGTCATCTCTTTGGTATAACTCCTTAGCCTTAAGGGCGTTGTCTAGGTGGTAAGCTAATTGTCCATTCTCATAGATATTGTCTACTCCTAAGCTTTTCTCTACAGAATCTATACCTTCTTCAGTTAAAGAAACTGCTTTAGCTTTTTCGTCCACGATGTAATCTTTTTCTGGTTGAAGGGATTTAACTAAAGAAGCAAATCTTTTGTAAAGGTCATTGGCTGTATCTGAACTGGTTGAAATAATTAAAGGGGTTCTGGCTTCGTCAATAAGAATAGAGTCAGCCTCGTCTACAATTACGAAATATCTTGGGCCTTGAACTCTTTCCTCCAAGCTCTTTGCCATGTTATCTCTAAGGTAGTCAAAACCGAATTCATTGTTAGTACCGTAAACAACGTCACAAGCGTAGGCTTCTTTCTTAGAACATTCCAAAAGATTTACACCGCTCATATGGTCATACTTTAGTCTTCCTTCTTTCTTAGCTTTGGCATCTCGTTCTTTAAGAAGGGCCTTTGCTTCATCTCCCTTAAGCTTAATTGCTTCCTCGTCTGTTATGAATCTGTACTGCTTACCTGAGTTAATTGCTCCGACCGTCATACCAAGGGCATTAAGAATATGTCCATTCCACTCTGCATCTCTTCTTGCAAGGTAGTCATTTACAGTAACAAGGTGTGCACCTCTTCCTGTTAGAGCATAAAGATACAATGGTAGGTTTGCAGCAAGGGTCTTTCCTTCTCCTGTAAATAGTTCAGCTATCTTGTTGTCAAAGAGAACATACCCAGCCATTAACTGCACGTCAAAGTGTCTGTGTTTTGCAACTCTGTTAGAAGCTTCTCTTGCTACAGCAAACGCTTCAGGGAGGATTTCGTAAAGTCTTTGCTTCTCATCATTCAATTTCTCCTCTAACTCTGCATCTGTTAAGCTAGTAAAATCTTGTCTACAATTCTCTAAATCTACCTTAAGTTTTTTTCTAAATGTTTCTGTTTTACCAGCAAGTTGTTCGTCTGTTAACTTAGAAAATTTGTCCTCGAAGGTGTTAATTTCGTCTACGATTGGTTGTATCTTATTTAGTTGTTTCTCGTTTGAGTCAAACAAGTTTTTTAGTATGTTAAGCATGTTTTCTTGTCAAAAGTAATCCTTTGATTATATATCATTTTGTACTAATTAAGAAAAATTTAATTCTACCCCTTTATATTAGGGGATATATGGTTAAGTATTTCCTAAAGGTCTCTTTTACTCTTCTGTTTTTGACTCTCCTTAAGAATATTGTCTTTGCAGAAGTAAAATTAATTAGCCCATATAACGGAGAAGTACTAGAGGACAGGGTTGTGAATTTTAAATGGGAGAATACAGATAGAGATACTGAATATGTTTACCAGCATGTGATATATATTAACGGAAAGTTAGACGACACAAGCCTAGCGATTGAAGTTGGGAGTGAAGAGGAATATACCTGGGGCTATGTAGATAACCGCTTGTACTTTTGGGAGATTAGGTACGAACCTAAGGAAAGTTTTAAGGGATACTACAACCACAGATCAGATATTTTCGTATTTGGTTTGAACAGAGAGGTTCCAGATTCGGCCTGGGATTTATTAGAGGAATACAACAAAACAGAGGAGGTCTCTGAAGAGATTGAAACTCCGAAGGAGGAGACACCCAAGGAAGAACCAGAACAGAAGCTATCTGAACAAAAACCAGTAGAGGAAGAAAAAGTGCTGGAGGAGAAAGAAGAGGTTCCCCTTATTGACGAAAAGAAGCAGATGGGAGCGATACTGACTAGAGAAATCAGACCTACTATTACAGAACAACCACAGATACAGGAGGAAGACTATAACTGGAATTTTAAGAATTCCTCGCTTCTAGGCACTTCTGAAAATAATAGTGAAGAAGATGGTGATATCCTCTGTAGATTTAAATATTACAAGAGTAAGAAATCTTTTGAAAAAGTTTTTTGTAAAGATTCTACACTAGAATTTACTAAACAAGAGATCTACCCCTTCTCAGATGAATATTCTTTGGATATAGAAGGGACAGTTGATAAAGAAATAAGTATACAAGTGGATAGCTATGATTGTGTATTTGATATCTTGAAACCAAAGACATGGTTTGGATGTAGTGCGAAATTTATTAAGAGTGAGGTTCTTAAGATTCACCCACATATGTTCTTTAAGGTATCCCAAAATGGGAGGAGTGTACCCATAAGATCCTTTAATACAAAGAGGGATAATTTCACATTATTGGCTGGATATGTGAGAAATACAGAAGATTTTAAATTATCTCATACCTATAGAATTATTAATGGAGATTACGATATCTTCTATGACCATAAAACAGATATTCCTCTTAACCCAGAAGTTATCACAGAGAAATCATCTCAAGGAAATTCCCCTAGGGCATTTAGATTCCCCTTCAACAAATTAATTGGTGTAACACAGTGGTATGGAGAGACAGAGTTTCAAAGTCCACATACCGGAATAGATTTCGGAGCGACAAAAGAGAAAGTTGCCTCCGTTGGAGATGGTGAAGTTGTTGGAAAAGGCTGGGATAGTTATTATGGAGAGTGTTTATCTGGAGGGAATTTCATAAAGGTAAAACATCCGAATGGTATGCATACAACATATTTTCATCTTGAAGATATATATGTTAATACAGGAGATTTAGTAAGGAGGGGACAAGTCATTGCAAAGAGTGGAAATACTGGATTTTGGAATTGTCAAAAGCTAGACTACCATCTTCATTTTGAAACTAGGTTAAACGCTAATTACAAATCTCATACTAATCCCGTTCCTTACATAGCAGTAGATTGGAATAAGATCCCAACTTTAGGTGCAAAATATAATCCTGGAAGGCTTAGTGGAGAGAATCCTCATCCGGGGATGTAATTTAATAAGTTTACTTAAGTAAGGATGTTTACAGATCTTGTTTCTAAAATAACAATTATTCTTTTGAGTCTTGTACTTACATTTTTACCTAGTGATCTACAAGAGAGATTAAGTGTTGAAAGAAAGTTCAGAGAGATAGAGAACATTACAAATCCTCAACAGGTGATATGGAGGGATGATAACAGGATCCTGTTTGTTCTTGAAGAGAAATTACTGGAGTACAGTGTTGAGGAAGAGACTCTTACAGAGATCGGACAGAGGGAACCTAACGAATTCCTTGGGATTGGGGAAAATGGTGAGATTATTTTTTGTGGTATTGAGCATTACATAATTTCCTCTCCAGATGAATTCTCCACAAAGTTCGCCATAAAAATACCGAATCAAGAGAAGAAGGATTTATATTTCTTTGAGACAATACGTCCGCTGTTTATAAGTGAGGAGAGAATAATTGCAGTAACTGCTTTAGATTTTTTAGAAGAAAATTTTTACAGAATAGATATTGAAAATGGGGATAAGAAACAGGTACCACCGCTTAGGAAAGTAAAAAGGAAAGTTTTAGTCCCTAAGGACATTCAGTTTAAAAAGGCATACGTTAGAAACAGAGAGAGATATGTGGTTGAAGATATATTTGGGAATGTTTATCTGTTTACTCAAAAGGTAATTCAATAGCCTCTGATTCGTCTTCAAAAACTTCTTCCATCCATTCCGGTTCTGGTATGAACCAATCCGTTGGAACATTAGCAAAGAAATAAGCATAGTTTCCAAGTAAAAACACGGTGATCATAGTACTCAGTAAAATGTTTAGTAATTTCGTTTTTTTAATCTTTATAAAATACTTACTAAATACTACATAACCTGTCGGCAGAACAGGGAATATATATCTTCCTTGAAGCCCAAGATCCATCCAATCTGTCCTCATATATGCTTTGTAATTGACGTAGTAAGTTACAACTAGAGCATAGGAAAGAAATATAAAGCCCAATGCTTTGTCCCCCTTAGAGAGGCTCCTCCTATTCTTAAATACCATATACAAACCAACAAAGAAGAAGAGGAAATAAAATGGCAAATATTCATACCTCATAAACAGAGATCTATCCCCCATAATCCCCACAATCTTCTTTGACATCTCTACTGCCCAGTAAGGAAGGTAAAAAAGAGGATTAATTCTTTCACCCTTCAACACTAACTCTGCACTCTCTACAATCCCTCCCTCAAATATTGTTGGGATCTTATACATACTACGAACAAACACTCCATTTTCCAAACACTGATTGTATGTTAGGACTTGAGTACAACTAGGAACAATCTTCCCAAAGGTAATCATATTAACCCCATACACATTGAAATTTAAAATGATTAGTAAAAAGAAGGCTATCAGTAATAAAATATTCTGGAAGGTTAGAAATTGCCTAAAATATTCTTCCTCTAAAATCTTCTTCTTAAATATGAATAGTATCCAGATAACAAAAATAATAACTGCTAGAGGAAGTGTACTACTCTTTGTGAGTGCCCCAAGAAGTACAAATACAAATATTAGAATACTGTGAGATAACTTCTTCGGTTCTTGTAGAAATCTAACTAGGAAATATATTGCAGCTGTTGATAGTAATACCGTAAGGTTGTCGTAATTAATAGATGAAGACAAGAACACAAACATTAGGGTGTTAGACAAAAGAAATACAGGTAATACCTGTCCCCATTTGTTCTTTATTAACCTCTTGGATATCAAATACACTAGTATTAATGTTCCAACCGCAGTCAAAACATTACTCAGACGCAATACAGTAATCTCATCAAAATTAAAAATCATTTCGTTTAGATTCAATATCCTTCCATTTATCCAAAGAGATAAGTAGGGGATCCTAGTAATATCTCTCCATTGGTATGTCTCTGGTGTGTTCTCTGGTATCCCCAATGTCTCAGAATATGCCTGAGAGACTTCTAAGTGGTAGTAAGAGTCAGGGGATACTCCCATTCTAAGATTTAAAGCAAGGTAGATTGAAAATATAAGAAACAGGAGGATTGTTAAACCCAATAATATCTTTGGGGCTTTCTTGTTTTTTCTAAGTTTCTGAAGTAATGACATTTAATTGTTTCTAGGAAGTATTTAAGTATAAGGATTATATCAATGTAATAAGCTTTAGACCACCCTTAAGCAAAACTAAAGGAGTTTAGATAAAACAAAAATAATAAGGGAGATATTTACTACTATCTTTAAGAATATACTAAAGAAGACCCCTATTAAGGACCCAATTCCAGATTTAAAAGCTTCATTTAGATCCTTGTGTGCAAAGAGAAGTTCAAAAAGGGTAGCCCCTATTAAAGGTCCTAGTATGAAACCAATAAAGTTGCCAATTATAAAACCAAATATTCCTCCTAATATTGCTCCTAGCATTCCCCATTTACTTCCTCCCATTTTTTTCGCACCCAATGCAGCTACTATGTTATCTATGAAGGTAGATAGAATTGCTACAAAAAAAAGAATTATTAGGAGTAGGGGACTTATTTTTTCAAAACCGGTATAGAAAGCTAATACTACTGTAGAGATATATACAAACCATATACCTGGGAAATTTAGGATGGTTAATATAAGACCAGTAAGAGCAAATATCCCGGCCAATATGTAGATTATTATTTCTAGCATTTTGAATATTTTAAAATTTTATTGAGAGTCCCCTATTATTTGTTTTTTGAAACTTTTTCAAAGACTTCATATGTCCTCTCTGCTACTTTTTCCCATGTATATTTCTTGGAGAGTTCATACCCCTTCTCTACCCTACCCTTGTATTTTTCAGAATTACTATATACATCTAAGATTTTTTCTCCTACCTCTCTATGGTTATCTCCATCTACCATAATCCCCACTTCACTAAATAGTTCTTCGTATACTGGGCTCTTGTGTAATATTGCTGGGACTTTTGCTCTTAGTGCTTCTATTGGAGCAAAACCAAAGCCTTCGTAAAGGGATAGGTGGATAAATGCGAATGCATTTTTAAGTAGAGAATATTTCTGTTCGTCTTCATAAAAACCTGTAAAGAGAACAAGGTCTTCTAGGTTGTGTTCTCTTACAATGTTGTGTAATTCTTCTACTTCTTTTAATTGTTCGTTTTCAAATTTACCTCCAGATATTACTAAGTAAGGACAAGAGTCTTTCTCCTTACCTAATAATTTTAGAAATTCTATATAACCTAATATTACTCCCTTAGAATTTTTTGTTTTGTTAATTCCCCCACCCATATATATTATGTAGCCTCTCTCTTTGTAATCTTTAGGAAGGACATCATCTAGGGATACTTCTTTCTCTTCTAGGTCTACACCTAAATAAGATACTGTTATGTTTTGTTCTGGGTATTTGGGATAGTATCTTAGGTAATCTTGTTTGGTAGTTTCAGAGTTACATATTATGTGTTCTGTTTTAAGAGATTTGTTCATGGTCATCCAGTACTGGATTTTTCTAATTAGGTTGTGGAAGATGGATTTTTGTGAATACATGTTAAACATTGCTAGGTTCATGTCATGGACGAAGAGGACTGTAGGTAGTGTATTAACTGGTAGGTTTCTCCAGAAGTAAGGGCAGAAGTATATGCTGTTTTCTTTTTTAATTTCTTTTATCTTTGGTAGTACTTTGGTGTAATACCAGAGGTCGTTTTTAAAGTCGTTTATTTGGTACTTACCTAGATTTACTATTTTTACATGTTTATGTTTGTAGATAATGTCTTTTAATGTAGATTTTCTATCTGCGAAGAGTAATAAAGATATTTCTATATCTGGATGTAACTCTATTAGATGGGAGACTATGTTCTTAGTATATTGACCTATCCCTGCATAGGCTAATTGGTCTTGTGTTGTAGTAGCATCTATTATTAGGTGCATATTAAAATCTTCTTAATCTATTTTCTCATATAAAGAGACTATCCACTTATGTGTGTGCCTCTTAGGCCAGATCTTCTTTAAGAAGGAAAACAAACTATATCTCGTTGCGCTTCTGTCCCGCCCCATAGAAGTCGCCTTTGCTTTATTCTTAACCTCATATCCACAGACAGGACAAACGGTTCCTTCCATGAGTAGTTTACCTTTTCTTTTTTTATACCACTTGAATATTGGAGTTAAGATAAAATACAAATTCCTTTCAGATATATATTTGATCTCTGTGCTTCTATAACCCTGGGCCTCGAATAGAGCCTTCATTGTCTCTTCATCAAATGTTCTCTTATGATGGGACTTGTTGAAATCTGTTTTACACTTGGGACACTTAACAAATTCATCCTCCAGAGTTTCCGCAAAAGGCACGGAAATAAGAATATATCTCTTCGATACTCTAACTAATTCCTCCTTTGCTTTCCTATATTCTTCCAGGTCCAAATGCTCCAAAACCTCAAGTGCAGAGACTAAATCATAGGAATCTTCCTCTAAAGGGATATTCATTATATCTCCAACCTTCTTACTAGTCTTTAGCATTTTCATTGCATCCTCACTGAAATCTACTCCCATTAAATGAGAGATATCGGTGTTCTCCTCTATGTAGTTTAGAAAGAGCCCACTACCACAACCAATATCTGCTATCGAATTAACCTCTTCTGGTACCATTTTAACCGTCTGTTCAATTCTCTCACGATTAGCTTCAGAAAGGCTTAACCTCTCCCAAAGTTCCTCATTTCCATAGTGTGCTATCTCTTTATTTTTCATTATCCCTACATTATATTACATATTAATCATTTAATAACATCGAATATGTATAAATCCTTGTTCTTAAGAGAAATTACCTCTTCTAAGACTAACCAACCTGCACTCTTATACCTCTCTAACTTATGTTCATACGTTAAAGAGTATTCATCCAGCCTAGACACTATTAGAGCGACTTTATCTATATCGTAATTCTCTACAGATCTAACATCATTCGCAATAGAGATACCAATTGGTTGGAATGCAGAATGCCTTTCAAAACTTTTTAGGTTGTCCTTCCTTGGCACCCATTCTCGAAATTCCCACTTCCACTCAGGATTATACCTGTTATCTCCCCTATATACATTTATTAACATATTCCATCCAGGATCATTAATCATGATATTCTCATCCTCCTCAAAGTACTCAATAACCTTCTTAACTTCATAATCATTTCCCCAGAGTCGATAATAATATAGCTGCCCATTTGCATAAAAGAAATAAGCAATTACACTAAACGTTATCGTCGACAAAGCTACAAACAAAATCATCGGCATTAACCTAACCTTCTTGTAAAAAAGGAAGTAGCCTATGTATAAAAGTAATATGACCACATTGAGAATTACCTTGAGAGCAATATAATCAACTTCAAAGAACAGACCTAGAAAAGCAAGAACCGTTGTTATACCTAACACAAAAAGAAACTTCTTTCTCTCCTTAACCAAATCCCTAATAAAGATGACAAAGAAGTACACAACAACAGGCAGGATTGGGAAAAGATATCTATCAAAAGATGCTCTTAAAACAAACACAAGTATGTAACTCCATAAGATTAAAGCAAGAGATAGAAAAGTGTAATCCTTCTTCTTAAAAAACTTAGAGAACAGCAAGATACTAGTTAGAAATGCTGGGAAGAAAATCATCTTAGGGATGGAAATAAAAGAGAAACTCCTAGGATATAGTATCTTCCCTAGGTAACTCATAATAACACCAAAGACACTCTTAACCTCTTCCTTCTCTATAGGGACATCTTTCTGAATTTCTGGAGCATCCTCTTCAATCCTGTTTGTTGTTGCCTTCTCTACACTGAAATGGTCTATCTGATACTCCACTCCACCCTCTGTTACCCCTGGGATAACGGAAAGAGCATACATATTAACAGGGATTATTGAGGTAAATATCATAATGATAAAAAATACAATAGTCGGGAGAAACATCTGCATCCCACCTTTGAAAGTCTCCCATATGGTTCTCAAGTTAAAACCTTTCCACTCTTTAACAATCACATATATTGCTAATGCTGGAGCTATCATAAAGAGTACATACTCCTTCCCATCGAGAACTAATAACATAGCCAGACCCGTAAGCCAGTATGACTTCTGCTTAATCAATGTGTAGAGGACGACCAAAAACCCCAGTAAGACGGGAATCTCCCTCATGTAGGTAGGAAGATTCAATATGAACTGGAAGTTACAAAATAACAGAAGTGTCCCTAAAAATGGATATATCCCCTTTGGAAAATATTGTTTTAAGATCTTGTAAAACAAATAAAGAGAGATACAGGCAAGAATTATATTCCAAACAGTCGCTATAGCCAAAGACGGTCCCGTCAGAAGGAATACCAAAGCAACAGGGAGTTTAAAAAGGAATCCATGTGTACCTACCGCATAATCCCCTATCCATTCTCCCCGACTTAAAGCCTCAGTCATTATTGAGGTCTCCCATAGATACAAATCATCATCTAGGGTAGCATTCCTAAAAGGTAAAACACTTAAACCAAGAACAAAACAGAATCCTATCAAAAGATAGATTCCTTTACTCTCTAAAAATCTGAGAAATTTTTTCATCTTACAATATCAAATATATAAACTTCCATCCCCTTATATTCTACCTTCTTCTCAAATCTTAACCAAGAAGACACAGACACCAAATCTTTAAAAAATTCCTGCTCCGGATAAGCCTCCTCATCCAAGTCGGTCTTTATAAATATTAAACTTTCTATTTCATACTTCTCTAGATTCTCCTTGAAGGTTTTGAGATCCCCTATTCTAAAAGTATAGCTCTGCAACTCCCCGATTGCCTTAAATGAATCCCTTATAGGAACAAGTTCACTCAGTCCCCACTTCCACTCTGGCCTAAGATATGCCTCCCTGTTATATACAGAAATCAATGAAGCATTCCTTGGGCTATTAATCCAATATACAGTATCATCTGGGATTATCTCCGCTATCTGCTCTGCATTCCTATTTCTTCCCCAATTTAGATATCCATATATCTGTCCTTGAACATAGGAGAATAAGACAGCGCTCCCTACTGAACCAGTCACCAATATTAAGACCAAGAGATATCTAACATACTTAATCCCGGGCTTGATAAGCATAGTCAAGAATAATGTCAGAATACTATACTCAAGAAGAACCTTCGGAAGAACGTAGCTAGTCTCAAAATACACCCCAGCAGAAACATATAAGAAGGTCGCTATGAATATTGCTTTCTTTTGTTTCAGGGTTAACTTCTGCTTAAAAAGCAAGAAGACATAAACAATAGCTATTGCTGGTACCACAGGTAATAAATACCTCCCATGAGAAGCCCTCAGGATGTAAATTAGCAACCATGTCAGGATTAAAGTAGAAAGTAGCGCTATTGCCCTCAATTCTTTTTTCTTACCTAGAACAAATCTCTTTATATTGATAACAGCACTAATGACAACTGGCAATATAAAAACCTTAGGCACAGACAAGAATGAAAAGACTCTCGGGTACAGAACCTTCCCTAGGTAGGAAAGAATTACATTCACTACTTCGCACAGAAACACAACAACAGGAGGCCATGTCTCTGAAATCACAATAAAGAACATGTCCTTCCCTCCCTCCAGAGAATTAGCCGTGGAAGTCTCAATATCAAAATGTGAAGCCAAATAACCAAAAGCATTGTCCTTTAATCCAATAATTGAAGCTAGAAACATATTTACCGGAACTATATGTGTCGTAAACATCAAGATTATCCAAAGAAGAGAAGGTAAGAAAACAACTACCGACTGCTTAATAACTCCCCAGACCTTTTTAAAGAGCTTCTCCTCCTTCGAGTCTATAAACATCCAGACAACATAAAACAAAGAGAAAATAATAAAAACATATTCCTTTACATCTAAAAGAAGTAAAAACAACAAACCTAGAACAAGATTGTGCCTCTTCGATCTACTGATTATATAATCCAAAAGGAGAAGCACAACAAGAATTGTTGGGACCTCCCTTAAGTAGGTTACTGGAGAGAGAAAGAAATGGAAATTGCTTACAAGGATTATCGTTGCTAAAAGTCCTTGATTTCTGTTCTTCAAAACTTTTGTGGCAAATCTATACATTAGGAAAACAACTACAGCTGCCAGAATTATATGGTAGATGGTAACTGCCCAAACTGATGGTCCCGTCAGTAAGAATAGAAGAGCCGCAGGGATCTTAAATAAGAATCCATGAACCCCGACTCCATATGGCCCTATCCACTCACCGCTTCTAATCACCTCAGATATTAGATATGACTCGTGAAAATAAAGAAATGCATCGTTGACCATATCTCTAAAGAATGCAAAGAAACACAAAACTAGAATGTAGCTAATTAAAAATCCAACAAACAAATAATTCTTTTTTATAAACTTCAGAATCTTCTTCATCAGGATTATTTCTTCGTGAATTTATATCCCAAGATTATTAGTATCACATACATTACAGAATAACTTGCAGAGAATATCGTCAGAGACAGATGATCATTACCTAACATACTCCCAACGTAGAAAGAACCTACCGTACAGACTAATAGACCTATTTGCCATAATAGTAAATGCTTCTGTTTTTTATTTATATAAAGAGTTGAACTAAGAGGGGATGCAATAAATCTAAATAAGAATAGAGGGGTTAAAATTCTAATGTAGCTACCAACCTCTGACCACTGATCTCCTAAAAGAAATGGCACAATTGCAGGAGCAAACAAAAAGAGGAAAGCAAAAATGGGGATTGAGAAAAGAGTAAGATATTTCAAAGTTGCCAAGAAGATTTTCCTACAATCACCCTTCTCCCTGTAATCGGCACTTGCTCTTTCCCTATATACGTCTGTCATCGCAGAGGAGACAAATGAAACAGGTAATCCTAAAACCCTGTGCGTAACCGAATAGAACCCTGCCGTGCTACTCCCAAATAAACTGTTTAGTAATATGTTCGGAAGTTGATTAGCAAAAGAGTTTATACCATCCGCTGGCATTGATAGCAGCGGGAATTCTTTATATTCTTTAGCTGTATCCAAAAGATCTTTCTTCTTTATCCCCTTTAAAACATTAATAAAGTCACTACTCTTAAGAAACCTTCCTGTAAGAAAAATAAGTGACATAAGTGCCCCTAAAATATATGCAAGAACTAGACCAAACCATCCCCAGTAAAGAAATGCAAAACCTAACTTTAGAAGGGTTGTAACACCTGTCTGAACAATGAAGTTCCTAGAAAGAAATTTATAGTCCCTTCTTCTTAGAAGCCAATAATATACTGACTCTATAGATGCAACTATCAGGACACCTATTGGGATTAGAAATGCAAGAGAGTCTTTCCCTGTCAAAGAGAGCCAGTTTAATATATCTGTTCTAAAGGAAAGAAATAGCAAGAGGGAAAAAAGAGTTGTGGAAACAACTCCGATCATGCATACAATTAGAAGTTCAGTTGCCTTATCTAATTTCTTGGGCAGAGTTATCGCCAAGTTATACCTACCATTAGAGATAAGAGCCACAATTGTGACCAAAGATAAAAATGCTGCGAAGACACCAAAGTCAGCAGGTGTATATAATCTTGTTAGAATTGGTGTTATAGCAAGGGGTATAACCTGTGATAGAACTCTACCCATAGATAATGTCACAAAATCATTGCGAAATGAGTTCGCAGGCAGATACTTCTCTTTTAGCCTTAATAGAAATTCGTTCATTCTTCCATAACCTTCTTCATAACTGAAATAGGATCTTTGAATGTCTCCCTCCAATCCAAATGCTCTTTTGCGAATTTGTTCATCTCCTCAAGATACTCTTCTGCATCTAAATCTACAAACCAATTATATATCTTCTCAACTTGCAATGGTGAACCCTCATCCTTAACAAAGTATACATAATCAAAATCGTTATCAAATACAGGATCCCCTTTAACCGCCACAAAAGGAATCCCCTTTAAACAAGCCTCCCTCGCTTTCAAAACCAATCTTGGAGCAACTCCTAAGCGATAAAGGCCGACACTACTTATTGCGATATCAGAATTGTTATAGACTTGGTCCAACTCTTTCCCACTCTTGAACCCATGGAATGTAACTCTGTCCTGAAGCTCCAATTCCTCCACTAAATCCTTCAAGTTGCTTAGCTCTATACCCTCTCCTACAATATTGAAAACGAAATCGATATCATCTTTATCTTTATAATACTCCGCAATACCTTTGATTACCCTATCATAACCATGCCATGAATTTAGGTTAGCAACGCCTATAAATCTTAGCACTCCCTCCTTCTTGCCAGAATATTTTCTTTCTTCTATATCCTCAGTATTAACACCATTATTAAAACTTACGGCCTTAACTCCGTAAATGGTCTCTTGCTGTGGTCCTGGCGTAAAAATAATATCTACGTAACCCTTAAGTTTCTTTCTATAAATCTTGTCTAAATACAAGCCGAATTTCTTATACCACTGTTTATTTTCATATTCTAGATCATAGGGGTAAGATGGAATCTCTATAAAGGTCTTAACTCCTTCCTCCTTCAATTTCCTAAGCATACTAATTAAACCCCTTTCTGCCAAAGAGTACCTTATAAACACACCATCGTATCTGTCCTTACGAGCAATTTCATACGCACTCATATACAAACTCCTTGTTAGGTTAAAGAATCTTAAAGGACCAGCATTCATATATGAGTCAACAACTCCCCTCCTCTCCTCTTCGTCCTGCCCACCTTCGACAACCACAATATCATCCCCACTTGGAGCTATTAGAGCTACCTCTAACCCACTTTCCCTCATAACCCTTATCTGGCCATAGATCTTCTTCCTAACTCCAGAATCTGAGCTTATGTCTACAGTTGTGATATAAAGTATTTTCTTCATAATAAATCTTCGTATACTCCTTCAATATTCTTACATATGTTCTCCCATGAGAATTCCTCTGCATAGCTTAGTATCTTCTCAGTATTCCATTCTTGATCTAATGCCTTTAGGATATTCTCTGCAAGAGCCTCTTCGTCTCCAGAATCACAAAGGAATCCATACTCTTGTGAAGAGATTATCTCCGGAACACCCCCCACCTTAGTCCCAATGAAAGGTTTCCCACAACCTAAAGATTCAAACATAACTGTGGGATTACCTTCGGCCAAACTTGAAGAGACAAAGAAGTCGGAAGCTCCAAAATAGTCAACAAGTTCATTATGAGGAATCCTGCCTAAAAAGGTTATATACTCCCCTAGCCCTCTCTCCCTAACCATCGTCTTAATCTGTCCCTCTAGAGAACCTGCCCCTATATGCAAACAAAGAAAATCAGGATTCCTCTCTCTAACTATATCTAATGCTTTCACCAGATATTCATAACCCTTGTAATATTCTAAATTCCCAATTGTTATCATTATCTTCTTATCCATAGGTAGCTCTAACTTTTCCCTACAAGGCTTCTGCTCCTTGAAATGGAAAAGGTCTGTCGTATAACCATTCGGGAAAACCTTAACATTATTTACACCCATACCCTTGAGATGCTCATTATTTTTTTCACTTACTGTTAGTACCTGGTTGGCACTATTAAAGACTTTAACTATCTCATTTTTAAACCTCTCACTCCTTAATGGAAGCTTGTATATATCATAACCATGACCCGTTATAACCAATGGCTTGTTGTATTTCTCTTTAACCTGAACAGCAGCATAGCCAGATGACCAAGCAAAGTGTGCATGAATTATGTCAAATTTTATATTGTTCTTCTCTATTACTTCAATTGCTTTTCTTGCATGTCTTTTCCCTGCCTTTAGATAAATATTTTTAAAAGGAAGATAGAAGAAAGGAACTGTAAAAATCTCTACATTGTCTGGTTTGTCTGTTAAATCGATAGAGTATCTTCTAGAATACTTCGCTCTTCTTTTGAAGAAAGGAAGGGGGATAATATTACCTAACTCTGCAAGAGGATGCAGTCTAACAAGAACATATATCTTGTTAAAATCCTTTGCCATTACTTCCACAGGGTCTTTAACAAAACTGTTATATGTGTGACTAAGGACCAGAAGGTTTTTGTCTTTCAACATAGCTACCAGAATTATTTTATATAAATTTCTACTTAACTTCTTTCTCTAAATAATCCACCCACCACTCATTAAAATCTTTCTTATCTTCTAAAAGTTTCCTCTGTTTCTCCTTACCTATTTCCTCTATATCCTCTTTACTAAGTAACTCGTCTATCTTCTTTTTAGTTTTCTCAACCATATTTTCTCTATCCTCTATTGTGTATAGAAGCTCATACTTCTGCTCCATCTCATCTCCTGCACCAGATGTCATTTCACTTGTAAATATTGCATGCACTCCCATAACATTACATTCAAAGGCCATCGTAAGGCCATCTCCTACAAATAATTGTGCTTGTGACATAACACTATGTAATTTGGTATGTGGAACTTTCTTGATGTATTTATCAAACTCAGAAGGTAACTCTTCTTCAGTAGAAAGTATAACCTTACCATACTTCTCTAAATGCTTAATCAGTTCCATCTTCTGTTCATTTGTAAAACCCTTATGACCTAAGTCATGACTAGCATTCCATGCTACAAATCTTACAAATGAAAACTTCTCCCCTGGTTCTAAACCTACTAACCTAACATCCTCAGGATTTGGTTCGAAATAATTTGGATGTAAGTAAAAAAGTTCTTTAAAGGTCTCTACCCTCATCTGCTTCTTACCAAGATCCTTCCTATACATCATTGGGGTTAGTATCTTGTATGAGAATAATTTAGTAAAGAACAAGGACTCTACGGACCTCTCCGTATCTGAATATACTATGTTCTTTTTCCCTGTTAAAAATGCTGTGATTGCCATCATAGGAGATGGTCTCCCAATTAAAACATCTGCTTTAAACTTTATTGCTTCAACTAGATGTCTCCAGGTCGTAATTAGTAATATAAATGCCTTATCTATTTTCCCCTTCCCCGTACTCTCCCCTACTACTGTGTAATCTATTCCATACTGATCTAATATCTCCCAGTTCTTATCTTTCTTAATAACCAATACCTTAACCTTATGCCCTCTCTTTTTAAGGATATTTATAATATGGTGGAATTGGTGTGCCCATGCTGGATGAGATATGGATATCAGAACGTTCATTTACTTTTCTTTTTTGAATTTAGAGTAGTAATTCTTTTTCTCAAAATATAATATCTTTTCTTGATTGTTTAACATCCTCCCTAGCATATCTGAAAGAACGGCAAACAAAGCTACAAGTAATCCTAAAGATACAAGATATATTCCAGTAAAGCCTACAAACTTATATGGAGAGAAATCTCCTGTGTTTAACCAGTGAGCTCCCAGAAATATTAAACAGAATACTCCCAATAAAAATGGCAGTAAACCCATTATCCCAAAGAACTTTAATGGTGCGAAGTCCCTAAAAGCCCTAAGGATATTAAATGCAGATATCTTTATGAAGTTCATTATACCTAGAACTACCCTCGACTTCCTTCCCTCGTAGTATTTGATACTAATAGGAACTTGGACTATATCTAATTTCTTGTTAGCCATTAACTGGAATGACTCCTGTGTGTATGTGTATTTACTATTGATATTCATACTGAGCATAGCCTCTCTGTTGTATGCTCTAAAACCACAAGTTACATCCTGGAAATTCTTTCTTGCTAATCTACCTACAACGTATGCTCCCAGTTTGTTACCATAATACTTACCTAAGGACATGTCATCTGGCCTTGTGCCTGTAAACCTTGTCCCTGCTACAAAGTCTGCTTTTCCTTCTAATATTGGGTTAACAAGGTTAGGAATTTCTTCTGGCTTAAATTGAAGATCTCCGTCTATGTTTACTGCTATATCTGCACCTAATTCTAGTGCTTTGTTAACAGCAAATTGGAAGGAGTGTGCAAGTCTCTTCTGTTCTGCATTGGAATGTACAATTGCTCCATGCTCCTTGGCTATCTTAGCAGTATCGTCTTTGCTTCCATCATCCACTACCATCTTTACTATTTCATCTATACCTTCTATTTGCTTAGGGATTCTGTCGAGTAATTCCCCTATTGTTTTTGCTTCGTTTAGACAGATTGAAAATACTACTAATTTCATATTGTTATATTTTTATATTATTTACCTATCCCTCTATATATTATATCCGCTTTCTCTATTTCTTTCTTATCCAACTTATTCATTCCATCTACAACAACCTTAATATTCTTTCTCTTACTAATTTCTTTAGTTAAATCTCCAAAACTCTTATGTGCTGTAGCTACTACTACACCCTCTGCTTTATCCAGAGCTTCTTCTAAAGATTTTACATTAGACATATCTGGAACAAAAGGATCATACACTAATAAATCTGCTCCCATCTTCTCTAATATCTCCTGTATCTCTAAACATGGACTCTCTCTTAAATCTGCAATATCTTCTTTGTAACTAAGACCTAATAAAGCAACCTTAGTACCATTAATAGGTAACTTAACCTCATTCAAAGCATCCTGTAATCTCTCTACAGTATACTCTGGCATACCATTATTAACCTCTCTAGCCATCTTTAAGAGCTTATGGTCAAAACCAGACTCAGCTGCCCTTTTAATTAGGTAGTAAGGGTCTACTGCTATACAGTGGCCTCCTACACCCCTACCAGGCCAGTGTGCCATAAAAGAGAATGGTTTGTTTGAAGAACCTTTTAATGTTTCTATTAGGTCTATACCCATAGCATCAAAAGATTTAGCTAATTCATTTACATAAGCAATATTTATATCTCTAAATGCATTCTCTACTATCTTAGTAGCTTCTGCTATCTTAAGACTAGATACTTCATTTACTTCTGCATCTAAGAAAGATCTATAGAAGTCTGCTACCTCTTTTGTTTTTTCTGGTATTAAGCTACCTAGATTCCTAGGGATATTGTATACATTCCATTTAGGATCTCCTGGATTTATTCTTTCTGGACACATAGCAATATTAAAATCTTTTCCTGCTTCTAAACCACTACCTTCCTCTAATATTGGTTGTAATATCTCCTCACATGTTCCTGGGTTAACTGTAGATTCTAGGATTACTGTTTGTCCTTTTTCTAAGTACTTCGCTATTGTTTCTCCTGCACTTATTACTGGTGTGTAGTCTGGGGTATAGTCATCTAATACAGGTGTAGGTACACATATTATGTAGTAGTCACTACCTTTTATTTCTTTTTCATCTAATGTTGCATGTAAATCTAATTCTTTAAGATCTTTTTCTGCAATATCATCTGTTATTGGGCATTCTTTTTTCTTTATTTTTTCTATTTGTTTTTTACTAATGTCAAAACCTACTACGTCATATTTTTTAGATTTTTCTATAGCTAAAGCTAAAGGTAAACCTACATAACCTAGTCCGATTATTGATACTTTTTGCATTTAATTAAGTATTAAGAAATTAACTCTGAAGATTATACTATAAAAAAGAGTTGAATCGTTTTAAGGTTGTGAGCCTGCAAAGAGAAGCGGTTGGTTCTCTGGAGTTATCCCCTCTTTATTATCCTCAAGTACTTTGTGCCATAGGGCATTAATTGCTTGCTGACCTGGCATACACTTACTACAATCTTCTGTTTTAAATTGCTTTCCTGAGGAACCTTTAAGGACTTTTGCGTAATCTTCATTCTTGGAGATATAGCCCAAGGTTAAGTCCTCTGTTGCGAAATATGGCTCAGAGACCAAATCGCAGACAGCAACTCTCCCGTATGGATCTATGGCTGACCTATACAGATGGACCTTACATTCACTTGGTGTTTCTACGCTAGGAGATTTCTCCCACCCATTCATCTGTGCAATCATGGTATCTGCGAAATCTATTTGCATATCTCCATACACACCATTGTCAAAGTCTCTTCTTATATCCCTTAACTGTTCATACAAGACTTCTCTCTCCTCTGGAGAAAGATTCTGCGTAATGTCTATGCAATCTTCGCGAATATTTAACAGATTTACTCCTAACTCTTTGGCTAGCTTAGCGATATCGCTAACTTGACCAAAATTCTGATGTTGAACTACAAAGCCAATGCCAATTTTTAGTTGCTTGTCTAGTGTATCTCTGTCCTCTATTAATCTTTTCATTCCTCTAATTACTCTCGAGAGAGGCTTCTTTTCCCTTGGGAGATGGACCAAATCTGCATATGTGTCATCATCTGTAGAATGTAGGCTTACTCTCAACCAGTTTGCATTGAGGAGGGACTTGTAGAGGGGACTATTATCCTCTGGCAGCTTTTCCAGCCTACTTCCGTTGGTGTATATCATGGTATACAATCCGTTCTTGTTTGCATGTTCTATTACGTCCCCCAAATCTGAACGAAGTAAGGGTTCTCCTCCCCCAGAGAAAATGGCGACTTCTGTTCCACCTTCTGCTGCTTGTTTAAATACTTTGTTCCAATCTTCGGTAGAAAGTATCTCCTTGTCTCCTTCATATTTTGCTTGGTTATCTACATGCCATAGGCACATAGAGCATCTGTAATTGCATGTTCCATTTGTTACATGTACCTCTAATCTTTTTGGAGTAAGGGGTTTATGTTCAATAACGTCTTTGAGGTATTGAGGGTCTTTTGCCAAATCTCCTAAAAATGTTTGGGCATAGCGAATCATCATGTATCCAGGATAGTAATGGCTTGTCATTACCGTTTTCAGCATATTACTAGATTGCATCCACTTATATGCTTTGAGCAATTCTTTCTTAGTTATATTAGAACTAAGTTCTAGATCTTTTATAGGGGTTGTTGGATTTTGGGCCACTAAGGGTAGCAGATGACTCAGTAAGGATAGCTCCTCAATGTCTTCACAATCGTCCCCAAATGTTTTGAGAGATTGTTCTAGTATCGATGGGTCTATTTGTTCTTCTTGGCAAAGGAGTGTTGCGGTATTAAGTATTTGGTCAGTTGTTGGTTGGATATATTCCATATTGTTGTCTTGAGAATCTTTGTTATAAGGACCAAAAGGTTCTTTTGTTTCGTTTGACATTATAGGATATTATACCATTAAAGCAGCTTTTAGAGAGGTTTGCGACTGGATTGAAACCAAGGTGCTGATTATCTCCTAACGGACACTCTGCTCGCGATAAACCTCTGTAGTTTTGATGGCAAGAGGAATGCAGACATTGTCCTCGCAAATATAAATAACTTGTCTGAAAGACTTGGTTCAAAACCATGTTCTACAATTGCCTTTATCTGAAAATAGGTCGAAAAGAGCTGTGTCTGGCGAGTTTTCCTCCCTGTAATGGAGTTATCCCTTATTCGAACTTTTATCAGCGAGGAAGGAATGTTTTGGAACTTTCCATATTTTGCTATCTCGAAGATTAGAGAATAATCATGACAAGTATTTCTAACATATAAGGGATAAAGGCTTGTTTTAAGCATAGCTTCCCTCCTCCACATTGAGGCAGCATGTACAATTGGGTCATATTTAAGCAGAACTCTCCTGATTTCCTCGTCGGTTTCTGGATATTTCCTTGTCCTCTTATACTTTAGCGCACCATCACACATGTCCATATCTCCACTACACAGAATAATCTCGGGGTTTCCTTCCATAAGCTTTACTTGTTTTTCAATTCTATCTGGATAACTCCAATCATCCGCATCCATAATTGCGACATACTTACCCTCTGCAGCTAACACCCCCTTGTTTAAAGCGGCAGAAATACCTTCATTCCTCTCTCCTCCAACAATCTTTATTCTATTGTCACTATATCTCCGGACCAACTGTACAGAATTATCCGTAGAGCCATCGTTTGAAACAATTATCTCGAGATTTTCATAGGTTTGATTCAAAATACTTTGTAGCGCTTCCTCTATGTATTCTTCGGCATTATATAAAGGTATCACAACAGACACCAATGGTTTATCTCTCATCTTCTTTGAAATCTTTTAAAGTAATTTTCCTACTCAACATAGTAATTTCCTTATGTACCTCATTCAGTTTAATCCTCTGCCTAAGAGACACATAAAGAAGATAAACAATAGAGATATATACTAAAGCATCTATACTTCTTTCTACACCCATTAATTCACCAATTAATCCTATTAATTCTGGGAACCATATTACTACTAGACCTACTAACCAGAAGAATAACCATAGTAAAGCACCAAAGGTAGTTAAATTCTTTTTTTTGTAAGAAGAGTATATATTAGGAAGTATAAATAATACTACTCCTATTGTTACAACTATTTGTATTACCATAATTTTATTTTTATTTAAATAAAGAATTTTCTACTAACCTTGCAACCATTTTAATACCATTAGACAAGCCTTGTGCAGAGAATCCATTAATATGTTTATATTTACTCTTTGAGTAATCTGTATATATTACTTTAATAGGGATCTCTTTAACTCTAAGTTTAGCATTTTTAATTTGTCCTAGCATTTCTGATTCAAATTCATATCTATCTAGATATGTATATACAGAGTTATATGCTTTTTTATTATATGCTCTAAATCCTGATTGACTATCTGTTACCATTATCCCAAAGAAGAGGTAGGTAATTAGATTAGCAATCTTATTCATAACTATTCTTGATTTAGGCATCTCTTTATTATTAATCATCCTACTTCCTATAACTACATCTGCATTATTATCTAGAATAGGTTGTATTAATTTCTTAATATCTTTAGGATTATGTTGTCCATCAGAGTCCATCGTTACTATAATATCTGCATCTAATAACTTAGCAGCATCTATACCTGTTTGAGTAGCAGCACCTTTTCCTCTGTTTATTGGGTGCCTTAAAACAATTGTTCCTGTGGATTTCGCTTGGGCATAGGTGTTGTCAGGGCTTCCATCGTCTACAACAATGATGTCGTTAAACCCTTCCCTTTGGATATCACTTATTACCTTCTTAATTATTTTCTCCTCAGAGTAGGCGGGGAGGATGATGTAAGTTCTCATATTAAGTAATTATATCGTATAGAGATATTAAAATCCCACAACAGAGATAATCCCCCATAGTCAGAGGAAGAGGTGCTCAATTGACATGATTAAAATTCTAACTTATCATCTTTCACAATATCATCTGTAACAGATACAACTTTAATGTATTCAAATATTTTATCCCACTTAACAGCTTTGCTCCCTCTTCTTGTCCCCTCTTTATCGATTTTAATCATTTCTATCTCTCTGGCTATACTCCTAAAGAGAAAACTTGTGGAGACAGTCTTTCTATCTAATTCAGTAATAATATTAACCCTATTCTTAACAGGCATTCTTAACTTCAAGGGTTCATTGCTCCTTGGATATGCAGCAATCATTGTCCTGTCATTCCTGTCACTGGGATTTTTCATTAGCTCATATATAAGAGAGAGAGGAATAATTAAAGAGATCTCTCTTCTTCCTGGCCTAATTTTGTTCTCAGTATTTCTTCTGATAGCAGTCTATTTAAATTATGGGAGAATGTTCATAATCTGGGATGAATTTAGCCATTGGGGGTCTGTTCTAAATCACATGTACAATCTTGATGCTCTAGCTTCACTGAAAAATGCGGTTGGACAGTTTGCAAGGACTTACCCCCCCGCCTCTTCTCTGTTTCAATATTTTTGGATGAGACCATTCCCTGAATTCACCGAATATCCAGCATATATTGCTTCTAATATGTTCTTCTTTTCTCTAGTAATGATGTTTCTGAGGAAGTTCAATCTCAAAGCAATAATCTTTCTTTTATCCTCCCTCCTGATTCCCGTTACTATTCCTTTTATGCAAGAATATAACTTTTTCAGCTCCCTCTATGTAGATCCAATCCTTGGAATACTTCTGGGATTTATGCTCATAGTACACTATGATGATTACTTTGAAGGAATCTACAAAACACTCGCTATCTCTTGTATATCAGTTCTCCTGACCCTAACAAAAGACACAGGGTTTATCTTTGCACTGATTGGTAACTCAATAGTACTCCTGGATTACCTCCTATTCCAAAAGAAACTAGTCAAAAAATTTTTTAACAAAGATCTGAATTTCCTTAAAAAGTTACATGTTTTAATACCTGCAATACTTCCAACCCTCACGACCCTTCTATCAAAAACCATATGGTCACTACATTTAAAGATAGTTGGAGCTGCTAGTGTCTTGGATCAGAGACCAATAAACCTCAAGAACTTAATACGTCAAGACTTTTTGCCATACCAAAATGAAGTATTACAGAACTTTAAGACTGCACTAATAGAAAAACCTATCAATCCATTAGGAATTCCTGCTCTCAGATTAGCACTTGTCGTCTGTATTCTTTTTTTCCTCTTTAGTCTTGCCTTTAATACAAAGTTGCAGAAGACAAAGCGCCTTGCCTTTGGCCTCTCAGCTCTTATGTTGGGCTGGATCGGTTATGCTTCAGCACTTTTAGTAGCATATCTATTTGTATTCGGTCAGAATGAAGCAACAATTCTTGCAAGCTATTCGAGGTACATGCTTTCCTATATAATTGCATTCTTTTACTTCTCTCTCGTCTTCGTCTTTATCAAATCATCTATATTTCTGAAAAGATTGAAAGATAGAGAAAACCTTTCCACCAATTTACGAATTATTCTGTCAGTTTTATTGATTTTTTCAGTTTATTACACGATAATCGACAAGGCAAAAAAAGAGCTCAAAGAGATCACCTCGCAAGCAAGAGTTACTGTCCATAACACCATAACAACTAGGCAAGAATATGATAAAGCACGTCTATGGGCTGATACTTTCCACAATAATGGGGAAAACATTTACATCATAACTCAAGGTTCAAATGGATTTGACACTTTAGTTCTGATGCATACACTATACCCCAGCGACATTGGTTGGAGATCGGACTACTCGGTTGCACTAACACCATACTATGAACATTTCGAATTGGGCGACCCCTGGACCATGATCATCTCCCCTGAAGATTGGTCTAAATATGTATTAGATAACTATGATTTAGTATACATATTTAAATATGACGAGAAGTTCAAACAAACATATGGGGACTACTTCGACACATTAGAAAACAATGCCCTATATGAAGTAACAACAAACACAAACGGGATACTCGAGTTGGTATCAATACCTAAACCTTAACCCTGCTCGTAGGCCTTTATAACCTCTTCTGGGGAACCTTTAACCTGTAACAAACCGTCTTTCAGAAAAACAGCCCTATCACAAAATTGCTGAACCGAAGGAGCTGCATGTGTAACTAACACTATCGTTTTCTCCTGCTCTCTATAACTTCTAAAAATATCAAAACACTTCTTCTGAAAAGCAGTATCACCTACTGCCAGAACTTCATCTAAAACATAAATATCAGCATCCGCCATAATAGCAATTGAAAATGCTAACCTAACTTGCATCCCCGAAGAATAATTCTTCAGTGGCATATCCATGAACTTCTCCAGTTCTGCGAATGCAACAATCTCATCATACTTCTCCTTCAGGAATTCCTTGGACATACCCAATATTATTCCGTTCAAGAAGACATTCTCTCTTCCACTTAACTCTCTATTAAAACCGACTCCTAACTCTAAGAAAGGGACTATCTTTCCGTTAACCTCAACCTCTCCCTCTGTTGGTTCATATATCCCAGCAAGAATCTTAAGAAGTGTTGATTTCCCAGAACCATTTCTTCCCATAATCCCAAGGAATTCTCCCCTGTATATCTCCAAA
>NPIE01002054.1_pt1 | contig 26142 bp, 18 predicted proteins | sample 8637661 | NCBI WGS metagenome assembly NPIE01 (sample SAMN07420842, study PRJNA396082) | bioreactor metagenome | isolation source: sample BA12 brine-fed electro-methanogenic bioreactor BA | place: Japan: Kochi | collected 2016-12-09 | reverse complement strand
GATTGGGCTGCGGCGCGACGGTATTTGCTGGAGGCTCTCCGTGCTCAACCGCCGCTCCTATCGCGGCCCGCTGCTATGCGACGTCTAATCAAGCTCTGGCTGGGGAAACGCTTGGTCCAGGGGATACGCGGACTGTGGGGGGGCTGCCTGGCGTTTTTGGACTCGAAAAGGGGTAACCATGCGCGTGCTCTTCATCTCTAATCTCTACCCGCCTCACGCTCTGGGGGGGTGGGAACAAAACTGTCAGGAGATCGTTCAACGCTTCCGAGCGCGGGGGCACATCTGTCACGTCCTCACCAGTTGCTATGGCGTCGGGAATCAACCACTTCAGGAAGATGGGATTACTCGAGCCCTCTATCTTGAAGCGGATCTCCAGCATTATCAACCGCTGACTTTTTTCGTCCGGCGATTCTGGCAAGAGCGGGCCAACAGGCGGGCGCTGCGCCAGCTCTTGCTGCGGTTCAGGCCGGATATTGTGTTTGTCTGGGGGATGTGGAATCTCTCTACTCAAATTGCTCACTGGGCCGAGCGCTGGCTGCCTGGGAGGGTAGCGTACGCAGTCGCTGATTACTGGCCCATGCAGCCGAACGCTCACGAAGCCTATTGGCAACGAACGTCCTCTCACGCCTGGGTCAGGGCTTTGATGGCCCCTGCGCGCTGGTGGGCGTTGCGATTGCTGGCCCGGGAGCGCGCAGCTTACCCGCTAATGCTGGAACAGGTATCTTGTGTGAGTCACTACGTCCGCCAAAAACTTACCACTGCGGGGGCGCTCCCTCGTGGGGCGCGGGTCATCTACAATGGGGTCGATCCCCAGCCTTTCTGCCAGGCAGCATCGCCAGGGTCGTTGAACGAGGACGGGCTGCGCCTAGTTTACACGGGCGGGCTGGTCCGACACAAAGGTGTTCGAACGGCGGTGGAGGCGCTGGGAGTCCTAAAAGAGCAGAAGGCAGTGGATGGCATTCGTCTTACCCTCGTGGGAGCTGGTCCAAAGGATTACGAAACCTTGCTCTATCAGCGAGCCAAGGAGCTGGCAGTAGGGGATCACCTCGTTTTTCGCGGGCGAGTTCCGCGTGCCGAGATCCCCAGCATCCTTGCAGATCATGATGTCTTTCTGTTTACCTCCATTTATGAGGAACCCATCGCGCGCTCCGTAATGGAGGCTATGGCCGGGGGATTGACAGTGATCGGCACGGCGGTGGGCGGACAAAGGGAGATGCTGGAAGATGGGGTAAACGCTCTCGTGGTCCCGCCTGATGACCCGGCAGCGCTGGCCGAGCGCATTGCCCGGTTACGGGGCGATGGCGCGCTTCGCGTCCGCCTCGCGGAGTCGGGACAGGCCACGGTACTAGAGCGGTTCACCTTGGAGCGGATGGTGGACGAGATGGAAGCCTGGCTAAAAGGAATGGTGAGATGAAGATCCTGGTAGTCACCAACTACTACCCCCCTTCGCGCTATGGCTGGGGCTATATGCAGCTCTGCGAGGAGGTGACCGATGGCCTTGCAGCGAAGGGGCACGAGATCGCGGTCTTGACCAGCACCCACCGCGCCGGTCCAGAAGTCGCGCGATCCTATCCCGTGCATCGGCTATTGCATCTAGATCCCGATTGGAACGCCGGCAAATCCGCCGTGCGACAGTTCTTTGTGGGCCGGCGGAAACGAGAGCGGGAGAATCTGGATCAGCTGCAGCAAACGGTGGACGCCTTTGCGCCGGATGTGCTGTTTGTCTGGCACTATATCGGTCTCTCCCGAACGCTGCTTCAGGCTGCGGAGGAGGCCGGAGATCCCAGGGTGGCTTACTACCTGGCAGGCTATCATCCGGAGCTGCCTGACGAATATATCGCCTACTGGGAAGCCGCCTCCGATGCCCCGGTTTTTGGCCGGATCAAGCCGCTGCTCGCCCGGATCGCGCTGGCGCAGCTGGCCCGCGAGGGAAAGCCGGTACGTCTCAAGTGCGAACATGTCGCCTGTGTGAGTGATTACACGCGCCGGCGCCTCGTTTCCCAGGGACTGATCTCGCCACGGGCTGTGGTGATCCACAACGGAGTCAATCTGGCCGAGTTTTCGTCCCGGCGGGAGGAGCTGCCGTCGCTCGCAGAGGTGGGCCTGCGCTGCATCGTTGCGGGACATGTCAAGGCGGAGAAAGGGGTCCATACCCCCATCGAGGCTATGGGACGGTTGGAGCGCGCGGTGCGGGCAAACGTTCATCTCAGCATCGTGGGGGAGGGCGCTCCTGCTTACCTGGACCACCTACGCGGGCGGGTGGCGCACCACGGACTAGAAGAGCAGGTGTATTTCGTCCCAGCGGTCCCCCGTGCAGAGATACCGGATATCCTCGCGCGCCACAACACCCTCCTCTTGCCCACAGAGTACGATGAGCCGCTGGCGCGCTCCATGCAAGAAGCGATGGCATTGGGTTTGTTGGTGCTGGGGACGTTGACGGGAGGCACAGGCGAGCTTCTCGTTCACGAGCGGACCGGTCTGGCCTTTGAGCCAGGGGATGCCGATTCGTTGGCGCGCCAGTTCCGGCGTGTTCTACAAGCAACTGAGGAGGCTTCCGAGTGGGCAACAGCCGGACAACGCGCCATTGTTGAACGCTTCAACATTCGGCGGACTATCGATCAGACCGAGGCGTTTCTTCACAATGTGATGGCAATGAGGAGTTGAAGATGGAAGACCTCAGAATTACGGATATTACCCCGGAGCAGCTCGCTCAACTGACCGAATTGGCCGGGATCGTGATCGGTGAGCAGAAATCGGAAGCCTACTTTGAATGGAAATACCTCGATAATCCGGGCCAGCGCAATTTCGGGCGTTGTGTCTCCCTCGATGGCCACGTTGTGGGGAGTAACTGTAGCATCCCCTTGCCCTTTCAGGTGGCCGGGAAGGAGTGTCTGAGTGCTCAATTCGTTGATGCTATGGTCTCGCCAGTCTTTCGACGTCGCGGCGTCTTTATGACCCTCTTGGAACAGACTATCGAGAAGATGGATCATGCAGGAATTCAGATCCGGTTTGCCTTTCCCGCTCCCGTTACGCTCCAGATCGTGAAGCAGAGTCTGCCCGATTGGTCGCACGTTGCGGATGTGCCCCGCTGGATATGTGTCGTCGATCCGATGAGGGCCACGGTGGAGAGCGCCGGTGGCCTGGTGCGCCGGCTCTACGCGCTCTGGTTGCGGGGCATCGGCTTCTGGGCGAGGGTCTCTCGCCCCCGAGGGCGTGGGGCGGAGGCCACGATTACAGAGGATGCGGATTTCGACGAGCGCTTCGATCTCCTCTGGTCTCGGGTGATGCCTGGCCTAAGGGTGTCGGTCAATCGCACCGCCGCCTATCTGGCGTGGCGGTACGGTCGTCATCCGGAGAAGGCGTACCGGTGTTTCGCTGTCACCCACGCCGATGGGTTGGATGCCTACGTCGTGCTCTCTGAGACCCGCATGCAACAGATCCCTACCTGGGAACTGGTCGAATTCATCGTGGCCCCGGAGCGGTTGGAAGCTGGGCTTGCTCTTCTCCGAGATGTCTGCCGTCGGGCGCGCCAGGCTGGGATGGCGCAGCTCTCCACGTGGATGTTGCCCCACCACGAGGATTACTGCCAGATACTCAGCCAGGCGGGCTTCATCCACAGTCAGAGCCGGCTGGTGCCGGGGCGCTTCCGTTACACGGTGCCGCTGGTGGCGCGTGTGCTCGATGAGGATGAACTATCCCCTTCTCCCTTGATGGCCTCCAACTGGTACGTTTCCATGGGCGATTCGGACCTGCATTGAGTTGAGGTTGTCATGCGAATTCTTGCCTATCATGAGATCAGTGACCAGCCCGCCGATCCGGTCCATGGTGTGCGACCGGGAGCCTTTCGAGAGCAGATGCAGTGGCTCTTCGAGCACGGATATGCCATCCGCAGGCTGGGGCGGGAAGGCTACGATGCGAAGGAGGTGGGAATTATGTTCGAGGACGGCTACCTCTCCACCTATGCGCAGGCGTGGCCTGTGCTGGATGCCTTGGGGCTCACGGCAACGGTATTTGTCGTGACGGGTTACGTCGGGCAGACGGCGAGCTGGTTTCCAGGGGGCGAAAAGGCGCGCCTGATGGATTGGAAACAGATCCGGGAGCTGGCACAACACGGAATTCAGTTCGGCTCCCACTCGTGGTCCCACACCCGGCTGACGCACCTGGACCGAAAGCGGCTGCGATGGGAACTGGATTATTCCCGCCGCCAGCTCGAGGACGGATTAGGCCGACCGGTAGAACTCTTCTCCTATCCCTTCAGTGTGGTTAATGCGGAAATTGCCGAAGTAGTACGGGAGGCCGGATACCGGCAGGCATTCCGATTTCATCCTTTTGATCCGGCCACGGGGCGGGATTCTTATGGCGCGTTTCGAGCTACCGGCATTGTTGGTTCCGACGACTTGAACCGCTTCCGGCAGAAGGTCCGGGGAATCCCTAAGCGCTGGGCTCGTTGGTATGCGCGCCGGCTCCGTGCTCAACTGAAGAAATATCCCCGTTCGATCTTTCCGCAGGCTGATGAGGAGCGGCGTTCAGTGCCGGGGGAGAGATGAAACTCGATAAGCCTACCAAGATGAATGCGCAACTCGGAACCCCCACCGTCAGCGTCATCATCCCCACCTACAATCGCAAAGAGCGGCTGCTGCACACACTGGAGAGTCTGGACGGGCAGAGCTATCCCGCAGGATTTTGGGAAATCATCGTCGTCGATGATGGGGGCGGTGATGGAACCTCAGAGCTGTGCGCGAGCCTGGACGAACTTCCCTTACGCTATGTGCGCCAGGCTCACCTGGGGGGAACGGCGGCGAAGAACAGAGGGGCGAGCGAGAGCCTGAGCGATTTTCTGCTGTTTCTGGATGATGATATTGCGGTCAATCGGCTCTATATCGAGACCTTGATCGGCCAACACCAGACTCACGCTCACGCTCTCGTCCAAGGTGTCTTGCGCGACCTCGCTCCTGATGCGCCGTGGGACCCTGCGCAGCTCCAATCCGCAGGCGGTGCGTCGGAGTGCGTTGAGGTCCCCTTCACTGCGTGTCTGGGAGGATTCTTTTCCATTGGCCGCGCGGATTTCGTGGCGCTGGGAATGCTACAAGATCCGGCCCCGGGGTTTTGGCCCAACTGGGAGGACATCGACCTGGCCTATCGCGCGAAGCAGCGGGGATTCACCTTCTGGCAGTGCGAAGGGGCCGTTGGCTACCATCGAGATCACGTGCTGACGAATCTAAAGACTCAGTGCCGACGCTGGGAACATGCAGCTCGGTCGGCAGTCCCTCTCTTCCAGAAGCATCCTGGGCTCGAAAACGAGATCCCTATGTTCCGGGACAAGGGGCCGATTGATTGGGAGAATAATCCTCCAAGATTGGTGTTGCGCAAATTGACTCGTCAGGTGATCTCGGCGCCGCCTGCCCTGAAGTTTATGGAGGCTCTGTTGGCGGTCGCGGAGAAACGGGGCAGTCATGCGCGAATGCAGAGCCTGCTCAGTCGTTGGATTATCAGTTCATACATCTATCGAGGGTATCGCTCCGGTCTCCAGGAGTTTGCCTGACCCTTCCGCGGAGGGAAGAGCCTGGAGCAGGTTCGAGAGGGGGGAACTGTGACAGACCTGGTCCAGGAACTGCGGTGGTTGCGCGCACGCTACTGGAAGCCCGCCATCATCTTGCTGGTGATTCTTACCAGCGCTTATCTGGGCCTGCGCGTCTCACCCCGCTGGCTGCTGCTACTGATGGTCGGTATTGGTGGGGGGCTGCTGTTGAAGGAACCTCGTCTTGGCCTATTGGGTGTAATCGCAACGGCACTGATTTTTCCGCTTGAGATCGGTACCGGCACCGAGGTCACCCTCAGTTCCGCCACGCTCCTGATTCCCTCACTGTTCGGACTGTGGCTGCTGGGTAATATGCAACGCCGTGAGTGGCGGTGGAATCCCTCTCGGGTCCATCGTCCATTGCTGTTTTTTCTGTTGGCGGGCTTGCTCTCGCTCATCATCGGCAACGGGACCTGGGACCCGGCTCTTCCCAAGTCCGCTACCTTCTGGCTGGTGCAATTGGCCCAGTGGGCCATCTTCCTTCTCGCCGCTCTGATCTTCTGGCTGGTCGCTCACGTGTCGGAGCCCGAGTTGTGGCTGCCACGGCTTACCTGGGTTTTCCTGGCACTGGGTGGTGGGATCGCCTTCCTTCTGCGCGTGCCCCTCATCGGGACTGTGATTTGGTCCCTCACCACCGAGGCCGTGGTACGGGCTCCTTTCTGGATGCTATTGACGGCTTTGTCACTGGGACAGTTGCTCTTCAACGGTGAACTGAGGCGGGGCGAGCGAGTCTTCTTGTGGGCTGTGCTGGGTGCAGTTTTCGTCTACGCCTTCTTCCTTATGCGGGATCGCTCCTCCAACTGGGTGGGGGTGGTAACGGCGGCCGGCGTTTTATTCTGGTTACGCTTTGTAAACCTGCGTGTCACGGTCGGCGTGATCCTGGTATTGGCGCTCTTCCTGGGTGTGTTTTGGCCCTATCTCTATGAGTTCGCCGGTGGCGAGGAGAAGTGGGAGGAGAGCGGCGGATCGCGTCTTGTCTTGATCGAGCGTGTCGTGCAGGTCACCTTGCGCAATCCCATCACCGGCTTGGGACCGGCATCCTATCGCTTGTACGCCGGAGCCACCCCTTTGCGTTACCAGCGGGCACTCTGGTTCCATCCGCAGATCAGTTCCCATAACAACTACGTGGATCTCTTTGCCCATACGGGCCTGTTGGGCCTGGGATTCTTCCTCTGGTTTGCAGCGGAGTTGGGATGGCTGGGCTTTCGATTGCATAAACGTCATCGTACCGGGTTTGCGTCCGGTTATGTCAACGGGGTCTTGGCTGCCTGGATAGGAAGCCTGGTCCTGATGCTGTTGGCCGATTGGATCTTGCCCTTCGTCTACAACATCGGATTCTCGGGCTTCCAGGCCAGCCTGCTGGTCTGGATGTTCCTCGGAGGCCTCGTTGCTCTGGAGCGATTATCGTAGTCATCGGATGTTGGGTTATCTGTTCTCTATGTAGGGAGTTGCCGGTGAAAACCAGAGATCGTTTGCAACTGGAAAAAGACTACCACGAGTCAGAAGATAGGCGAAGGGATGCAAACCGACTGATTGTCGGCCTATACCGCTCGGGGGTGTTTGACGAAGCGGAGCACTACCTTATCGAGGCGCTAGGGGATATCCGAGGGTTGAGAGTGCTCGATTGCGGCTGTGGAACGGGTGATAGTTCAGAGCAGATACTCAAAGCAGGTGGAAGGGTTACAGGCATTGATCTCTCTTGGGCTCGACTTGCACTTGCCTGTGATCAGGCTCCCGCGGCAGGCTTTGTTGAGTGTGGCGCAGAGCGAATGCCCTTTAAGGACCACTCTTTTGAAGTTATCTACGGTAAACATATTCTCCATCATCTGGATCTGGCGATGGCAGCACGGGAGATAGTCCGGGTGTTGTGTCCGGAAGGAAGAGCGGTTTTTCTCGAACCCCTCGTGCATAATCCACTGCTCGAGGCGTATCGTCGATTGACTCCACGTTTGAGAAGTCCTACAGAGAAGGCTCTCACGGTAGAAGAGATAGAGCGGCTGGCAAGTCACTTTTCGCATTGGACGCACCGAGAATTTGTATTTCTTAGTCTTCTGCCCGCGTTGGCGCAAGCCGTGACAACCAGCTGGGAGACCTGGGTTAGGTTGATGAGGGTGTTGGAAATGACAGATCGTAGGATCGTCAGGGGGCTGCCATTTCTCGGTCGTTACTACTGGCAGATCGTGCTGGTTCTGGAGAAGTAAGAGCGGATTGCCCGCCGTCTGGGGAGCTTTGGCTGATTGTGGGCCGAGGATCGGATGCCATGATGTGTGGTTCACAAGTCTCCATGAGCGTTGTGATTGTCAACTGGAACACCCGGGATCTCTTGGCGCGATGTCTTGAATCGTTACGCGTTGAGATGTCAGCCCAGGTTGTTGAAGTGTTTGTGGTCGATAATGCCTCCAGCGACGGTAGCGCTGCCATGGTACGCGCGCGCTTTCCCTGGGTGCGACTCATCGAGAATGCGGAGAATGTCGGCTTTGCGCGAGCGAACAATCAAGCGTTGTCGCAGGCCCGGGGGCCTTACATCGTGTTGCTCAACAGCGACACCCAGGTCTCCCCCGGAGCTTTGCAAACACTCGTGCATTTCATGGAAACACATCCTCGAGCCGGCGCCTGTGGCCCTTTGTTGCGCAACCCCGACGGCTCGCTACAAGCCTCGTGTCATCCCCTGCTGACGCCCGCGCGTGAGTTCTGGCGACTGATCTTCCTCGATCCTCTCTATCGTCGCGCGACCTATCCCCAGGAGCGATGGGGGCTTGAGCTCCCTCGTCGGGTAGAGGTCATCAAGGGCGCCTGCCTCTTGCTGCGCAGCGAGGCGTTGGACGAGGTCGGATTGCTTGACGACCGCTATTTCATGTACACGGAGGAGATGGATCTCTGTTATCGGCTGTCGCGAGCCGGATGGGAGCTCTGGTGGGTGCCGCAGGCTACCATCATGCACCATGGTGAGGCCAGCTCCAGACAGGTTTCCGAGCAGATGTACGTGCAACTCTATCGCAGTAAGGTGCAGTTTCATCGTAAGTTCGGGGGTGAGGGGCGTGCTAGCCGCTTTCGCTTTCTGCTCTTCCTGGCCTACGTCCCTCGGTGGGTGGTGGCTGCTGTGAGCGTCCCCTGGTTCCGCGACCTCGCCGGACGGGAGCGAACGTATCGCCGGCTGCTGTCCGAGCTGGCGAAGATGTGAGAGCGGCGTTGGGAGCTCTTTCTCAGAGGGGGGGCTCAAGTTGAGGTTTTTCATGTCTGCCTGTTGGTTGAAGCTATGATCATATCTCGGAGAGGAAAAGGAGATCTTCCATGAATAACGGACCACACGCAAAACCGATGATGGGGCTCGCACTCCCCCTTCGTCTCTTGTCGATTCTGGTGTTGGGGCTGTTGTGGTGGACACTGTCGGCGCTGCCGGTCTTTGCCGCCGAAATCGTCGTGGATCCCACAGGGATGGACGCTGTGGATTGCGGGACGGAGCTCGCACCCTGTCGCTCCATCGCTTACGCGGTGAACAACCGGGCGGTAAGCGGGGATCTCGTCTTGGTCAGGGCTGGAACGTACACGGAGACGATCACCATGCAACCGGGCGTGATCATCAGTGGGACGGGGGCCGCCACAACCTTTATAGATGGTGAGGGGCTGCGCGGGCCCATGATCTCCGCCCAGAGTGGTGTAACTACCTCCGCGATTTTTCAGGGGTTCACCATTCGAGGGGGAACAGCGGCGGAGGGTGGAGGGCTCTTGATCTCCGGTACCGCTTCCCCGTGGTTGAGGGACTTGGTGGTCGCGGATAATCGGGCGCTTCGAGGTGGCGGACTTTATATTGCTAGCACCGCAGCTCCTCGCATCGAGAATCTCGTCGTGCAACACAACCACGCCTCGGGTACGGATTCAGGATACGGGGGCGGCGGAATCTACGCGGTGGGGGATTTGACGCTAACTGATACCTATATCTTCAGCAACACGGCGGCAGGTTCGGGGGGTGGCCTGTACCAGAATCTGCCGGACGGGTGGATCACGTTGGTGCGGGGGGGACTGGAGCAGAACGTTGCAGAGAACACAACCGTGGGTCATGGAGGGGGCGCTTTTATCAATGGTAGCCTCTCTCTCACCGGTACGCTGGTGGCGGACAATACAGCCTCAAGGGTTGGAGGAGGGATGTTCGTCAGTGCCGCTTCGGTGTTGACCAACCCAACCTTCTTGCGCAATACTGCGGGGATATGGGGCGGAGGTTTCTACCAGAGTCTCTTTACTGAGTACGTTCAGATCACCGGAGGGCGTTTTGAGGCGAACCGGGTCATAGCAGATTCTGCTTATGCAGGCGGAATCTTTGCCTCCTCCGCTGCCACTATCTCGGGTACCCAGGTCATCAGCAACGCCGCGGTGGTCCGGGGAGGGGGGATCTATCTGGCGCGCCCGAGTACCCTGATCAACGTAGTGGTCGTTGACAACAGTGCGCGGAGCGGTGGGGGCGTTTACTACTCCTTTACCAGCGAGGCCGTAACGCTTCTTGGGGGGCACTTCGAAGGGAATCGCGCCACCTCTATCCAGGATGGGGATGGCAGCGGTGGGGCGCTTTATGCGCGCGCCGGAGTGGTGCTTACAGAGACCCTCATTTTGAACAACAGTGCCGCCCGGTGGGGCGGGGGCATTTACGCCGGACAGAGGGTCAGGCTATACCAACCTCAGTTCATCGGGAACCGCGCTGCCGAACACGGTGGAGGTCTCTATCAGGGTGATCCCGGCGTGGTTGACCGCGTGGACGTGATTGGGGGAGTCTTTGAGTCGAATTACGTCACTGCAACCCTCTCGCGGGGTGGGGGTCTCTGGGCCCAGAACATGGTTGTACTGACCGGTACGCAGTTTCTTTCCAACACTGCGGGGCAATATGGTGGGGGCATCTTTGCGGCCAGAAACGCCCTTCTCAATGACGTTACCGTGATGTACAATACCGCCGGTCAAAACGGCGGTGGCCTCTATCAGAGTTCCCTAAGCGGCCAGGCCCGCATCATCGGGGGGCTGTTCGATAGCAACGTTGCGCTGGCACCCAATTCCTGGCAAGGAGGTGGGGGTGTCTACAGCTTCGGTACCGTTGTGCTCACCGGAACCCAGCTCACCCGCAACACCTCAGGCGGAAGGGGCGGCGGGGGGCTGCTTGCGGAGCGCGGGGCGCGTATCGTCAACGCCTTGTTCGTCGACAACACGGCGACGGACGGCGCCGGAATCCATCTGCGGGGCGCGGCGGACAGCCAGGAGTTGATTCATCTCACCATTGCGCACCGCGCCGCTGGCAGTGGTTCGGCGATCTACGTTTACAGCGGCACGGTGGGGATCACCAACACCGTCATCACGAGCCACACGGTGGGCCTCCGACGCCTGGGCGGGAGCGTCTCAGAGGACTACAATCTGTACTTCGGCAACGGAACCGCGCTTCAGGGCACCATCCAGAGCGGCGGGCACAGTCTCTTTAACCTGGATCCTCTGTTCTTGGACCCGGGAGCGGAGGACTATCGCATCGCCGGTGAATCGGCGGCGCTAGATGCGGGGAGTTTTGTGTCCGGGGTGACCGCCGACATCGATGGCAACTTCCGACCGGTGAACCCGGCTCAACCCAATGCTCCCGACATCGGCTGTTACGAGAATGGCGATACCATCGTGCGCCGGTTCATCGCGGATGAGCTGACGTTCGGCAGTGTCTGCGCTCGCCTGGCCTTTACCGACACTGCGGAGCTGACGGCGGTCACGGCGGCGCTCGATCACGTCTATCCTCCTGATATGGGTAATCTTCGTTCCTTGCAGCGGACTTACAGCTTCACGCCTACCGGATCGGGACCCGTTGCGGCAACACTCACGCTCTGCTACACCGATGATGAGATTGCAGCAGAGGGGCTGGATGAGACCACCCTGCGCCTTTACCGGTACGATGGTATCGAATGGCATCCCTACCCCTCTGTGGTGGATCCGGTGAACAACACGCTTACGACGGGCGGGGTCGACAGTTTGGGGATCTGGGCCTTGGCTGCGGCTGATCCTACTGCGGTGCGTTTGAGCGCTCTCACGGCCCGTCCCACGTCTCGCGGCGTCGTCATCGAGTGGGAGACGGCGGTCGAGGTGGAGACGCTCGGCTTCAACCTCTATCGGATCGATGAAATGGGCCGGAATCGGGTGCGCCTGAACGAGATACTGATACCCGGCGAGGCTATGGGCAGTGTGACCGGCGCGCGCTATCAATGGTTTGACACCACCGCGGAACTCAACGTCGCATACACGTACTGGTTGGAGGATGTCAGCGACCGTGGCCAGCGTACGCCTCACGGGCCGGTTCCCTGTCGATTGCCGAATGCAGTGTTCCGACTGATCAATCTTCCCTGACGCTGATCAACGTTCTCGCGGGGGCTATTCGTAGACGGTCCCGCAACCCCTCCAGGGGCGTGCTGATAAGGAGGGCCTTACGGCTGAAACGAAACCTAACTTGACGTTCCGGTAAGAATATGGTATGCTCGCCGAAGATTGTACAGTATGGACAGTCATCGGCGGGAGAGGTGTGTCACCCGCTACATTACAGACGACATGGTAGCTGTATGACTATCCCTAGCGATAGGATAGCCAGTGATACGGCATTTACCATTTCACCTGATTGCAGTTCTGTTGTTCGTTAGTAATGCGTTCATTGCGACGCCGCTACCGGTTTCGACGCCCATATCGGAGAGGGCTGTCCGGGAGCAGCCGTCGGTCGCCCGACCTCGGGTCAACGTGCCGTACAATGTGGGTGGGGGCGAGGCGGCAATCTTCTGGTTCGGGAGGGTCACGTCCTCCGATAACTACGCCGATGTGCGCATCGGATATCGGGACGAGTACCTCTGGCTCCACCTCTCCATCATAGATCGACTTCTCTGGTATGATCCATCACCGCAACCGGGCACGCTTACCGACTGGGATGCAGTCTCCCTCTATCTGAGCGATCCCTCTTCAGGTGGGCAATCTCCTCACCTCTACCGCTTTGACGCGCAGCTGTCCAATGGGGAGGATCGGAGCGCCTATCAGACGGCCCACGTCTACGATGGCACAAGCTGGTCTCCGACCGCATTCTCTTTCACGACACAGACTTCCTGGAACGGCGACTATCCGAACAACACGGTCGATGACCGGGGCTGGAGCCTGCTCTACCGGATCCCTTATTCCGCTCTGGGACTGAGCGGTCCCCCCCTGCCGGGGGAGGCGTGGGCGATGGGCCTGGTCATCCACGACCGGGACGCTGCCTCCGGGCCGACGCTCTCCCATCAAATCTGGCCTCCCGAGATGGTTCCGACGGCTCCGGAGACGTGGGGGGTGTTGCGTTTTGGAGCGCCCTCAGCTTACGATCCACCTCAGGCTGTCCCTGGAGGGGTGCTTAATATTCGGGATGGTGTGGATGGGGCCGTCGTCGTCGATGGCGACGTGGGGGGCAGCAGTACCTGTGGCGCGCCCGCCGGCCCGGATTTCTTCCCCACCTGGGGCGATCTCAACTACGCTGGTAAAGAATTCGTCAATATTCAGAATCTGGGCCACATCAGCGAATGGCCCTGCTTCTCGAAATACTACGTCACCTTTCCTCTCGACGCCTTACCCTCTGATCGCATTATTCTCTCGGCCCAACTCATCCTCTACCAGTTTGGCAACGCCGGGGAAGGGGAAACGCCCGGACCTCAGCCCTCATTGATCCAGGTCTCGACCATCGCCCAGGATTGGGAGGCTGACTCGCTGACGTGGAATACGGCCCCCTTGCCTGTGGAGAACATCGCCACTGCCTGGGTCGATCCGCTCGAAGGCTCCCCAGCCTGGCCCGGTATTCCCCGGGTGTGGGACGTGAGTGCTGCGGTAGCCGGAGCGTACGTTTCCGGTGGACCGGTACGGCTGGTGCTCTACTCGCCGGACTGGGATTTCCACAGTGGCAAGTATTTCTATAGTTCAGAAATCGGAGGAACAGGAGCGGGTCGCCCCACGCTTGAGATTCACTGGGGAGAGCCGCTGGCACAGCTGGAAAAGAGCGCGAATACGGCTGTCGCCGACTATGGGCAAACCATAGACTATACAGTAAGAATGCATGGTGTTGGCACCCTTCTTACGTTGACCGATACGCTACCTGATACAGTAGCGTGGGTGGGCAACGTGGGGATGAGTGGGACTGACGTTGAGCCGGTATACCATAGCGGTCAACATCGGTTGACATGGAACGACAGCCCTGCGCTGGGTCAACAGGTGCTTCTTACCTATACGACAAGGGTGCAAACCCTTGAGCGCCAGCTGTCGGCTAATGTTGTGGAACTCGTGGATGATTTGGGAAATACAGACTCCGCCACTGCCACCGTCATTGTCAACCCTCGCCGCTACTACCTACCGTTGCTCCTAAAACCTTGATCATCCAGGAGTTGATGAATTGAATACAGAACGTGGCGCACGCTATAACCCGAATCGGGTGTTGGGTGGGGCTCTGGCCCTGCTGTTGTTGTTTTCGACACTGTTTGGAGGAGGTGGGCAAGCTGTTGCCCGTCGACCTGAACTTACCCAGATAGACGCTGACCCCCGTCGATTGACGGAAGCGCCCCTCTCTGTTGTTGCTGAGAGTGAAGAAGGAGGCGAGGCCTCCAGTTCGACGAGCAGCACATCCACTGCCAGTTGGCCGATGGCGGGCGCGAACCCCGAACGAACATCTTGGACCCCTGAAGAAGTGCGCGGAAGGCTCAATCCGGTTTGGTATCGGGTCATCGAATCCTACATCCCGCCGAAGGTTCAAGTTGTAGCTGCGGACGGTCTGCTTTATCTCTCCACCGCTGCTGGGCTGTATGCTTTCGAGGCGCACACGGGTGAGACCGCATGGGTCTATCCCACCGAGTTCCCCCTGGGTCACTCGCCTACCATCTTCAACGGGGTTGCCTACGTCGGAGGCTATGATCGCAAAATCCATGCTATCGACGCCCAGACGGGCCAGGGGCTCTGGACCTTCGAAGCGGGCGCTGGGTTTGAGACCAACCCCCTCGTGCTGGAATTCGACGGGCACACCTTCATCTATGCTGGCAACCGCGATGGCGTGATGTACGCGCTAGAGGACCAGGGAAACAGGGCTTCCTTGTTGTGGAAGTATACGACCGGAGGTCCCATTCTCTTCTCTGCTGCCTATCGTGACGAGACCATCTACTTCGCTGCTAACGACTCCCATGCGTATGCACTACACGCCCGGACCGGGCAACTGGTATGGAAATCGGCAAAGCTTCCCGGGGCAGGTTTTCAGAGTTGGTGGCCTGTGTTGCACGTGGATCTGGAGAGCGGTGCCGACGTTGTGCTGCTGGCGGGTAGCAATAACTACCGGTTGTATCTTGATCCCGGGCCAGGATACGATCTCCAGGGCCGGGAATTGGCGGACATCTTCCCCGATCGGGCTGAGGAGCCAAGAGGTACGCCGCTGGGATCCCGAGATACCCAGGGTCTGTTGGATGCCACCCGCATTTTCCGGTATTTCGAGGAGAAGCCCTGGCGAAGGACCTTTTTCGTCCTGGATCGCGCTACCGGTCAGGAGCTTACTTTCGATTTTGATGGAGATGGCAACCCGGAATACGCTCCCATCCTTTGGCATGGAACCCACAGTGGTAACCGCTATCCACCTCTGGTGGGCTCTGATGGCGTAGCCTATCAGTCGAACACTTATATGTCGGACGAGTGGATTGCCGGGGGACATATCACCGGTTGGGTCGTGGGGAGTGGTCACCTGACTACGCCGAGCGTAGGATGGATTGCGATGGATGAGCCTCTGGCCTACGCCGGAGGGGGTAATCTGATCTACTGGAGCCTCTGTAACGATCGCGCTGCTGGGGCCTTCGATATCAGCATCCCGAATGAGCGAGCCTTCCCGGCTGCCGCCGATCCGGCGCGAGAGTGGCAGTATTTCTCCTATAACCTTCACTCCCGTATTCCCGGCTACAACGTCCTTTACGAAGGAGTCAGTGACTTCGACTATACCATCAACAACCTCTTCCACGGGCCCGAAGCGAGCCCCAACGGCGTTTACGGTCAGCACGGACATCAAAACCCGCCCATTCCCTACGCCGGCCACGTGTATCTTCATCGCAGTAATGCCTTGATTGCTCTAGGTCCCTATGAGGGGCAACCTACGCAGTTGCCGATGGCGCCTCAGGTGATGGCCCCTGCCGCTGATGTGAGCGTGGATGGTGTGCAATTGCGGGAGCAGCTGGCGGTTGAGGTGCGCAAAATGTTGGAGGCAGGACATCTCAGGCCGGGATACCGGAGCCACGGTCTGCTGGATAATAAGACCCGGGATCAGATCGGGGACCAGCTGCTCGACTACTGGCACGGTCCGTCGGAGACGCTTCACGCCCTGGCCGTTGCCCTGCCGTATCTTCCAGAAGAACTCCAGGCGGAAGTCAGAGCCTACATGCAAGCTGCGTTCGTTGCTTACCCCCCTCATCAATACACGCACGTGGGATGGAGGGAGGGTGCTTCCCGGGAGCCTTTTGAGCTGCCGCAAGAGATCGAGGCGGCCCGGGCCAATCATCCGCCCTACGTCAGCGGATACGGTTTCTCTGGCTGGACATGGCCTCCTACCATGTTCTACGATCTATGGAAATATGCGGAGGCTGTGGGTGGGGCCGGTGAGATCTTCGCCGCCAGCCGTTCTCGATTGGAGGCGCCCCCTGCGGATGCCTATCTGATCGAGAATCCCCATGTGCATAACGCCTACATCGCGGGTTATATCGGTTACTTGGAACTGGAAGCCCTTGCCGGTCTTCCTGAATCGACTGCCATCAGGGCTACGCTGAACCGCCTGCTGGCTTTGCGCGTTTCCACCTTCTCCAAGGATATACCCTATACAGATGGGCGGGCAGCACGTTCTTTCAGCGCGGCGCGTAACTTCATGTTCCTGGTCCCCGAATTGGGGCAATACCTGCGGGATCATCTCCTGAATGAAATCCAGGGGGCTCTCGACGAATATGGCACCATTGCGCCCTATTGGTTTGTTGCAAATCTTGATCTGGCTCATGGGGAGTCGGCCAATCAACACTTTTACGACTATCATGCGCTTTTTCAAGCACGGGCCCTGATTTTGAAACAATCAGGCGACGAGCTGGCCAGATATCTCGATGTACCGGCGGTGCAGGTGGGCGATCTCTTCTATATCCACAATCTCGTAGCTGCCTTAAGGGCGGGCGTAAGTGAGGCGCTCCATAAATCCGCCATGCCCCTCAGCGGGATGCAGGGAGATGAGATCCTTTACGTGCTGCATTTCTCGGGCACTGGCGAGCCCCTCTCTTTGGTCGATACGTTGCCTTTGGGTGTAAGCGCGCCTTACGGCTTTGAGCTCGAAGGCACGGGGGTGTCGCCCGTCTACGATCCTGCATCTCGCCGGCTGACGTGGAGCTCCACGGTGCCGGAGCAGCAATCGGTGACGATCCGTTATCGCGTGGCTATTGTCACCTCTGAGACCCGGCAGCTGTTGAATACCGCCACGCTTGATTCAGGGGAGGGGGGCGGGCAGGGAACCGACGTTGCCGTGGTCCTTGCCAACCCTCACCGGAACTACTTGCCCGTGCTCATGAGAGGGCGGTAAAATAGTACCGCCGGAATGAGGGGTCGCTGTGACCGCTCGTTACCGGCTTCGATCGGGCCCGCACCCAGGGCACGATGTTGGATAGAGTAGGGGCGCTGCACGTAGCAGCGCCCCTCGATACACCTCTTTGACCCCGTCGCTGGCTGTCCTGAGCAGGTCAGGTGCCCCGGGGGTAGTTTGTGTCTCCCCAACCACACGCTCTCCTGCGCCCCGCCATAATCTATCCGTGGGGCGCGGTCGCAATCATCTGGAAGGAAACCCATGCGAATCTGTTACGTTCTGCTCTCTCCAACCTTTGGGATGCACCAATACACCGCCGATCTGGCCAATCGCCTGGCCCAGGCCGGTCACGATGTGCAGCTTGTGACGACTTCGTGGGCGCCGCAGGACCGCTACACTTCGTCCGTGACCTTGCACACCCCCATCGACGAGACAGGTACGGGACTGTCGGTAACGAGTCTTCGACCCCGCGGTCTCCACAGGGTGCGGGATATGATTCTGGACCTCAATCCGGATTTAGTCCACTTCACCGGCCCGCACGTCTGGAATCTGGCCTTGATGCGGAAGCTGAAGGTGCAGGGATTGCCCCTCATTCACACCTTTCACGACCTGGATTCACCGGGGAGAAGCGGCTATGGGGCTCTTCTGCACCTGTGGACCCGGGGGATTATCCGGAGCGCAGATCATTTGCTCGTTCACAGGCAGGCCTATTGGCGGCGCTTGTTAGAGATGGGGGTCCCTCGCGAAGGGGTAACCTCCACCCCCTTGTTACATCTCTTCGTGGGTGGGAGCTGGTTGGGGGATTTTCCGGATCTAGCGGCGTCTGTGGAGTACCAACCGTGGGCGCTCTTCCTCGGACATCGGAGACAATACGAGGGTATTGCGTATCTGATCACCGCCTCGGCTATGATGAACGGGGATAGTTCGTTCCCCGGGCGCGTGGTCATCGCTGGTTGTGGCGATATCTCGGGATTGTGGGCCGGTCCCTTGCCGTCGCGGGTGGAGCTTCACAGTTATCCCCTTAGGGACGAGGACGCACTGAATCTTTTTTGTCGCTGTGGATTGTTGGTGTTGCCCTACGTGGATGCAACGCAATCGGCCCTGATTGCTGCGGCCTACTTCTTCCGCAAACCCGTCATCGTCACGCGCACGGGGGCCTTGCCTGAATACGTCGTGGAGGACATGACGGGGTATGTTGTGGAGCCCGATCATCCTGCCGGTCTGGCTCGGTGTCTGGAAAGAATGCTCAGCGATCCGGCGCGGTTGGAAAACATGGGAACCGCCGGTCGGATCTGGTACGAGGCCCGGCGCAGGGACGAGGAGGCGGCCCTGCTCGAGGTCTACGTGCGAGTAGCAGAATCCCGATCTGCGTCTAGATAAAGCAGATCTAGAGGGGGAGGAAGAACATGATATCTGAGAATCTGAAGCTCCAGCAGCGTGCCAGCAGGACTGAGCCGCGTCCGGCTGCCGCGTCAGGCCTCCACTTGAACGCCAAAGAGCGCAAGCTCTTGCTGTTGGGGGGGGATCTGCTGCTGTTGAACGTGGCGCTGGTGGCTGCCGTGACGTTATGGAACGGATTTCCGCTCTCGACTGCTGCGCTGTGGGATCATAACAAGTGGTTTCTGACGCTTTCCGGGTTGTGGTGGGTGGTGGCGACCATCCTCGATGTCTACAATTTGGCGCGGGCTGCAAGTGTGACGAGCACGCTTGCCAGCGTCGGGAGCGCGGCCCTGCTCACTACCGGTCTTTATCTGGCAATTCCCTGGTTTTCTCCTCCCATCTTCCGGCGTCTGTACGTCTTTGGCCTGGTGCTCTTGATTACTGTCGCGTTGCTCTCCTGGCGTATCTTCTACGCTCGGGCGCTTTCCCAACCCGCGTTTCGGCAGCAGGGGCTCGTCGTGGGGAATGGCGGAGCGATCTCTTCGCTGGTACGGGCAATCAACGAGGCCAGCCAGAGTGACAACGCCAATCCCTTTCGGGGTACCGGATACGCCATCGCGGGTTGGATCGTGGACGAGGGGACCGTGAACGTTCGGGGTGACATCCCGCTGCTGGGGGACGCCCGCCGTCTCGTGCGCCTGGCTCGCCAAACTCAGGCGGACGAGATCATTCTTGCCTTTGAGGACGAGCGTGAGCTCTCTCTTGAGGCGCGCCAGATTTTGCTGGATTGCCGCGAGTTGGGATTGCGGATCAGCCATCTCTCCAGCGTCTATGAACGACTTACCGGACGATTACCCGTCGATTACGCCCACTGGGATTTGCAGCTCTTACTCAGTCCGGCGGATAGCCCTGCCTTCCGCTTGCATCTCGCTGTGAAGCGAGCGCTGGATATCCTGCTGGCCCTGCTTGGGTTGGCTGTATTGGGAGGACTGCTGCCCTTTGTGGCTCTGGCCAATGGGCTACTCTCTCCCGGCCCGCTCTTTTACCGCCAGGAGCGGTCAGGTCGGGGGGGGCGTCCCTTTACCCTGATCAAACTGCGTTCCATGGTGCGCGATGCCGAGCGTCTCAGCGGCGCGATCTGGTGTGGAGAGCACGATCCGCGGGTGACGCCGGTGGGTCGCTTGTTGCGTAAGACCCGTCTCGATGAATTGCCCCAGGTGATCAACGTGCTGCGCGGTGAGATGAGCATCGTCGGGCCCCGTCCCGAGCGCCCTCACTTCGTGGGACAACTCTCCCACATCTTTCCGCTCTACCGCGCCCGACATTCCGTCAAACCGGGCATCACCGGCTGGGCCCAAGTTCACTACGAATATGGGGATTCAGTCGAGGACGCCCGGATCAAGCTGGAGTACGATCTCTACTACGTCAAGCACGCCAGCCTCTACCTGGATTTGCTGATCCTGCTTCACACCGTGCGGGTGATCTTCGGGCTCAAGGGGCAGTAGGTGAGTGGAATAATGAGCAGCCGGGGGTGGAGAGGTGCTGGGGTAATAGGACGCAGACGTTACTCGCACCTCTGGATGGTGATCCTGATCTTCTCCGTGGTTGTCCGGGTGGGCGTTGCGCTCTACTATGGGAACTGGTTACCCCTCGAACAGGACGAGTACAGCTATGCCACCCTGGGGCTTCGTCTGGCGACAGGACATGGTTATACCTTCGATCGGCCCTGGTACCCTTTCATCTCCGCCGAAACGCCTACCGCTCACTGGTCCTTTCTCTACACAGCCTTCGTGGCTGCCGTTTTCTCGCTGGTCGGCTTCCGCCCCGTTGTGGTGCGTCTGGTCGGAGCCCTGACGGGGGGGCTGTTGCTGCCGTGGATGACCGCGCGTCTGGCGCGCCGGCTCTTTCCTCACCGTCCCCGGACGCCTCTCGTCACGGCACTGGTCGCGGCTTGCTATGCCTTCTTCGTTCTCTATTCCGCCCGTATCATGACCGAGACCTTCTACATCGTGGCCCTTCTCTGGTCATTGGAGCGGGCTCTGGCCCTATCGGAAGATTTTGCGGCAGGGCGACCGGGCCGGAACGCAGCGCTGGGCCTGGGGGTGGGGCTGGGGCTGGCGGCTCTCCTCCGGCAGGCTATCCTTCCCTGGGTGCCCATCCTCTTCCTCTGGCTGGTCGTGAATGTCTTGACGGGTGAACGGGTGAGCGGGCGCACGTTTTTACGAGTACACATGCTAATGTTGGCGATCTCTGGAGCCGTCTTGCTTGCGTTTATTCTGCCTTGGACCTACCGCAACTACCGCGTCTACGGGGACTTTCTGCTTCTCAACTCCAATACCGGCTATGCCATGTACTCGGCCCAACATCCCCTGCATGGGACCGATTTTCAGGCCTTCGCAGCGGCCCCGCTTCCCGAGGAGTTGATGGCGGAAGGGTGGACTGAAGCCGAGTGGGATCGGGAACTGATGGCGCGCGGCATTGGTTTTGTTCTGGAGGAGCCGGGACGCTACCTGCGTCTCTCTTTGAGTCGGGTGGCGGACTACTTCGAGTTTTGGCCTACCAATACTTCGCGGCTCCACAACGCCGGTCGCCTGCTCTCCTTCACCCTCTACCTGCCCTTCATGCTCTACGGGCTCTATCTGGGTAGCAAAGCCGCGCCTAGGCGAAACGACGAGCATCTGAGAGGTCACACATCACGTATCAGGCGCTACGCATCCCGCCTCACGCAGCCCGTGACGCTTCTCTACACCTTCATGCTCTTCTACAGTGCCTTGCACATCTTCACGTGGGCCATGTCGCGCTATCGCCTGCCCATCGATGCCGTCGCCATGCCCTTCGTGGCGTTGGCTTTGGAGCACATCCTACCTCCCTTGCGGCGGCTCCCAGGCTCTGAGCCTGGATAACTCTCGCCCGGCAAGCCCAAGAAGGGGCTTGCCGGGCAGTGATTAAGTTTTCGGCCCTTGGATACGTGAAGATTGCACTGCCCGTTCGACTCGGCAGGAATCTGGAGGCCCGATGCGCATCTGTTATTTGCTGCTCTCACCGACTTTCGGGATGCACCAATACACCGCCGACTACGCCAACCGCCTGGCCCGGACGGGACACGAGGTTCACCTGGTTACCACGGAACGGTGCCCAACGCACCGCTATCTGCCCCTGGTGAAGATTCACGAACCGGTGCAGGTGCGTAATACGGGCTTCTCCCGCGATGGGCTGCGGCTATGGAACGTGCGCCGGGTCAGAGCGGCCCTCCTGGCGTGTGAACCGGACGTGGTGCATCTGACCGGTCCCCACCTGTGGAATCTCCCCCTGCTACGAGGGCTGCGCAGGGCGGGGGTGCCGGTTATCCACACGCTCCATGACCTCGACCCTCATCCCGGCTCTCCCCATCGCTCGCTCATCCGCTTCTGGAATCGAGCCGTGCAGCATAGCGTCGATCATCTCCTCGTCCATGGGCAGTGCTACCGGCAACGTCTCCTGGAGGGGGGGGTGGATGCCCAGCGTGTGACGGCAACGCCTTTGCTGCACCTGTTTCTGGGAGCCGACTGGTTCGAGCAACTGGAGCAGTTGGCCGCTGGGATCACGTACGATCCCTACGTTCTCTTTTTTGGCCGGCTCGAGCACTACAAGGGCGTGCCTCAGTTGATCGCAGCCTGGTCGCAGTTGCCCGAAGAACTGCGCGCTCGGATGCACCTGGTCCTGGCTGGATCGGGCCGGCTGGAGAAACTCTGGCCTGGTTCGCTTCCCGCCGGGATTGAGGTCTGCAACCGGTTGATTCAGGATGAGGAGGCCCTCTCCCTCTTCCAACACTGTGCGTTGCTGGTGCTGCCCTACATCGGCGCCACCCAATCGGCGCTGATCCCGGCGGCTTACTTCTTCCGTAAGGCGGTGGTGGCGTCCCCGTCGGGCGCCTTTCCCGAGTACGTTCAGGAAGACGAGACGGGCTGGCTGGCAAAGCCGCAGCCCGCCTCCTCCCTCGCGACTGCGCTCATCCTCGCGCTTTCGGACTTCGATCGGCTGGCCCGTATGGGGAGTGCGGGACGCCGCTGGTACGATGAGCAGCGCGAGAGGGAGGACGGCGTCTTGGAAGCGATGTACGCTCGGGTTGCAGAGCAAGGGACGGCGTTGCGTTAGGGTGCAATCGACGATTATTTTCAAGGGGTGTTGAGGCCATGAGCAAAGTACTCTTTCTTACGCAAGTCTTGCCCTATCCCCTTAATTCGGGGGCGAAGATCCGTGCCTACTACGTCCTGCGGCAGTTGGCACAAAACCATGCGGTGACTCTACTCTCTTTCGTGCGCGAGGATGACGGGCCCGATGCCATAGCGCACCTCGAGGATTTTTGTCAGACGGTCCTTACGGTGCCCATGCGGCGCTCTCCATTGCGGAATCTGCGCGCCCTGCTGAAGGCCGGAGTTAGCGGAACGTCCGTAATCATCCTTCGGGACGAGGTCCCCGAGATGCAGCAGCTCCTGCGCCATTTGATGGCTGCCCAGAACTTTGACGTCGTCCACGCCGATCAGACCTCGATGGCACAGTACGCGCTCTATGCGCGGGCGCACGCCCGGAAGCCGGTGCGTACCATTCTGGATGCTCATAACGCTCTCTATCGCATTCCCGAGCGGATGGCGCTTCACGAATCCCAACCGCTCAAACGCTGGCTCTACCGACGGGAGGCGCGGGCTTTGCAACGTTACGAGATTGAGGTCTACCGCCGTTTCGATCATGTCGTCTTCGTCACTGAGGTGGACCGGCGCGAGCTCTTTGCGGACACGATCTCTTCGGTGCGGGCTCGGACAACCGGCACTGCGCAACCGGCAGTGGGCAGCCAGCAGCCAGCCGGCAGTTCCCAGCCTCCGCGCACCTCCGTCATTCCCATTTGTGTTGATCCTCAGAACAAACCGTTGATCACTCGCCAGGCCCAACCTCTCGCCGTGACCCATCTAGGGACAATGTTCTGGCCTCCCAATGTTGAAGGTGTACTCTGGTTTGCGCGAGAGGTCTTTACTCGGGTGCTGGCACAGGTGCCCGAGGCGCGCTTCGTTGTCATCGGAAAAAACCCGCCCCGAGAGGTGCGTGAGCTCGTCCGGCAAGTGCGCAATATCCAGGTAACGGGCTACGTGCCCCATCCGGAGCCCTATCTCGCCGAGACGGCAGTTTTCATCGTCCCCTTGCGGGCGGGTGGGGGCATGCGGGTCAAGATCGTCGACGCTTGGTCGTGGGGGCTTCCCATCGTTGCCACGAGCGTTGGTGCGGAGGGGATCGAGGTGGAGGAAGGGGAGAATATCCTGATCGACGACACACCCGAGGCGTTGGCGGAGGCGGTGGTGCGGGTGCTGCGGGAGCCGGCGGTCGGAGAGCAGCTGCGGGATCGCGGGCGGGCCTGGGTCGAAACGCGCTACAATTGGCGTCGGATCTACCCGCTATGGGATGAAGTTTACGCGGGATTACTGGATGGTGGGGGACGTTGACCTTATTGTTCGTGAGCTACGTTTGCGCTATTTGTGCATGAGAGGGAAGCCATGGAACCTCAAGAATATTGGAATATCCTCAGGCGTTGGTGGTGGTTGCTGGTGGCGTCTATTCTGATAGCGTCCCTTGCGAGCTACGTTGGCGCCTCACGTCTGCCGCGTATCTATCAGGCCACGACAACGATCATGGTAGGGCAAGCGTTGCAGCAGTCCAATCCCACCGGTGGCGATCTCTACATCAGTCAGCAGCTGGCGCAGACCTACGCCCAGATGGTGAAGCGGCAGCCCGTTCTTGGAGGTGCGGCACAGGCGCTCGGCCTGACCTACACCCCGGCTGCCAATGACGTCTCCGCCCGGCAGGTACCGGGGACCCAGTTGTTGGAAATTAGCGTGCGCGATACCGTCCCCGAGCGGGCCCAGGCCCTTGCCGACGAGATCGCTTACCAGCTGATCTTGCAGAGTCCTACCGCCAGTGAGGGCGCCGAGCGCCAGGCCTTTGTGCGCGAGCGGTTGGCGAGCCTGGAGGCCAACATCGAGCAGACCGAAGCGGAGATCGCCGAGGAGCAGGCCGGCCTGGAGGCGGCGAACAGTGCCCGCGCCATCCAGCAATATCAGGCGAATCTTAACGCTCTCCAGCAAAAGCTCGCTTCCTATGAGACCACCTATGCCTCCTTCCTGCTTACGGTGCAGGGCGGGACGAACTACATCTCCGTAGTGGAGCCGGCGGGGTTACCTCAGCAGCCCATCAGCCCCAACGTGATGGAGACAGTGTTGCTGGCGGCGGCGATTGGATTGGGTGTGGCGGTGGGGGGTGTCGTCCTCATTGAGTATCTCGATGATACGCTCAAGACGCCTGATGAAGCCGCGCGTCTTACCCAGCTGCCGGTGTTGGGGACTATCGCCCGCATCGAGGGGGAGCGCTATTCCGATAAGCTCATCGTCCATCAGCAGCCTCTTTCCACCATCGCCGAAGCCTACCGGGTACTGCGGACCAACGTTCGCTTCTCCTTCGTGGATCGGCCCATGCGTACCCTACTCGTTACCAGCCCCGGGCCCACGGAGGGTAAGAGTGTAAACCTCTCCAACCTTGGGGTGGCAATGGCGCAATCAGGACTGCGGGTGATCCTGATCGACACGGACCTCCGGCGTCCTGTGTTGCACAAGATCTTCGGCGTCTCCAACTCCGAGGGGTTGAGTAACGCCCTGTTGGCGTCTGATTCGAGTGCGCTTTCCTATCTGCGAGATACCGAGGTGGAGAACCTGCGATTGCTGCCCAGCGGGCCTCTGCCTCCCAACCCCGCCGAGGTGCTTGGTTCGGAGCGGATGGGTGGGGTGATCGAGGAGTTGTTGGTTGAGGCCGAGCTGCTGCTCTTTGACAGCCCGCCGGCCCTCGTCGTGACTGATGCTGCGGTGCTTGCGGCGCGCATGGGGGAGGGCGGGGTCCTCGTGGTTACCGACACCGGCAAGACCCGGCGGGGGATGGCGAGGCGAACGGTAGAGGAGCTGCAACGGGTGCACGCGCGACTCTTGGGCGTGATCGTCAATCGGGTGAGTGATCGGCCCGGGGGTGAGTACTACTACTCCTACTACCGTGATCGTCCTGAAGGAGACGCGGAGCGTGCTTCTCACCTCCGGGGATGGCAGCGGCTGCTGCCCGATTTTCTGCTGGGCGGCAATGGTCGTACCCCCATCGCGAGCCCGGTGGAAGAGCCGGTGGAGGAAGACTAGCCCTACTGCCTGTCTATCCAATTTTTGTAGAGGAAAGCAAACGTCCCGGTCTATGACCGGGACGTTTGTTCTTTGTGGGACAATCCCTACTCTGCGTAAAGCAGCTCGTGAGCCTTTTGCAGCCACTCGATGATCTCGATACCCTGCGGGCACTGCTCCTGGCAGCTGCCGCATTCGACGCACATGTTGGCCCGCTGCTCCTCCTTGATCCAGGTGTAAGCCCGGCGCGCGCCCTCGAGGTCGCCGTACATGCGCGCTTCGTTGTAGACCTCGAAGATGCGTGGGATCTGAACACCACTGGGACAGGGGAGGCAGTACTCGCACCCCGTGCAGGGGATGGCGCTGAGCTCCTGATAGGCCTCGCGGACCCGCTCTATCAGGGCCAGCTCCTCTTTGGTCAG
>NPIE01000693.1_pt1 | contig 26210 bp, 20 predicted proteins | sample 8637661 | NCBI WGS metagenome assembly NPIE01 (sample SAMN07420842, study PRJNA396082) | bioreactor metagenome | isolation source: sample BA12 brine-fed electro-methanogenic bioreactor BA | place: Japan: Kochi | collected 2016-12-09 | reverse complement strand
CTACACAAAGTGCGGAAGAACCAAATGTGGACAGTGGTTATGTCAGAGTGTGCGCCTCCTCAAAGGCCAGTGGGCATCAGGTACTCCACAGTTTGCATCGGCTGCAAATCGACGAAGTACACACCATCAGCATAGTGTCGTGCTGCTTTGCGGGCGACCTCCTCGGCGAGTCAGGTCTTGCCGATTCCGCCGGGACCGGTCAGCATGACCAGCCGGCAGGCCGGGCTGTGCAGCATTTTCGCCAGCTCGGTGACTTCACGTTCGCGCCCCAGGCAGGGGGGTGAGGAAAATGCAGGCAAGTGAGGGTTGTTCATCGGCGCAGCACCACTCACTGGGCGTCAGGCCTCAATGGTATACCAGGTTCATCGGCTTTGGCTCCTGCGCCGCCTGATGCAATCGCGGCTCAGGGGCCGGGGTTGGCTGGCGCACAGAAATGATCGGAAACGGCACGGAAACGGTTGACACAGGGAACAAATATGGTGTACGATGTAAATGTAAGTGCTTACACAAAAGCACTTACATCCTGGTTCGCATATGTTCCCAACGTGTAATTCACATGAAACCTGCCAAAACCAACGCCCCCACCATCTACGACGTAGCCAACCTCGCTGGCGTGAGTATCGCCACCGTCTCCCGGGTGCTGAACGCCTCCGAGCGGGTGAGCGAAGCCAGCCGGCTGAAGGTTATGGCGGCTATCGATGAACTGGGATTTGTGCCAAAAGCCGAGGCCCGGGCGCGGGCCATGCAGAGCACAGGGCGAATCGGGGTGATCACGCCGTACTTCACCTCGCCGTCGTTTGTGGACCGCCTGCGAGGGGTGGCCGGGGCGCTGGCGAATTCCCGCTACGAGCTTGTGATCTACACCGTCGATTCGACCGAGCGGCTGAATGGTTACCTGTCCACGCTGCCGCTGACGGGTAACCTGGACGGCCTGATCGTCATCTCGCTGCCTGTGGATGATGAGGCGGCGGAGCGCCTGCTGGCCAGCCCGATCCAGACCGTGCTGATCGAATCACGGCACCCCAGCTTCAGCTCGATCCTGGTCAACGACCGGGAAGGCGGGCGCCTGGCAGCCCGGCACCTGATCGGGCTGGGGCATCGCTGCATGGCATACGTTTATTTCGGCCAGCACCCTGAATACTCCATCCATCCGGAGGTGGAGCGCCTGGCCGGGTTTCGCGAGGTGCTGGACGCCCACAATATCCAGCTGGCCGACCACTGTATCAAATACCTGCCTGTCTCACGCAAAGGCATCCGTGAAACGATCGGGGAGCTGTTTGCGGTGCCAGACCCGCCGACAGCGATCTTCGCCCCGGCAGATGAACTGGCGCTGCGCGTGATCCATCATGCCCATGAGTTTGGCTTTCATACGCCGCAGGATTTGTCTGTCATTGGCTTTGATGGCATTGACATCGCCGAGCACGTTGACCTGACCACTATCTCACAATCGCTGGTCGAATCCGGGCAGATGGCTGTGGAATTGCTGCTGGCGCGCCTGTCTGACCCCACCCGTCCGATCCAGAACATCCAGATTCAGATGCACCTGATCGAACGGGGCAGCACACGGCGCCTTGGCTAGACCTGCCGCCAGCACAGCCGGGAAAGGGGGGGTTGAAAAGAAACTACTCAAAAATATCAAAGGATCAGTCGGCATTGGTTTTGCGCTCCGATACTGTCGTATCGGCGATACGCTGTATCGGTCTCAACAGGGTTGGGCCAGTCCTTTTTTCATTACAAGGAGTTGCTGCATGTTTTACAAATCTCGTATTCTGAAGATGGCTGCCGTGCTGCTGGTAGTCGCAATCCTGATGGTGTCAGTTGCCCCCTCTGCGCTGCTTGCTCAGGGTGGCGCATCCGGCACACTGGCGGTTATGGGGTTCGGTGTGGGGGATGAAATCGCCAGCGTGCGTGTCGATTACGCGGTGGCGGCCAATCCGGATCTGGAAGTGAACATTACCGAAGGCGCGCTGGACGGCCAGCAGTTCCTGACGGCGGTTGCCAGCGGCAACGCGCCGGACCTGGTTTACATGGGGCGCGACGTGATCAGCACCTATATCGCCCGCGGGGCGCTGCTGCCACTCACCGACTGCATTGAATCGCAGGCAATCGACATGAGCCAGTACCGCCAGCCTGCCGTTGAGCAGGTGACGTTTGATGGCGAGGTGTACGGGCTGCCGGAGTTCTTCAACATCATCGTGGTGATCGCTAACCTGGCGGCGCTGGAAGAAGCGGGCCTGACCGTTGAGGACATCGACCTCAGCGATTGGGATAACATCACGATGCTCAACGAAGCCCTCACCAGGTTTGACGGCAACCTGCTCACCCGCATCGGTTTCGATCCGAAGCTGCCGGAATTCCTGCCCCTGTGGGCGGCGGCGAATGGCGTGGGCATGATCTCCGACGACGGCCGGACCGCGATGCTGGACGACCCGGCGGTTGTCGAGGCGCTGGAGTTCACCGTTGGCCTGCATGCAGCCGCTGGTGGCCGCCAGGACTTCATGGCCTTCCGCGATACCTGGGACTTCTTCGGCAGCAACAACCAGTTTGTCGCCGATCAGCTCGGTGTCTTCCCGATGGAGCAGTGGTACGCCAACGTCCTGGTCGGCTCTTCGCCTGACGCGCCGATCCACTTCATGCCCTTCGTGGACCGCAACGGCGACATCCTCAGCTATGCCACGGGCAATACCTGGGCGATCCCGCGTGGTTCCAATAACTACGAGGGCGCGTGCGCTTTTGCCAGGGCGATGACCTCGGTCGATGCCTGGGTTGCGGCAGCAGAAACGCGCGCCGCGATGCGGGCGGAAGCGGGCAGCACCAACACCGGCGTCTACACGGGCAATGTGTGGGCTGATGAGATCATCTGGAATGAGATCATGGAGCCCAGCGGCAATGAGGCGTTTGATAGTGGCGTGCAGGTGATCCTGTCTGTGATGGACGCCGCGTACACCATTCCTTCCAACCCGGCCGGGGCAGAGTTCAAGCAGGCCTGGCAGGACGCGGTGAACCGCGTGCTGAATGGCGAGCAATCGGCGGCTGAGTCCCTGGCTCAGGCGCAGGCCGAAGCGCAGGCTGCTCTTGACAACGCCTGGGGCGAGTAAGTTCGCATGACTTCCGGTCGTTTTAACGTGGCCCGCCTGTTTGGGCGGGCCACACTTCAACAGCGCGAAATGATGGCAGGGCTGCTGTTCATCGCGCCCTGGTTTGTCGGTTTTGTGGTGTTTACCGCTGGCCCGATGGTGGCCAGCCTCGGCCTCTCCTTCACCGAATATGACGTGCTGAATCCGGCTGAATATGTCGGGCTGGAAAATTACCGGGACATGCTGACTGATCCCCGGTTGCGGCTTAGCCTGTCGAACTCGTTCTTCTACGCCATCCTGCACGTGCCCGCTGTTATCATGGTCGCGCTGGGGCTGGCCCTGATCCTGAACCGGGTGACCACCGCGGTTGGATTCTTCCGGACGGTGTTTTACCTGCCGTCGGTCACGCCGGCCGTGGCTGTGGGGACGCTGTGGTTGTGGATCCTGAACCCGCGGATTGGGCTGGTGAATCGTGGGCTTGCCTTGCTGGGCATCACCGGGCCGGGCTGGACGACCGATCCGGCCTGGATCAAGCCCGGCATTGTCCTGATGAGCCTGTGGAGCGTTGGCGGCACGGTCATTATCTATCTTGCCGCGCTGCGTAATGTCCCCAGGGAGTTGTATGAAGCGGCGCGCATCGATGGCGCGAACAGCGCCAACCAGTTTCGCCACGTCACCGTCCCGATGATCAGCGGCACGATCTTCTTCACCCTGATCGTCAATACCATCGGGTCGCTCCAGATCTTTACGGAAGTGTACACGATGTATTTCGGCCAGGCGGCGCTCAACGCCGCATCTTCCGCCGGGCTGTTCTACAACATTTACCTGTTCCGCCAGGCGTTCGAGTTCCTGCACATGGGCTATGCCTCGGCGATGGCCTGGCTGCTGTTTGTCATCATCCTGATCCTGACGGTCATTCAGCTGCGTGTGAGTGATCGGTGGGTCTACTACGAAGGATCGCAATGATGGCTGTTTCCACGAAAGATACCACTCCGCGGGCTGCCGATCCGTCGATCAAAAAGCCGAACGAACAGATCAGGCGCGCTGCTTCGCTCAGTGAGAAGGTTATGTATTACCTGCTGCTGACCGGCTGCACGATCATGTTTCTGGCGCCATTCCTGTGGCTGGTTAGCGCGTCCCTTAAAACCCGCTCGGAAGTGTTTAATAACGAGCTGATCCCCGATCCGGTCAACTGGGTGAATTACGTCAACGTCTGGAACGCGGCCCCGGTGCTGGCCTGGGTAAAAAACAGCGTTATTGTGGGGTTTCTGGCGGCCGTGGCCGTCACGCTGAGCTGTGCCTCAATCGCGTTCGGGTTCTCCTTCTTCCGTTTTCCCGGGCGCGACAAGCTGTTCGGGCTGGTGCTGGCCACGATGATGCTGCCCGGCGTGGTCACCATGATCCCGGTCTTTCTGGTCTGGGATGCGCTGGGGCAGGTTAACTCACTGACCCCGCTGTGGGCCGGCAACCTGTTTGGCTCCGCCTTCTACATCTTCCTGATCCGGCAGTTCTATCTGTCCCTGCCGCGGGAGCTGTTTGAAGCGGCGCGGGTGGATGGCGCCAACTACTTTCAGATATGGCGCCTGATCGCCCTGCCTCTGACCCGGACCGCGCTGATCGTTGTGTTCATTTTTGAGTTCAAGGCGAGCTGGACCGACCTGGTGAAGCCCCTGATCTACCTGTACAATACGGCCCTTTTCACCCTGCCGCGTGGGCTGAAAGCGCTGCTTGACCAGTTCGGACAGGGTGGGGAGATGCAGTGGGAGATCATCCTCGCGGCCAGCGTCATCGTGACCCTGCCTATGATCGTGATCTTCTTCCTGGGGCAGCGGTACTTCATGGAAGGCATCGCCACGACCGGGCTGAAGGGCTAGGCCGGGCTGCAGGACTCTGCCAGATTATTGTGATGTGTGTCACGCGCCTTCAGGTGGGAGATCAGCGCCGCCTGCGCCGGATTCCCCGGAAGCGAGCTGGATCTCCGCCGTATGACAGGGATACGTTGATTGTGGAACTCCTCAGGCAGACTGATGCGCTCGTGCTTCGGGCGCAGCGCTATACGCTAACCTTGCCAGCCGACCGGCCCTTCGCCATCCTGGAAGATGCGTGGGGTAACCGCCTGGCGGATCTGTTCGTTTTTTCCGGCGTCCAGCCGCTGAACGGGCGGGATGATACATACGCGGTTGGGCGCTGGGAGGCGGAGGAAACCCCCGCCGGGGTTACCCTCTCAATCACAGGGCAGAGCACCGTGTGGCGCGCCAAGACGTTTCGCTTCATCTGCACGCCGGAGCGCCTGACCTACCAGGTTGAGGTTGAAGGCAGCGGGTACCTGGCCGAGGTGCAGTACTTCGGGGGGTATCACGCCGCCAGCCTGCGCTGGGGATCGGGCTTCTTCTGGTCCGGGCAGCGCTTCGCCCAACTCTTCAACCCGGAGCCGAATGTGCCGGAAATGTTTTACCATCCCCCCGCCGCCACCAACAAGATCGACCTGACCGGTGTGCCGATCCCAAACCGCGGAGACTGGTTCTTCACGCCACCGCCGTTCTGCTTCGCGGCAGAGATTGCCGATGGCTGGCTGGGGATGGGGGTTGAAACGCCCGCCGGGACGAACACCTTCACGCAGTACACGTACCACGGCAGCCTGGAGGCGTTCTACCTCTCCCTTTCGTATGAAGGCCATACGCGGGTGGACGAGCGTTATGTGCTGCCTGCTATCGGCTTCGACTTCGCCGCGACGGAGTATGCAGCCCTGGGGGCGCATGTCGCGGCCCTGCGGGAAGCGGGGCATGTGCCTGTGCCGGAGAGCGCTGCCCCGGCCTGGTGGCGCACCCCGATCTTCTGCGGCTGGGGGTCACAGTGTCACCTGGCGGCGGTGGAATCCGGCCGCGCCCCGGCTTATGCCCGCCAGGAGCATTACGAGGATTTTCTGGCGGCGCTGGAAGCCAACAGCCTCCACCCGGGGATTGTGGTGCTGGATGACAAGTGGCAGGCTGCTTACGGTGAAAACCAGGTCGATGAGGATAAGTGGCCCGATCTGCGCGGTTTTGTCGCCCGCCAGCATGATCGCGGGCGGCATGTCCTGCTGTGGCTGAAGGCCTGGGACCCCGAAGGCATCCCGGTTGAGGAGTGCATCACCCATGCGGGCCGGCAGCCGGTCGCGGTGGATCCCACCAACCCGGCGTTTGAGCGTCGTTTTCGCGCCTCGGTCCGGCGCATGCTCAGCCCGGAAGGCTACAACGCGGATGGCTTCAAGATCGATTTCACCGCGCGCATTCCCAGCGGGCCGGGCCTGCGCAGCTTCCAGCCTGTCTGGGGCCTGGAGCTGATGAAACGCTACCTGGCGATTCTTTATGCTGAGGCCAAGCTGGTGAAGCCCGACGCGCTGGTGATGACCCACACACCGCACCCCTACCTGGCGGATGTGCTGGACATGATCCGGCTGAATGACATCAATGTGGGCAAGGACGTGAACCGGGCCATGACTCACCGCGCGCGGGTGGCTCGCCTGGGCTGCCCGGAAGCCGTGATAGATACCGACAACTGGCCGATCACGGATAAGGCCACCTGGCGGGCATACATCCAGCTTCAGCCGGAGCTGGGCGTGCCGTCGCTCTACTTTGCCACGCACATCGATTCTACGGGCGAGGCACTGACGCCGGAGGATTACGCGCTGCTCCGGGAAGTCTGGGCGCGTTCTGGAGCCAGGCAGGCATGACACACGATTTATCACATGGCAACCACCCTCACAGGGAGTATGGTATATGACTACGGTAACGATCGCAGACCGAAAGATCTGGGTGGGCGAGACGGCGATCCCGTTGCTCAGCGGCGAGGTGCATTACTGGCGGCTTGACCCGGCCTGCTGGCGGGATGTGCTGCAATCCGTCCGAGGGCTTGGGCTGAATGTTGTGGCAACGTACGTGTGCTGGGATTTCCATGAGATCGCGCCCGGTCAGTATGATTTCACCGGGCAGACTGACCCGCGCCGCAACCTGACCGGGTTCCTTGACCTGCTGACCGAGGAAGGCTTCTGGATTATTCTGCGGCCCGGCCCTTATATCTACAGCGAGTGGTCAAACAACGGCGTGCCCGACCATGCCGCCCAGTACCACCGCCTGCATCCCGCCTACCTGGACAAGGCCGCGGCGTACATGAGGGCGGTGACGGCCGCTGCCCGGCCCTGCCTGGCGACCAATGGCGGGCGCATCATCGTGTGGCAGGCAGACAATGAGATTGATCCGTGGCCGCAGTTTTATGCCGACCAGCTCGGCCTGACCGGGGAGCAGCCCGGCCCGTTCCAGGACTTCCTGCGGGAGCGGTATGGCACTGTGTCAGCGCTGAACGCTGCCTGGCGCGCCACGCTGCAATCCTTCGATGAGGCACGGGCCGTGATGGAGATGTTCCCCCACGACCCCGCGCTGATGAGCCGCTACAATGATTACCGGGCCTTCATCCCCTGGTACGCCAACAAAGCGGCCACCGCCTCTGTGGAGGCTTATCGCGGCCTGGGGGTGGATGTGCCGATCCTGCTGAACACCTACAGCGGGGTGGGCGTGCAGCGCTGGGTTGACTTCGAGACGATCGCCGACCTGGCCGGGCCGGATATCTACCCCTCGCGCGAATTTCTGTACCGCACGGGCGAGCATCAGCATATTCTGGAAGCGATGCGCTACGCGCGCACGTTCTCCAAACTCCCGTATATTCCGGAATACCAGGCCGGCATCTGGCACGACTGGCTGGAGGATGTGGGAACGCTGACCCCCAACCACTACCGGATGATCTGCCTGGCAGCGCTGCAGGCCGGCGCGGCAGGCTGGAACTGGTACATGATCGTCAACCGGGACAACTGGTACCAGAGCCCGATCAACGAGTGGGGGCGCACCCGGCCGGCGCTGTACCGGGTGTTTGAGCAGATCATGCAGCTCTTTGAGACGGTGGATCCGACCACGCTGACGCTAGCTGGCGTGCAGACCGCGGTGACGTTTGACCCGCTGCAGCGCGGCACAGAGCGCCCCGGCAAAGCGCTGCTCCAGAGCTTCTTCGATGCTGATATCGAATATGATTTCTGGGACCTCAGCCAGGCGCAGGTGGACAGGCCGCTGCTGTTCTATGCGGGAGGCTCGTGGCTCTCCGCGGAGGGCCAGCGCAAGCTGGTGGCTTATGTGGAGGGTGGCGGACACCTGATCTGTCTGGGGGCGTTCCCGAAACTGGATGAACACCTGCAGCCGCTAAACCTGCTCGGCATCCCGGAGCCGGATGGCATTCTCAGCGGGGTGGCCGCCCGGCTGAACCTGGGAGTCTCTTCGGTGCAGGGCGGCACGCTGGCGGCAGAAGGCTCCTGGGCGTGGACCTATGCCAGCGTGCCGGGCGAGCCGATCACCGCCGAGCGCCTGCCGGGTCGCCAGCAGCCTTCTGAGGAGCTGTGCCTGCAATTTGACCTGCAAACCGGCGCGCGTCACACTGTGGGCTACACCCGGCAGCAGGGCCAGGGGCGCCTGACTGTGCTGGGCTTGCAGCCCACGCCTGAGCTGCTGTTGGAGATTCACCGGGTGCTGGAAGTGCCGATCCCATGCCGTTCGCTCACGTCCGGCGTGGTGGCGACACTGTTCCGGCGGGGGGATGCGTACTACGTGTTCGCCGTCAATTCCGGGGATGAAGGCAAGGCGGCGGAGATTGCATTTGGGGGCGGGACGATTGCAGATGGCCGCTGGCTGGCGGAAGACCTGATCGCCGGTCGCAGCGCGCCGGTCGTTATTGTCGGGGGCAGGGGGCTGGCTGTCAGCCTGCCCCGCAAGGACGGGACCGTTATTCGCCTGACTCGCACAGGCGACTAAGCCCGGCAGGCAAAGGAGCGATAGGTATGCCAACACTGGCGATTATTCACACGACCCCGGCCACAGTGGAGCCGCTTAAGGCCCTGGCTCGCACGACCATCCCCGGAATCGACGTGATCAACTTTGTGGATGACTCGATTCTGCCACAGCTTGCCCGCACTGGCGGCGATATTACGATGGTGGAAGATCGGCTGGTGCAGTATGCGGTATTCGCCGAGCAGGTAGGTGCCGACGTGGTGCTGGAAGCCTGCTCGTCTGTGGGCGAGGTTGTCCCGAAGATGGCGGCACGGGTCAGCATCCCGGTCGTGCGGATTGACGAGGCGATGGCCGAGGAGGCTGTTCAGCGCGGGGCGCGTATTGGCGTGCTGGCGACACTGGCGACCACGCTGGCGCCCACCGCACGCCTGATCGAGGCCAAAGCGACGGCGGCAGGCAAGCCCGTGAGCCTCACCACCGCCCTGGCCGGTGACGCGTACCAGCGCCTGATGGCAGGTGACCAGGCCGGGCATGATGCCGCGCTGCTGGACGAGCTGGCGACACTGATTCGGGCGGTGGATGTGGTCGTGCTGGCCCAGGCGTCCATGGCGCGGGTGGTGCCTGCCCTGCCCGTGGAAGACCAGGCCAGAATCCTTTCCAGCCCGCAGCCGGGCATGGCGCGGGTGCGGGCTGTGCTGGCCGGCTGAACGCTGGATCAAGTGGGGTGTGACGGAAGAATCGATGACGCTGCTGGGCATTGATGTGGGAACGACCCACCTGAAGGTGGGCGCCTTTGACCGGAGCGGGCGAACCCTGCAGACGGCGACGCGCGCGATGGCTGTGCAGCACGCGCCGGAGGGATACGCGTACTTCGAGCCGGAGGAAGTCTGGCAGCAGGCGGCCTCGGCTATCCAGGTGGTGACCTCCGGCCTGGCCGAGCCGGTGGCGGCTGTGGGCATCGCCAGCATGGCCGAGACTGGCCTGCTGGTTGGGCGGCGGAGCGGGCAGGCGCAGTCTGTGATGCTGCCGTGGTTTGACACGGCAGCGCAGCCCCAGGCTGACGCGCTGCTGGCCCGCATGGGCGCGGAGCTGTACTTCACCCGAGCCGGGCTGCTGCCCAGCTACAAATGCAGCCTCGCCAAACTGCTGTGGCTGCAGGCGCACGACCCGGCGGCGCTGGAGGACGCGGTATGGCTCTCCACCGCTGACTATCTCGCGTTCCGGCTGACGGGCGTGTTCGCCACGGACTACTCGCTGGCCAGCCGCACGTGCGCCTTCAATATCACCCGGCGCGTCTGGGAGACTGATTGGCTGCGCGACCTGGGCCTGCCGGCTGATCTCTTCCCCCCGGCTCAGGCGGCCGGAATGCCAGCCGGAGTCACCACGGCCACCGGGCGCGAGCTGGGCCTGCTCGGGAAAGTGCCGGTGGCGGTTTGCGGGCATGACCACGTGTGCGGCGCGTTCGCGGCGGGGGCCACCAGCCCCGGGATGGTGTTCGACTCCATGGGGACGGCGGAGGCGCTGATCGGCGCGCTGCCCGCCCGGCCGCTGACCAGCACAGACTACGCGGCCGGCCTGATGATCGGCTGCCACACCGCCCCCGACAGCAACTACTGGATGGGTGGATTGTCCACGTCGGGCGGGGCGGTGGAGTGGCTGCGCCGCCAGTTGGCCCCTGAAGCGCTGTCCTATGCGGAGCTGCTGGCGCTGCTCGATTCCGCGCCGGCCGGGCCAACCGGGATTCTGTTCTTCCCCTATCTGCTGGGCAGCGCCTCACCGCACCGCGATCCGCATGCGCCGGCCGCCTGGATCGGGCTGCGGGCCGGCCATACCCGCGCGGACCTGGCCAAAGCGGTGCTGGAAGGTGCTGCTTTTGAGCTGGCCTTCGTGCAGCAGGTGGGGCAGGTGGTGATAGGCCAGCCAATCGACGTGCTGACGGTTGCCGGGGGCGGGACGCGCAACCGGCACTGGCTGCAGATCAAGGCGGATGTTTCGGGCTGCACCCTGCGCGTCTGCGCCCAGCCGGAGGTGGTGCTGCTGGGGGCCACGCTGCTGGCCGGGCAGGGCAGCGGGCTGGCTGTTGCGTACGACGCTGCGCCGGCGGAGATCATCCACCCGGATCCGGCCCATCACCAGATTTACCGGGACTTATATGAGGGAGGCTTCCTGCGCCTGCAGGAAGCGCTGCGCGGTCTGGGTCCGCTGTTCAAGCGATGGCAATAGCCCTGGCCCTGCACTGTTACCAGGAAAGATGAACGGATAGTGACACCAGTGAACGTATCGCGTATGGATGTGCTGCTTGGCCCGGCAGAGGCGGGCGGATATGCCGTAGGGGCGTTTTCCCCGCGCTACACGGCCATGATCCTGCCGGTGCTGCGCGCCGCGCAGGCCGCGCAGTCACCGCTGATTGTGCAGATTTCGCAGAAGGAATTTGACCGCCACCAGATCACGCCGGGGGCTTTCGCCGCCGAGTTTTACGCGCGCGTGCGCGGTCTGCCGCTGAGCGTCCCGGTGGCGCTGCACCTGGATCACACGCGCGACCTGGCCGTGATCCAGGCGGCGATTGCGGCGGGCTTCACCTCAGTGATGATCGATGCCTCCGACCGGCCGCTGGCCGAAAACATTGACGTTACCCGGCAGGTGGTTGCCCTCGCCCATGTACACGGTGTGGCCGTGGAAGCCGAGCTGGGGCGGATTGGCACGACGGACTTTGTGGAAACGGACAGCGACGACGAGCTGTACACCGATCCCCAGGAGGCGGCCCTGTTTGTGCGCGAAACCGGGGTGGATGCGCTGGCGGTCTCGGTGGGCACGGCCCACGGGGTGTACAAGGTGCGCCAGCCCCGGATTGACTTTGACCGCCTGCGCGCGATCCGGGCGGCGACCGACGCGCACCTGGTGCTGCACGGGGGTTCCGGCGTGCCGGCGCAGATGGTGCAGGAGGCCATCCGACTGGGCGTCAGTAAGGTGAATATCGCGACGGAGCTTGAGCTGGCAGCGCTGGGCGCGCTGGGGCGTGAAGGTCACCTGACCGACTCGGAAATGCAGGCCCTCTCCGCGGAGGATCTGGCCCTGGCCCAGGCAGCGGTTCAAGCGGTGGTGCAAACGAAGATGAAGGATTTTCTGGGCAGCTATGGCCGGTGTGCCGGGCCGGATTCTGAGAACAAGTGATATGGACCGTAACCTGATCAACGAAGGCAGAGCCCGGGCGGAAGCGCTGCTGTTGGGGAATGCGGGCGATCTGGGCATCCTGGGGTCACGGCACGCCTACCAGCAGGTGTGGGCGCGCGACGGCATGATTTCGGGCCTGGGGCTTGGTCTGTGCCGCAGCGGAAGCGGCCCGGCCATTCATCGCCAGTCACTGGAAACCCTCCGTCAGTTTCAAAGCCCGCTGGGCAAGATTCCGCATAACGTGGGCTACTCCAATGTGGAGGATCCGGCGCTGGTGGCGCTGGGCGGGCGGCTGGGTGCTGATGGCAACGGCGGGCGCATCATGGCCGATACCACCCACGCCGGGTGTGTGGACAGCAACCTGTGGTACATCATCGGCCACTATTACGACTACATGCTGAGCCATGACCTGGGCTTTTTGCGCCAGGCATGGCCCAGCCTGGAGGCGGCGCTGCTGTGGCTGCGATACCAGGATTCCAACGAATGTGGGCTGCTTGAGGTTCACGAGGCGATGGACTGGGCGGACCTGCTCTCCCCGCACTATAACGTGCTGTTTGATAACGTGCTGTATTACGCCGTGTGGCAGGCTATGGGCGCGCTGGCGGCGGCGCTGGGGCTGCCTGCCGAGCCGTATGCAGCGGCAGCGGAGGATGTGCGCCACAAGATCAACACGCTGCTGTGGGTGGGGCCGGAGGCGACGGTCGACTGGGAGTGGATCCGGCGCTACCGCCAGGAGTGGCTGTACCCGATTCAGCGGGTGGAAACCGAATTGGTTGTGCGCCCGTTTTACCTGCCCTATATGGGCTTTCGGGATTATGCCGACCGTTTTGACGTGCTGGGCAACCTGCTGGCGATCCTGTTTGGCGTGGCCGGTCAGCGCCAGGCCAACCTGATCCTGGATTACATCCACGACTGCGGACTGAACACGCCCTATCCGGTCCGCGTGCTTTACCCGGAAATCCGCCCCGGCGAGAAAGAGTGGCGGGAGTACTTCCGCGTGCGCAACCTGAACCAGCCCTACCACTACCACAATGGCGGCGCGTGGCCGTTTGTGGGCGGCTTCTACGTGGCCGCGCTGGTGCAGGCTGGCCGGCTGGATGAAGCGCAGGCCCAGCTCGCCCGCCTGGCGGAGATGAACCACCTGGGCAAAACGGAAGAATGGGAATTTAACGAGTGGTTTCACGGCCTGTCGGGGCGCCCGATGGGGTTTGCGGGCCAATCGTGGTCGGCCGCGATGTACATCTACGCGCAGGACGCGGTAGCGCGCGGCGCGCCCCATATCTTCAATGCCGGTCAGGGCTGGGAATGCGGCGCATGACCAGCAGCCAGGGGGAAAACAGCATGCAGCGCCTTTCTGATAACCTGTATTGCTTCGCAGACACCTGCAACGTGTACGTGATCCGCAGCGGTGACAGCGCCGTGCTGGTGGATTTTGGCAGCGGGGGTGTGCTGAACCGTCTTGCCGCGATTGGCGTCAGCCGCGTCACCGATGTGCTGATGACCCACCACCACCGTGACCAGGGCCAGGGCCTGCGCCGTGCGGTCGAGGCGGGCGCGCGCCTCTGGGTGCCGCATGCGGAACAGGACCTTTTTCACGCGGTGGATGCCCACTGGCAGGCCCGCGAGATCATGAACAACTACAACGGGCGGCAGGATCGTTTTTCGCTGCTGGAGCCGGTGCCGGTGGCGGGCACGCTGCTGGATTACGAGGTGCGGGCTTTCGGCGCGCACCATTTCACAATTGTGCCGACCCCGGGCCACACCACCGGCGCGATCACGCTGCTGGCGGAGATTGATGGGCGGCGCTGCGCGTTCTCGGGCGATCTGATCGCCGCGCCGGGGCAGGTCTGGACGCTGGCCGCGACCCAGTGGTCGTATAATGGGGCGGAAGGTGTGGCTGCCAGCATCCCTTCGCTGCTGGACCTCAAAGATCGCCGGCCTGATGTCCTGCTGCCCTCCCACGGCGCGCCGATTGATGCCCCCGGCCCCGCGATCGATCTGCTGGTGGAACGCCTGTGGGCGCTGCTGCAGTTGCGCGGCCAGAACGGGCGCCTGTTCGAGCTGCGCGACCGGCCGTATGAGGCGATTTCGCCCCACCTGCTGCGCCACCGCGCCTGCATGGCGAACACCTACGTGCTGCTTTCCGCCAGCCGCAAGGCGCTGATGATCGACTTCGGTTACGACTTCATCACCGGCATCCCGCTGGGCAGCGACCGCGCCTCGCGCCGGCCGTGGCTGTATACCCTCCCGGCGCTCAAGCAGCAGTTCGGGGTGGAGCGGATTGACGTGGCGATTCCCACCCATTTTCACGATGATCATGTCGCCGGGCTGAATATGCTCCGCCGGGTGGAGGGGGCGCAGGTCTGGGCCGCCGAGAGCTTCGCGGATATCCTGGAAAACCCGGCGGGCTACGACCTGCCCTGCCTGTGGTATGACCCGATCCCGGTGGATCGCCGCCTGCCGCTGGAAATCCCGATTGAGTGGGAGGAATACACGCTGACCCTCTACCCCCTCCCCGGTCACACCCGCTATGCTGTCGCGATCGGATTCGAGGTGGACGGCCAGCGCGTCCTGGCGACCGGGGACCAGTACCAGGGCGATGCCGGGCTGGAAGTCAACTACGTCTACAGCAACCGTTTCCACGCCAGTGATTATGTTGCCAGCGCCGCCCTTTACCGGCGGCTGCAGCCTGACCTGATCCTCTCCGGTCACTGGAGCCCGCAGCAGGTCACGCCCGACTACCTGGCCCGCATCGAGACAATCGGGGCTGAACTGGAACGGCTGCATCATGAACTTCAGGTAGCGGAGCCGTACGTAGGGGAGGCCGGATTTATTGCGCGGCTAATGCCCTACCAGGCGGAAGCGCCGGGCGGCGTGCCGCTTGAATTCGCTGTGGAAATTCGCAATCCATTTTCGCAGCCAGCCCGGGCCGTCATCCGGGTGGTCACGCCGCCGGGGTGGGGCGCTACGGGAACGGACATCACCCTGGACCTGGCTGGCAGCGGCAGCGCCACCGGGCATTTCACAGTCACCCCGCCCGCCGGTTTCGCTGCGCGGCGCGCACGCATTGCGGTGGATGTCACCGTGGGCAGGCAGCGTTTTGGGCAGCAGGCGGAGGCGTTGATCAGCGCGCCCGGGTTATCCTTCACCACACCGTCACAGGAGAAATCATGAAACAGCGCACTTTGCACATGATCGGCAACGCCCATATCGACCCGGTGTGGTTGTGGACGTGGCAGGAAGGCTTTCAGGAAGTCAAGGCGACCTTTCGCTCCGCGCTTGACCGCATGGCCGAATTCGATGAGTTCATCTTCGTTGCCAGTTCCGCGGCCCTGTATGAGTGGGTGGAGCGCTCCGACCCGGCGATGTTCGCGGAGATTCAGGCGCGGGTGGCGGAGGGGCGCTGGCTGCCAGTGGGGGGCTGGTGGATTGAACCGGACTGCAATATCCCCGACGGTGAGTCGTTCGTGCGCCAGGGGCTGTACGGCCAGCGCTACTTCGCGGAGAAGTTCGGCCGGATGGCGCGGGTGGGGTTTAACGTGGACAGCTTCGGCCATGCCGGCACGCTACCCCAGATCCTGAAGAAAAGCGGCATCCCGTACTACGTCTTTCTGCGCCCGATGCCCTACGAGAAGAGTCTGCCCTCCCGGCTGTTCTGGTGGGAAGCGGATGATGGCTCCCGCGTGCTGACTTTCCGCATCCCGTTCGAATATCTTTCCTGGGGCAAGGCGCTTGATCACCATGTGTGGCGCTGCGCGGATGAAATGCGCGACCCGGTGGACGAGTTCATGTGCTTCTACGGGGTAGGTAACCACGGCGGCGGGCCAACCCGCGCCAACCTGGAGAGCATCCGCCGCCTGAACACCGATCCTGAGTACCCGGCGCTGGTGTGCAGCACGCCGGAGGCGTTCTTTGATGCGGCCCTCAGCAAGAACTGGCCGATTCCGGTTGTGCATTCGGATTTGCAGAAGCACGCGCCGGGCTGTTACGCTGCCCATTCCGGCATCAAGCAGTGGAACCGCCGCGCGGAGCACCGCCTGATGGCTGCCGAGAAGTGGTCGCTGCTGGCGGCGCGGGTGACCGGCCAGCCCTACCCATCCGATCTGGGGCACGCCTGGAAGCAGGTGCTCTTTAACCAGTTCCACGACATCCTGGCCGGGACGAGCCTGGAGGCGGCCTACGACGATGCGCGGGATGCGTTCGGCGAGGCGCTCGCCATCGCGGATCGCGGGCTGAACTACGCGGTGCAGTCGTTCTCCTGGAAGGTGCGCATTGAGGAGCAGGAGGGTGTGAAGCCGCTGGTTGTCTTCAACCCGCATACCTGGCCGGTGCGGGCCAATGTGGAGCTGGAAACGTACCGCTGGGCGGAGGAGGCGCTGCTGGTTGATGACCAGGATCAGCCGGTCCCGTTCCAGGCGGTGCAGTCCCACAGCACGACGAACCGGGTCCGGCTGAGCTTCAACGCCGAGCTGCCCGCGCTGGGCTATCGCACGTACCGCCTGCTGCCGGCGGGCGGCCCGCAGCCATTCACCCCGGTACAGGCCTCGGATGCAGTGCTGGAGAACGCCCGCTTCCGGCTGGAGCTTGACCCGACAACCGGTACGATCGCCAGCCTGTTTGATAAGCAGGCCGAGGTAGAGGTTTTTGCGGGCGAGGCGGCCAAAGCGGTCGTGATCGATGACCCTTCCGATACCTGGGGGCATAATGTGTTCGCGTTTGATACGGTGATCGGCGCATTCACCGCCGCGAGCGTGCGGCTGGTGGAGCATGGCCCGGCCAAGTCCGTGATCCGTGTGACCAGTGCCTACGAGCGTTCCACCCTGATCCAGGACTTCACCCTGTACCCGGATCGCGACCAGGTTGATGTGCATGTCGTGGTGGACTGGCGGGAGCAACTGAAGGCGCTTAAGCTGCGCTTCCCGGTGAACGTGAAGTTCATGAAGGTGACAACCGCCGCCGCTTACGGGCATATCGAGCAGTTCGCCAACGGGGAGGAAACCCCGGCCCAGAGCTGGGTCGATGTTTCCGGCACATCCCGCGACCGCGAAATCCCGTATGGCTTCAGCTTGCTGAACGATGCCAAGTACAGCCTGGATGTCAACGTGCGCGATATCGGGCTGACCGTGCTGCGCAGCCCGGCCTACGCCAACCACGCCCCGACGGAGCTAAAGCCGGATGGGCTGTACAGCTTCATCGACCAGGGTATTCAGCGCTTCACGTACAGCCTGCTGCCCCACACCGGCAGTTGGGAAACCGCCGGCACGGTGAAACGCGCGGCGGAGCTGAACCAGCGCCCGATCGTTGTGGCGGAGACGTTCCATCCCCAGGGGGAACTACCCCAGGCCGCATCGTTCATTGATGCCCGGCCGGAGCATATCCTGGTGAGCGTGCTCAAGCAGGCGGAGGACGGCGACGACCTGATCCTGCGCGCGTATGAAACTACCGGGGCCGCAACTGCGGCCGTGATCCGCCTGCCACACTGGGAGCGCACGATCGAGGCGCATTTTGCGCCGGGCGAGATCAAGACGTTTCGTATCCCGCAGGACCCGGCCCAGCCCATCACCGAGACCGATCTGCTGGAGCAGGCGATCTGATGCGACTCTCGCTGGATGGCGCCGACTGGCAGTTCAAGGATTATTATGGCGAGGACTGGCGCTGGCGGGATGCGCACCAGCCCCAGACGCGCGACCTGCGTTTCTGGCGCAGGGGGACAGTCCCCGGCAGCGTGCATCATGATCTCTGGGCGCTGGGCGAAATCCCTGACCCGTACTGGGAGCGCAACAGCCTGCTGCTGGAATGGATCCCGGCGCGCACCTGGCTGTACCGCAGGACGTTTCAGATTGATGCCGGGCTGGAAGGACGGCGGATCCAGCTGTGCTTTGAGGGCGTGGACTACGCCGCCGAATTCTTCCTGAATGGCGACTCGCTGGGCAGCCATGCCGGGATGTTCACCCCGGCCCGCTTTGAGGTTGGCGACCGGCTGCGCTATGGCGGGGAGAACACGCTGGCCGTCGTCCTGGAGCCCAGCCCGCAGGAACAGCCGCAGGTCAGCCGGACGAGCAAGGTGCGCACGCACAAGAGCCGTATGACCTACTGGTGGGATTTCTGCCCGCGCATGATCCACATAGGCATCTGGGACAGCGTGTATCTGCACGTGACCGGGCCGGTGCGGATGGCCGATGTGTTTGTCCGGCCGCGGCTGGCCCCCGATCACAGCCAGGCGGCGGTCGCCATCTCCACGACCGTTGACGCGGCCGGTGCGCAGGAGATCGCGCTGGATGTCACCCTGCGCCTGAACGGGCAGGCCGTCGCCCGCGCGCGCTCGACTCACGCGCTGCCCGCCGGCAGCACGACCCTGCGCAGCGACTGTGTGATCGAGACGCCCGCCCTGTGGTGGCCCAACGGCCACGGCGCCCAGCCGCTTTATGAGGCGGATGTGTGCGTGCTGCCGGTGGAATCTGCTGCTGCAGGGGCGGAGCACGACCGCCGGATTGTGTCCTTTGGGGTACGCAGCATCGAATTCATTCCCAATGAAGGCGCCGACACGGCCGCACGGCCCTATACGCTGGTGGTCAATGGCCGCAGAATGTACATCAAAGGCTGGAACTGGGTGCCGCTGGATGTGCTTTATGGCGTGGAACGGCCGGACAAGCTTGAGCGGCTGCTCACGCTGGCCCGGGATGCGCACGTGAACATGCTGCGGGTGTGGGGCGGGGGGCTGATCGAACGGGAGGACTTCTATGCCCGGTGTGACCGGCTGGGCCTCCTGATCTGGCAGGAGTTCATCCAGTCCAGCTCCGGGATCGAAAACACCCCGTCTGATGATCCGGATTTCGTGCGAATGCTGGTGGGGGAGGCGGAGCAGATCATTCCCCGCCGGCGCAACCACCCCGCGCTGGCCGTGTGGGGCGGCGGCAACGAGCTCAGCGCCGGGCCGGATGATCCGCTGGATGAGGCGCATCCGCTGCTGGCGGCGCTGAAAGAGGCCGTGACCCGCCTGGACCCCGACCGGTACTGGCTGCCGACCTCACCGACCGGGCGGGTGTTTCTGAATTCGCTGGAAAATATCGCGCGCGATCCGGCTGGGCTGCATGATGTGCATGGCCCGTGGGAGTACCAGGGCGTCCGTGGGCAGTACGAGCTGTACAACCGCAGCACGTCGCTGCTGCACAGCGAATTCGGCGTGGAGGGTGTGACCAACCTCAGAGCGCTGCGGGCGACTATCGGGCCGGAGCATCTGTGGCCCGCCACACTGGATAACCCGGTGTGGCATCATCGCGGCGCGTGGTGGAACCAGCACCCGATGTGGCAGGCGACCTTCGGCCCGATTGGCGACCCGGAAACGCTGGTGCGCGCCACGCAGTTCATGCAGGCCGCGGGCCTGCGCTACGCGGTGGAGGCCGACCGGCGGCGCAAGTACCACAACAGCGGGACGCTGCCCTGGCAGTTCAATGAGCCGTACCCCAACGCCACCTGTACCGCCGCCGTAGATTACTTCGGGCAGCCCAAGCCGGTCTATTACGCGGTCGCTCATGCTTACGAGCCGGTGCATGTCTCGGCACGCTTTGCGATGGCGGCCTGGGCGGGAGAAGAAGACTTCGAGGCCGAAATCTGGGCCAGTAACAGCCGGGCAGCGGCCATTCCCGGAGCGCTGCTGACGGCCCGCATTGTTGGCGCGGGCGGGCGCATCTACGCCACCTGGACGGCAGAGGCCCACATCCCGGGCGATGGCGCCGCCGGGCTGCTGGCGGTGCGCCTTCCGCTGGCGGAGGTGACCGAGCCGGTGTTCTTCCTGGATATGCGGCTCCACGCTGCGGGGGGCAGCCTGCTCTCCGGTAACCGTTATGCCTTCACCACCGCGCAGAACCTCGCGCCCCTGCTGGCGATCCCGCCGACTCGCGTGACGCACCAGCGGCAGAGTGATGGCGATGTCTGGCGAATCGCGGTCACCAGCACCGGGGCGCAGGTGGCCGCGGGCCTGTGGCTGGAAGATGCCCGGCCGGCGGGATCGCCGGGGGCGGTGATGCTTGATGCCAACTACATTTTTTTGCTGCCGGGGGAATCGGCCCGCATAACCGCGCGCTGGCATGCCGTCCCGGTGGAGGAACGCCGCCTGTCGCTGGGCGCGTGGAATACCAGGGAGGTTGTGATCTCATGAGCGACATTGATGCCGCCGCCTGCGCGGAACTGCAGGCCGCCGGGCGGGCTATGCTGGCGGGCGATCTGACCTGGGGTAACGCAGGCAATCTGAGCGCGCGCACGGGTGACGGGCGCTTTGTCATCACCGCCAGCGGCACGCGCCTGGGCGAGCTGATGGGGGACGATTTTGTCGAATGCCCACTCCTGCCAGAGGATCGCCCGACATACACGCGTAAGCCCTCCAAGGAGATGCCCATGCACCGCGCGATTTATGCCGTGCGCCCGGACATCAGCGCGATCCTGCATGCGCATCCCTTCTACAGCACCCTGATCGCCTGCGCGGAGGGGATAGAGCTTCCGTCTGACTGGTTTGTTGAGGATATGTACTATCTGGAACGGGTGGCGCGCGTGCCGTACTACCACCCCGGTTCGGCGGCGCTGGCGAAGGCGGTGGGTGAACAGGCGCGCGGGGCCAACGTCCTCCTGCTGGAGAACCACGGCGTGATCGCGGGGGATGTGTCAGTGTCCGAGGCGCTGCTGGCGCTCCAGACGGTAGAGGTGGTCGCCCGCATGCTTTTCACTGCGCGGCAGGCGGGTATCCCGGTGCGCGCACTCCCACCGGACACCGTGCAGGACTTCCTGCAGCATTCGGGCTACCGGACGCCCAGGGAGTGGCCGCAATGATCATGGGCGTTGTGGCGGATGACGTCACCGGGTCAAACGATATCGGGAGCATGTTTGCCAAGGCCGGGCTGCTGACGCACATCTACACCTTCTCCGAGTCGGGAGATTACGCCCGGCTGGCCGCGGGGCATCCCGCGCCGGAGGTGAGCATCCTGGACACGAATTCGCGCCTGGCAACGCCGGAGATCGCGTACCAGAGGGTATTTGCCGCCAGCAGGGAGCTGCAGGCGGCGGGCTGCCGCCAGTTCTTCAACAAGACCTGTTCGGTGTTTCGCGGCAACATCGGCGTGGAGTTCGATGCCATGCTGGATGCCCTGGAACGGGAGTTTGCCGTGGTGGTCCTGGGCTTCCCCAAGAATGGGCGGACGACCGTGGACGGGATTCACTACGTCCACGGGCGCAGGCTGGAAGACTCCGAATTCCAGCACGATCCGATCCATCCCATGACCCGCTCCAATATCGTGGAAATCCTGCAGGCGCAGACCCGGCGGCGCGTGGCGCTCCTCACCCATGAGGTTGTGCGCCAGGGTTCGGCAGCGCTCCGGCAGCACATTCAGGCCATGCGCGGGCGCTGCAACTACCTGATCCTGGATGTGACCGGGCAGGCCGACCTGGCGACGATTGCGGGGGCCGTGTACGATGAGTCGGTGCTATGCGGCAGCTCCGCGCTGGCTGAGGAGCTGCCGGCGGTCTGGGGGGCGGGTACGCTGGCCTCGGAAGCCCTGGCGCTTGCCACGCCGCGGGGCCTGGGCATTCTGTGCGCGGCGGGGAGCCTGATGCCGCAGACCAGCGCCCAGATCGCGCACCTGCATCAGCAGGGCGCCCGGCGGGTGGAACTTGATACGCTGCGCCTTTTCGATGCGGCGGAGCGCGCGCGGGAGATCGAAGGCTGCGCGCGCGTGATCACCAGCGCGCTGCGGGCCGGCCAGGATGTTGTTTTCCACGCCCCAACCGACCCCGCGGCGGTGGCAGCGACCCGGCAGGCCGGCAGCCAGGCGGGCCTTTCGGCCACGGCAGTCGCGGACCGGGTGTCGGCGGCGGTGGCGGAGGTGACGGCCCGCGCCCTGGAAGCTACCGGGCAGAACCGGCTTGTGGTGGCTGGCGGTGAGACCTCGGCGGCGGTTTGCCAGCGGCTGGGCGTCTGCGGGATGCGCGTCTGGCAGGAGATCTGCCCGGGGCTGCCCTCCTGCGTTTCGCTGGGCGAGCCGGCCTACCTGCTGGTGCTGAAATCGGGCAGTTTCGGCGGGCCTGATTTCTTTCAGCAGGCCATCGCGCATCTGCGCGCCCAGTGAGGAAGACCGACGGACAATAGTGGAGTGTGGCGAACGATGACATTGCTGGCTGGCGTTGATATTGGTGGCACCAAGTGCGCGGTTGTGCTGGGGAATCAGGACGGGGATCGCATCAGGTTGCTTGATAAGCGCCGCTTCTCCACCCCTGCAAGCTTCGCGGCGACAATGGAGCAGATCATCGCGACCCTGGCCGGGCTGCTGGAGGCGCATTCCGCCGCCGCTCTGGAGGGGATCGGGATCAGCTGCGGGGGGCCGCTGGACAGCCAGGCCGGCCTGATTCTTTCGCCGCCCAACCTGCCGGGCTGGGATCGGGTGAATGTAGTGGCGCCGCTGGCGGAGCATTTTGGCGTGCCGGTCGCGCTGCAGAACGATGCCAATGCCTGCGCGCTGGCCGAGTGGCGGTGGGGCGCCGGGCAGGGCTGCCGCAACATGATCTTCCTGACCTTCGGCACCGGCATGGGCGCCGGGCTGATTCTGGATGGCCGCCTGTTTACCGGGACGAACGACCTCGCGGGCGAAGTCGGGCATATCCGGCTGGCCCCGGATGGCCCGCTGGGCTATGGCAAGGCCGGATCATTTGAGGGGTTCTGCAGCGGCGGCGGGATCGCGCATCTGGCCCAGGCCCGGGCGCATGCGGCAATCGAGGCCGGGCAGCTACCGGCGTACTGCCCCACGCTGGCCGATCTGCCCGGCGTCACAGCGGAGACCGTGGCCCTGGCGGCAGGGGAGGGCGATCCGGCGGCCCTGGCGGTGTATCACACGGCGGGCGAGATGCTGGGCCGTGGGCTGGCGATCCTGATCGACATCCTCAACCCGGAGCGAATCGTGATCGGCAGCATCTTCCTGCGCCAGCGGGCGCTGCTGGAGCCGGTGATGCTGGAGGCCCTGCAGGCGGAGGCGCTGGCGCTGGCCCGGTCTGTGTGCGTGATCGTGCCGGCCGGGTTGGGCGAGCAGGTGGGAGATTACGCCAGCCTGGCTGTGGCCGCCGACGCCCTGGCCGGGGCGTAAGCGCCAGCCACGACTTATCCAGCCACAGTCTTGAATGGAGCACAGCATGCATCCCCCTCGTCGCACTATCACCGCTGATATCGTTGTAGCCGGGGGCGGCACAGCCGGGTGTGCGGCGGCGATCGCCGCCGCCCGCCAGGGCTACAAAGTGCTGCTGGTGGAGGAAAACAACTGCCTGGGCGGGGTTTCGACGTCGGGCGGGGTGGCCGAGTGGTTCGCCTCGCTTGACGGTCTGGGCGATATTTTTGAGCAGGTCAAAACCGAGCTGGGTAATTATGGCGCGCGCTTCGGCCAGTTCTTCAATCCTGAGTATCTCAAGATCGTCTGGCAGCTGATGGCGGAGGCCGCCGGGGTGGATATCCTGTTTCACACCAGCGTTGTGGGGGCGGATGTCACCGATCGGCGGCTGAACAGCGTGACGGTTGTTTCTCTGAGCCAGTACATCGAGGTGCAGGCGCGCTATTTTATTGATGCCACGGGGGAGGGAGACCTGGCTGCGCTGGCCGGGGCCGCCTTTGATCAGGGCGATCCGCAGGCGGGCCGCACGCTGCACATGAGCCTGACCGCCGTCCTGCTGGATACCGGCCAGCCGGTCACGCCCTATCTGCCGCCGGAGCTGGAGCCGATCGAAAGCCTGGAGGACTGGCCCGGCCTGCACACCTATCACCGCCTGCCCGATGGGCGGGTGTACTGCAACATGACCAAAGTGATGGAGCATGACCCCACCGATCCATTCAGCCTGAGCGCCGCCGAGCGCGAGGCGCGCCGCCAGCTGGCTCGCACCGTGCATTACCTGCAGCGTCACCAGTATTCGACCTGTATGCTGGCGTCCTCCGGGGCGCGGATCGGAATCCGTGAAGGGCGGCGCATCACCGGCGATTATGTCCTGCGCGAGGCGGACATCACCAGTGGCGCGACACATGATTTTCCGGATGGGGTCGCGGTGGCCACCTGCCAGATCGATTTCCACAGCCTGACGGAAGCGGGCGATGGCGGGCGCCGCCAGCGGGTGGCGCCCTATGCGCTGCCGCTGCGCAGCCTGATCGCCAGGGATCGGGCTAACCTGCTGATGGCGGGCAAATGCGCCAGCGGTGACCAGGTGGCCCAGAGCAGCTTCCGCATGACGCCGACGTGCTGCGCTATGGGGCAGGCGGTGGGAACGGCGGCCGGGCTGGCCCTGGCGCAGGGGGTCTCCGATATTCGCGAGGTGGATATTCGGCGGCTGCGGGCCGCGCTCACCCATGCCGGGATGGAGCTTGACCCGGCCCGTCACCAGGCATACGCCCCCTGATCAGGCTGCGCTGCGACCGGCGCGGGTGATGCATCGCCAACGGCTTGAAAAATCTGTGCGTTGTGCCAGAATGGGGGCGCGTCCTGTACTTGCTGGAGGAGTTGGCCCGATGCCGCGTAGACCATTTGATCCTGACGAACTGGCGAAGGAGCTGGATACCTACCTGACGCGGGAAGGGCGCCAGTGGCTGGCTGAGTTGCTGCATGATCACCTGGGGGGCAGGATCACAAACTGCAGCATCCAGGCCGAAATCATCCTGCGGGCCTGGGATCAGAAGCCGGAAATGGCCCGCGAGGAAATGCAGGCCCTCAAAACACAGCTGGATGAAGGCTCCCACTTCCTGGTGACGCTCATCCGACTGGTGACGCCCTCCGCGGCGGAGTAGGGCCGGGGGGCGCGATCAGCCGTTCATCTCATCCAGCCGGGCGCGAATCCGGGCGGCCAGCATATCAATCGCCACTTTGTTCAGCCCGCCTTCCGGGATAATCACATCCGCGTAACGCTTGCTGGGCTCCACGAACTCCAGGTGCATCGGGCGGACGGTGGCCAGATACTGCTCGATCACCGAGTCGACCGTGCGCCCGCGTTCGGCCACGTCACGCCTGAGCCGCCGGATGAAGCGGATGTCGTCGGGCGTATCGACAAATATCCGAATGTCAAAACTCTCGCGCAGCTCCGGTTCTACAAAGAGCAGGATGCCCTCTACCAGAATCACGGGCTGTGGTTGAACCGTGACGGTTTCGGTCCCGCGCGCATATACCGCAAAATCATAAACGGGCTGCTCTACGGCCTGCCAGTTCTGCAGCGCCCGGATGTGGGCCACCAGCAGGCTGGTTTCCAGCGAATTGGGGTGGTCGAAGTTCAGCCGTCCGTCCTGGGTGCGCGGGATGGCTTCGACTTCGCGGTAGTAGGAGTCGTGGGCCAGGTAGGCGATATGCTCGCTGCCGGCCTGCTGAAGCAGATTGGCCGACACTGTGCTTTTGCCAGATGCGGTTCCGCCGGCAACGCCAATGGTCACAGGTCGATGCTCAGACGCATTCATGGCTGCGCTCCCATGCGCTAAGGATGGCAGATCGGGGTTGCATAAAAAAAGCCCGTAACAGGAACGGGCTTGCGAAGGAGCCACCGATCGGAGTTGAACCGATAACCTGACGCTTACGAAGCGCCTGCTCTGCCTGTTGAGCTACGGTGGCACGACAGCCTGCATTATATCAGGAGTGTATGCCCCGGACAAGGGTAAAATTCAGTCCGCGGCCCGCCGGAGCGAGCGCTGCCGGTGGCTGGTTTGGCACAAAAACGGCGGAGTGCGTATACTACCCGTATTGCCCTCGGCGTGTTGCTTGTCAGCGGTGAAATCATCCTATCACGCAATCATTAATCGGTAGTGCGTGGCCAGGCCGGGGCATGCGGTGGCTGTGTGCTGGTGCGGGTGAGGGGGATAGTATGCCCAGTCTGGTTGAGTATCATATTGCGCGGCTGAAAGACAAGAATCCCGCGGTGCGCGCTGCGTCTGCCCGGGAGCTGGCCCTGCTGGGGGATCCGGCAGCGCTGCCAGCGCTTGAGGAATTGTTCAGGAATGAGGAAGACCCCACGGTGAAGGCTGTCGCGCAGCGCGCTGGCTGGCTGCTCTACAAGAAGCGCAAGGCGGATGAGTAGCCAGCCCTGAAAACATGCTGCACAGAAAACCGGGAACTCGCCTGTCTGAGTTCCCGGTCGTTTTTATCGCTTCAGCGAGTTGAGG
>NPIE01003350.1_pt1 | contig 26215 bp, 29 predicted proteins | sample 8637661 | NCBI WGS metagenome assembly NPIE01 (sample SAMN07420842, study PRJNA396082) | bioreactor metagenome | isolation source: sample BA12 brine-fed electro-methanogenic bioreactor BA | place: Japan: Kochi | collected 2016-12-09 | reverse complement strand
CCGTTAGGGGCGCGCAATTTTTTAGGGTGTTACTTTTCTCCTCATTTTTATTTTCACTTATGTTTATACAACAAAATTAGATCTTTCTTTTATTTTTACTACTTACGAATTTCAGGCTTTTAGAAAACAAGTTATGTTAGTTTACAAAAAAACACACAACCTGTAAAAACAAATCACTTCTTTTTCTTAGAATCAGATTCTTCTTTCTTTTTCTTAAGATTCTCAAAATATTCTTTCTTAGTCTCACACTTATGATTAAGACACATCTCAAAACTATTTCTTCCATTTACTATCTTAATAATCGGACAACCACAAACCTCACAAACCTTATCTGTTTTTTCCACCCTTTTTCTTTGTGGTAAAGGATAGGTATTAGTACATTTAGGATATCCACTACACCCAACAAACTGTTTATTGTTTCTACTTGTTCTTATAACAAGGTTTTTTCCACACACAACACATTTACCAAGAAAATCTTGTTTGTTTTTCGCATCTCTTATCTCACTCGCTATATTGTCTTTTTCTTTTATAAGTATCTTCACAACATTTCTTAAAGTCTCTCTTGATACATCAACAACTTCTTTTTTATCTTTTTTACCACAAGCAATCTCTTCCATTTGTTCTTCAGTTTTTGATGTTAGGTCTGGCTTTGTTATAATCTCACAATGTTTGTTCAAAACATTACATACAGCAATCGCAATCTCGTTTGCGACAATCTGTTTTGTCCCACTAATATACCCTCTATCTCTTAATTTTTTAATAATCGTTGGTCTCGTAGACTTTGTGCCTAAATTTTTATCTTCCATCAACTTTATTAACGCACCTTCTGTGAATCTATTTGGTGGTGTTGTTTTTTTTTCTTCTTTTTCGTTTTTAACAATATTCACAAGTTCTTCTTTTTCTAGCTTAGGTAAGATATTTTCATTAATCTTAGAAAAAACATATATTCTTTTCCAACCAGCATCTACGATTCTTTGACCTGTTGCGATATATGGTTCTTTATTAACATCAATAGTTATTGTTTGATTTTCTGTAATAGCGTTTGTTGACAAAGTAGCAAGAAACCTTCTAACAATCAAATCATAAATCTTTCTTTCAAGACCACTTAACGAGTTATTATAACCAACAGGATGTATAGGTGGATGATCTGTTGTTTGTTTTTTTCCTCTTGTTGGGTTTAATGGTTTTTTAAGAATCTCTTTCACAAATTCTCTATACTCTTTATCTTGTGAGACAACGTTTAATATTTCTTTTAAATCTAAACTACTAGGATATACTGTGTTGTCTGTTCTTGGGTAACTTATCAATCCTTTTTGGTATAAACTTTCGCCAAGGTTCATTGCTTGGTTGGTGCTTACACCAATCGCGCTTGCTGCTCTTAAAAAAGAAGTTGTGTTAAATGGTGTTGGCCTTAACAAAGTTTTTGTTTTCGTTTTAATGTTTTTTACCACACCTTTTTTTTCTGACTTTACTTTTTCATAGATCCTTTTAGCAAGCTCTATATCAAATATCTTCCCTTTTTTATGTGTTGCTTCAAACTTTGTTTTTTGTTTTTCAAAAATTATTTTTAAGACGTTGTATGGTTCAGAAACAAAAGAATCTCTTTCAAGCTCTCTTTCAACAATGTAGTTTAGCAAAGGCGTTTGCACTCTTCCTGCGGACAAAAACCTATAACCTTTTCTATTAGATATGACAGAAAGATATCTTGTTAACACAGCACCCCATAAAAGATCAATTTCTTGTCTCGCAAAAACAGAGTGTGCATAATTAAAATCAAGTTTTTTAAAGTTCTTAAATGCATTTTCTATCTCTTCTTTTGTTAACGCACTAAAATAAGCTCGCTTTACTTTTGCGGTTTTATTTTTAACAATAAGATAATCGTGTGCTTCAACACCTATTGCCTCACCTTCTCTGTCAGCGTCTGTTGCAATAATAATTGTATCTATGTTTTTTAATTTATTTTTAAGAACAGATATTATTTTTGTCTCAGCTTCCTTATACTCTAAGTTTTGATCAAGAAGCCACTCAAGTCCAGAAATAGACCAATATCTACTTGGTTTTTCAAAGTCAACAGAGTTGATATGTCCTCTTAGAGGTACAACAAGATAATCTTTTTCATCTTTTCTAAACTCAAAGCAAACTACACCAACAATATTTTTCTTACTAAACTTGTTGTTTGACAAAATAGTTGCAAGTCTTTGACCAGCAATAGCTTTTTCTGAAATTATTACGTTCATATAATCTTAATTAAAATGTTTTTTGCAAAATCTTTCTAGGTAGGTTCTTTGTTTTCTTAATCTCTTCAAGTATAGTAAGTATACTTATCTTTGTTACACCATCTATCTTAAAGATGTTGTCAAGTATTATTTTCAAGTCGTTTTTATCTAACGCAATTATCTTAATAATCAAGTTATATTCGCCCGTAACCTCATAAACCTCTTTCACATCTTCTGTTTCTTTTAGCTTTAAAAGAACTTCACTTTTTTTGGACGGATCAATAGTTATCAACAACTCTACTTTTTCAGAAAAACCTAAAACATCATAATCTATTTCTGCTGTTATTGATTTTAGAATACCTCTTTGAAAAAGTCTATCTAGCCTTTTCTTAATGGCAACGTCAGTAAGGTTTATTTCTTTTGCTATATTAGCAAAAGAGACTCTTCCATTTTCTGACAATTGTTCAATTATGTATTTATCAACTTTATCTATCATGTTTTTTAACCTCTGTATCTTTTTGGTTTTAACAAACTATATTTATCTAAATATATTTCTGTTTTTAAAATTTCTATAAACGGAATAACAAACAACACAAAAAACAAAGTAGCAACAATTGTTCCTACGTTTCCTTTTATTGCTCCGTCTATTACTTGCGCAACATAAACAAGAACAAAAGAGCTAACAAACAAGTAAACAAGATAACTCCAATTTCTTTTTATGTAGTTTATATTTATTAATAAAGCATTTGCCGCTCTTTCTTTTTCCATAACAATTATTTGTGGCATAAACCAAAAGAACATTATAAATAACATCAACAACAAATTAGTTACTGCATTTTGTAAAACACCAACATCGTACAAAAAAACACACAAGAAAAATACTAACAAGTAAAACAGTACATTAAACTTTAAAAGCTCAGTAAATCTTTCTTTTATCTCTTCTTTATTATATTTCTCAAAATCATACTCTCTTTCTACTCTAAAGATAATTGTTGTTTGTATCAGTGTGTATGTTATAATAAAAGTAATAAAAGAAACTATTGTTAAAAGAACAACAACAACATTCTGAGTAATAACAGAATAAGATAAGTTTAGGCTACCACCAACTAGACTAAACATAGGATTAACTAAAAATAAGCTAAACAGCAACAAAACACTTATAAGTAAGATTATCTTTATGTTCTTAAAATATTTTTTTAAAGATATTATTAAATCCATGTTTCTAAAACCTATTTATTTATAATATGTAAAAAGGTACAATCAATTTAAATATATAACTTATTTGTTAAGATTTATTTTCTTTCCAACCAAATAGTTGGTTGTAACGTCATATATCTTAACTTTTATTGTTTTGCCTACCTTCCCATCTTTCACAATAACTTATTTATATTCGTTAGTTCTACCAACGACGTTGTCATGTTTTATTTTTTCATTAATAAAAACAACTTTTGTTTCATCAAGATTATTTTTTAAACTAATCTCTTGAACAATCTTTAATCTGTTTGTTATATCTCGTGATTCTTTTTTGTTTAATGTACATCCAAAAGTTTTCATATGTGTTTTTAACATATCTAAAAACAAAGATTATTTAGAAAAAACAACACCAAACATTCCAGACACAATAAAGTTTACAAAAGCGCTTTTTAATAAAGATTTAAAAAAGTTTATTTGTAAAGGCATGTTGTTAAGAATAACATATATATTGTAATTATAGAAAAATAACGTAAGATAATAGCCTAACAAACACAAAACAACAAAACCTACTAAAAAAACAACTTTGTTAATCTTTAGATCTTTCATTATAGGTTTTGTAACAAAGAACAAACTAAAAAACCCAACAATAGGTAATAAGATAAACGTTGGACTTTTTAAGAAGTTTTCATTAGATATAAAAAAAGTAATTATTTGTGTTACAACAAATGCGATTATAAAATATGTAATAGTCAATAATATTTTTTTGTTCATAGTTTTTTCACAAGTTTCTTTTGTTTCTATATAATATTATTACTACGAATGTTTTTATATTTGTTTGTTTTTTGAACAAATCTTATTTTTAAAAGGTTTTTTAAATAAGAAACCTTTTTTAAATTTGTTGGTTATCTTATATATTATAAGAGATAAATAAAATAATGATTATATGTTTTTAAAAGATCTTGCAAGCTTTCCGTGGACAGAAAAATATAGGCCTAAATATCTTGCAGACATCAGCGGCCAAGAACATGTTGTCTCAAAACTTAAAAAATACGTTGAAAAGAAAAGTCTTCCAAACCTTTTGTTCGCAGGCCCACCAGGTGTAGGAAAAACCTGTTGTGCAGTTGCTTTGGCTAACGAGTTGTTTGGAGAGTATTATAACCAAAACTTTTTAGAGCTGAATGCTTCTGATGAAAGAGGTATAGGTGTTGTAAGAGGAGCAATAAAAGATTTTGCGAGAACAATTCCTCATAACACGTCTTTTAAGATAATCTTTCTAGACGAAGCAGATTCTTTAACATCTGAAGCTCAACAAGCGTTAAGAAGAACTATGGAAAAATATACAGGCACTGTAAGATTTATATTAAACGCAAACTATTCTTCTAAACTTATCTCACCTATACAAAGTAGATGTTCTTTATATAAGTTTAGACCTTTAAAAAAAGAAGATATTGTTCAAAGACTTAAATATATTGTTTCTAAAGAAGATGTGTCAATATCAGAAGACGCAATAACGTCAATAAATGACATAAGCGAAGGAGATGCAAGAACAGCAATAAATATTCTGCAGTCAGCAGCATCTACATCAACAAACATAACAGTAGAAGACGTTTATCTTGTATCAAACGTTGCTAAGCCACAAGAGATTGTTGGTCTTATAGAAAGTTGTCTTAACAAAGATTTTTTAAAATCAAGAGAGTTGTTATATAAATTGTTGTTTGACCATGGTCTTTCTGGAGAAGATGTTATTATTCAAATCTATAAAAGAATAGTTAGTTTTCCAGAAGAAAAATTATCTTTAACAAAAAAAATAAAAATAATAGACAAGATTGCAGAATTCAACTATAGGTTAGTTGAAGGCGCAAACGATAGATTACAGTTAGAAGCACTAATAGCAAACATTATGTTAATTAATGAAAAATAAGGTGATTATTTTTGGCATCATATATAGATGAACTAAAAGAACAAATTGAAAAATCAAAACAAAAATATTCAAAAGAAGATTCTTCAGAACCAAAGAATGAAGATAAAAAAGATACAAGACAAGTTGATGAGAAGAAATCTGACAACAAAAATGTTGACAAAGAAAAAAAAGAGCCAACCAACCAACCTAAAGAACCTGAACAACAATCTTCTAGTTTTGATAAGCTAGATAGCTTTGAAGACGTTTTAAACAAAAAAAACAAATCTCAAAAAGAAATGCCAAGTAAAGATCCTTCTTTTTCTAAAAAATTTGAAGAAAGTTTACTTAAAACTAAAGAAAAAATAACAAAAGAACAAGAAGAAGAAAAAAAACACGATTTTGAAAAAAACTGGCAAGAAAAATCTCATCTTGTAACAAAGTATGATAAAGTTGAAATCTACAGAATAGATGGTGAGTTGTTGTTACATTATAAGGTGCCAACACCAAAACCAACCCCAAGTCAAAAATTAATAATAAACACACTAAAAGAAGCAGCAACAAGATTAATAACAACAGACCCTTATCAGATAAGAGACCCTTTGCAAAGAAGAAATATTTACTACCAAAAGATACTAGACATTCTTGAAAATGCACCAGAAATAAATATCCCTAAACATTTATTTGAGTTTTATGCTGATTCTGTTGTTAAAGAGATGGTTGGTTATGGACAGATTGAACCTTTGCTTCATGACGATAAGCTTGAAGAAATAATGATTGTTGGACCAAATAAACCAACATATGTTTATCATGTTGACTATGGAATGATGACAACAAACATTGTCTTTTACTCAGATGAAACCATCTATGAGATAATAGACAAAATAGCAAGAACCTTAGGAAGAAGAGTGGATATATCAAGTCCACTTTTAGACGCAAGACTTCCAGACGGGTCTCGTGTAAATGCTACAATTATTCCTGCGTCTATAGACGGTTCTACTTTAACCATAAGAAAATTTAAAGCAGACCCTTACACAATTGTTGATCTTATAAACTTTGGCACAGTTAACCCTGAAGTAGCTGCGTTTTTGTGGAGCGCTGTTGAAGGGTTTCAGGGTGCAAAGCCTGCTAACGTAATTATCTCTGGAGGCACAGGTTCAGGAAAAACAACAACTTTAAATGTTTTAGCAAACTTTGTTCCTGAGTCTGAAAGAATATTGACTATTGAAGATACCGCTGAGCTTAGGTTACCTGTAAAGCATATTGTTAGGTTTGAGGGTAAACCACCAGGGTTAGAAGGAAAAGGTGAACTTACTTTAGATATACTTGTAAAAAACACTTTAAGAATGAGACCTGACAGAATAATTGTTGGTGAGATTAGGCATAAAGAAGCTTTATCATTGTTTACTGCTATGAACACAGGTCATGATGGGTGTATGGGAACGATTCACGCAAATTCCGCAAAAGAAACGTTAGTAAGAATAACAGCACCACCTATGGAGGTGCCTATGCTGATGCTAGCTGGTCTTGATTTTATTGTTGTTCAAAAAAGATTAAACACACCTAAAGGGATGTTAAGAAGAATAACAGCAATAGCAGAGATTACAGGAGTTCTTGATAATAAACCACAAGCAAATATAATCTATAAATGGAACCCACAAACAGATTCTCTTGAAAGAACTGAGCTACCAATAACGTACTTTGAGCACATTAAACAATACACAAAATTTTCTGATGTAGATATAGATAAGTATTTAAGTAAAAAAGTAAGTTTATTAAACAATATGGTTAATAATAATATAAGAGAAATAGAAGAAGTGTCAAAAGTTGTTCAAAAATCATACGTAGACGAAAGGAATAAAAAATGAATTTTATGGTTTTAAGATGGATGAAGAAAAGAAAAAACTAAATTTTTTAAAAAAAGAAATGTCTAAACAAAATAATGACGATTTAGATGTTGATATGGATGCTGTCCAAAACATAGTCACAAAGATGAAAAAGAAATCTCAAAAATCAAGTGGACAAGCACCTGTGTTAGAAAGCCATCTTAAAGAGATACGTGAGATTATTTCTGAAGGAAAGTTAGCAAAGCTAAATATTGATACAGAAGCAAAGCTTGTTGGCAACTCAGAGTCTAAGATAGATAAACAGCTTGTTAAGTTTTATGCTCCTTTTCAAAAAATAATAAACAAGATTGTAGAGTCTGTTATAAAAAACAAACTAGGAAAAACAATTGCCTTTAACCTATACTCAGCAAATATTAAAAGAACACTTGTTCAGCATCTTGTTATATCTACTATCTTGTCAATAGTTGTTGCTGGGTTGATCTCGTTTGGTGTTGTTCTTTTGTTTGTTTTCTTAAACCCTGTTGTTTTAGTGATTGTTCCGTTTGTTTTTGTTTTTTTGTTTTTATTATTGTTCTTAGGTATTGGTTATCTTGGACCTTCACAAAAAGCAAAGCAAAGAGGAAATTTGATAGATATTGAGCTACCTTTTGCGTTAAGACATCTTGCTACAGAGTTGCAGGCGGGTATTGGTCTATATAAAACATTAGTATCCATAGCAAAAAACGACTACGGCATTTTATCTGAAGAGCTTTCTAGAACAATCATAGAGATAGAAAATGGTACAGATACAAAAACAGCTTTAAGACACACAGCACTAAGAAGTAAATCTAAAAACTTTAATGTTTCTTTATTTCATATTGTAAGAACCTTAAACACAGGTGGTAATTTAGCAGATAGTGTTAATGGTGTTGCTGACACAGTATCTTTTGATTTAATGGAGTCTTCAAAGGCTTTTGGAGAAAAAATGAACTTTTTTGGAATTATATTTATTTTTGTTGCAATTGTGTTACCTGTCTTTGTTGCTGTCTTAGGCTCTATTGCTAACTCACCAATTGGGTCAGGAGGTAATGTGTTTTTACCTGGAGTAATGACTCCTAACTTGTTAATAGTTATTTATTTAATAATAATGCCAGTCGTCTTTATATTTATTGTTTATTATATAAAAATGATTGAGCCAAAAACATAGGAATTGATAAGATATGTCTAAAATACTTGATAAATACCAAATTTATTTGTACTCTCAAAAAATAAAAGTATCTGCTATTTACTGGATACTTGCTTTTTTTATTTTGTCTTTATTTTTAGGGGCTATAGTTTATCTAATAAATATGAAGTTTGGTATTTTAGTTTTTGCTATAATCTTAGATCTTGGCATAGGCGTTCCTATTTTCTTATATAATAAAAGAATAAACGAGATAGAAAGATATTGGCCAGACGGTTTAAGTTTGATTGCAGACACCATGAAAGCAGGTTCTTCTTTTGACTATGCTTTAAGAGAAGCAAGCTCTGCGGATCTAGGACCACTCTCAAGTGAGTTTAATGAAACTATAAGAAGGTTAGAGATGGGTGATAGCACTCAAGATGCCTTATCTCACATGGCTTTAAGAATAGATTCTAAAATAGTTAAAAGAACATTAACATTAATAAAAGAATGTTTAAGAACAGGTGCTCAGTTAGCAGACGTTCTTGACGAGATAGCAAACGACACAAAATATTTGTTTAGAATAAAAAAGATGAGGATCACAAAAACAACTTTACAAGTTATTTTTATCTTTGTTGCTGGTGGCGTTGTTGCTCCTTTTATCTTTGGAATGACAAGTGTTTTAACAAAATTTTTAACAGATGTTGCTGTTACGTCAGGAATTGCAACAACAGAGGGTTTGTCTGTTGCTTTAGCTTCACAAGGCACAATCTTACTTTTACTTGACATATATATACTTATAGTTGCAGTAGGAGCATCAGCAATGATTAGTCTTATGAGAAACGGAACCTTAACAAATATGTTTTTGTATTTTCCAATAATGATAACCACGTCATATCTTGTGTATATGATGGCTCAGTTTTTCTTATCACAGATCTTGGCGGGTGTTGTATAAACATAAAAAGGTAATTTATTATGAACTTAAAAAAATTATTAAAAGATGAGAGTGCGCAAATCTCTTTAGAATTTTTACTTATATTAGGAGTGATTATCGTAGGAGCTATAATTGTTGGTTTTTACTTAAAACAATCAGCTGTAAAAAACGCACAGCAAGCACAAGACTATCAAACACCATGATTTTGGTTTGATTTGTAAAAACAAAACCTTTAAAAAGATATACTCCTTATATAACATAAGAAGAACAAATATGTTTTTTATACATATTATAAAAAAATAAAAAAAACTTTTAAAAATAAGAGGTGAATAAAAAATGTTATTTAAAAACAAAAAAGGCCAAGGAGCTTTAGAGTATCTTTTGCTTATTGGTGGTGCTGTTTTGATTGCTGTTATTGTTATTGCTTTACTTGTAGGAATGGGTGGTCAGTCAAGAGACACTGCATCTCAACAAGCAGACAGAGCACAGCAAGCATCAGATATACCACAGCCAGCACAGATAGTTTCGGTTACTGCAGAGTATAGTGAATGTACTGACAAAACAGATGATGCAAACCTAAGTTTTTCATGGAGAGCTTTAGGTGAAGGTGGTGCATATAAATTATATATTGTTGACTCAGCAGGAAACGGTTTAGATTATGATTCCCCTGCAAACACAACACATACTAGTACCGACCCACTTGTGCTTGACCCATCAACTTCAACAGATGTGGGGATATTTAATGTTGACTTAGCTACAAACGACGGGCTTTGTGGTGATACTTACTATATATACATCACAACAACAAAGAACGACCAGACAGTTTCATCTTCTAGACGTGGCTTTGGTTGGTATAATTAAGTTTTTTTAAAAATACAAAAAAGGAGATGTTATAAAATATGAATACAAAAAACAAAGGCCAAGGAGCTTTAGAGTATCTTTTGCTTATTGGTGGCGCTGTTTTGATTGCTGTTATTGTTATTGCTTTACTTGTAGGAATGGGTGGTCAGTCAAGAGATACTGCATCTCAACAAGCAGACAGAGCACAGCAAGCATCAGATATACCACAACCTGCACAAATAGTCGCTGTAGAAACAAACACTGCTGATTGTATGAATAATCCTGCAGGTCTAGATGTAAATGTTTCATGGAGAGCTATTGGTGAAGGTGGATCTTACACACTACACCTTGTAGATAACTCAGACGCAAACATTACAAATCCAGTAACATTAGATCCTACAAACACAACACACCAAGTCGTAGATATAAATGTTGGCTCTGTTGATAATTGTGGTGATAGTTACTACGCATACATAGAAACACAGAAAAACCAACAAACAGCTACATCTAGTAGATTTAGATTTGGTTGGTGGTAGTTGATAGTAATCTTAAAATATAGATATTTTTATATCTATATTTTATTTTACTTTATCAATTATCTTTATATTTTTTTTTATATATGACATACAAAAACAACATTTTTATAAGTAGATGATAAATTATGATAAACAAAAAAAACAAAGGCCAAGGAGCTTTAGAATATCTTTTAATAATAGGTGGAGCTCTGTTAGTTGCTGTAGTTGTTATTGTTATAATAACATCAACAGGAAGAACAAGTGAAGAGGTTGTAAGAGGTTCAACAGATTCTTATAGTTCTGTGATAGACAGCACGATTATTCCACCAATAATAACAAGTTTTGTTTGTTCAGAAGATTTGTCAGAAGTTACTTTTTATATAACACCTTCTCCAACAGCAGGTGTTGGTGGATATAAGTTAATATATAATAATAACCCAATCGGTGATTCAAAACAAATAACTGACAATCAACTTGATTTTAACCATTCAGATTATTCGGGCGTGACTTTTGATTCTGGAGACACTTTTGCGCTTGTTGCTGTAAGAAACGACATGTACTCTCAGCCAACATATAACTATAAATGTAATTAAAGGTAAAAAATATGTTATCAAAAAAAAACAAAGGCCAAGGAGCTTTAGAATATTTATTGATCTTAGGTGGGGCAATATTAGTTGCTGTTGTCGTGATTGTTATTATTTCTTCAACAAGAACAACAACCTCAGATGCTGCACAAGACTCAACAGAAGCTTACACAACGATGATTGATCAAACAATAGTTCCACCAATCATAACACAAGTATCTTGTAGCACATCAGACGTAAACGTAACGTTTTCACCATCGGTCACAAAAGGTGTAGACGAACATTGTCTTGTTATAGATGATTCTTTAGAAACAAGTTCTTGTACTGCAGATGCAAGTCCTTTAGAATATACAACAACATTAACAGAAGGAACGTACTCTATATCTTTAGTCGCAAAAAAAGGAGATAACTATTCTGCGATCTCACGACCGTCTTTTTCATGTGTAGTTGAATAATTTAGATTTATTAAATGATGTATCAAATATGTTTAAAATAAAACAAATATTAAATGATAAAAAAGCACAAATATCTGTAGAATATTTAGTAATGATTGTTTTTGGAATGATGTTAGTTATTATTTCAACAATTGTTGTTATTAACCTTAACAGTTTGTTAGGTGTTGCTAGATCTAAAATATTAACCTATAGAGATAATATTCTTTCTTTATTATAAATCTTTTATTAACTTGATAATATGTTGGACTTTTATGTGTTGTATGTAATTTTAGCAATTTTGTTTTTAGCAATTTGTTCATATACAGACATAAAAACAAGAACGGTTTCTAACAAACTAATCTTCTATTTTCTAATAGTCTCTTTATTATTAAAGATATTTCAGGCGATAATAAACAAAAGCTTTTCTACATTATCTATATCTATTTTATCTTTTCTAATAACGTTTGTGATATGCTATGTTTTTTGGAGTCTTGGCGTTATTGCTGGTGGAGATTTAAAGATTCTTCTAGTAATCTCTATTATTTTTCCACAAATAACTATCTTTTCAAAAACACTACCTTTATTTCCAATCGTCCTTTTGTTGCTAGGCTTTATTGTTCTTGCACCTTATGTTTTTATTTTTTCGATAATAAAGTTATTTTCTAAAAACAAAATAAAATACTTATGTTCTATTTTTTCAAAAGCTTTTTTCAAAAACGTCTTATATCTTACTCTTTTGTTGTTTTTTATAAACAGCGTTGCTTTTATATTTAAAGATATTAATTTTTATATACTTTTTTCTTCTTATTTTATACTTATTTTTATATTATCTTATTTTCTTAAGAAAGTCACTTTTAAGAAAAGATTTATTTTTCTACCAATCTTGCTTGCTTTATCAATAACCTACACCTGCATTTTTAATAAACACGCATTTAGTGAAGGAGGTTTTTTATATATAATAAACATATATACTTTCTTAGGTTTGTTTTTAACAATCTTGGTTATTAATTTTTTATTTTCATTAATAAAGGTAATAACAAACCACATACTTACAGAAAAAAAGCTGGTCTCACAACTTAAAGAAGGCGACGTTTTAGTAGAAAATTACTATTTTATAAAAAATAAGCTAACAACAAAAAAACCAAGTTTTTATCAAACAGTCAAGCTAATGTTAGTGAACAAGTACTATTACGGCCTAAAAGTAGATTCTAAAAAAGCAGGTGGTCTAACGACCCAAGACATTACCTTTTTAAAGAGAATGTACAAAAATAATTTATTAGGGAAACATATTTCAATTAAAACAACAATGCCCTTTACTCCTGCGCTGTTAATTGCGTTAATATTGTTATTATTTATATAGGTGAAAAAAATGTTATTAAAAAATACAAAAGGTCAAATAGCAATTGAGTTTATTATTCTCGTTGCTATATTATTACTATTCTTTTATTCTATGTTGTTACCATCAATAGAATTTGCGGAAGAGGTTGTAGATGACACATATAAGTTAGTAAAAACACACGAGTCTTTAACAAGACTTGCTAACAACCTAGAAAGTTTCTCAACAAACGTAGGTTATGGAAAAAGAGATATATTTATTTATCTTCCAGGAGATGCAAAGATCACAGGTTGTTCAGGAACTAATCCGTACGATTTACAAGCAACAGTAACAATCTCACCAAACAACGTTGTAACAAATAATTGTGATAGTGATACAGGTGTTTGTGATATTAACGTTAGTTTTTATTCTGCTTTGTCTACAGTAACTTGTAACACAATCCCTTCTGGATATAGAGGATATGTAACTATAGAAAAAACAGATGCAGGAGTAATAAGATATGAGACGTCTTAAGAAACAAAAAGGCCAAGTAACAATAGAGCTTATTGTTATTATAGGTGTCGTCCTTTTATTTGCTTTCTATTTTTCTTCGTCTGTCCATCAACTAGTTCAGTCAAATAAGTCAATATACCTTATAAAACAAAACGCGTTAAACATCATCTCAGAAAACAACTACCCAACAACGCTCTTAAGCATTTACTCTAATATTGACGTAGAAGATATAAACTTTCAAATTACTTTTAGCCAAAATAACGGCCCCGACCAATCACATATGTTAGATACTTTGCTTTACGAAGACAACTACGAGTACACCTTAGAATATATAGAAAACACAACAAGGTTTACAAACGCATACGTAAATTTTGAATATTCGTGATAATATATGGATAAAGATTTATTAGTTATAGAGATTGTTTTTTTGTGTTCTTTATTAGTTAATGTTTTTATAAACAATCATTTATCTATAAAACTTTTACTTTCTGTTCTTTTGTTTTTCTACATTCTTAAATCAAAACCAAACTACATTTACAATCAAAAGAAGTTTTTGTTTATTTCTTATGGGTTATTAACTTTATCAGTTTTGTTTTTATTATTAGGATATTTTTCTTCTTTCACGTATGTTGTTTTTATGTTTTCTGCGCTTGTTTTGTTCTTGTACCTCAAATATGTTTTGTTTAGATATAGTTATGGAACGATTATTAAAAAAAACAAGCAAAAAATATATCTAAACATAGAAGATGCATTTTACAGAAAAAAGAAAGTTGTTTTAACAACAAGAAGAAAAGCAAACATAGGCGACGTTGTTATTTTTTCTTTAGACAACGTATTTTTACAAAAAAAACAAAAGAAAGTAATATCTATAATAAAAAAATAACTTTTTTATGGATGTTGGTTTGTTTAGAAAGCTTGTTATTGTTTCTTGTGTGCTTGGCTTAGTTTTTTTAGGTTTATACACACACTATTACCAAGCAAAAGCTTTTTCCGTATATGACTTTATACATCTTACTGACACAAACAAATACTTAGATAAAACAATTTCTTTAGAAGGATCAATAAGATATCCAGAGATAAGAAAAGACGATCTTTTTTTCAAGCTTTGTTTTGCGTCAACATGTATTGATTGTGTTTTGTTTAGGTTTAATGATTTTCAAAAAAATAAAATCTACGACTCCACAAAAATAAAAATAATCGGCAAGTACGTGATCTACAACAATCAACAAGAAATTATTGTTTATAGGTTAGAAGATGTTGTTACTTGAGATTATTGCAGGTGTTTTGTTAGGTTTTTTGTTAGGATTAATACCTAACACACATATAAACACAATTGGGTTTTTATTTATTCTTATTGGTTTTTATAAAATATTTCCACAAAAAATTTACTTTTTTATATCAATTGCTGTTTCTCAATTAATAACAAGCTTTGTCCCCAACTGTTTGTTTGGTGTTCCTAATGATCAAAACATCATGTCAATATTTCCTACGCACAAGTTGTTTTTAAAAGGAAAAGCAAAGTTTGCTATTTTCTTGTGCATGTTAGGTTGTTTTATAGGGACGTTATCTAGTCTTTTGTTTCTTCCTGTTCTTTATTTATTGTTTAATGTCTTAGGGTCTTTTACTTTTTTCATATACTCTGCAATATTGTTTGTTTTGTTTATGTTTATTTATGAAGAAAAAACAATCAAAGGAAAAATAACAACAATATCGATAATCATCTTTTCTGGAGCGCTTGGTGTACTTACGTTAAAAACAAGTTATTTTCTAAAAGAACCTTTACTCGTATGTATCTTTGGGTTGTTTGCTTGTCCTTTCTTATTAATCGCTTGTTTTAAAAAACAAACACAGGTTATTCAAAAACAACATTTAGAAAAAACAAAACCTTTTTTCTTATCTTCTGTTTTAGGAACATTTGCGTCTATGTTTATTATTCTGTTACCTTCTTTCAGTTCTGCACAAGCAGGGCTAATAGTTTCAAAAATAAAACAATCTCTTTCTTCTAACGAGTATATTGTTTTATTCTCATCAATATCCATAAGTTCTTTAATATTTTCTTTTTTTCTTGCATTTACTTTCTTTAAATCAAGGTTAGGGTATATTGTTGTATTAAGGTCCTTTGATCTTTTTTCAAACAATTTTAATGTTGTCCTTTTTTGTTTAGTTGTTTTTGTTTCTTGCATGTTATCTATTTTTTTAGTTTTGTTTTTTCTTGACAACTTTATAATATTTGTTAACAAAACAAAACTTTCTAAAATAAATCTATATATTCTTTTAATATCCGTTTCTATTATTGTTCTTATCTCAGGAATAAGCTCTTTGTTTTTTTTACTATTGAGTATTTTGATTGGCTTTTTACCTATTGTCTTTAACAAAAGAAGAGTTATACTAATGTCTTATATAATGATACCTACTTTATTATTTTATATATGATCGGCCTTTTAAAAAAAAAACCAACTTTAAAAAAAACATGGACAATAAAAAAAGAAGTTTTAGAATCAATTATGGAGTTTTCTAAACATTCTTATCCTAACGAGTTTGCGGGAATGTTGGTTGGAGATAATAATGTTATTGATGATCTTTATGTTTATCCCGCAGCAAAAAACTTCCCACAAATGGTGATTATCAACCCTAACCTTTCGCCAATGACATTAAGAGTAATAGGTACAGTTCATTCTCACCCATCTGGTCAAGGTGTTCCGTCTAGAGCAGATCTTTCTTTTTTTAGAGGAAAGAAAATAAATCTTGTTGTGTATTATCCTTTTGACTTGTGTTGTTATAAGGCATATAACAAAAAAGGAGAGCTTGTTTTTTTGGATGTTATTTAAGAAAAACAGTGAAAACAAGCAAAATAACAAAACTATTAAAAACCTTTCGGCAAAAAGGATTTAAGATTTTTGTTTCATTCTTATTTTAGATAAGAACAATATTTTTACACACGATTCAAACAAAGAATTTTTTTTTCTTTTTGTTATTATGTGAGGATTATTTATGAACAAACCTGATATTCAAAAAAACCAAAAACCAAAAGAAGAATCTTTTAAAAAAAACATAGAAAAAGATATGAAAGAGATATCCAAAAAGCTAGAAGAGCAAGAAAGTAAATCTCAAGAATATCTTTCTCTTTTACAAAGAACACAAGCAGATTTTCAAAACTATAAAAAAAGAATAACAAAAGAAACAGATGATGTTGTTTTTATTCATAAAAGAGACCTGTTAATAGAGTTTCTTAAGTTTAAGAACACTTTAGAACAAGCATATGAAAAAGAAAATAACAAAGCTCTTAAAGAAAATATTATACAATTAATAAACAATTACGACAATATCTTAAAAAGAATAAATGTTCAAAAAATAGATTGTTTAAACAAAGATTTTGATTATAACTATTGTGAATGTGTTTTTAAAAAAAAAGTAGATGATAAAGAAAAACACAATCAAATAATTGAAGTTTTAGAAAATGGTTATTTACTAAATAATAAATTAATAGTGCCTGCAAAAGTTGTTGTAGGTATAATGGAGGAATAAATATGACAAAAGTTTTAGGAATTGATTTAGGTACAACAAACTCAGCGATGGCTGTTATTGAAGCAGGAAAAGCAAACGTCTTAATTAATAATGAAGGTGCAAGAACAACACCATCTGTTGTTGGTTTGTCAGACAACCAAATTATTGTTGGTGCTTTAGCAAAAAGACAAGCTGTCGTAAATACCGATAACACTGTTTACTCAATAAAAAGACATATGGGTACAAAACATAAAGTAAAACTAAAAGATAAAGAATATACACCAGAACAAATCTCTGCATTTATTTTGCAAAAACTAAAAAAAGACGCAGAAGATAGCTTAGGAGAAAAAATAACAAAAGCTGTAATTACTGTGCCAGCATATTTTTCAGACTCACAAAGAAAAGCAACAAAAGCTGCAGGAGAGATTGCGGGTCTTGAAGTTTTAAGAATCATTAACGAGCCAACAGCTGCTGCTTTAGCATATGGTGTAGATAAAAAGCATGAACATAATATACTTGTTTTTGATTTTGGTGGAGGGACTTTTGATGTTTCTATTTTAGAGTTGTCTGACGATGTTTTTCAAGTAAAGTCAACGTCTGGTGATAATAACCTTGGAGGAGACGATATTGATCAAAAGATAATTGATTTCCTTGTAGATGATTTTAAGCAAAAAGAAGGCATTGATCTTAAGAAAGATAAGATGGCATTACAAAGATTAAAAGACGAAGCAGAAAAAGCAAAGATTGAATTGTCAAGCACACTAAAAACAACCATCAACATACCTTACGTAACAGCAACATCAGATGGACCTAAACATTTGAATGTTGAGTTAACGAGAGCAAAGTTTGAAGAAATTTGTGCGGATATTTTTAAAAGTTTGGAAAAGCCTTTAAAGCAAGCGATAGAGGACTCTAAGCTAGATTTAAAAGATATTAGTGAGGTTTTGCTTGTTGGTGGATCAACAAGAATACCTAAAGTTCAAGAGCTTGTGGAAAAATATACGAACAAAAAACCAAACAAGTCAATAAACCCAGACGAAGTTGTAGCTATGGGTGCTGCTATTCAAGGTGGTGTTCTTGAAGGGGATGTAAAAGACATCTTGTTGTTAGATGTTACTCCTTTGTCATTAGGTATTGAAACGTTAGGAGGTGTTTTCACAAAGCTTATTGAAAGAAACACAACAATACCAACAAAGAAAACCCAAATATTCTCAACAGCAGCAGATAATCAAACGTCTGTTGATATACATGTGTTGCAAGGTGAAAGACCGCTTGCAAAAGATAATATGACGTTAGGTAGGTTTCAGTTGTCAGGTATCTTGCCTGCAGCAAGAGGTGTGCCTCAGATAGAGGTTGCTTTTAACATAGACTCAAACGGAATAATACATGTTTCAGCAAAAGATCTTGGTACAGGAAAGTCACAAGAGATAAAGATCACTTCTTCAGAAAGTCTTTCAAAAGAAGAGATTGAGCGTATGAAGAAAGATGCTGAAGCACATGAAGAAGAAGATAAGAAAACTAAAGAAAATATTGAGCAAAAAAACCAAGCAGAAGCATTAGTGTATTCTGTAGACAAACTTTTAAAGGATGAAAAAGATAAGATAGATGAAAAAGAAAAACAAGAGATTACGACATTAAAAGAAGACTTAGAAAAATCCTTAAAAGAAAATAAAGGCGATCTTAAAGAAAAAACAGAAAAGCTTCAACAGAAGATATATGCGGTATCTCAAAAGATTTATCAGCAAGCACAAAAAACACAAGATGCAAAGAAAGAAGATACTAAAGACGAAAAAGATAAAACTGTTGATGCAGAATATACTGTTGATGAAGAAAAAGACAAGAAAGACGAGTCAAAATAATATCTAAAATAAACCTGAAAGAATATGACACAAAACTATTACGATGTATTGGGTGTTTCAAAAGATGCAACACAAGAAGATATAAAAAAAGCATACAAAAAACTAGCAAAAAAATATCACCCAGACATCTCTAAAGAAGAAGGAGCAGAAGAAAAGCTAAAAAACATAAACGAAGCATACTCTGTTCTTTCAGACAGCACAAAAAAACAACAGTACGACACTTTTGGGTCAACAGGAAACTATAACCAAGCAGGGAGTGGTTTTGATTTTTCTGGTTTTTCTAGAGGTTTTGGTTTTGATTTTTCAGATATTTTTTCTAGTTTTATGGATAATGATTTTTCAGGGTTTAGAAGAGGTTCTGGATTTTCTAAAAAAAACCTTGATCTAAAATATTCTTTAGCAATTGATTTTATGGACTCTTTAAAAGGTGGAAAAAAAACTATAACGCTTTTTAGAGATGTTGACTGTGACTATTGTTCAGGAACTGGTTCTCAATCAAGACGAAAAACAACATGTCCAGAATGTAATGGAAGAGGTCAGACAGTAAGTTCAAAAAGAACGCCGTTCGGAATTTTTTCTGTTCAAAAGACATGTCCTAAATGTCATGGTACAGGAGAAACAATAGAAGACCCTTGTCCTTATTGTTCAGGAAAAGGTTATGTTAATAAAAAAACAAATATTAACGTAAATATACCTGCAGGTGTAGACAATAACGACGTAATAAGGTTAGCGGGCCTAGGAAACAGACAAGGTAACAAGAAAGGAAATCTTTTTTTGCATATTATTGTTAATCCACATGATTTTTATAAAAGAGATGGAGCTGATCTTTATTGTGAGGTGCCAATAACATACACAGATCTTGTTCTTGGCACAACAATAAAGATACAAGGTGTGTATGAAAAAATATCTTTAAAAATACCATCTAACACACAACCTCAAACAATCTTTAAAATAAAAGGAAAAGGTACAACCAACATAAGAACAAACAGACACGGAGACTTGTTTGTGAAAGTAAAAGTTGTTGTTCCCACAAAGTTATCTAAAGATTATAAAAAAATAATAAAAGAACTTTCTAAACAAGAACAAAAACATTTGAAAAAAAAGATTTTAGAAAAAAATAAAGAGATTTTAGAGTAAATTTGTTAAAAAAAATCAAGTAGCTTTTTTTGATCTTTATCTTCTTTATTAACAAACAATCCTTCAATCTCATCTTCTGCGAGATTAACTCTTTGTAAAAGATAGTTTGGTAACCCATAATCGTTTATAAGCTCTTTAGTTATGTCTATGTATTTTTTTATAGACCCTTCAGCAATAGTCAGTATAAGTTTACCACCACACGTACATTTCCCACTTAAAGGTATTCTTCTATATTTTGCATTACATTTCACACATCTTAGCTTTTGTCTAGTAAAAGCTCTTGTGTTACCTATAATATCTGGAAAAAAATGACTTGTTATTAATCTTTCTAATCCGTTCTTTTCGTCAACAGGTCTTAATCTTTTTTCAAGCTTTGCTACTTTTCTTACTTTGTCTGACATGTTTTTTATTGTTATATATGTGCTTCTTTTTGGACCTTGGTCAAAACATTCTGTGTCGTGAGTATATTTTATGCAGTCATACTGTTTTTCTGTGTTTAGAACATTTTCAACAAAAGAAAGGTGTTTTACACCAGCATCTTCGTTTTTCTTTGCTGCTTGATAAAACTCATAAGGATATTCTTTAACAATCTCCATATCATGTGCTTCATCATCAATCTCTATAGGGTTTAAAGTTGTTGTAAAAGATAAACAAACATCCATTCTTCCACCTCTACTAGAGCTAATGTAGCTGTTAGAGTGGTTTAATAATAAATCCATTAACATCATTAAAGAATCTTGATCACCATCAATGTTTCTTCTTTTTGCTGTTACAAGGTATGGATGACTCCAGCAAAGTTTTGTTTCTGAGTAACCAATAATTCTGCCAACCGTTCCCGCAGATGTGTGTGGTGCTAAGCAAACAACATATTCTCCTATTAAGTCTTCTATTTTCTTTGCGTTATAAAATGGTTTTACCTTATAGAACTTTTCTAAAAGTTCGTCAATAAACTTACAAACCCTTAAAAAATATTCTCCACAACCATAGTCAACAATAATATCTTGTGGAAACAAGTCAACTAACTGGTTTTCATCTTTAAGCTCTTTACCATGCATATCTTTCTTATAACCAAGAGATTTTAGTTTTTCTAAAGGTATTCTTAATTCCTTTGCACTTATCTGTGTAACGATTGCATTAACAGCCTCATATCTGCAAGTGCCATCTCTAAAAACAAACACGTTGTTTCTTGCTCTTAAGATTCCTTTCTCTAACGGCTCTGCTACCTTGTCTGTGCTTATAAGTCCTTTTACTGCTTTTAAAGATTCAGGTAAAGAAACTTTAAGGTTTTTAATAGCATTTCCTAATAGTTGGTCAAGGACAACATTATAATTAAACTTAAGTTTAGTTTCCTCTCCACATTTTTCACAAACTTTTTCATATGTTTGAACATTACATTTTTCACAATACCTTACTTCTTTTGTTTTTTGTTTACAGTCAAAGCAATATCTATGAAACATTATTTTTTTACAGCTTGGACAAAAATAAGATTTAATCTCAATATCGTTTATTCCATAAGCGTTGTTTTTTGCGGAATCGCTTTTTTTATTACAAGCTCTTACCATATCTCTGTTATTTCTAAAACCCATCCCTAGAGGAAATAAGACGTTTGGTTTTCCCGCCATCATTCTTTCATGAGCAGCTTCTGGTTTACCCATTCTTAGACCTATGTATGTTCCTGATTTTTCTCTAACATCTATTTTTGATATGTTGGATAGCAATTTACATATAGAAGAGTCGTCATCAAAAGAAAATTCTTCTAAAGGGTTTTTTGCGTTAAGAGCCCCTATTGTTTTTAAGAAAGGGTAAGTCATGTCGTTATCAATAACAATCAGGTTGTCTATAGTCTGTTTGTGAGGGAACCCAATCTTTTCTAAAATGTTTTTAATATCTTTATTATATTTTGTTTTCACAGAAGTAATCTTCTTATTCTCAAAAACTTTATTACTTTCTCTATAACAACTTATAAGTTGCTTAATCTCTTGTTTATTTAAAAGATCATAGTAACAGATATATTTTGGAAATAAAGGAACAGAATAGTTTATGCACATGTCCACAGCTTGGTAAGGGTCAGGATCTTCATAAAAAGCAAGACATTTTTCATAAGCTTTTTTGTCTATTTTTTCTTGGTTGTACAAATATTTTATTTTCGCTAACCATTCTTCTTCAACAAACCCGTTTTTTACAAGAACATGTCCTGATTTTTTAAAATCCCCAACAGTTACAAGAATATCTCCAACAAACAATATTTCTTTTATATCTTTTAAATATTTTTTCGCATCTTCTTCTGTATCTATCTTTATAACAGAGTTATCGTTTAGCTTAACAATAGGCCCATCAATCGTTGAGCAAGGAAATACTTGACAAGCTTTTCCAGGCCTTTCTATTTTTCCGTGTGCCCCAACAGAAGGAAAACTATCTAAAACATACATTGTTGCTGGGCTTATCGCCTTTCCCATAAGACCGGTGTTTCTTCCTTTACCATATCTTAACCTAAACCCACCAGGAACAGAAGGGTGTGCATATATAGGTCTTCCAGCAGCAACACCTTCAAGGTATTTGCTGTTTGGCTTTATTTCAAACAACGTTTCTGAAATCTTTTTAGCCTTTATCATTTTTTCAAGCCAATTCCAGTTGAGACCTAGTTTGCGAGCAATTTTTAATATCTTTTCTTTTCTTACATAAACACCATCAATCAAAACAAGACACATTGCAGCTCTTACTCTATTTGATTTTATTCTTTCTAAGTCTCTGTTCTTAATAACCTCAACCTCAGAATCTTGTCCACTGTTTATACAGATAGGCACGTTTTCTGCAATAATTCTTATCTCTTCTTCTGTCATCTTCAGTTGTCTTACAACAATTTCTTTTTGATAGATTAAGACTTCTTCAACAATTCTGTCTACTTCTTTTTTAGAAGGTTTATAAATATCAAGATGTAGTTTTTTTCTAGCAAGGTCAGCAAGCAATAAAGGCCAAGTCTGTCCAGTTCCTCCAGCTGCTCTTATTGGCCCCGCAAAGAATATGTCAACATATTTACTACCATCAACGTTTTTAGATATCTTTATATCAGGTATGCCATCTAATGGAGAAACAACAACAGCTTCTGTAAGAATAACGATTGCTGTTCTTATTGCTTGATCTAGTCTTTTTTCCGGGTCTTCTATATTTCCAAGCTTTTGATCTAAAATCTCATTAAATATATCTAATATTACTTTCTCTCTGTTTTTATATTTTTCCCAAAGCTCAACATATCTTTTAGCAAGGCCTTTAGGTCCTGTAAGTATCTCTGCTTTTTCAGCTACACTTGCTGCTGGAAAAGTTTCTATATCGTCATGTACGTCTACACCTGTTCTTCTTGCATCTCTTGCGAGGTTTACTCTTGTGGTTATCTCTTCTTCTAGTCTTTTATAATATTCTTTTATATTTTCAGATGCAATTAGTTTAAGCATGGTCTTCTTTCTCAAAATCTTTTATTAAAACTTTTTCTGTTTTTAGGTTAAACAATAAAACCTTACATACTGTTGGTGTATGTCCAACAGATATTTGAAACTTTGTTGTTGATTGCCAAGTAGACGTGCATAACAGATGACACCCTTTATATTTAGAGTAAGCGTGATGGTGCACATCTGCGCCTATATATATGTCAGGCTCTTCTTTAATAACTAAAAAGTTCTTCTCTATAGGCGCAAATATTTGTCTATTTCCGTAGCTTGGCATAATATCTCTTCTTTTTAAAATCTCTTTCATTGCTGTGTCTGGTTTGTCCATCTTTGCTGAGTTGATGGTCGCATATATTCCATGTAACGAATACCCATGGTAGATTAACGTTTTTAAGCCATCAAAAACAACCCAGCTTGGAGAGCCTAACAAATGAATGTTTTTTTCTTTGTATAGTCTTGGTATTAAGCTTTCAGGCAAAGCAGGTTGTGGGTCTGATCTTCTAACAGCGTCGTGATTGCCTGGTATAATAAATATCTCTATATCTTTTGGTATCATCAACATATAGTCCTCAAACAACTTATATTGCTTAAATATGTCTGGTTCAGAAAGCTCATCAAACTGTGCAGGATATATACCTATGCCATCAACAACATCACCAGCAACAACAATGTATTTTATTTTGTTAACAATTTCAAGATCTTCGTTGTTTTTCTTATTTATCCAATCAATAAAATCATTAAACTCTTTTTCTAGAAAAAGTTTACTCCCTAGATGTAGGTCACCAAGAACAACAAGGTACTTATCATTCTTTAGTTTTGATGTTCTTTTATTATTTTCAACTTTCATGTCTGGAAAGATAATCTCTCTTGCGATTAAAACATCTTTTCCAATAACGACGCACCTAAACCCAACAACATTATCTAGCAAAACTTCTTTTGCTTCAGAAAATAGTTTTTCATCATTTTGAGTGACAATCACATTTATTTTTCCAGTAGGGTCATCTACTGTAAAAAAAAGGTTTTCATTCTTTGTTAGTCTTTTGTTAAGAACCATTCCTATAATATCTACTTCTTTGTTTTTAGAAAGTTTTCTTGCATCTTCTATTGGTATGTAACTAATACCATCTCTTTGTTTTATTATCTTTGATAACACATCATACTTGTCTAAAAAAAGATTAAGAAAATCTTCAACTTTTCCTTGAGAAAGGTTTTTGTTAGTAACATCATATTCTTCTAATATTTGAAAGTCTTTGTCTAAACAATAATCGTCTTCTGTTATCTCTTCATTTATTATTTGTTTTACATCATCCATATTAACAAATACTTTTTTATTTTCACAAAGCTTGTTAATTATCTTCTTATAGTTACTGATGTTTAAGCATCTTAAAGCATTTTCTGTAATGATTATGTTTTTTGTTTTTGCGTATTCAATTATTTTTGAATCCATTTACTTCATTTTTTCTTTAAGTGTTTCAAGTTTGTTTATTAATGACCAAACAGCGCTTCTACAAAACTGAGGCATGTTTGTTACGTTTGTTGCGTCTTCTAGTTCATAAAGTATGCTAGATAGCTCAACAACGTCGTATCTTTTTTTTAACCTTTCTTCTATTGTCTCTAATATCGCTCTTACGTTTTTAGGAATCGCGTTATCTTCATTAAGAAACTCAATCTCTTCCACAACTTCTTGAATCATTGTTTTGTTGTCCATATCTTATCACATTCTGTTTATATATAAGTTAAATATAAAAACATTTATATTTTGTTGTTCTTTAGGTCTTCTAGGCTTATTATTTTATCAACATATTTTTCCGTAACTTTTCCTATGTTTTCATATATCTGTAGTTTTTTATCTTTATTGTTTTCTTTTATTGATAAATATATTTTCTCTTGCAGATCTTTGTCTAGCTTGTTGTTATAAACAAACACCAACATGTTTGCTAATGTTTTTATTGCAACAACAGCTTTTTTTTCTATATAGTTCATATCTTTAAAATCTTCATGAACAAGTCCAGGTGTATCAACCACCTGCATTATCTTTTCCCTAACCTTAAAATATCCAAAGTTTAATGACTTTGTTGTAAACTCATAAGAATTTATTTCTGGGTTTGCTGACGTTATTTTTGTAAGCACGGTTGTTTTTCCTGAGTTTGGTAAACCAACAAGAACGTACGTGTATAGGTTCATGTTTGGTTTAGGTATGTTTCTAAACTCTTTACTTATCTTTAAGAGTTCTTCATTTGTTTTGTCAAGTCTTTTTATTGCAGAAAAAACTCTTCCAAAATATTCTTTTTTTAAAGATTTTATATTTTCTTTTTTTCTTTGGTTTTTCATGTATCTTTTATATTTTTCTGAAATTTTGTTTATTACTTGTATTGTTTTTAGATAATGGTTCTTATATTTTTCTAAATCTTTAGAGTCGGCTATGTTTTTTGACATTAGTTTATAATAATCGTTCATGTTTTCATAATCTGGGAGTTTTTCTACTATGTTATTATATCTATTTGTTATTAACAACTGAAACTTTGATATATAGTTGAAAGTAGAATATATTCCTTTAAAGCTTGCATCTTTTTTAAGAATGTTTAAGATAATGTCTATTGTTTTTTTAGATTTTTCTATTTGTGGAAATTGCATGTTTTTTCCTTTTTTTTTAATATTATTTTATTAAATATTATTTATTAAAAAAATAGTTTTCTTATATAATATTTTATATTAGAAACATATTATAAAAACATGCTTTTCATCTTATATTTTAGTTTTTTTCTATTTTTTTCTTCAAAGAATAGTAATATAAACATTTTCTTCTTCTATATTTATATATAATTATTTTTATTTAAAAAAAGGT
>NPIE01006457.1_pt2 | contig 26240 bp, 20 predicted proteins | sample 8637661 | NCBI WGS metagenome assembly NPIE01 (sample SAMN07420842, study PRJNA396082) | bioreactor metagenome | isolation source: sample BA12 brine-fed electro-methanogenic bioreactor BA | place: Japan: Kochi | collected 2016-12-09 | reverse complement strand
GTCTTGGTTCCAAAGCGATCAGTTAACCATCCACTGGGTACTGCTGAAAGGAGAATAAAGATACCAATAAACATAGTTATAGAAGCTGCTGGCCCGGCTGCTTTTTCACCTTGCAATTCGACGAAACGTTCCTGTAAAAAATAGACCAAGAAGCCAGCCAGGTTGGTGGACCCTGCCAGGAAAGCCAGGCGGTTAACGATCCACCAGGTGAAATTGTGATGATCTTTAATCTTTTCCCCAATACTGATATAAACACTGCTCCAAACCCCGATCCCGATCGCGACGAGCATTCCCAGTAATCCGACAAACATAATGAGTAAGTTGCTCGTGGGGGATGAGCCTTTTAGAATCAGATTCATGATTTGGCGGACGATGAATCCTGATGCCAAAATAATAATGGTAAATGCTGCGGTCATTAAAACCAAACGGATAATCGGATTCCAATCTGCTTTAACCTTTTCAGTTCTGGGTTCTTCTTTTATTGTTAAAGTTAACAATAGACACACAATCAAAACGATAATCAGGGTTACAATCGCTCCCCAAATGTTTCCGGCACTAACCATTTTGCCAATCACGAATGACACGAAAATTAAAGGCAACGGTAATTCAAACAATGCTTTGAAGCCTGAAAAGCGACCGCGTTTTTCCTCCGGAACCAGATCTGGGATAATACCCTGGGTTGCTGCATGAGCAGTATTGGCTGTTACCATGGATAAGGTGTAAAGCAGGAATAAGAACCAGTAGCCAGTCATGCCATCCATTCCAGCAGTAAAACCAATTAAGACATAAATAATAATTTCGCCAAGGGTTCCAACGACGATGAATGGGCGGCGGCGTCCGAATTTGGATGTGGATTGGTCGCTTAATAAACCCATCAAAGCCTGCACCAAAACTGCGACCATCAACGACCAAAGACGCATGTTACCAAGTAATTCTCCTTTTGCCGCTTCACCAACAAATCTTTGGATGAGTAATGGAATAATTAATGGGGTTAAAACCTGTGATCGCGAAGTAAGCGCAAACCAATAAATGTTATAGGTTATATAGTGGTACCATCGAATGACACGGTTCATCATGACTCCTTATTAAATTCGGTTGAACAAATGTGATAGAGATCGATATTCATTTTTGTTGTGTTCTTTTCCGGCTGAATTTCTTTTACTTCTTGCGAGGGTGAGATTATTTTCAATTTCCAGGGTTGTGGTGTTTTTAACAGTATGGCCTGGGATTGTGCGTGGTAATTCGTTAAGTGAATATTATACTCACCCTTATTTGTTTTCCATACATCAATCAAAACAGGGTGCTCTGAGATTACCCGAAATGTACCTTCAGCGTTTATTTTTTGGAGTAATTCTCTTCTAATCGAGTTGTTGGGTAACATAAAGAATGGTGTGTGGGTGACGAGTTTTGCCATCCCAAACCAATCCATTAGTTTTCGTATGGATCTGCTGCCATGATATCCTCTGATTAATTGATCGGTGATAGTTGAAAGGATTTTCCTTAAGGATGGATTTCTGTCAAAAAAAGAATCGGGAATGTCTTTTGAAAAAGAGAAATCCATGGCATTGATAATTGAAAAATTATGGGTTGATGATTGAGAAATTTTGCTCTCATCAAAAATAATGACTTGATTGCCAGTTTTTGCATCCTCAAGGGTGGAGATAACTTTCCAGGGAATGCCTGCAGCTAACAATGTTTGTTGAATGGCAAAATATATCGGTGCGAGTTGATGCCATTTTTGCCACAACTGATCACCCGGATGAAGAATGGCTACATCTGCATATCGTTCCATTTGAAACTGGTAAATCGATTGGTTTTCCTCCAGCCAACGATGGAAGCCACCAATTTCTTCTTGCTGGTTTTTGTATTCAGGGGCGGTTAGCAAGGTCATTTTTTGACCGTCGTGATATTCGGTGCCCTTGGTCGTCATGCTGCAACCCAATGCTGCTGCTTCGGCCATGCCGGTCAGGATTCTTCGTACAGGGTAAACAGGATCAAAACCAATACCGACATCGTAGGAAAGCACACTCAAATGCTTGTTTTCGGGAAGAAAAGGTTGGGTATTTCGAACGGTCAAGGCATTGTTGACCAGTTTTTCCTCAGGTTGTATTTCCCATTTGGGGAGAGCAAAATTTTCGATCATTGTTACATCCTGGATTTTTGCTAAAGCCTGGAAATCAATACCGAAAATCAGCTTTGTTGGACGCATGACCGGATCATAATCATTTGCACTGATCACCACATCCGATTTTAATGAACGGGCATATGCGGATAAATCCTGGATCACCTCGCTCATTTTCTCTGCTCGCCAATGGATATAATCGAGCACCTCTTGATTTTTAAGATCGGTAAAGGGGGGGATTAAACGTCCCTTTTCCGATGCGTATTTCTGTTTGCAAGCAGAACAATAACAACCTGCTCCCCCTAGCCAGGTGGTAAATAAAGAATTCGGTTGCAATCCATACCACATATTGTCAAAAAATATGCCATCTGCTCCGCGATTGATCGCATCTACAATTCTTTCTTTCAGGTAATTTATCCAATCCTCGTTTTGAAAACAGGTCATATAGCGACCCGAATAATAAAAAACTTTTTTTCCCTGTGGTGTTATCGCATACCAATTTTTGTTCGTAAAACTTCCTGAAAAAACGCAATTGGAGGATTGGATATAAGCAAAGACTCTTGCATTGAGTTTGTGGTACTCTCGCGTTGCGGATTCAAAGGATTGCCAATCTTCTCGTTCAATCTCCGGTGGAAAACCCCAACTATAGGTAAGATGAATCCAGTTTTGATACGAAGTATTGACCACTAAATTCGCGACATCGCCCTCATGTGCATCCATATGGACTTTTTCATCCACGTCGACCTGCATGAATTTCACTTTATTCATGCGGATTGTGCCAGGCCCTGCCCAGAGATAAATGGGTCTGTAATTTCCTATTCGAAAATCGGTTGAATTGTGCATCTATCACCTTTTTGGACTAGTTCGTTAATGTTTTTTTTCAGAATTGTCTCGAATTGCCATAATTTTTTCTGTTGACTTTAATCCATGTCCCGTGAATACCGATACCCAATCCTTGATTTCAGGATGTGTTTGTATCAGATTGGAAATAGCAGCGATGGTTGCGGCCGCGGTGGGTTCGATATAAAAACCCTGGTTGTGCATAGTAATCAACGCATCTTTAATTTCAGGTTCGGTAACTGCAACCAAAGCTCCTCCCGTTTCTCGAACTGCTCGCAGGATTTGTTTTGCTCGAATTGGTTCTGCAATCGCAATTCCTTCGGCTAATGTGGGTGAGGGATTGAAATTTTGGAGAGAGAATGTATTTTGGCGATATGCCTGATAAAGTGGAGCGCAATTCCTGGTTTGTACACCGAAAATTCGAGGTACTTTATCAATAATGCCAGCAGTTATTAAATCATTAAAACCGATCCACACGCCCAGTAATAAGGTTCCATTTCCAACGGGCACGACGATGGCTTCTGGTGATTGCCAATGGTTTTGTTCGCAAACCTCATAAGCAAAGGTTTTGGTTCCTTGAAAAAAGAAAGGATTCCAGGAATGGCTGGCATAATAAGTGTTTTTGGCGGCACTGAGTACAGCGTGGGCTGTATCCTCTCTACTTCCGGGAATGAGGTGTAAATTTGCACCATATTGTGTAATCTGGGCTAATTTAGCCGGTGATGTGTTGGCTGGCACGTAAATATCACAAGCGATGTTAGCTCTTGCGCAATAGCCTGCAATGGCACAACCTGCATTTCCGGAGGAATCTTCAACTACTTTTTTAACCCCGATCTCATTTGCCACAGAAATCAAGACAGATGCACCCCGATCTTTATAAGACCCGGTTGGGAATAGATGGTCTTGTTTGATTCTTACCTGCTTGCCTTCAATTTCTATAGAGAGTAATGGGGTAAAACCTTCGGAAAAAGAGACAATATTTTTATCATCCTTAATCGGTAATGCTTCCCGATAACGCCACATGTTAGGAGGTCGTTTTTGGATTTTAGTGATTGGAAATTCAATTTCCAGAGAAACATCGAGCAAACCACCACAATCACAACGCCAAATTGGCGTTTGAGATGGAACTATTTTTCCACAATCCGTACAAACTAATTGAATATTTTCCAAATAACCTCCATTTATCAAAAAATAACCCGCAAGGTTTTTATCTCAAATGGTTTGAATTCGATTTGAATCTTGCCATCTAAAATGGAACATCGAGAAGAATTTTCTTCCAAGAGGTTTGTTTCCCAGGCAGTTTTAATTGGAAAATAAGATACTATTTCAACCAGACCTCTTTTACGATGACTTTCATACAACCGAAGAATATATCCATTATCATCTTCTGCTTTTTTGATGGTTTCGATTAAAACATTCTTGCTGTTGGTGGAGAATACCTGGATCGGTTTGGTTAGCGTTCCATCATTCTCTTTTCCGATTCTTTCATGAACAATGACGGGGTCATTGAGTGCATAGGCTGCTGCTTGTGTTTCTTCATTCCAGATTCCTGTGTGAGGTAGTAAGCCATAACTGAATTCATGTATCCCAACATCAGCGAAGGGATCCGGGATAGTTGGCCCACGCAACAAGGATAAACGAATTACATTTTCTTGGATATCATGACCGTATTTGCAATCGTTAATTAAGCTGACACCATAATCACCTTCACTTAAATCAACCCATTTATGCGCACAGGTTTCAAACCTTGCCCAATCCCAACTTGTATTTTTGTGGGTATTACGTTCCACATTACCCCATTGAATCTCGTAAGTTGCTTTTGGAGAGAGAATATCGACAGGGAAGGCTACTTTGAGAAGTTTATAGCGTTCCTGCCAATCAATGGCTGTAGCGAAATTGATCTGTTTTGAATCGTGCGATACTGAAATTCTCTGCGTGTAGGTGCTGGATGCTATCGTGCGTTTTATTTCCAGGGTTTTTCTTAACTTTCCATTTTCAACAAGTTGAATGGATTCAGCTGGTTTTGCGAATTCAACTTTATCATCATAAAAGATATCAATATCCCAGGCGTCATATGTTAGAGGACGATCCTCGAATATTTGGAATTGATTGGCTATTGAACCCGTTGGTATGATTTCCCGATTTAGCTCTTTATCAAAAATACTGATGATATCGCCACCATTGTTGAGGGTTACTAGAATTAACTCATTTTCTAATATATATGAAGTGTCTGTGGAATTTGAGTTTTGATCAGCATCCAAATTCATTTCAGATTTATAAACTTGGATGGGTATGATGGTGTAGGGTGGGATGATACCTGCATCAACGAGATGTTTCTCATTTGATGACTGAGTGGGCATGTGTTCTTCCCCGTTGAAAAGGTTGCCATTAACAGAATTGGGAATCTGGACTAAATCATTTATGGAGGTTGGTGTTGGATTAATAAAGAGCATGTCAGCAGAAAAGTGATTGGATATTACAGCTAAGGCTTGCTGCTTCAGGTGGTTGAGATTCTCCTTTAAAGAAGTAAATGCTTCATCAGCCTCTTTATAAACTTCACCTATGCTGGAACCGGGTAGAATATCGTGAAATTGATGAAGGCAAATCGCTTGCCAGGTCTTGTTGATTTCCTCTTTCGGATATACATAATCCGCATCCAGCATGCTGGCATAAGAAGCGAGAAATTCCACATCATGAATCAGAAACTCACTGCGGCGATTGTTCTTCTTCATGTTCGCCTGGGTGGTATATGTCCCACGATGATATTCAAGATATAGTTCGCCATTCCAAACTGGTAGCATTCTGGAATTTTGCACATCATCAATACTCCCAAAGAAATCCTTTACACTTGAATGTTTTACTTTTGGTAACCCTGGAAAATTATTTATGATCTCCAGATTTTCCAACATTTCAGTGGTTGGTCCTCCACCGCCATCGCCAAACCCATATGCCATTAGCAGGTCATTGTGTAATTCTTTTTGCTGAAAATTACTCCAGGTGCCTAATGCTTCTTGCGGGTTTGCCATTGAATTATAGGTGCTGGTGTAGTTACTACCTAACTCTTTTACGGTGCTGAAATGGGTTAGGATTTTGGTACCGTCTATTCCTTGCCATAAGAAGGTGTCATAGGGCAAACGATTGTACTGACTCCAACCGATTTTGATAGTCATGAAGTATTGCAGACCAGCTTGTTTAATTAATTGTGGTAATGCCCAGGCATATCCAAAAACATCCGGTAACCATAAAACAGGGGTTTCAGCATTCTTTCCAAATTTTTCCTTGAAATAGGTACGTCCCAGCAAGAATTGCCTTGCCAAAGATTCTGCTCCGGAGACATTGCAATCAGCTTCAACCCACATGCCACCCATGGGTTCCCAGCGGCCAGCTGAGACCAGTTTCTTTATCTGCTGGAAAAACTCAGGTTGATCTTCTTCGATAAATTGATATAGTTGAGGTTGGCTTTGGCTGAAGTGAAAATTGGGATATCGTTCCATGTAACGAATGACATTATGAAAGGTTCTTTCAGCTTTGCGACGGGTCTGACCTAAAGTCCATAACCAGGCGACATCAATATGCGCGTGTCCGGTCGCATGAATCGTGACATCCATTGGAAAACCTGCATCTCGAATCGCCTCAGATAAAAACTCATAAGCAGGCGTTACACTATCATAAAAATTCGATCCTAAAGGATGAGAAGTATCTAAAATGATAAAAGCTTCATTTAAAGCGTTGAGTAGTTTACTTTTGATCGGGTTATCCTCGGGGAGGTTTTCAATTGTGGATATTGTCACACGTAGCCAAGAACAGAGTTCACGCGTTTTTTCATGAATAATTACCAATCGAGGTTGCCCCATGTGAAGTTTGACTGATTTATCACCTGCAGCGATTTCTCCCAATCCTGTCCAGCCATGTAACAATAGTGTATGCGATTGGTGATCCAACCATTCTGGCTTAAGTATTATCTCCTGGTGATGACGGTCAACGGCGGCATAAGGTTTCCTATCAATATAAGCTAAAGTTTCAGGGTGACTGAAATCACCAGCAACCCCTAAAGGCAATAATAAAGCAATCGGTGCATTGGATTCCCAATCATCGGGGATTTTAAAAGTGGAAAATAAAAGGAAGTTCGTTTGCCAGTTTCCCCAATAAGAATGTGGTTGGATTTCTTTATAAGTGGATAAATCTGGATTTAATTCAGGTTTTGATAATGGATCAGATAACTTTTTATACCAAAAGTTGTCAATCGGAGAGGAAGATTGATAAACCATCGGCAGTATGGTTTGAAGACGTGATTTAATTTTGTCAAGCGTCCAGCGTTGTTGATGGTACATATACTCCTCTTTTAAACAAAAAAAGATGAATTTGTTAGCTTCAGTAATCTAATTTTCAAGAGATATGCTAATTATATAGGATAGTAACGTTATTCGAGGAAAAACGGGATGGGTCTCAATACATTTCAGCAAATGATAAAGACTCTAAAAGAGACTGGATTTTAAATCAGAACCTATTATAATAGTAGTTGTTAAGATAGTCGTAAATCAAATTTTACTATGTCGAATAATTATTTTTAAGGAGATATAATGCCACAAAATCGAACACGTAAACTTGTCATCACGGGTGTAATGGGTGCGATTACTGTTTTGTTAGGTGTTACCCATTGGGGATTCATTCCATGGTTCGGTGGAATTTCATTGACGATCATGCATGTCCCGGTAATTATTGCTGCAATTCTGGAAGGTCCCATTGTTGGCTTGGGAGTAGGGTTGATTTTTGGAATATTTAGTATGATTCAGGCGGCAGTAGCACCATCTTCACCAGCCGATGTCTGGTTCACCAATCCTTTGCTTTCTATCCTTCCAAGACTTTTTATCGGACCTGTCGCTTATTATGTTTGGAAGCTGTTGGAAAAAATCCCTGTTGTCGGATTGATTGTTTCTGGTGTTGCTGGTAGTCTAACCAATACAATTCTAGTATTAGGTGTGATTGGATTGATGGGGTTGCTTCCCTGGCCAGTGCTTGGTGGCATTATTATTTCCAATGGACTGCTTGAAGCAGGTGTATCGGCATTTATCGTACTCGTTGTTGTTGCAGCATGGCGTCAAATTCGAATCGGGAAAAAGCAAGGCGCAGATTTATAATATCAGGATCAAAACTGAAATAACCAAGGCGGTAGCAATCAAAATGCCGTCTTGTGCTTTAAATTCAAGAAGTCGATAAGCCCCGCGTTTTAGATTGGTTCCATATCCACGTGAATCCATGGCCAATGCCATCGTTTCCGATTTTTGGAGACTGGTCAGGAACATGGGCACAATCACAGGGATGATCAATTTCAATCTTTGTTTTAAATTTTGATTCTTGACTCCCCAGGCAGCACCACGAGCAGCTTGAGCCTTAGCAATTTGTTCAGTTGCCTGGCCGAGCATGGGTAAGAAGCGTAATGTGATTTGAATCACCATAATGAAATCTTCACTCGGGATTTTTAGCCATTGCAAAGGTCTTAACAAAGACTGCAAGCCGTAAATGATATCACTGGTGGATAACGTAAAACTTGCAAAGCTAATCACCAGTATCAGGCTCACAAAACGTAATATGATGATTCCTGCAGCAACTAACCCTTCCATAGTAATGGTATAGGACCAAATTGAAAGAATTAAGGGATTATCTATACCCGGAGAAAACCTGAATAATTGGAAAAATGCAATAAAAATTAGAAAAGGCAATGGGGTACGAATTCCCCGCAGTGAATTTTTGAAAGGAATTCGCGAGATCTTGAATAGGATAAGCACAATCACCAGCCCGGCTATTACCATGTAAGGATTTTTAGCAAAAGTAATCGCCATCATAAAAAAGAGAACTAACAAAATCTTGGCACGCGGATCTCGTTGGTGAAACCAGGAATTTGTAGGTAAATATTGACCAAAGGATAGATTTTGGGTGAACTCGAAATCAGCCATTGGGAATTCCTAGGTTCATAAATGCAGCCACAAGCTGTTGACCGATAATAATATTTTCTGGAACCATCCATCCTTTTTCGCGCAGAACGGTTGCCATTTGAGCAGCAATAGGCGCAATCATCTGATATTGATGAAGTGATGAATGGTCTGAGAGGATTTGGTCTGTTTCCTGGGTACACACTACTTTTCCCTTAGACAATAAAGTCACATGGTCTGTTAACAGTGCTAAATCTTCTAATTGGTGTGATGAAACCACCAGGGTTTTGCCTTCATTATGTACCCGGACCATCTGTCCTAAAATTTCACGTCTGGCAATCGGATCAAGCCCAGCCGTAGGTTCATCGAGGAGTAATAATGATGGATCCAAAACGAGGGTAGATGCAAGCGCGACCTTTCGCTTTTCTCCCCCAGACAATGCAAATGTCAACCTATCCTTGAAGGCTTCAAAATCCAAGCCAACTTGAGACATTGCAAGCTGTACCCGCTCTCGCAACTCACCACCTGTGATTCCCAATATCTTCAACCCATAAGCTATTTCATCGCCAACGTATTGTTCGAATAACTGGTAATTGGGATTTTGAAACACCATCCCCGTGTATCTTCTTAATTGTAACAAATCTGTTTCATGGTTTACATCAAATGGACCTACTCGCAAACTGCCTGTTTGGGGGAGGTAAAGGCCATTGAAATGTTGTAATAATGTTGATTTTCCTGATCCGGTTGCCCCGATCAAGCCGTGAACACTACCTTTTCTGATAGAAAAATTAATATCCTCCAATGCCTGATAGGCAAGAGGTGTGTTTTGCAGGTATGTGAAGGAAATTTGCTCTGCCTTAACCAAATCTTCGTTGTTGTTTCTAAAGAAATGCTCATCATCAAGTGGTGCAAATTGCTGGGGTATGCTAAGTTGAATAATTTGTTTTTTAAATTGATCAACATTAAGTGGACTTTTGATGGACGGAATCCACGGTCTTAATTGTGGTGCAAACCAAAGCACTCTGGGCTTGTCCAGATTCATCGATTTAACCAAATTGTCATTGGTGAACAATTCTTCTGGAGTTCCATCAAAAAGCAAACTTCCCTGGTGTAGCCCCAGAATTCGATCTGCGAGGCTTGCTTCTTCCATGAAATGCGTGATCATAATCACGGTAATCCCGTTTTTCTTCAGCATTTCAATGCTTTCTAAAACATCTTCCCGACCAAATGGGTCAAGCATAGCAGTGGATTCATCAAAGACCACACATGCAGGTTGCATGGCAAGTACCCCAGCTAAAGCAACACGCTGCATCTGTCCAGCTGATAAGTGTTGTGGTGATCTAGACCGTTGATCCCACATACCGACATGCTTGAGAGATTCTTTGACTCTTTCCTGGATTTCATTGGTCGATAATCCCAAATTTTCAGGACCAAAAGCAACATCCTCTTCAATCGAGGTAGCAATCATCTGCTCCTGCGGGGATTGAAATACAATTCCAACCTCTTGGTGAATTTTGAGATGGTTTTTACGATCTTTAGTGTCTAATCCCATAATTCTAATAGAACCAGAGTCTGGGAGCAGTAAAGCGTTCAAGTGTCGAGCTAAGGTCGTCTTACCCGATCCATTTGCCCCCACAATTGCTATATTTTCGCCTGCGTTAATGGAAAAACTAATCTCACGTAATGCAGGATGAGGTGGACCACCCGGAACTGGATGTGAGTAAGAAACGTTATTTACTTCAATTAATAAAGCCATGCCATGTTATTAATCCAATAGCCCTTCTCTTTATTATTAATAACAGAAGATGCTTATTCCTGTTCGAATTATTGTATCATAGCCGCTCAAAACCGATCTTTTTTCGTTGATCTTAAATCATAAAATCAATGTAGCCTGAATGTCTGGATCAATATCGAGTGAGAAAGTAAGTTATTTCTTAAATAATCCTTTAATCAACAAGAACAAACCTAAAGCGATGATAATCACTGGCCAAAGGACAAAGGAATCGAGTCCAAAGAAGTTTGCACCACCAAAAATAAAAAAGAGAATTAAACTGATTGCAATCATGACAAGGCTGGCAGATAAACCATCCGGATTTTCTTTAGGTGATATTAGAGTGGCAAGCGCAATTCCCACACCTACGAAACCGGGGATTAATGCCCATGCAAAAGACCAGGTTTCCCAATTACCTGTCAAATTCTGATAATACAGGATGCCGCCAATGCCACCTACAATACAACCGGGAATCGCCAATCCTCCTGTTCTGGTGAAAATTGCAAACAATAAGAACACCAAACCTACCCCCATCACAATCCACGGCCAGTCAAATAACATCTTTAGTCCTGGAACCAGTTGGTTGGCTAACAACAATCCTCCAAAGAGAATTAGGATGATACCCCATGCGAAACTCGACCTTTTATTTTCCATTGTATTTCTCCTTAATGTTTATATATAAATCTAATATTAACCATTTTGTGGTTTTAGTAAATAGGAAGAAAATTTCCCTATCATCTGTGCCAAATAATAATAAATATGGTACAGGCCAGGAAGCACCATCAGACTAATCAGATTCAAACCGGTTGACTCACTGAGTGTGTCCACTTTCCAGAATCCCACCCATATTATGAGTAAAGACAAACCTACTGAAAAGCCAACTACTAGAAAGATGAAATAGGTTACGCACAGCGGGAACGCTAAAGCGAGATATAGGAGCGAAGAGTAAAATTTTGAGGTTTGCGAGAGTTGTAAAATATTTAGATAGATATTGATCTTGAGCCATTTTTTACCTCATTCAAATGGAAATAACCATTTGGTTCATTATATGTACGAGTGTTAATAAAAAAAGTAGCAAAAAAAAAGGAGGTTGATTAATCATCAACCTCCAAACTCTTATTTATTATTACTAATCTTGTTTGATCAGTTCTATCTCAATATTGATATCAATATCATCGCCGACCAAAACCCCTCCTGTTTCGAGGGATTGGTTCCAGGTAAGTTCCCAATCTTTGCGATTAATTTTTCCATGAGCACTGAAACCTGCACTGGTAGTACCCATAGGGCTCTTTGACATTCCGTTGAATACGACATCTAACGATACAGGTTTGGTGATATTTTTAATAGTCAAATCACCAGTAAGGGTTGCTTTCTTTTCGCCGAGTACTTCAACATTAGTGCTTTTGAATACTATCTTCGGGTATTCTGCGATATTGAAGAAATCAGGGGATCTTAAATGGTCATCGCGTTGCTTATTTCTGGTATCGATACTGCTGACATCAATTTCAACAGAAACATTCGTTTTTTCTGGATTATCCTCGTTTAATTCCACAATCCCTGAAAATTCATTAAAACGACCACGAACTTTCGCTATCATCATGTGGGTTACTGAAAACTCAATTAGAGCATGAGCTGAATCTATTTGCCAAGACATTATTATTACCTCCGAATATACTATATTAAATAGTTTTATCCAGTAATATTATATATGAAACAATAACCTGTCAAATAGATTTTTCACATTGTACAAGGTTAAATAAAAAGATCTCTCCCTGAAGAAGAGATCTTGATCGGATTTGGCTTAAAAAGATTTTATGGGATCAAAACAAAAATAGCTGGAATTGATATGAGCAATGCAGTTACGATATGAATGGTTGACAACAATGAAAATCTTCCTTCTTTTCTGAAAAGTATGAAACCTGAAACCAATCCACCGAGTGCAGCAACAATTACAGCGCCACCGTACCAGGTATTGATTTGTTGATTGGTGAAATTCGACTGGATGGTTGATAAAAAGGTGATCACACCCACGATAACAACCGCTAATCCCCAGGAAAAGAACCAGTATTTGAGTTGTAGCAGAATTTTCCCTGCACCTTTTTCATCATTTACATAGCCCAAAACAAAAAGCGCTAACCCAGCCAGGACAATAATTATCGGTAAGGTTAAATTCCATTGCAAATTGAAGAGAAAAATAACGCTGATTACGATGGGAAAAATAATTCCCATCAGGTTGCTTGCCAGAGAAAAGGAAAAGCCTCTTTTATTCTTTAATTCAACGTATAGATTATTCATAGAACCAATAGCGGGTATTAAGAATAAGAGCGCCCACCAATTCTTGAGCCAGGTAAGGTTTACACGTTGAATAAATACAATCAGGACGATTAACAAAAGGATAGACGCGCCTGATATTCGATTTAGATTTTTGTTTTTGTTTTTCACGTTATTTAAATTATTTTCCTAATTTCCTTAAATAGTTGATGTTCTTGATTAACTTTTTCAATCGCTTCCGCTGAGCCTAAAACGACGACATTGGATTGATCATTCAATTGTCCTAATACTTTTGCAAATAATGCGAAATCCTTATTGGTTGTCGACAATAATTCATCGCGGTATTTCTGGCGGTCTTCATCAGTGATGTCTAATAAATAGCGCAACATTGCTGTGTAACCTTTTGCATCTGGTAATTGGTAAGTATCCATTTCACCAATCGCGCCTATAGTAGATTTGGTTAATTCGGAGTCATTGATCTCGTTTTTTATTAAAAATTGGGATGTTTTATCGTAGTTATTGATTGTTTCAATAATATTAGGGTCACGATAAGAAAGGAAGGAAAACAATCCGGAAAACCGATCAAAACTACAAAATCCACCATAAGCACCACCTTGCACGCGAATTTTTTCCCATAGCCAGGTGCTGCGCAGGTAGTGTGTGATAACACTCATTGATCCATGATCCTGATAACCCAGGTCATACAAGTTGCCACCTTTACCAACGAAGTTCACCTGAGAAGGAATAATCAAGCCCTCATTTAAAATTTGTTTATTTAATTTCCAGGCTGTTTTAATCGGTGTAGTTAAAGGAATTGAATCAATAAACGATTCGATCATTGGTTTTATTTGATTAAAATTTTGTTGATCAATGGTTATGTTTACTAGCAGATTGTTCTGCGATACCAATGTCGCGCGAATCATTTCAAGAATTGATGAGATTGATTCCCATTCCTGGTCGAATTGGTTAATCAATTTCCTTATAAAAAACAAATACTCAATTCCACTCATTTGTTCAGTTACCCATGCAGCGTCCGAGTATTGAGCTTTTAGCCTGTTATTCACTACTCTGTGTCCGGAGGGGATAATGCCAGCTTCCATTCCTGATTTTTCTTCAAGTAAAATTTGCTGGAAACGTGCTTTATTGGTAAAGTCCGGTATCGATAGAATATCATCTAGAATTGTGAGTAACGCAGGCACTTTATTAGTTACTGCTTTGGAGCGGATCATCATATTGGCAACAAAGTCGTTTTTAGTTGCTTTTTCAGATGTATAAAGAGATTGATGGATGCCACCTGTTTCTCTACCTATTCGTTGGATTAATTCGACATACGATTCTTTCTTTGTGCCCATTTCCAACAATGAACGCATGAATAAACGCATGTAAGGTAGATATTCAACTGGTAAGGATTCCAGATTGAAACCAAGGTCAAGATAGAGAATATCACTGGTGAAAAGATCATGGTAGAGCATAGTGAATGGTTTTGTCTGAATAATCTGGTTGGGTAGGATTGATATTTTCGGATCCAAATCATCCTTCGTTAACATTGGAATGGTAACTAAGGCTTCCGGTGAGTCAGGTGTTTCTTGTAGTTTCTTTAAGGTCAAGGTATCTTGAATGATTTTTTCTAATTGTTCATGATCAAGACGACTTTGTATTGCTGCCAAGCGACTTTTCTCTTTTTCAGCTCTCACCGTGCCGATTTTGGGATCAGGATTAAGAATTAAGGTTAATCGATGAGCATTATTTATCAAAAACTCAGTGATGAGATTTTCGAATTTTAATTCACCTGCTGCTAATTTTGACTTGATCGAATCCAGTGTTTTTTGGAAAGCCAGTGGGGCAATTGGATCCCGATCATATAACCAGCTACCCAGCGATCGCAACATCACAATCAAACCTCGTGGATAAGGTCCAGTATTGTTTTCTCGTAGACTGAATTCAATGGTATTCAGAGAGGCTTCTATTGTTTTTGGATCAATGCCTTGCGAAGCTATATTTTCCAGGGAAGAGATGATCAACTGTTCAACTTTATCAACATTTTCCACTGAGATACCACGCATGCCAGTGGAGAATGCCATCTGGCGCATGTCATTGATCAAACCACGACCGACAACATCTTCACCCAAACCGGATTCGATTAAAACCTTTCTTAAAGGAGAAGCTGGTGTCCCTAACAGGACATGTTCCAGGATAGCCAAACTCAAAACCAATTCGGATTGGTCACCTTCTGGTAATAACCAATTGACAGTCAAGTATGCTTTTGCATTCTCAACATCTTCGCCACAATCATATGGGATGATCTTGCGAATTGGTTCTGAAAACCTTTCCTGTAATTTTGGCAAAGATTCAACTTTGATTTCCTCGAAATCTTTTAGATATTCATTTAATATCTTTAATCGATTTTCCGGATCATCATTTCCATAAAAATATATTTTTGCATTACTGGGATGATAGAAAGTTTCGTGAAATTTTTTGAATTGATCATAGGTCAGATCAGGAATGAACTCTGGATCGCCACCGGATTGAAAACCGTAAGACGAATCAGGCATCAATTGCATTTGGCTTTCGTCCCCTAAAATATCATCCGGGGATGAATAAGCACCCTTCATTTCGTTGTAAACTACCCCTTTGAAAGACATTTCCTCATTCTTGTCCGTTAATTCATAATGCCAGCCTTCCTGCATTAACGTGTAAGGGCTAATGATGGGGTAAAAGACCGCATCCATGTAAACATCAACCAGGTTATAAAAATCTTGCAGGTTGGTGCTGGCCACCGGATAACAAGTTTTATCAGGGTAAGTGAAGGCATTTAAAAATGTATTTAACGATCCTTTGATCAACTCAACAAATGGTTCTTTGACAGGGTATTTACGGGAACCGCACAAAACGGAGTGTTCCATAATGTGAGGTAAGCCGGTCGAATCGGTTGGTGGGGTTCGAAACGTAACCCCAAAGACTTTGTTTTCATCATCATTTATTGCTGACAATAATTGAGCACCTGTTTTTATGTGACGGTAAAGATAAACTTTACTATTAATTTCCGGTACTTCTACTTCTTTGAGGAGTTCGAATCCGTGAAAATTTTTCATGTGTTACTTGTTCCTTTTCTTCTAGAAATCACTTAATTGGTAAGTACTGAATGTGCTTTTACAGGGAGAACCCCAACCAGCATGCATCTGACGATTGGTTAAATCGATCACCATAGACATGATCGTTTTCTCACTATTTAAAACATTTTTATCAATACCGTGATTACAAATCGAATCAGGATAATTGATGTGATCTTTTTGAATATTTTGCAACGTCATTATTGTGTGTTTATTGCTTTGTTTCAATAAACGTAAAGCGCGAAAATAACGCACTCTGGCACTAATTAATTCATCTGGTTCATCTTCCAGTGTCCTCATGATTGGATCGAGATAAAAATTGGTATGTACCAGATAACCATCTTCCCCGTATAACATACCAAATTGCCGGGATGAGACTTCGATATTGTACATTTCACCACTTTCATGAACAATCAGGTGGTTATAACCCGCAGCTCGTTGGGCGACCAGTACTCGTTTTATAGCATCAGCAGGGGAATTGGCTGCTAAAACTGCACGAGAATAGAGTATACGCGGGATTCCCATACGGCTATCATTAGGGTAAACCGAATCACAACACTGTGAAATCCCAAAGGAATTAAACCCAATGTTAGGTAGAAGACCACCATATGTCATTGCCAAAAAAGGTGGTTCATCGGAAGGTTTTGCATGTACCAAATATACATCAGGTTCTTCATCCGGTATCCAATCTTCATTGTGAGCAACCAGAACATTTTCTTTGGCCGTATTCATTTGATTAACAGCAAAACTCGTACATTTGGTTAAGTGAAGGGCATCACTGGTGACTGCTTCCATTGCATTTACCACCCGGATTGCATCGTAGGAAACATTGGCACCTTCTGCGATACCTTTCATTTCATCGATGTATTGTGGATATCGTTCCTCAACGAATGGGATATATTTTTTCGCCTGGATGATTGCACCGTCCCAGGTGAGTTGTAACTGATCGTATGCTTTGTCGATAAGTGTTTTCGCATTTTCAACACCATGTTTAATTTGAGGTCGCATTCCCTCACCAATTTGTTTGCCGATTTCATAATGTGATCCCTGAACATGAATTATGGGTATTTGTTTATCCATCAACATCCTTTCGCAATTCCCCCTGGATCAACCTATTTTTCTTTCGGTAGTGTTGAAAAAACATAATCCCAGAGTGGGGAACTTACACCAAATAATTGATTTGGATACTTATAATGATGACGCATATGCAATCTTTTCAATTCTTTCCAAATTCCTTTTCGCATTGGAAAATGGTGGGTAGCATAATGCATTAGATCGTAAATCAAATATCCGATTAAGAAACCAGCAAAAGCTGGATACATCCATTGACTTGCATTGAGTAAAAGATCAAACACCAGATAAAAAAGGCCAAAGAACAAGAGTGCTAAAGGGAAGCTAACTACAGGCGGCATGACCAAGCGTGTTTTTACCTTTGGTTGGGCATGATGAATGCCATGAAATAGAAATGCTACTCTTTCTTGCCAGGGTTTGCGTGGTTTAAAATGAAAAACAAAGCGATGCAAAACATATTCGGAGAATGTCCAGATAAAAAGACCAACCAAAAGACCCAAAAGCATCACAACTGCACTAATTCGTGGGTGAATCGCTCCTAACCAAATCAAGAGCCCAACGATCGGAGTCCAAATCACAATGATTGCAATTGGACTGATATGAGTAAAAAACTCCAAAAAGTTGGATTTGAATAAGCGTATCGGTTGTTCATCATGATTCAACTCGACATGAGACATATTTTCTCCTTTTAAATTGTTACCGAATTGCGATAAATGCGAACAAAATACTGAGTAAATAAAGCAAGAATAATGGAAGCATGAGAATTGCCATATTTACAGGATCAATTGTTGGTGTTATTGCTGCTGCCATCACAGCAATCAAAACAATAGCAATACGCCATTGTTTCAGCAATGTCTTTGGGGTTACTAATCGGAATTTAGCTAACGCAAAAACAACAATTGGAAGCTCAAAACTAACTGCCAACCAGAAAATTAAGTTTGTTGTGAACTTTACGTAACTCAATAATCGAGGTGTGGTTGGAACCCCCAGGAAATTGATTAAATATGGTATTGCTACTGGCAACATCACAAAGTAAGCGAAAGCTGCTCCACCGACGAATAAAAGAGTGGCGATTGGGATTGTGATAAATATCCATTTTTTCTCGCTCTTTTCAAGGCCCGGAGCCAAAAACATGAGAAGTTGAGAAAGTATGATCGGAAATGCAAAAATAAACCCGGAAAGCAATGAAATTCGCATGAATACACCGATATTTTCGGTTACTTCTATCGATTGTAAATTTTCAATCCCCCCAACCGGAACAGTTATGAAATCCAATAAATAAGGAACAATCGCAAAACTGAGAATTGTTGTAATAGCCAATGCAGCAACGGAAACGAAAAGACGTTTACGCAATTCATTGATGTGGTCCCAAATGGACATATTTTTAACAGTATCTGCGCTCATTTTCTCAAATTATGGTTTATTCTTCTTTTTCTTTTGGTTTCACTTCATTTTCAACTGGCCCAGGTTTTGGCTTTGGGCTTTCACTCTTTTCAGATTCAGGAGCAGTTGATTTTTCGGTTTCAGGTGGTTTAGCGGTAAGATTTTCTTTCTCAGAATCAACTTCGTTTGTTGCTGGTTTTACAGTTTCTTTTTTTTCTTCGCCATCAACAGTTTCTGTTTTTGGGACTTCTGATTTTTCTTTTACATTCTCAGTACTTAAGTGCGAAGCATCTGGTTTCTTGGCTTCTTTCGCTTTGTCAGAGGTGGATACGTTATAAGGAACAGTAACATTTCCAGCTTTTTTAATCGAATCAGTCGTATCGCGGATCGTTTTCATATCTTCTTCGATACCAGCTTCACGAATTAGTCGAGTTGGAATTTCTCGAATTTCACGTGAAGTATCCATAACCGTTGCCCACATCGGAGATTTCACGATTTTTCGAAGTGTTGCACCTAATTTTTGAGCGGTTGTTATCATATTTTTTGGACCTAGAACAAGAATCATTATGATAATAATGAATATCAATTCCATCGGTCCGATACCGAGAAAGTTCATAGCTAAATTTACCTGGTTAAAATATTTCTAAGAAAATTATTCTTCTTTTTTTTCTTCGTCTTTATCACCAGTTAATCCATCTCTAAAGGAACGGATGCCACTACCTAACTCGCCAGCAATCTTGCTGATGCGGCCAACACCGAACAGTAGGATGATGATTACCAGGATAATTATTAATTCAGTTGGTCCGAAACGCATATTGAACTCCTTGTTAATTTTGTAGATGAATTATAGCATGCTTTGATGCTCAAATCTTATTGACTAATGGTATTTTAATGTGGAATTTAAATCACCAATAATTACATTATAACTTCAAATTGTTAATTGTTTTCTACAAAAATTGATTGGGTTGGGTATGCAAATTCAATTTCGTTTGCAATGAATTGATCAAAAATTTTTAAAAGGATTTCTTGCTTTTGGTCCATGTGCATGTTGTAATCAGCACTTTCAACCCAGTAAACCAACTCATAATTTATGGAAAAATCACCGAAGTTAGCTAGGTGAACTCTGTCTAATGTCAAACCATCCTCATTTGAGAATATAGTTTTGATTAAATCAGGAATCAATCGCAATTGTTCGGGAGTTGTTTGATAAAGGACAGCAAGGGTAATAACCACCCTGCGCCGCTCCAATCTCTTAAAATTTTGAACTCTTGAGTTCAGTAAATCCGAGTTAGAAAAGATCAATTGTTCTCCTGAAATACTACGTAATCTTGTACTTTTCAAACCGATCTTTTCCACCGTCCCAAGAAAATTATCAACTTGAATGAAATCACCGATGATAAAGGGCTTGTCCATGGAAATGGATAAAGAAGAAAATAAATCACCTAAAATATTTTGCAATGCCAAACCGATAGCAATACCACCAATACCGAGACTTGTTACTAAAGCAGTGACTTCAACACCCGGGATGTTATCCACTATCAAAATAAATATGATGCTCCACAATACGATTTTTAAAATTGTTTTGAGAGCATTCATGGTTGTACGGTCTTCTCCATCTTTGGTTTGATTACTTTTCAAATTGATGTAATTGACAATGATCTCGTTTAGCCAAATTCCAATCTGGATCCAGCTAGCAAAAATAAAAATTGTGCGAAGATAAAGAAGAATCTTTTCGGGCAAGGTTAACCAGGCTACCCCAATGTAAATACTTAGGACCAATAAAAAGAATAATTTTGTTTTTTGAAAAATTATTAATATGTAAGAAATTGATTTACTCAAACTTCCAGGCAACTTCTTGCTCAATTGTTTTTTCAATGAGTTTGTTAAAATTTTCAAAATAATATAACTTGCCGCGGCTGTAAGAATGAAAAGTAGCCATTTAAATACAGGATTTCCTAAAATTACAAAATTCATAAAATAATCTCCATTTTTTATTAGATATATTCTAGCATATCAAATTTCCATTCCTTTTTTTCAAAATCCAGATTTCAAAGATGCCAAATGTTGGATGGATTTGAATTTATGCTATGATTAAGAGATAGAGGAAATTCAGTCTTAGTAATATTACTGTTCAATTATTGATAAGCGGCTAATAAACCTATTTTATGAATATTAACAAAAAATTTTCTGAATATAATCCATTATTTAAAAATGACGATTATGGTCAGGGAACTCAATCTATTAATTCCTTGGATGATTTGTCTAAATTAGCGATTCTCCATGACGTTGGATTAGCTATCACACAACTCCTGGATTTAGAGAAAATTCTTGATTTCACAGAAGATATCCTGGTAAATAAACTGGGCATTTCAGAATGTTTAATTTATTTATGGGATGATGACTCAGAAAGATACGACTTAAGGCATCAACATGGTGTTTCTGAACGTACCAGAAAGCAAATTGAGAAACGACGTCTTTCTGGCAACGATTTGGTAAAGGAAATAGCTGATACAAAAAATGTTATTTATGTTCCATCTTTGGGAGAAGACGATCGTTTCGATGGCGAATTCCAGAACAAGTATGCCAAATATAGCTACATGGGCTTTCCACTCATTTCTAGGAATTTGGTAATAGGTGTAATTGAACTTATTTCCCCAATTTTCTATGCAGATAATGAAATTAACATTCCTTTCTATAAAACCCTGGGGCGTTCTATTGGGGTTGCGATTGATAATTCGATTTTAGTTTCCCAAATTGAAAAACAAAAAGATGACGCGGTAACACTCTTTAAGTTAGGTGCAAAAGTTACTTCTTCACTTTCTATCAAAGAAGTATTATTCGAAATTGCTGATGTTGCCCGTACGATTTTAAATGCTGATATTGGCATGGTCGGGCTTTTTCAAGAATCGTGTAATAATGTCAGAATTTGGTCAGCTTCCGGGGAGAGTGCTGAAAAGCTTGAAGGATTAATTATCAATATCACGGAAGATTCTCCTGGAAATTGTTTTTTACAAAAAAAGGAATTTATTGGAATTGTTCAAGATGATGAAGGGTTGCACCTGCATAATCAAACAACGCTTAATGATGAAAATATAAAATCCTACTTAGCGGTACCCGTTCACATTGTTGACCGTTTTGTTGGCATTATCGAAGTAATGAATCACAATATACGAAAATTCAATCACAATGATGTAATTTTGCTCAGTCAGCTTAGTTCGCATGTCTTTGTTGCAGTTGAAGATGCACATTTACACGAGCAATTAAGATATGGCGCTACTCTTGAGGAACAAAACAGATTAGCCAGAGAACTTCATGATCATCTTGCGCAGGCAATGGGTTTTATAAAAATTAAGGCGATTATGGCGAATGATCAGCTAGAAAATGGAAACCTTCAGAAAGCAAAAGACCATGTAAGTGAATTAATTAATACCACCAGCGTTCTTTATACTGATTTACGAGAGGCTATTTTTAATTTACGAAATACTGAAACAAAGCAAGGAGGTTTCTTAACACAGCTTCAAGACTATATACTTGAATACGAACATTATTACGGGTTGGAAGTACGTCTATCTGTTGACGACCAAACAACCACTGAGTTTTCTTCGGAAGTAGCTAACCAATTGATGAGAATTATTCAGGAAGCTTTGTCAAATGTAAGAAGACATTCCTGTGCCCAACATGCTTGGATAAAATTTCAACAAGAAGGCGGAGATATCAAAATATGCATTGAAGATGATGGCGAAGGGTTCGATCCTTCAGAAATTGATGGAAATGGAAAATCTAATCAAAGCTTTGGTTTACAAATTATGCGAGAACGAGTTCAATACATTGATGGAAAATTAGAAATTGAATCAGAACCCGGAAAAGGCACAAGGGTCTGTTTACAAATACCTTCTGTTTTTATTAGGTAATTGGATGAAAAATGATAAAAATCTTATTAGTCGATGATCATGCATTATTTCGCAGAGGTTTAGTATCCTTACTAGAGGATCTACCTGAGGTTACGGTAGTGGGGGAAGCGAGCAATGGATGTGAAGCCGTTGAAGCGGCTAAAACCTTAAAACCTGATTTGATATTTATGGATATCCATATGCCCGAATGTGATGGATTAGAGGCTACTAAGAAGATAAAAGAAATCTTACCTTCCATCAAAATTGTTATGCTCACAGCCTCTGAGGAGGATCAAAATCTCTTCGAGGCGATGAAAATTGGGGCTCAGGGTTATCTTCTGAAAGATTTGGAATTGAAACAATTCGTGGAATTACTTCAAACAATTTCCAAAGGCGAAGCTATTCTGTCCAGTACGATGGCTACCAAGATTTTTAAGGAATTTAACAAAAATGAGCGTGAATCAAAAACCTCTGATCCATCTGTTGATGAATTGACAGATCGTGAAACCACGATATTAAGACATGTAGCAGAAGGTTTGTTGAACAAAGAGATTGCTGATCAGCTAGGAATATCCGAAAATACAGTAAAAATTCACCTCAGGAACATCCTAGAAAAACTTCATTTAAAAAATAGAATCCAAGCCGCTGTTTATGCTGTTCGCCAGGGAATTGTTAATGAAGAGGGAGAATCGTAAGTAAATTGGGGGAAAAAATAGCCCACTTGAGCTATATAAAATAATCCGTTTGCACATAGAAAGATAACTCAAAATAATATTTTCTTTTCGTTCAGGAATTGTTATCCTGTATATATTACAGGTTTATTCTTCTTTTCAGTAATCAATTGACTGAAATTCCTCTATGAAAAAAATTATTATATGCACAAAAGCTTCAATCTAGCAAAATTTCCTTTGAAAACCAACCTGGATTTCATCCGGTGGGTTTTATTGCGTTGACTGCTGAGCTTGCATGGAAAGAGAGGTAGAGAAAGAGAATTTATCATTTATCCAAGGTAAGACTGTGTTGATACTAATCAAGCCCAACATTATTTAATCTAGAGGAGGCAATAATTATGGCAGAAATAAAACGAAGAGATGAAGCACCCAAGCCAACAAAAGAACCAAAGAAAGAAACAACAGAAGCATCTTCTGGTGGCGTTTCACGAAGAGAGTTTCTTGTGGGTTCAGGTGCTGGGGTTGCTGGTCTCGTTATCGGTGGTGTTGTAGGTTCCCAAGTTATTGGCAAACCTGCTGCCCCGGTTGCAGAAGCTCCTGTCGCGGAAGAACCGGCAGAGGGAGAAGCTTCACCCTATAAAGCAGGTTACAACATTGTTTTTGATTCGGTACAATGCACCGGATGTAATCTATGTGCTGTAGCCTGTTCCGAAAAATATGCTGCATTCCTTCACCCGGAAGAAACAGCAAATGTAATGAGTCTTGAATTCGCCAGAATTCGACCCATGCGTTTCCAATATGTGGACGTTGTTAATGTGTGTTCATATTGCCAATTGTACGAATGGGCAGAAGGATCAAGTAAATTCCCATGCGAATCTGTGTGTCCAGAAGAAGCTATTATCTCCGTTCCAGAAGGTGAAGGCGAAGCAGGATATTACGGTATGGGTTACAAATGGGTTGACCGTGAAAAATGCTTAGGCATCGATAAATGCTGGCGATGTGCAGAAATTTGTGAAGATCAATTTGCCAGTGGAATGTCCTTTGATCCAATTGATCGAAAAGCTCAGGTGTGCAGTCGTTGTGGTGGAGATCCAGAATGTGTGAAAGCCTGTCCAGAACCAGGCGCTTTAACATGGGTTCCTGCTGCACGCAATGGCCGTTATTTTGCTAATTCGCCGTCAGACTACGCTGAATTACTTTTCAGTAAAATCTATAATCATGTAAGGGAGTTATAATGGCTGAATTATTTGGAATGACAGGAAAAATTGCTCGTGTTGATCTCACAACCGAGACTGTAACGGTTATAGAACCTGAAGAAGAAATCTATCGCAAATATCTTGGCGGATCAGCTCTGGGTGCATACTACCTTTTCAAAGAAGGTATTTATGATCCAAATTTGGATCCGTTAGGACCAGATAACTTACTGCAGTTCATGATTGGCCCAGTTACTGGGGCAGCTCAAAATGCTCGCATTACACTGGTGACAAAGAGTGCTTATAACATCTTTTGTGCATCCACTTGTGGTGGTCATTTTGGATCTGAAATGAAATTTGCTGGCTGGGATGGTATTCAGGTTGTTGGTAAAGCATCCAAACCTGTGTATCTGGCGGTTATGGATGATGTAATTGAAATTCGTGATGCCAGCCATGTATGGGGAATGGGTGTTGAAGAATCAGAATTAATCCTTAAGAGTGAAGTTTTAGCAGAACTTGAATCTCGCGAAGGTATGATTCGTGATGCTGACCTTACACCCGAATGGGCAGCTATACGACCTCCCAAACGTGAAGGTTTACATCAAAAACGCTTAGCACACGTAATGGCAATCGGCCCTGGAGGTGAAAACCAGGTTTATTATTCCTGTGTTGTAACCGAAGGTGCACGAGCAGCCGGACGTTGGGGTGCTGGTGCTGTGATGGGCTCTAAAAACCTCAAAGCCGTCGTCGTTCGTGGAACCAAAGGCCATCGATTAGCAGACAAGAAAACCTTCTTAGCCCTAACCAGTGGTATTCAGAAATCAGAAAGAGGAGACTATTTCTGGCGCTCTTACGGTACAGCTGGAATTGGCTCAAATTCAGCTTATTTTGAAGATGCATTCCCGATTCGCAACTGGCAGTGGTGCTCCTGGGCAGACCCATCAGTAAAAGCGATCGCTGGTCCATTCATGGATCAGGCAAGCTTTGTTCGAAAAGTATCATGCTTTGGATGTAATTTGCATTGTCTCTATCCAGTAGAAATCACCAGTTCTGATCCATTGATGGATCGAACCATGTCTGATATGCCTGACTGGGAAGCCATGGGTATGGTTGGTGGTAATCTGGGTTATATGGAAATGGAAGGTGTTGACCCGGGTCAACCATATACAGGGACGATTCGTGATCAAGCTGAAAGTTTAGCGCAATTGCAATACACTACCTTCCTGCATGACAACTACAGCCTCGATTTCATCGAAGGTGGAGCAAACCTGGGATTGTTAATGGAATTGGTGCAACGAGGTTTCATTGATTCTGGTGATCTGGATGGTATCGACCTCAAATGGGGCGATGTCCATGCTGTTGATGAATTACTAAAGAAAATTGTCAACCGTGAAGGTATTGGTGACAAACTTGCCCAAGGTACTTACGAAACAGCCCGCTATTTTGCAGAGCTTAAAGGCAATCCAGAAATAATGGATTACAGTATGACTGCTCACCATTATGGACAACCTGCACATGACGTACGTAGCCCCGCAGATAAAAATGCGATGGAGTACGTGACGGTAAATCGTGCCTGTGCTCATACCGGTGGTGGTACTGCTGGCTTCAAGACGGGTGATTGGGCAGCGGCGATTGCTGGCCAGAATGTGAGTGCTGCACAGAATTCATTGGTACATTGCCAATTCCCAGCAGGTCACTGGGCTGGTAGCCGTATTGACTTGATCAAAGCTGCTACAGGTTGGGATGATTTCAGTGAAGAAGACTTGCAATTGGTAGGTGCACGAGAATATGCACTTTCCCGTCTCTTTGAAGTTCATATCCGCCAATTAGTAGATCCAATCAATGAATGGGATAAACAAGTTCCTCAACGTTGGTTTAATGATCCATTACCAACTGGTTCTCAGAAAGGTGCCGTCGCTTATGAAGGTAACCCTGATTTATTGTTCAACGAAGCTTTACCAGCATACTGGAAAGAACGCGGATGGACA
>NPIE01003925.1_pt2 | contig 26254 bp, 24 predicted proteins | sample 8637661 | NCBI WGS metagenome assembly NPIE01 (sample SAMN07420842, study PRJNA396082) | bioreactor metagenome | isolation source: sample BA12 brine-fed electro-methanogenic bioreactor BA | place: Japan: Kochi | collected 2016-12-09 | reverse complement strand
GAATTTTGATCTACGAGGGGTATATTACAGTCAAAAACCCAATACACTATGTGACATCTACCTTATATTTTGTATATTAAAATGCGCCTTCCCCCCCAAACACCAGCGTGACGTTCTGAAAATCGGTGAATTGGCCGACGAACTCGGCACTACGCCGAGAACGATTCGTCTGTACGAAGAACTAGGACTGATCGCCCCCGATCGTACCGAGGGCGGCACGCGTCTTTATGCCCGTAAAGACTAGAAACGCATGGCTATCGCTTTGCAGCTTGGCCGTGTCGGCATCGAACTGGAATCGGTGCAAAAACTCGCCCAAACCCGGCAGCAATGCGATTCCGGCAAGCAAGCATCGGCCGCGATGCAATCACTCCTGAAAGATTTGCGCAAAAGAATTCGGGGATTGCTGCATGATTTGGAGGAACTGGATCGTGACCTGGAGCGGGCGGATATGCTGATTCGCCAATGCGGGAATTGCCAAAATCGCCCCAATCGCCAGGATTGCCCGGACTGTCCGATCAACAAGAACGTGGATTTGACTAACATCGTTCGCCTAGTTTGGGACCCTAGTTGTCCGTGAACGACCCATAGCTGTCATCGGCATCAAATCCCTAAACGTCAAAGGACCAGCAGTAAGCAGACAGTCAATTCCAGGTAAAATGGGCTTTGTTGCCACGAAGCCGACTTTGAAAAAGAGAACTCTTTTTCCGGTTCCTAATTCTGTTTTCTCTTCTTCAAGATAAATCCAAAAGATTAATGATATTCATCTTAATGGCTAAGCGAGTCAACTCGATATCACTGGCGACGCCAAGTTTTCGCTTGATCATATAATGACTGTTCGATACGGTCTTTGGACTGATATTGAGTGTTTGAGCAATATCAGCTGTTGACCGGGCATCGACTAACATACGCAGAATATCGAATTCTCGTACTGTTAATTCTTGTAGCGCAATACTATCGCCGCCTAATTTTTCCAGGGCCAAGGCTTGTGCAATGTCGGTGCTTAACGTGATTCGCCCTGCATAGACATCATGGATAGCCCGAATCAAAACATCCGGCGCACTGCTCTTGGTGACATAACCTAGCGCACCTGCCCTGATTGCCTGAACAGCAAAGCTTGGATTCTGGTGCATGCTGAATACCAGGATCTTCGCATCCGGGTATCGTTGTTTAATACGAACAATAGCCTCCAACCCCCCTTGGCCGGGCATTGAAATATCCATAACAGCTATCTCAGGGTTGCAATCCTTAAAACGTGAATAGGCCTCTGCTCCATCAGCTGCTTCAGCAACCACTTCCATTCCTGGTTGCTTCTCTAACAGTGAGCGATAGCCTTCACGTACAACCGCATGATCATCAACCAGCAAAATTCTGATCCTTTTCGAGTCTGTCATATCTGTGTCCCTGAAAGCGGCTGAACCGGAAGCCAAACATGGACGGCAAGCCCGCTGGGATTACCCGTTTTTAATGTCAACCGGCCTCCAAGTGCGGTGACACGCTCACGTATACCGAGCAGGCCAATTCCGGGGCCGTCTTCAAACGGCAGGTTCTTGGCTTTACCGTCATCTTCGATAATGAGTTCAATGGTTGTGATTGATCTATTCTCGGAGACTGTCCGGAGTGTTACTTTCGCATGGTTAGCGGCTGAGTGTTTGGACACATTGGTCAGACATTCCTGAACAATACGAAAAATAGTAACGGGAATAGGTTCGGGTAACCGGTCAAGATCTCCATGAACAGCAAGGTTATAATGAGTCTTGCCGCCACTGCTGGCATTCCAGCCAGCCACCAGGCTTTTTAAACTGACTGTAAGACCCAGTTCATCAATGTCAGAAGGGCGTAAGCGCAATAATAATCCACGTATCGATTCCATCATATGATGGACAATACGACTGATTTTTTTCCCTTCCGGAACGAGTTCCGGGCATTCATAAGCTGCGGTTTGTGAAATGGAAGCTGCGACCGCATTGATCGCAGCCAGGCATTGACCAAACTCATCATGCAGCTCTCGAGCCAGGTAACGGCGCTCTTCCTCCTGAATATTCATCAGCTTTATAGCTAATTTCTTACGCTCGGACAGGAGTTGTTCCAGACTTGCCGCCAGTTGATTGATGGCCTTTCCGGTTCGCTGCCATTCATCTAACTCGAAAACGGGTAGCCGAAGAGACAATTCACCCTTTTCCATTTTCTCCAAGCCTGCAACGATCACCTGTGCCGGATGTAAAGCTCGACTCAAGGCGAAATAAACCAACAAGCAAAGGGCCAGAGTGGAGCTGGCAGATAAGCCCATTAAGCCACGGATAGCCTGCCAGGCGTTTGCTATTTCCATCTCAGCGCTGGGCGCAACGATAACAGAACCATGAATCCGCCCCTTGAATTCTACTGGTCGCACCACCTCCAGGCCGGGATGGAACGCCCATTGGTAAAAGCTTTCAAACCACTCCGGCCAGCTTCGTGACGTTATTTTAGCGCCATGGCAAATGTTGCGCCTGAGACTGTTATCCGCTGATAGGTAACTGATACAAATGCCGGACGCGGGACTGGTCTCTTTCCATAAATTAAAATCAGGGAAACGTTCCGGTTGACCAAAACCCGCATCGATACGCATCAATTGAAGTTCCAATTGCTTATCGATTGACTCGGCCGTTACTTGTGTATCGCGAATTGCTTGTTGATCAGCTTGATAAAGCACATAGGCTGCTGTTGCAATCAGGCAAGCGACAGCAATAAGAACAATACGTAAGAGGAGGTGAAATTTTAGATTCATGGTAAGCGCAAGCTTCAGTGAGATACTTTACCGACGATTCAGCGTCGGAAATTATTCATTTTTTAAATCATTTTAAGCCTGAATTCCGAGACTGGAATAGAGGCCTCAGGAATACCGGGCAAATTGCCCGACTTTTGCGGGCAAATATAAGGTTACGGGCTTACATTGACTCACTACTCTACTGGCAACTATAAAACGAATATGATGAAACCATTAATGGTAGAGTTACCGATGACTTTTTTTCAACGAGATAGAGTGTAATTTGATTATGAACCCTAGAAACAATACAGGATTACGTCACCTGTTTGGCGTATTATTTTTATGCCTGTTCAGTGTTGGCGTATTTGCTGAAACCAGCATCGCCATATTGGATTTTGAATTAAAGGATTTAACTCTGGCGCCTCGAATACCTGCTGAAATCGAAAGGACGGCGGGCATAAAGGAGATGCTCGAAGGTGAATTAAAAAGAGCGGGCTATAAAATCGTTTCTGTTGATTTGGATGCTCAAGGTGAGGCCAACGCCGGTTTTGGGTATCTTTTTGAGCACAATGATATTGCCGCAGAACTGGCTAACAAAGCCGGAGCTGAGTATGTATTGGTGGGCAGACTGCATAAACCCAGTTTTTTATTCGCTTATATAATGGGACATTTAGTCAGGTCTAGTGACGGCCAATTAATCGGTGATTATATTTCTGAGACAAAAGGCGGCGATAAAAAATTAACCTTAAAAGGCGTCGAAAGTCTTGCCGTTAAAATCGACAAGGATTTAGATAACATTTATACACCGCCGACCCCGTCTAGGAAAGTCGGTCTCTCCGATACCTCTGCAGCGACAGAAGTACCCTCCGAGAAGCCGCACACCCTTGCCTTTGACGATGCGCAGCTCAAGTGGGATGCATGCCCACCCCTCTTTCCAAAAGGGTGCGAGATCGCCGTCCTTCACGGCGACCTTGCCAAACCCAACGCGGACGTGTTCCTCAAGGTGCCGGCGAACTACGCTATTCCGACCCATTGGCACTCTTCAGCTGAACGCATGGTCCTTGTTTCTGGAGAACTTCGCATCGAATATACTGGACACAGCCCGTCAGTTCTCAAGCCCGGCACTTACGCATACGGGCCGATTAAAGCTCCGCACAAGGCTTCATGCACCGACTCCGGGCCGTGCGTCCTTTTCATTGCATTCGAAGATCCCGTTGATGCCCACTTAGCCGAGGACTCTCAGAAGTAAAAGGTAGTCTATGAAAGTCTCGGAAGCTTTAGCAAAGCGTAAATCCACGCGTGCTTTTCTAAACAAAACTGTCGAGGTAGAGAAAATAAAACGTATTTTAAATGCCGCCAAACAGGCTCCTTCCGGTGTAAATACCCAGCCTTGGCAAGTTGCCGTGGTTATGGGTGAAAAAAAGAAACTCTTGGAGCAACGTTTGGAAAATGCATATCGAAGCGGCATAAAAGAGAAAATGGATTATCAATATTATCCGTGTGAATGGCATGAGCCTTATAAGACAAGACGTAAGGCTTGCGGCCTCCAGCTTTATACCGCACTCGAAATCAGTCGAGATGACAAAGAAAAACAGATAGAGCAATGGGTTGCAAATTACAGGGCATTTGATGCGCCTATCATGCTTCTTTTCTTTATGGATTCCGATATGGCAACAGGCTCATTTTTGGATTATGGCATGTTTTTGCAGTCAGTCATGCTGGCAGCCATTGAAGAAGGGTTAGCAACTTGCCCGCAAGCGGCATTAGCCGAATATCCGAAGATCATCAAAGAAACACTGGGGTACCCTGACAAGGTTATTCTCATTTGCGGTATGGCAATGGGCTATGAAGATCATCATGCCCCTGTTAATAACTATCGAACGTCGCGCGAGGAAATTGACACGTTTTCCCGTTTCTTTTAAATGTATTTGTGAGCATCAAATATGAAGCCGCCGCCTAGCTACGCACATTAGTCCACTTTAAAGATACCGCATGAGCGGTCGTTCTCAATTAATATGGTTCCTGGTCGATGTTATCGGCCGCTATAGTTAGGTTCATAACAGCCAACGTACTGAAGATTTGCTAAAGCTTATAAGCCACGTTGGAAAACCTCACATTATTTCTTAAGAGATTTCATTTTGGCTATTGCCGCTGTGTGGTCAATTTCGCCCTGGCGAAGATTCAGGTACCACTGGCAATAAGAGCCATAGTTGCCAACTACGCCGGTACGGGCAACATCGGCCATACCGTCCAATAAGCTCAAGAGGGATTCATGGATATTGCGTTCTTCCAGTAAGTCGCGGGTTTGCACGGTCCGGTTCGCAACCATGCGTGTGTCTTCTCTAAGCTTATCCGCCAGAAAACGAATAAGTTCTTCATATTTTTTAACATCGACATCAATTCGCCTACTAGTACGATCGCTTTGGTGTTCTTTCAAAGCCAACCATTTCCCGGCTATTGCCCGGTCATGAATCTCAAGAAAGGCTTTTGAAGCCAAGTTATCCAAATCGCTTTTATTGGAAATTTTGTTTGCTAACGCTGGTTTCTCAATGACAGCGGCAGATGATGTGGAGTTATCGCATCCAACAAGGTTGACAAGTATGAAGGTGAAAATCACGCTGCAACGAATCGACCGAACGTGGATTGAAAATTTGAATATTTGCGAGAGGGTCACGGTACTGGACTATTGGTTTTTCTTAGTCAATTCGGCACAGCCAACGGTTGCATCCGCGCCGGACTCCGTGTAACAAGCACTGATGTTGTCCTTACTGTGAATACGCCCCTGGTTATAGCCTTTGCTATCGACTGAAACCCAGGTGAAGGTGGAGTTATCTGGATAGATGACACCAAAAAAATGCTTTGTCCCATCCGAGTAGGTAAATTGTCCTTTAAATAATCGCCCCTTTTGCTCGGATATGACAACCGTTTTAATCCAGTTTGAATAACCTTTTTTTTCAGAATAGGTTTTGTTTTCACCTGCCCAGGTACCAACGAGGTTAGGAACCTGATCATCATTTAAGGCTGCCAAGCAGGTACTGACCTTGGTAAGTGTTAATACAAGGACGGCGATTGGCAGCAAGTAAGTCATCAATTTGGTTAAGTTTTTCATGGATTATTTCACCTCGATGGCTTTAGATTAAATTTATAAGGGTATGATGCACTTGAATGCTAGTTGGAGTTTAGGTCGGCGGATAATGAATTGTCAATCTGCCCTGAAAAAAAGGGAAATATCCAGGTATAGTGGGACATATTCCTTTTCGTCATGACCGTCTGGTTTCGTCTGGAGTTCCCATTAGCTGCCACTTCAATCCAAATCAAACGGGTGTAGCGGCTGTAATAAAGTCATGTTGTTCAATGTTGAAAAAAGAAACTCTCGCGCCTAGTTAGCTTCACGTTAAATTTCGTTTGTCTGTCATTTCGTATGTTGTTGCCCACTGAATGACAGCTTTGAAGGTCGACCTGCCGCTCATTGTAAACCGGTGTCTGTCTCTTAGTGGCCTAACTTGACTATTCGCAGCCTGACGAAAAATCAACGCGGACAAACCAACCGCAGCAGGTCTTTCATTTTACAGTCATTAAATTGAAATCCCGGAACAAATTCTCATGCGTTTTGCTTGATTGCAAGATATACCCCTATTCTAAATATTTCACTCGATGTAATCATTTAGCAGCAAAATCCGACCACTTTCTTTAGCTTTTTGGTAGTAGGCTGTGTCAGCGGTGATGAGTGTCGCGTCAGGATTATTTAATGCAACGGCGTGATAGAGCGTATCTAAAAGGTTGTGCCGGTAACGCTTAGCAAGATCGAACGCTGTGGTGTAAATTTCCGGTTCATTGGCAAAGCGGCTTTCGATGTTAATAGATCGAATATATCGTCTTCCGCTTCGTCCGGCTTTTCTCGGGCGGACACCGCGGCGACTTCGGCGATGAAATGCGGTGGTTGCATGAGTTTTATGCGGCCCTCGTCGATTCCATAAAAAATGTTTGTGGTCGGATCGCAATCGGCTTCGTTATCGCGGTCTTGAAAGAACCATTTGAGCGCAACTATTGAAATGGCGGGCAATACATGCGCGCGCCGTCAATTATCCGAACCGGGGCCGGCGAAACTCTTTTTCAGATGCACGTCGCGTTGCGGAAAAGGTATTTCGATATTTTCCGCCCGAAAGGCGGCATTGATTGCAAAGCACAAATCGCTGAACACTTGCGCTCTGTTATCGATGGAACGGATAAAGCAGCGCAGTTCCAGATTAAGCGCACTGTCTCCGAACCCCGTCATCAATACCACCGGAGCGGCGACCCGTTTGCTTTCGGTAATGACCATGTCGTGCTGATCGGCGGCGGCCAGCAAGAGCTCTCTAACTTTTTCGAGATCGGTTCCGTAGGCGACGCCTACTGGGATTATGATGCGTCCAGACGAGTCATGCAGCATCCAGTTCGTGACTTGACTGGAAATCAGCTCCGAATTGGGTACGATGATATGCGAACCGTCGAAGGTTCTCAATTGCGTTGAGCGGATGCTGATTTTATGCACAAAACCTTCGACCGCGCCGACCAGAATCCAGTCGCCGGTACGGACGGGTCGCTCGATCAGCAAAATCAGCCCGGAGATAAAGTTATTGACGATATTTTGCAAACCGAAGCCGATGCCCACCGACAGGGCGCCGGCGATAATGGCCAAGTTAGAGAATTCCACCCCGGCGACGGACAGCGCGACCAATAGAGAAACGATCAACCCGAGATAACCTATGACGGTAACCAGAGCATCGCGGGCGCCGCGTTCCATCCGGGCGTTGTTCAACCAGCCCGGCACTACCTTTTGTTTGAACCAGCCGGAAACGGCAAACAGAAGGGAAAACGCCAGCAGGCCACTGGCAAGCTGTAGCGGGACGACTCGAAAAGACCCCATCCAGAAGCCTTCTTGCAGAAAAGTCATGATCAGGTCGATACCCTGATGCGATATCCCCCATACCCAAAGCACCCAGAGACCAAGTCCGCCCCACAATGTGGTGCTGAAGATCAGCCGAAGCCAAATCAGACCGGGAATATGCTCGGCATCCTGCAAACCGAGCTGCCGGCGTAGCCGTTTTTGCCAGGGTTGATAACCGTAATCCATGCCGTCGAACAAATCGGTCATTAAGGTATTGATAAACCAAGCGGCGCCCAAGCCCAGCAAAGAACCCAGCAATCCGGTCAAGGTAAAATCCGCAAGATTACGATAACCCAGCCACTCCGCGCCCAAGGAAAAAATCAGTGCCGCCAGCAACAGCAAGCGGATTTTGGCGGTACCGCCCAACGTGGGGATGCGGCCAATCGACCAAAGCACCCAGGCCAGATTGAGAAATAGAATAGTGCCGTAAACGCTACGCGCCAACCCATATTGCGCTTCAGGCAAGGCTGCTGAAAGACCGGAACCGAAAAACAATAGGCCCAGTAAACCCAACGTCAACAGCCGGGTTAAATGTTTGGCAAAGGCCCGGGCCGTCAATTCCGGCAGGGTCAGATAATGGCGCGCCGGAAAATCCGGATGCAACATGGCGCGCACGATGCTCAGCAGTAGCACATAGCCAAATAGGGCAAAAGCCAGTTGGGTGATAAAAGGCATCGGTGTAAGCGGAAGAGCAATGCTCAAAAAGATAGCCGCCGAAGCGGTTCCGCCCATTACCGGCAATAATCGGGCCCCGCAGCTTTTCAGCGCCAGCAAAAAACCGGTACATTTGTCGACACAGGGCGGGTTTTTTGATGTCAGCCAGAGACGATAAAAACGCCGTCCCACCAAAATACTCAGGGCCACCAAACATAGCAAGCTCAGCAGTTCGGTGCCGGTCAATAACTGTAAACCGCTCTGCATCATTAAAAAGTGTTGCATCAATCCCCACCAGGTGTCGGGATGCTTAAGATTTTCCTGAAACAATGCTCCGGCGGCGGGGCCTTTAACCAAAAGTTTTCGAGTCAGCGTCGCTTGTTCGATGGCGGCGGCTTTTTCCTTGATATCTTTGGCCTGAATCAGGATGAATTGACAAGCGGCCAGCCGCTTGTCGAGCGCCTCGAGTTCTTGTTCCAGCTTACTCCTCGCCAGACCGACATCGGCCGCCTCCTGGCTGATTTTCGGGCCTATCGCTTCAATATCCCGCCGCCGCTGACGCGCGGCCGCTTCTGTTTGGATGACGCAGTCTTGTGCCTGTTCGCGCAGGGGTTTGAGTTTGTTTTTGAAGTTCTCGAAACGGATAACATCCAGCTGCAGATTAGCGGCGGCTTGGATTGTCTCACTGGCGGATTCAAGCGTGGCTTTCGCCGATGCCAACCAAGTGTCGCCGTAGTCGGTTTCGATAGACCAAGCTGGGTTCGCATACGCCAACATCGCTGTAGATAAAACAATAAAAAAGCGGCGATTAATACCGATGTAAATAGCTTTCATAGCATTGTGCAGTATGAAGTCCGGAAGAGTACGCTCGTTGTGAATTAAAAAAACGGTGCGTGAAGCCCATCAAGACTCGGGCTGATTGACAGCATCCAACAAATTCGCCACCAGTCCTGTCCAGCCGGTCTGGTGCGATGCGCCAATGCCACGGCCGTTGTCGCCCTGGAAATATTCGTGAAACAACAAATAATCCCGGAAATTCGGATCGTCTTGCAGTTTGGCGTTATCGCCGAACGCCGGCCTCAAGCCCTTGTCGTTACGGCGGAATAACCGGGTCAAGCGGAGGGCCAGTTCATCGGAGACTTGCTGAAGAGTCAGAAAACGGCCGGAGCCGGAGGGGCATTCGATTTCAAAATCATCGCCGTAATAACTGGCAAAACGCTTCAGCGAGACGATCAATAGATAATTGACAGGAAACCACACCGGCCCGCGCCAGTTGGAGTTACCGCCAAAGGCGCTGGTTTCGGATTCGCCGGGCTCGTATCGTACCCTTACCGGTTCGCCGCAACAGTCGAATACATACGGGGCATCGAAATGCGCCCGCGACAGCGAACGGATGCCGTAGTCGGACAGAAACTCGGTCTCATCCAGCATGCGTTTGAGTAATAACTTCATGCGGTGCCCGCGCAGTAGCGACAACAAGCGGCGATTGCCGCGCCCCGGTTCGTTCCAGTGCGATACCAGTCCGGCCAAGTCCGGACGGTAGTTGAGAAACCATTCCAAGCGCCGCTTGAAATCGGGTAAGCGTTCCAGCATTTCCGGTTCGAGAATTTCGACCGCGTTCAGCGGAATCAGGCCGACCATCGAGCGGAGCTTTAGCGGCATCAATCGGCCGTCGGGGAAACGGAGTACATCATAAAAGAAACCGTCCTCGTCGTTCCAAAGACCCATGCCGTCGTCTCCGATATGGGTCATGGCTTGGGCGACATACAGAAAATGTTCGAAAAATTTAGTGGCGATATCTTCATAAGTGCGATTATGCAGCGCGAGCTCCAGCGCGATTCGCATCAGGTTCAGGCAATACATCGCCATCCAACTGGTCGCGTCGGATTGGTTCAGATAACCGCCGGTCGGTAGCGGCTTGTTGCGGTCGAAAACGCCGATATTGTCCAGGCCCAGGAAACCGCCTTGAAACACGTTATTGTCGTCGATATCCTTGCGATTGACCCACCAGGTAAAATTGACGATTAATTTATGCAGGACCCGTTCCAGAAAATCGAGGTCTCCTTGTCCGCCGTTGGCGTCGCATTCGGTTTTGTAGACCTCCCAGGCAGCCCATGCGTGTACCGGCGGATTAGCGTCGTCGAACGACCATTCGTAGGCGGGAATCTGTCCGTTGGGATGCATGTACCAAACCCGTGTCATCAAAAGAATCTGATGCTTGGCGAAGGCCGGGTCGATGAGCGCCAAGGTTACACAATGAAAAGCGAGATCCCAGGATGCGTACCATGGGTATTCCCATTTGTCCGGCATCGAGATGATGTCGGCATTATTCAAGTGCAGCCAGTTGTGATTGCGTCCTTGACGGCGTTCGGCCGGCGGTGCGGGCTGGCCGGGGTCGCCTTTCAGCCACTGCGGGACGTCGTAATAATAGAACTGTTTGTTCCAAATCATTCCGGCAAATGCCTGCCGTTGAATCAGCCGCGACTCCGGATCGGGTAAATTCCGTTGCAAGGCGGCGTAAAATTCATCGGCTTCTCGGATGCGATCGTCAAAGACCTTGCTGAAATCGGCGAACGCGTTCGGCCGAGGCACACGGGTCAGGCGCAGGCGGATTTCAACTTTACCACCGGCAGGGAGGGTTAAGGCATAATGACCGCAGGCTTTGGTGCCTTGTTCGGCCGGATTGACGGCCTGTCTTTCGCCATCCACGACGGCATTGTTAATACCATCCTTGCTGTAGCCTTTTGTCGCTTCGCCGAAAAGAAGCCGACTATTGGTGTCGTTGTCGCAGAATAGAAGTTCCGGCGTGCCGTCAAGATAGCAATGATAGGAACCCAGGGTTTCATGCTCGATTGCGATGCAGCCGGTTTCGGTCGCGGACATCGACGGACGGGTATTGTCATATCCCCAACTCCAAGTGTTGCGGAACCACAGTTGCGGCAGAATATGAAGCGGAGCATCTTCCGAGCCGCGGTTATGGGCCGTGATGCGCATCAGTATGTCGTCCGAGGAGGCCTTGGCGTATTCGACGAACACGTCGAAATAACGATCGTTGTCGAATACGCCGGTGTCGAGCAGTTCGTATTCGGGTTCATTCCGATCGCGGACTCGGTTTTCTTCGACCAACCGGTGATACGGAAATGACGTCTGCGGATATTTATAAAGCATTTTCAAATAGGCATGGCTGGGCGTCGCATCGAGGTAGTAATACAATTCCTTGACATCCTCTCCGTGGTTGCCCTGACCATTTGACAGGCCGAACAAACGCTCTTTCAAAATGGGATCTTTTCCGTTCCATAATACGACGCTCAAACACAGCTTTTGCTGGATATCGCTGAGTCCCGCGATACCATCCTCGCCCCAACGGTAAGCGCGGCTTTTGGCCTGTTCGAACGGAAAATAATCCCAAGCCTCGCCGTCGGCGCTGTAATCCTCGCGCACAGTGCCCCATTGGCGTTCGCTCAAATAAGGTCCCCATTCGCGCCAGGAAAGCCGATCTGCGCTTTGTTCGTCGATACGGAGCCGTTCGGCTGTCGATTGTTTCGTGTTCATATCCAATTTCCGGTTGAGTGGAATAGCTATCCGGCAAACGGTGCCGCGCGGCGATGCGATCCGCCGCTGAAAACCGACAAGGACCGCGATCCCGGGCGCTTGTATCGAGTTCGGCTGCCCGTAAAGCCCGGTCCGCCTGCAGCGTCCGTGCCGTTGGTGTCCTGCCATTCGAAAGACGCGACCTGGAAGAAATCGCCGTAAAGTCTGCGACCTAATGTGACCTGAGTCATGGCCATCGACCGGCTTGACTGATAGCCGAACCGATTAATGTGAATGTTGCTGGGTGCTGCAATCCGAGCAAGCCTCTTTGCCGGCAATCGCGCCCAGCAGTCCGCCATAGACCCAATGTCCCATCAAGGCCGCCATTGCGGCTTTGACGCCACCGATTTCGGACATGAAGAAACCGGCGCCGGCCATCGGCATAACCATCGTGGCTGCTAAAAACCAAAGGATGCTGCCAAAGAGCAAACCTTTGAGCCACGGCGGACCGGGAAGAAAGCGAAACATCACCAATGCGTACAGCAAAGGGAATACCAATACGCCGAGCATGATATGCATTGTCATGCCTATCGCGTAGACGCCGCCCATCATATTGCCGATCATCGCGGCGATATCCATCGGCTGGCCGACCATCATCGGCGCGGCATACTGCATCATTAAGGTCATCAGTAACGTACCGGCAATGCCGCCGGCCAGGGTTCTCGCTAGATTAAGTTTCATGGTGGTCACCTCATAAATTTGAATGATTGGTTTCGCATTAATTCATGCACATGCATTAGTCCGTCTGTGATGCTTTTACCTTACATTACATTTAGATTTTTGATTGGTAAGGTTTGTATCGTTGTAACGACAACTTGTATAAGTCTTATGGTTTTCGTTCGATTCGAAAACCGCGCGGGACTCGTTCAATCAGATAAAACCGGAATTCTTCATGACGACGAATAGCGAAAATCCCTCTTTGACGCTGCCCGGACAAAGCGGCGATGCAATCGTTTTATCGGGGGCGTGGAATTTGCGTGAGCTGGCGAAAGCGCCTGAACTGCGCCGGTCTCTCGCGGCACTTGGCAAGGCCCGAAAGCAAGGCTGGGATTTGACTGGAGTCACGCAACTGGACAGCGCCGCCGCCTTCATGATCTGGCAGGCATGGGGCGAGCAATTTCCGGCCGATGCGGCGATGCGTAACGAACATCGGCAATTGTTCGAATACTGGCATGGACGCGCTATTCCAAGGCCGGAACCGATGCCATTCGGATTCAGTGGTATCGCACGGTCCGGGGTGTTGGTGCTGAGCGCTTTTTTCATGCATATCCGGGCGTGGCTGACCTTGTTCGGCCGGTTAATTCTGGATGCTTTATATTTATTGAAGCATCCCGGCTCCATTCCCTTCGTCGATATTTCGCGAACGATCTACATCGCCGGCATCGGGGCCTTGGGCATTTCCGCGCTGGTCGGTTTTCTAGTCGGGGTTTCAATGAGTTATCTGTCGTCATTGCAATTGCAGCGCTTCGGCGCCGAAATTTACATCATCGACCTGTTGGGGCTCAGCATGATTCGCGAATTGGGTCCGGTGCTGACGGCGATTCTGGTCGCGGGGCGGTCGGGATCCTCGATGACCGCCGAAATCGGTATCATGCGCGTGACGCAGGAACTCGATGCCCTGTCCGCCATGGGTATTTCGCATTCTTTGCGCCTGGTGTTGCCGAAAGTGGCCGGTCTGTCGCTGGCCCTGCCGCTGCTGATCGTGTGGACCGATGCGATCGGTTTGTTCGGCGGCATGGTGTCCGCCTATCTGACGCTGGATATCGGATTGCGGCAATTTTTCCATCAATTGCCGCAATCGGTGCCCGTCGTCAATTTTTACATCGGCATCGGCAAGGGCTTGGTATTCGGCATGATGATCGCGATGATCGCCTGCCATTTCGGCTTCTTGATCAAACCCAATACCGAAAGTCTCGGACGGGAGACAACCCGCTCCGTGGTCGCGGCGATTACCGTCGTGATCATGGTCGATACGGTTTTTTCCATTCTGTTCAGAGAGGTCGGCATGCCATGAAAAGATACGCGGTAGAAATAGAGCATGTGTGGACCTATTTCGGCGAGCAATTGATTCATCGGGATATCAGCCTCTGTCTCGATACCGGAGAGATACTGGGATTGGTAGGGGCTTCGGGCAGCGGCAAGACGACCTTGCTGCGCGAGCTGATCGGCCTGGAAGCGCCCAGTCGAGGCAGTATTCGGGTGCTTGGAGATACGGTATCCTTCCGATGTGCATCGGATTGTCTGCAAAAACGCAATCAAACCGGCGTGTTGTTTCAAAACGGCGCGTTGTTCAGTGCGCTCAATGTGTTCGACAACATCGCTTTTCCCTTACGGGAACTGGGCATAAAGGATGAAGATCTGATTAGCCAAATGGTCTGCATGAAATTGGCGATGGTCGGCCTGAACGCGTATGACGCAATGCTCATGCCGGCTGAATTGTCGGGTGGCATGATTAAGCGCGCTGCCTTGGCCAGGACCTTGATTCTCGAGCCCGAATTGTTGCTGCTGGATGAGCCGACTTCCGGGCTCGACCCCATTGCTAGCGAAGATTTCGTATCCTTGTTGAGGTTGTTGCATCGACAGCTTGGGTTTACCGTTGTGATGATTACTCACGACCTGCACATTCTGCGCGATCTGTGTACCCGGATCGCCGTGCTGGCCGATCACGAACTGATCGCATTGGGCAGCTTGCCGGACATCTTCGCGTGCCGGCATCCGTTTATTGACGATTTTTTCCGCAACACCCGCGCGCGGCGGATATTCACTGCGCCGGAGGAGGGGCATCATGGGTAAAGACAGTTATGCGCTGGCAACGGGCGTGTTTATGGCGGTTTTGATCAGCGCGGCGGTCGCCGCCGTGTATTGGCTCGGCGACCTGCAACCGCTGACGCGCACATATGTCGCCGAAACGCGGGACTCCGTGACCGGACTCCGGGTTGGCTCGGTGGTCTATTACCGCGGCATCCCGGTCGGCAAGGTGAGCACGATCGGCTTCGATCCCGACCGGCCCGGCGTGATCAGGGTGCCGATGGCCATCGACGGCAAGGTGCGTTTCCATCGGGACGTGTATGCGACATTGGAACTCCAGGGCGTCACCGGTCTGACACGGATAGCCCTGAATGACGGCGGCCGCGAGCAGTCCGAGGAGTTTTGGGACCGGAATGAACCGATACCGATTCGGCCTTCTCTGATCGACCGCCTGTCGGTTTCCGGAGAGGATACCGTCAATGAAGCGCATGAGCTGATGCTCAGCCTCAACGCGTTGCTGAACGAAACCAACAGACGGCGTGTCGAGACCATCCTGGCCAACGTCGAAGCCGCGAGCGACGGGCTGGTTTCCTTGAGGGATAATGCCGAACGGGCCTTGGCCGAAGTGCCGTTGTTGGCTGCCGATACCAGGCGCATGATGAACGAAGTCAACGGATTGACTTCCGAATTTAAAGCACTGAGCCGTCAAACGCGCCGCGACTTGCAAACGCTGACTCGGCAAGCCGGGGTATTTATCGAAACGGGAACCCGCGCGACAGGCATGCTAACGGAAACGACCTTGCCGCTTTCTCATCATTTGATGCAGCAATTGCAGGGCACGTTACGGCGCGTGGACAGTGTCGCGCTGATGCTCGAATCCGACCCGCAAGCCTTTCTGTTGGGTTCCGAACCTTTATCCTTAGGCCCCGGCGAGCCGGGTTATCAGGAGCCTTAATGAAACTATCGATTACCCTTTTTCAATCGCTATTGATACTTATCATAGTCACTGCCTGCAGTATGGATTCGGCAAAGCGCATTCCGCTCGGGCATGACCTGGCGCCGCTGTCCCTGGAGACCGATGAGCGTGCCGATATCAAGCTGGATGCGCCGGTTTGGCTTTGGGACGAGAGACTTCGCTATCGGCTGCTCTACAACAATCCCACCGTGGTTCGTCATTACCACTGGGATCGCTGGCAAGCGCCGCTGCCGGCATTATTGGAGCAGCGCTGGCGTGGTCTGGGCGAATCAGGTTTGTCGTTACATATCGAACTGCGCCGATTCGAACAACGCTTCGAGACGGCTGACCTGTCGCATGTGATCATGACAATCCGGATTCAAGTGCGTGACCGTCACGGCCGGCGAACGCAACGTATTTTCGATTGGCGGCAACCAGCCACGACGCCGGATGCGGCAGGCGCCATCGCGGCCTACATGGTATTGCTGGAACGCGCCGAAAGGGATATCGAGGATTGGTTACGGCATCGCGACAGCGAAGCCTTGTAGTCCGGAAGGAGAACAGCGAAATCCGGGAGTTTCGGCTTTTTTGTGCCGGATTCTTACCCGGTAAGTTGTAAGTAATCAGCCATTCGAACGACCAAGTTCCATATGTGGTGGATTCGTTGTAGCCGACGTTTCGCTTTTTATGATGCGTACGATAGTGGAGAATGCCAATGGCCAATGCAGCCGAACTGTTCGTCCAATGCCTTGAAAACGAAGGCGTCAAATATATCTTCGGCATTCCCGGAGAAGAAAATCTGCATGTCATGGACGCTTTGCTGGATAGCCCCATACAGTTCATCACCGTGCGTCATGAGCAGGGAGCCGCCTTCATGGCCGATGTTTACGGGCGCTTGACCGGCAAAGCCGGTGTTTGTCTCGCGACTTTGGGTCCGGGTGCCACCAATTTGATCACCGGTTTTGCCGATGCCAATATGGACCGTGCCCCGATCGTCGGTATCGCGGGTCAAGGCGCGACGACGCGCTTGCACAAGGAAAGTCATCAAGTGTTGGATCTGGTCAGCCTGTTCTCGCCGATTTCCCGCTATAGCGCGATGGTTATGGAGCCGGAAAACATTCCGGAAATCATCCGCAAGGCGTTTCAGGAAGCGCAAGGCCACAATCCCGGCGGCGCATTCATTTGCTTGCCGGAAAATATAGCCGCTGAAACGGTGGAGGATGCGGATCGGCCTTTGCCGGTGCGCCGACCGGCATTGCCCAAACCGACCGAAGCCAGTATCGATAATGCCGCGCGGTTGATTTCCGATGCCAAGGCACCGATTATTTTGGCCGGCAACGGGGTGATTCGCGGACAAGCGTGCGACACATTGGTGCAGTTTGCCGAAAGGCTGAATATTTCGGTCGCACAAACATTCATGGCCAAGGGTGTCATTCCGTTTTCGCATCCTTTGTCGTTGGGTACAATCGGTTTACAGGCGCACGATTATGCCGCGTGCGGATTCGACTCGGCCGATTTGGTCATCTGCATCGGCTTCGACATGGTTGAGTATCATCCTCGGATATGGCATCCGAGACGCGAGAAAAAAATCGTTCACATTCATAATACAGCGGCAGAGATCGATGCGCATTACACTGTGACCGCCGATGTGATCGGCGATATCGCCGCCGGTTTGCATGGCATCGCCGGACAGGCGGCCTGGCAAAGTTATCACAGTGCCGATGCGCTGAAGCGAACGATCGCCGCCGAACTCGATATTTATGCGCGTGACGACGGTTTTCCGTTGAAACCGCAACGCATTCTGTCCGATACGCGTAAGGCGCTCGCGGAGCGCGATATTCTGATCTCCGATGTCGGCGCGCACAAAATGTGGATCGCGCGGCTGTTTCGCTGCGAAGCACCGAATACTTGTATTATTTCCAACGGTTTCGCTTCGATGGGGATAGGCGTGCCGGGCGCGATCGCCGCCAAGCTGGTGTATCCTCACCGCCGGGTGCTGACCATTACCGGCGACGCCGGTTTTATGATGAATTCCCAGGAAATCGAAACGGCGCTGCGTTATCGCATCGCGATCGTGATCATGATTTGGAATGACGGCGAATACGGACTGATTAAATGGCATCAACAGCGCCGCTTCGGTCGTTCTGGTTTCATCGATTTCGGCAATCCCGATTTTGTCAAGTATGCCGAATCCTTCGGCGCCAAAGGCTATCGTGTTCATTCCGCCGATGAATTGTTGCCGGTGCTGGAGCAGGCTTTTGCCGACGATACCATTGTCGTTATCGATGTGCCGGTGGATTATTCCGAAAATATGCGTTTGACGGAAAAACTCGGAAAAATGCTGAGTTCGTCTTAGGAGCTAAAGTCCATGCATTATTCCATTAAGGTGCCGAATGCCGAACCGGCCGGTACGATCAAAGTTAATTCGCCGTTCGACGGTCGTTTGGTCGGCACGGTCGAAACAGTCGATACGCAAGGCATCGAGATTGCGTTGGCGACCGTTGCGGCGCTCTATCGAGACCGCGCCAATTGGTTGCCGGCCGGTAGGCGAGTGCAGATTTTAGAGCGCGCGGCGGTATTGATGGCGGAGCGTTCCGAACAATTGATATCGGTCGCGGTCGCCGAAGGCGGCAAGCCTTATCGGGATACTAAGGCGGAATTGCTTCGCGCGATAGACGGAATCAAAAATTGCCGCGATTGTATTCGCTCGGCAAGCGGCAGGGAAATTCCGATGCGGATCAACGACGCCTCAGCCGGACGCTTGGCCTTCACGCGCCGAGAACCGATCGGGCCGGTCGTTGCAATCAGCGCATTCAATCATCCTATCAATCTAATTGTGCATCAAATCGGGCCGGCGATCGCGTCCGGTTGTCCGGTTATCGTCAAACCGGCCGAAAAAACACCGCTATCGGCATTCATGCTAGTCGATATTTTGCGTGAGGCAGGTTTGCCGGAATCCTGGTGTCTGCCGTTGCTGACCGACAGCCTGGAAACCGCCGAGGCTTTGGCGACGGATGCCAGAGTCGCTTTTTTCAGTTTTATCGGTAGCGCCCAGGTTGGCTGGTCGCTACGCGCCAAACTGGCGCCCGGAACGCGTTGCGCATTGGAGCACGGAGGCGCCGCGCCGGTGATCATTGCCGAGGATGCCGATCTCGATGCGATAGTGCCGCTGCTCGTCAAAGGCGGGTTCTACCATGCGGGACAAGTTTGCGTCTCGGTGCAGCGTATTTATGCGGCACGCTCCATAGCTGCGGCGTTGGCGGAACGCTTGGCCGATTCGGCATCCCGGTTGAAAGTCGGCGATCCGGCCGATTCCAATACCGAAGTCGGGCCTTTAATCCGTGATGGTGAAACCGATCGGATCGCCGCCTGGGTCGACGAAGCCGTGGCCGAGGGTGCGTCTTGTCTGACCGGAGGAAAGCGCATCAATAAGACTCTGTATCGGCCGACCGTGCTGTTCGAACCGGCCGAAACCAGCAAAGTCAGTCGGCAGGAGATTTTCGGCCCCGTGGTTGGGGTTTACTCTTACGATAACCTCGACGATGCGATAGCGCGAGCGAACGCCTTGCCTTATGCGTTTCAGGCCGCCGTGATGACGCGGAACATCGATACCGCCCTGCATGCTTTCGATCGTTTACAGGCTTCGGCGGTGATGATCAACGACCATACCGCTTTCCGTGTCGATTGGATGCCGTTCGCGGGACTCAAACAATCGGGTTACGGTGTCGGCGGAATTCCCTATACATTCCGTGATATGCAAATCGAAAAGCTGGCGGTTTTCCGTTCAAACGCCTTGTCATGAATACTATCCGCCGAGGAGACGGTCATGAATCAAAAAACACAATCCCTGCTGTTAAGCGTGTTGTTGTTATGGGTAACCGCGTGCACGGCGCAAAGCAAAAACGGTTTCGATCTTACCGGATCGCTGGTGCCGCCGAGTGAAATATTGAGCGGCGGGCCCGCCAAGGACGGTATACCGGCTATCGACAAACCGCGTTTCGTAGAAGCCGGACGAGCGGACTTTTTAGAGGACGATTCGCGGGTCCTGGGCATGAGTTACCAGGGCATCGCCAAAGCTTATCCGATCAATATTCTCAATTGGCACGAAATCGTCAACGACCGATTCGGCGACGAGCCGGTCGTCATTACCTTTTGCCCCTTGTGCGGCAGCGGCATGGCTTTTTCGGCAACGGTAGACAGCAAGCCTCATACGTTCGGCGTTTCCGGTCTTCTATATAACAGCGACGTGCTGCTCTACGACAGGCAAACCGAATCGCTGTGGTCGCAATTGATGTCGCAAGCGATCTCGGGGCATTACAGAGGACGGCGTTTGACCGATTTGCCGGTATTGCACACAACCTGGCAGGATTGGCGTACACGCCATCCGGATACGTTGGTGTTGTCCGTAGACACCGGGTTTCGGCGAGATTATAGCCGAGGGCCATATGAAACTTATCTGAAAAGTCCGCAAATCATGTTTCCGGTTTCCGCGGTCAGCAAACGTTATCATCCGAAAGAGGAAGTGCTGGGTTTGTCGATAGACGGCGTCGCCAAGGTTTATCCGTTCGTTGAATTGGAAAAAAGCCCCGCTGCGTTCACCGACCAAGTCGGCGGTAAAATCGTAACCATTCGCTACGACCGCCGGCATCGAAGCGCTGAAGCTTTCGACGAGCATGGGGAACGTCTGTCAGGTGTCAGAACCTTCTGGTTCGCCTGGTATGCGTTCAATCCCGACACCGAAATTTATACAGCCCCAAAAACCCAATAGATGGAGAAGCACGATGATACTACCCACCGAACCGATCGGCAGCATACCCAGATCGCCCGAATTGTTGAACATTTTGCGGCGTAACCGCGATGGCCATGCCTCGATCGGCGAATTGGCCGAAGCTTACGATAATGCATTACAGGATACCGTGCGACGCTTCGAAGCGACCGGTTCGCCGGTCATTACCGACGGCGAGCAGCGTAAATCCAGCTTTTTGACTTATCCGCTCGAAGGCCTGACCAATATAGCCGACGACGGTCTCGTGATCCAGTTCGAGGACGGTCACACCCGGCAACTTCCACGGTTGACGAAAGGACCGTTTCGCTACCGGAATTACGCGGTCAAATATCTGCAGTCGGCGCTGCATTACGCCCATGTGCCGGTCAAACAAGCCGTCATTTCGGCATCGGCACTCAGTTTGCTGTATCCGGCGCAAGGGTTGGCCGATTATAGTCGGGAGCAATTTATCAATGACTTAGTGCTAGAAGTCGCCAAAGACATTCGCATGTGTCTCGAAGCCGGCGCGCATCGGGTTCAGATCGATTTTACCGAAGGCCGTCTGGCGGTGAAGATGGATTCCTCGAAAGCCCTGCTTCGGCAGTTCGTCGAGCTCAATAACCGGGTGTTGGCGCTATTCACTCCCGAACAGAGAAAACGAATCGGCGTTCATACCTGTCCCGGCGGCGATCACGATTCGACGCACAGCGCCGATGTCGATTATGCCGAATTGCTGCCCGATTTGTTCAGGCTCGAGGCCGGTAATTTTTATGTGCAGTTAGCCAGCGAAAAGAATCCGCGCCGGGTTCTGGAAATCATCAAGCAAAATTTACAGCCGCATCAGCGTGTCTTCATCGGCGTCATCGACGTACTCGACAACACCCTGGAAACGCCCGAAACGGTGCGTGATCGGGTACTGCTAGCCGCCGAGTATATTCCGCCGAAACAATTGGGGACGACCGACGATTGCGGTTTTTCGCCATTCGAAGATGATACGTCGACCGGTCGCGATCTGGCGTTTGCGAAGATTCGGGCTCGCGTTCTGGGAACGCGAATGGCGGGCGCCGAAATACGGTCGCACTAATTCCGACAATCCTGTTCGCGCCTGCCATTCCCAATCAAAAGTCCGATATCGAGCCTATCGAAGGAGTAACTACTCGCCTATTTGCTTCATACCGCGCTGGATTGGGTCGATGCCTATTACCGGACCGTGCGCTGCGGTCTTCGCGCCGGCCTTTTTGGACATCTTTGCACGTTAATGCATTGTATTCCTTTCGATGACTGAAATTATTTGATGCTATGCAACAGAAAGGTCATTTTGTCCTACTTACATGGATGTAGGTAAGGGGCGTGAGCGGGAGCGGAAGCTTTGCGCAAACAGTTACATAGCTTAGCTTAACGCCTGTTTGTGCGCCTTGATTACGAATAGAAATCCTGCGTCAGTTGCCTAACTTATTTCATGCCCGTTCCTTATTTTATGGGGGGTTCGGTTGCTCGATTGGCAGGTGTCGGCGACAGGGAAAGCCGCCGTCTAGGAGGGCGAGTCATGAAATCCTACTATTGATGTTCGGGGGCCACCCTTGAGTCAATATGACAAAGTAGAATTAGCCATTCACACGATGGCTTGAATTCATTACTTCGACCACTCTATCGACGACAGTATCATGTAGTTAAATAGCGATCATTCTTCAGGTGTTTCTTCGTCGCTTTCGATAGCATCGAATAAATCCTCCTCAGGAAGATTGCCGTCATTAATCAGGTATTCGCGGTGTTGCCGGTAGGAATTTCTAATGAAGGCGTAGCGGTCTATCGCCGCTTCGTCGACGATTTTCTCGGTCGTCATCAGGCCGGCGCGACGGTCGGTCACGTCCAGCAGATCGGAGGCCGCGCCGGCGATATTGGCGGCGACGCCGCCGAATACCGTATAGTTGATAGGATCCATGGCGGCATCTCCGATCAGGCCGCCCACGCCACGGGGCGAGCTGGGGCCCCAAAACGGGATGACCAGATAAGGGCCGGAGGAAACGCCCCAAACGCCCAAGGTTTGCTCGAAATCTTCATTGTGTTTCGGTAAACCGATCAGCGCCGCGACATCCACGAATCCAGCTACGCCCGCTGTAGTGTTAACCAGAAACCGGCTTATGTCCATCCCCGCTTGTTGCATTTTAAACTGAAGCAAGTCGTTGATCGTTACGCCGATATCGTCGACGTTGTTGAAAAAATTGGTGATTCCACGGTCGACCGGCTCCGGAGTTGCGAATAGATAGCCTTTGGTCAGCGGTTTCATGACGGTCTCGTCGAAATCGTCATTGAACTGCTGCGCGCCTCGGTTCCAGCTTTCCCATGGATCGTCCGGATCCACGAACGGAACGGATACGCAACCATTCAAAAAGGCTAGCGTTATGACGGTGAGAGTGATTCGAATCCGTTTTCGTGGAAACATTTTCATGAGAAGCTCCTGATAGCGATACTGGAATAGGTTGTTAATGCTCATCAATGAGTCGCATCGGCGAGGGTTTTATTACAGCGAATCGGCTGATGAGCGTTGCTTTATTCCAAGAAGCTGCGTCCATGCCGCGCGCAATCGTTGGGTTATGCGAGAGGATAGGGAAACGGGTTTTCGCACCGGAGAAAAGGAAATCGGTCCGGCATCGGATTGCGCAACATTTTTCTTGCATTCGTCCCTGTCTTGCTCCGCAAGTCGCGTCAATCGCCGTCTTTCCTCTTTCAACGTTTGATTACGCTCGTAGCAGGCCGAAGCGTTGCGAAGCATTGATGCATAGGCTTGATAATCTTCCGGTTCGATGCATTTTCTTCTGATCGACCGCAAGGACGAGGCGCTTTTTGGGGTGCTGCACATATCGATTCTCCAATTGAAAAAATGAATAGGTCACTAGACGTCAATACCATTAAGTTAAGCCGTTCGTGGTGAACCTGTCGAACTTAACTTATCGACTTGGGCTATCGACAACAAACGGGGCGTATTACGAAAGCAGGCCGTCATGCTTATTTTTTAAAACCACAAACCATGGGAGTTCTTCAATATCAGAGTAGTGACGAGAACCTGTCTGAATAGTTGGTTTGTCATCCTGAAAGGACAAGCGATCCGTTCCGGCCGGAATTTGGCGCATTGATTTTATGCTTTCAATGGATGGGGCTTGCGAGAGGAGTCGTGTACGAACCCGTATGCACGGTTCTGGGTGCTGCCCCTAATTCCAGATGGTTCAATGAATCCACATCGTGCCCGCCATGCCCAACAAAAAGCCCGATACGGCGCCTATGGCGGGGAAACTTTTGTTTTTCATGCGGGCTCCGGGAGCGATATCCTGAAAAATCAGAAACAAGATGCCGCCGCTGCAAAACAACATGATATCCCCCACTATCGAGTCGTTTGCCGATAGATAGGTAAAACCGAATCCTGCCGCAATCGGTCCTATAAGGGGGGCTATCCAAAAAAGCGTCCACAAGCGGCGACGGGAGATCCCGCTCTCTTGCATTTCATGATGGGCGGCAAAACCTTCCGGCATGTTTTGCAGAGCGATCAAACCGGTCAATAAATAAGCCGTAACCAGGTCGTTGGAAACGGCAACGCCCAATAAAATAGCCTCGGGAAAGAAGTCCATCACCATGCCCGCGAAAAACGTGACCGTATTGCGCGTGCGCATAGCCCAGGCGCTGAATTGCCAGAATGATAATCCTCCCAATCCGAAAGAAACGGAAGCGGAAAAAATCGATGATGTTGTCACGCCGCGAGGGATTAAGACAAGCGTGACGGCTGCCAGCAAAGCGCCGCCGCCGAAGTAGGATACAAAACTGTCCAGCGCCTTGCGGCGGCAAAAAGAACCGATCACGAGATTCGACGAAACCAGCGCGCCGACCGGTATCGATAATCCGGCCGCAAACGCCAGTAGGAGAGCAAAATCGAGGTTTATTGTCGACATTATTGAAAGCTTCCCGGTGTGAATATTATCGAGATCATGCTTTGCCTGTTGTTTTTCATTGGGCACATTCCGCGAGTAATCTTTGCAAGATTAAAACCAAGGCCGCTGCCGCGTGTCTATCACCCGGCTCGATACGGTCGCCCTCTGTTAGTCGAACGATTGCGGGAAACCTTACAAGATGCTTATCTTTTGTTACGGTTCATAAGAAGGTATGACCGAAGCCACTAACAGTTTGGCAAGCGTTTCGAGCTCTTCTCTGGTCGGCAGGGTTTTACTGTATAGACGTAAGCCGAAGATGCCGGTTACCAGAAACCGGGCCGATATGGCAGGACCTCTCTTGTCGTTAAGCAATTCCGCCCTCTCGCAATCGACCAATACAGCGGTTAATTCGCGCTCAACTTCGCCGAACATTCGTTGAAGCCGAACGCCTATTTGTTCGTCCTGAAATCCGATTTCGGCTAGGGTGTTGATGAGCAAACAATCGGAATTGCCGCTATCGCCGCAAGCGTGGTCGATCAATTTCATGAAAAAATATTCCAGACGCAGGATAGGCGGTTCGTCTCGATGCAACAAGCAAAACATCGATTGTTTCATGTCTTCGAAATAAGCGTCCAGCGCCATCAGAAACAGACCCCGCTTATCGCCGAAAGCCGCATAAAGGCTGCCCGGTCGGAGTCCTGTCGCATCGACTAAATCTTTGATGGAAGTGGCATGATAACCTTTGAGCCGAAACAAACGAATGGCTTGTTGTAAAACATGGCAGCGGTCGAAAGAGGCGGGGCGAGCCATAAAATGGGGGTTAGTTGAGTAAAAGACTGTTTATTATTGAACAATCGTTCAAATAAAGCTATTCTTCGCTCGTTATTGAACGTTAATTCAATAATGAATTTTTTACTATCATTACGGAGAACATCATGCCTCAATGTTATCAATCGATTTTGGTCCAGGCGCCAATACAACAAGTATGGAACACCGTCAGGGATTTTCATGATATGTCATGGGCTAGTCAGGTCATTCAACAATGTTCTGCCGTCGGCGATTTGTCCGGAACGGAAGCCGGCGCCAAACGAGTCTTGAACGGCGTGTTTCACGAGACCTTACTGGAATGCAACGACGCGGAATACCGCATACGCTACTCGATCGACGACGGGCCGTCCCCGGTTTCGCAGGCAGAGGTCAAAAATTATGTCGGGCAGGTTCAATTGCGACCGGTTACGCTTGGCGATACGACTTTTGTCGAATGGAGTTCCTCCTGGGAATCGGCTTCCGAGGAAGCACGGGATTTTTGCCATCAGATCTATGTTGCGCTGCTGAAAGCGCTGGCCGACAGGTTGAATGAGCAATGAACCGCTCGTTCAGACTGAAACTGTCGTTGCTGACGATGCGTCTTTCCGTGTTCGTCGTGATGTCGATGTGGGCGATCGACAAATTTATCAATCCGGGGCACGGCGCGAAAATATTCGAAAAATTTTATTTTATTCCGGGGCTTCCTGAAACGGCCATGCTGGGCATCGGTGTTCTGGAGTCGATTGTTTTGGTTGGTTTCGTTCTCGGACTTTTTAAAAAATGGACTTATGGCGCGGTTTTGCTCTTTCATGCTGTGTCGACGTTTTCGTCTTGGCAGCAATATCTGTCCCCGTTCGAAGGTCCGCATTTACTTTTTTTTGCCGCATGGCCCATGTTGTCCGGTTGTTTACTGTTGTTTTTGTTGCGTGAAGAAGATAGTTTGTGGACATTGAGTTGACGTGTAGAGCTGAGCATTTAATTTCAACAAAGAACGGCGCTTCGCTTCAGTCGAAACGCCGCTCGTCTTATTTTTACTGTGAAGGTTCGTAGATTTAGACTCGTTATCTAATTTTTCAATATGCAAAGCTCAGTAACGAAAATGCCGGTTCCGAAGAGGGGGGCGGTTGCTCGACCGACAGGTGTC
>NPIE01008289.1_pt1 | contig 26268 bp, 20 predicted proteins | sample 8637661 | NCBI WGS metagenome assembly NPIE01 (sample SAMN07420842, study PRJNA396082) | bioreactor metagenome | isolation source: sample BA12 brine-fed electro-methanogenic bioreactor BA | place: Japan: Kochi | collected 2016-12-09 | reverse complement strand
ATTTTCTGCTCTGAGTAGTATATCGCTCGATGGGCCCAACTTCGACCACCGCTCCCGCCGTGACCTCAACTACTGAAATCGTTGTGCATCCAAGCTATATACCGGCATTGGACCTCCAAGATATTATAATTACATCCGTTGACGCCTCCACGAGCTTCTCGGAGCCGGGTCTACTGACGGAAGTGCCTGGGGCCTTAAGTCTGACGGCCTATCAAGAGCGTTTGTCGACCCTTGAGGAGAACTTGAAGACTCTTCCATTCGGCATTGAGGCTGCGCGGGACTTTGAAGACATTGTGGGCGACATTATCAAGCTATGTTTCTATCGGTGGCTTCAGAACGTACAGCCTCACCAAAGAGATTATGCCGGTACAGTTATTCGCGATTGGGTGGCTTCAAATCGCGCCAGCGATGGCTTTTGGGAGATGGTGAAGACTCGCTACGGAGCGACTCAGGTCATCTGGGAATGTAAGAACATGGAACGTCTAACAGCAGCTTGTTTTCAGCAGCTAGGCTATTATCTTACGCGTGAGTCGGGCCGTTTTGGCATCCTCGCTTTTCGTGGTGATCTGGAACCGCATTACTACGACCATGTCAAGCGCATCGCGTCAGAGAAAGACGGCATGGTGCTTCTTCTCGGGCAACGTGATTTGCTCGTTTTCTTGCGACAAGCAAGAAACGGTAAGATCAAAGAAGATCATATTCAAGATCGATACGACACTACAGTACGGCAGGTGAGTTGAACCCAGCCTGACGCCCCCTACCCTACAAGGTACTGGCACGCTCCCCCCAAGGAGTTCCCCCGAGTGTTGGGCAATCCAAGCGGGCTTGTTATGCCGTTCGGGGTCTTCAATTCCAGTTCTCAGTCTCAGAAGTGCCGCGTAGTCCTCTGGCCCCGTTTTTCCTTTTGAGTGCCCAACAGCCCTGTGAGGTCTCTGATGGCGGTCAGCAGTGTACTTTGGTATCATGGTTTTGCGGATGGAATGGGGGGATCAGTGCGGTTTTGTGGAGGCCAGATGATGCGGGCAAGGGTGGTTGTGTGCGGGATGGTGCTGTCGGCGGCGTGTGGCGTGGTCTGGGTGACGGGACAGACGGCCGAGCCGGCCAAGGCGTCCGACCCGATCCGGCTGATCGTCCGGGCCGATGACATGGGCAGCAGCCACGCCGCGAACGTGGCCTGCCTCCAGGCGTGCACCGCGGGCATCGCCCGCTCGATCGAGGTCATGGTGCCGTGCCCGTGGTTCAACGAGGCCGTCCGCATGCTCCGGGAGCATCCGGACATCGACGTGGGCGTGCACCTGACGCTGACCAGCGAATGGGAGGGCGTCAAATGGGGCCCGGTCACCCAGGCCCCCAGCCTGGTGGATGCCCAGGGGCACTTTTACCCGATGACCAGCCAGCGCGAGGACTTCCCGCCGAACACGGGCTTCCTGCAATGCGGCTACAAGCTCGACGAGGTCGAGGCCGAGCTGCGGGCCCAGATCGAGCTGGCCCGGCGGCACATCCCGCAACTCACGCATATCACGTCGCACATGGGCACGCCCACCAGTACGCCGGCGCTGCGGGCGATCGTGGCCCGGCTGGCGGCGGAATACGGCCTGCTCTATCGGATCGAGGGCGTGCGTTCGGCGGGCGGATTCGGCGGCAGCACGACCACGCCGCCGCGGAAGATCGCCGCGCTGGTCGCGATCCTGGAGGCCCTCGAGCCCGGCACATCCCTGTTCGTGGACCATCCGGGGCTCGATACGCCCGAGATGCGGGCCATCGGCCACAAGGGCTACGAGCACGTTGCGGCGGACCGCGCGGGCGTGACCGCGGCCTTCACGTCGCAGGCGGTCAAGGACGTGATCCGCCGCCGCGGCATCGAGCTGGTCAGCTACGGGGACCTGAAGCGGCAGGCCGAGGCCGATGCGGCCCAGGACAAATGATGAGGCGCAGGGGAGTAGGCACAGATTGAGGAGAGACCGATGAGTTCGAGCAGGCGACGGGCAGGGGCCTGGGTTTGCGGCATGGCGTTCTGCGGCGTGGTGTGCGGGTTGAGTGCCGCGCGGGCGGATGTGATCGAGCTGGGCGAGCTGGATCTGGCGAAGATGTCTGCCGGCTGGGGGGCGCCGGTGCGGGACGCCTCCATCGAAAAAAAGCCCCTGTCCATCGCCGGCGAGGCGTTCGAGCGGGGCGTGGGCTCGCACGCGGGCAGCGAGATGCACATCGCCCTGGATGGCCGCGCCGAGCGGTTCACCGCCAAGGTCGGCGTGGACGATGAGACCCAGGGCCGCGGTACCGTGCGATTCAAGGTCTACGGCGATGGGCACAGGCTCTTTGACAGCGGCGTCATGAAGGGGCGGCAGAAGGCGGCCGGCGTGGATGTGCCGCTGGGCGGCGTGCGGCGGCTGATCCTGCTGGCGACCTCCGCCGGGGATGGCGTCAATTACGACCACGCCGACTGGGCCGACGCCCGGATCGTCTACGAGGGCGAGCGGCCCGTCGCCACCGACCCGCCGCGGGAAGAACCCATCCTCCTGACGCCGCCGCCCGGCCCGGCCCCGCGGATTCACGGGCCCTCGGTCTACGGGGCCCGTCCGGGCCGGCCCTTCGTGTATCGCATCCCCACGACGGGGATTCGCCCCATGCGGTTCTCGGTTGACGGCCTGCCCGATACGCTCCGGCTGGACGCCGAGCAGGGCATTCTGAGCGGCACGACGCCCGCCGTGCCGGGCCGCTACGCGATGGTGTTCCAGGCCCGCAGCGACCGGGGCCGCGACCGGAAGGCCTTTACGCTGGTGGTCGGGCCCACGCTGGCCCTGACGCCGCCGATGGGCTGGAACCACTGGTACACGTTTTATCATCGTCCCACGGATGAGCTGATGCGCACGGCCGCCGACGTGATGGTCGCATCGGGCATGGCCGACGTGGGCTACCAGTACGTGAACCTGGACGATTGCTGGATGATCCGGGTGGGTTCGGACGACCCGGTGATCGGCGGCGAGCTGCGAAGCCCCGATGGCGGCATTCGGCCCAACGGCAACTTCCCGGATATGAAGGCCCTGACCGACTACATCCACGGCAAGGGCCTGCGGGCGGGCCTGTATACGTCGCCCGGCCCCCGGACGTGCGCGGGCTACGCGGGCAGTTGGCAGCACGAGCGGATCGACGCCCTGACGTTCGCCCGCTGGGGGTTCGATTTCCTCAAGTATGATTGGTGTTCCTACACCGAGGTGGCCACGGGCGACGGGCTGGAGCGGTTTCAGAGGCCCTATCGGCTCATGGGTGCGATTCTTGAAGAGATGCCGCGGGACATCGTGTTCAACCTGTGCCAGTATGGCATGGCGGACGTATGGACCTGGGGCGGGCAGGTCGGCGGGCACTGCTGGCGGACAACCGGGGACCTCGGCCTTGAGCAGGGCACGGACCTGCCGGGGTTCTACCATATCGGGCTTCGCAACGCCGAGCACGCGGACTACGCCAGGCCGGGTGAGTGGAACGACCCGGACTATATCCTCATCGGCTACGTGGGTAACGCGCGACAGCAGAACGCCCCGGCCGCCCCGTGCGGCCTGACGCCCAACGAGCAGTACGCCTACATGTCCATGTGGTGCCTGATGGCCGCGCCGCTGTTCTATTCGGGGGATATCACGCGGCTGGATGCCTTCACGCTGAACGTGCTGTGCAATCCGGAGGCGATCGCGATCGACCAGGACACCCTGGGCCGCCAGGGCCGGATCATCCGGCATGGTGAGGACGACCTGGTCCTGGCCAAGCCGCTGGAGGATGGCTCGCTGGCCGTCGGTCTGTTCGACCTGGGGCCGGTGGGGCAGCGTATCGAGGTAACTTGGGCCGAGCTGGGCATCGAGGGCCCGCGCCAGGTCCGGGATGTCTGGCGGCACAAGGACTTGGGAACGGTCGACGGCGCCTGGGCCGCGGACATCGGGCGGCACGGTGTGAGCCTGGTGCGGCTGATCCCGCCGCGATGATCGTTTGGTTTCGATTGGCCCGTTCCGGCCTGTTGAAGGCCGGCCAAAAAAAAGGCGTCGAAATCGCCGGTCGCCCTTGACAACGCGATGTCAAACGTCTATGATTCTTTTGGTGCTTGTGAATGTGAACACAAGCACTGTTTTTTTAGGTCGCGTCATGAGATACCGGAAGATACCCGATGAAACCGTGCGCCGGCTGCCGCAGTACCTGCGGGCGGTCTCGTTCGTGCACAAGCAGGGCTGTAAGTACGTGTCCAGCCAGGAGTTGGCCGAGCGGCTGCACATGAAGTCCCCGCAGATCCGCAAGGATTTGTCGTATTTCGGGGCGTTCGGCGTCAAGGGCACGGGGTATCCGGTCGAGACGCTGCTGGGGCGGATTCGCGAGATTCTCAAACTGAACACCCCCCAGAAGGCGGCGCTGATCGGCGCGGGGCGACTCGGAAAAGCGCTTGCTTCGTACCCGGGGTTTCGGTTATACGGCTTTGACATCGTGGAGGTGTTTGACCGTTCGCCCAGGAAGATCGGTCGCAAGATCGGGGGCGTGGAGATCAAAGACGTTGCGCACCTCGGCGACCTCGGCAAGCGGGGGATTCGGCTGGCGTTGCTGGCCGTGCCGGCCGGTGCGGCCCAGGAGGTCGCCGAAAGGCTGGTCGAGGCCGGCGTCCGCGGGATTCTGAATCTGGCGCCGTGTTATCTGAAGTTGCCCAAGCGCATCAAGGTGGTGACCATCGACATTGCCATGGAGCTGGGTATCCTGCCTTACTACGTGTGAGGGGCGGTCGTGTTGGCTTGAGGAACGGGATGTTTGGAGACATGCGAGCATGAAGAAGATCAGCCAAGAGGCATTTGCACAATTCGTCACGGCCCTGATCGCCTCGGACCGGCAGGTGGTCGGCGTCCAGGCCAAGGATGACCGGTTCGCGTTCGGTCCGCTGGAGCAGGCCGCGGACCTGCGGCTGGACTATGATGTGACGATCCTGCCGCCGAAGAATTACGTCCTTCCGCCGCGTGAGACGCTTTTGACCTACGAGGTCGGCGGCACGTACAACTCCATGATCGAGGCCGGACCGCTAGTGCTGTTGGGGGTGCATCCGTACGATCTGGTGGCCATCAACCAGATGGATGAGCTGTTCAGCCAGGATCAGTACGACGCCCACTACATGGCTCGCCGCAAGCAGATCACCATCGTGGCCTGCGACGTGGCCACGCCGAGCAAGAACGTTTTCGCCTCCTCCATGGGCACGGCGGTCGTGGACAAGGGCTACGATATTCTCATCACCGACGTCGGCGAGGGGTACGTGCTGGACGTGGCCACGGACAAGGGGCGGGAGCTGATCGCCCTGGCGGGCCCGTTGCCCGATGCGACGGAACAGGATCGGGCCCGGCGTCAGGCGGTGCAGGACAAGAACCGCAAGGAGCTCAACCGCCACCCGCTGGAGTGCAAGCCGTCGTACCTGCCCAAGCTGCTCGAACGGGCCTACGACCACCCGATCTGGGAGCAGAAGGCGCAGACGTGCTTCTCGTGTGGATCGTGCAATCTGGTCTGCCCGACGTGTTATTGTTTCGACGTGCAGGACGACGTGGACTGGGACCTCAAGAAGGGTTGCCGCTGGCGGGCCTGGGACGGCTGCCTGCTGGAGAACTTCGCCACCGTGGCCGGCGATCACAACTTCCGCAAGCGGCGGGCGGATCGGTTCCGCCATCGGCTGTATCGCAAGGCCAAGTACGTGCCCGAGAAAATCGGCGGGCAGATCGCGTGTGTCGGGTGCGGGCGGTGCGTCGGGGCGTGCATCCCGGACATCGCCAATCCCGTCGCCGTCTACAACGCCCTGTTGGAAGACATCGGAATGGACTAATCCCGCCGTCGGGACAGGCCAACCAAGGAGATCGATGCATGTGTGACTGTTGCAGTACTCAGAAGGACGTTTACCTGCCCGAACCGGCGACGATCCGGACCCGGCGGTCCATGACCAAGCTGGAGATGTATTACCACGTGACGTTGGATTCGGGCCGGCCCTTGGGACATCGGCCGGGGCAGTTTGTGGAGGTGTCCGTCGCCGGGATCGGTGAGGCGCCGATCAGCATCTCCTCCTCGCCCACGCAGGAGGGCTTCGAGCTGGTGGTGCGCAACGCCGGCAACGTGACCCGGGCGCTCCATGGACTCGATGAAGGGGCCAAGATCGGCATCCGCGGGCCGTTCGGCAAGGGCTATCCCGTCGAGGACCTGGCGGGCAAGAACCTCGTCTTCATCTGCGGCGGGCTGGGCCTGGCCCCGCAGCGCTCGCTCATCCGCTACGTGCTGGACAACCGCGACGACTACGGCGACGTGGAGATCCTCCTGGGCACCAAGTGCTTCGAGGACCGCTTCTACACCGACGAGCTGGAGCAATGGGCCCAACGCGAGGACATCCACTTCATCGAGACGCTGGACGTCGGCTGCGATCAGTGGGGCGGCTGCGTGGGTGTGGTGACCACGCTCATCCCCCAGGTCCAGACCGACCTGTCCAAGGCCCACGTACTGGTGTGCGGCCCGCCCGTGATGTACAAGTTCGTGCTGATGTCCCTGGCCGAGGCCAAGGTGCCCACCGAGCACGTCTTCCTCAACCTGGAGCGGCGGATGAAGTGCGGCGTGGGCAAGTGCGGGCACTGCCAGATGAACGACCAGTACGTCTGCCAGACGGGCCCGGTATATCGTTATTCCGAATTGGGTAGTGTCCCGGAGGCCATCTAGCATGAGTAAACCCAGAGTAGCCATATTCGACTTCGCCTGTTGCGAAGGATGCCAGCTTCAGATCGTGAATCTCGAGGAAGAGATTCTCGATTTGATCGGCGCGGTGGACGTCGTGGAGTGGCGCGAGGCGATGAGCGAGCAGAGCACCGAGTACGACATCGCCCTCGTCGAAGGCTCGATCACCCGTCCGGAGGACGAGGAGCGGGTCAAGGTCATCCGTCAGCGGGCCAAGGTGCTGGTCGCGCTGGGCGCGTGTGCCACCATCGGGGGCGTCAACAAGCTCAAGAACCACTTCGACCTGGATGAGGTCAAGCAGTGCGTCTACGGCGAGGCGGCCTCGATGCCGCACCTGGCCACGGCGATGACCAAGGCGGTGGATGAGGTCGTGCCGGTGGATTTCAAGATACACGGCTGCCCCATCGACCGCACGGAATTCACCTACGTCATCCGTTGCCTGCTGCTGGGCAAGACCCCGGTGATTCCGGACTACCCGGTCTGCGTGGAGTGCAAGGCCAAAGGCAACATCTGCCGCTGGGAGTACGGCGAGGTGTGCATCGGGCCGATCATCCGGGCCGGCTGCGGGGCCCGGTGCCCGTCGAGCAACTTCCGATGCTTCGGCTGTCGGGGATTAATTGACAACCCCAACGTGGACGCCGCCCGTGACGTGATGGACAAGTACGGCCTGACCGTTGAGGACCTGAAACAAAAGATGGAACTGTTTTGCAGCAAGCAGGGGCCCACCCTATGAGTAAGAATATCCGCATCAACGTGCATCACCTGACCCGTGTCGAGGGACACGGCAACATCGTGGTCAACGTGGCCAACGGCACCGTCGAAAAGTGCCAGTGGCAGGTGCCTGAGGCGCCGCGCTTCTTCGAGGCCATGGTCCGCGGTCGCCGCTGGGACGACATTCAAACCATCGTCAGCCGCATCTGCGGCATTTGCTCGATCACCCATTCGCTGGCCTCCACCAAGGCGGTCGAAGACGCCCTGGGGCTGGAGGTCTCCGAGCAGACGGACCTGCTGCGGATCCTGATGCACTACTCCGAGCAGTTGCAGAGTCACGTGCTGCACGTGGGGTACCTGGTGGCGCCGGACCTGTTCCGGGCGCCGTCGGTGGTGCCGCTCGTGCCCAAGGCCCCGGATGCGGTCAAGACCATCATCCGCGTCCATCGCGTGGCGAATACCTGGTCCGACCTGCTGGCCGGGCGCACCACCCACCCGACCACGCTCAAGCCCGGCGGTCTGACGAAGATCCCCACCGAGAAGGAATTGCGGGACCTGCAGGAGACGCTCAAGGCGACGGTGTCGGACTTGGTGACGATCTGCGAGGTCGTGCTCAGCGTCGCCGACAAGATGCCCGCGTTCGAGCGGGACACGGAGTACGTCTCGCTGCGGCAGGATGACCCGCCCACCTATACCTTCTATCACGGCGGGATCACCAGCACGGACTGCAACGGCGATGGCCCGGTGCCCATCCAGCAGTGGGAGAGCGTGGCCAACGAGTACGTCCATCCCCAGTCCACGGCCAAGTGGACCCGGTGGCATCGCGACAGCTACGCGGTGGGGGCCCTGGCGCGGTTCAACAACAACGCCGATCTGCTCAGCCCCCTGGGCAAGAAGGTCGCCGCCATGTTCGGCCTCAAGAAGGGCTGCTGCAACCCGTTCATGAACAACGTGGCCCAACTGGTCGAGGCCGCCCACGTGGTGGAGACCAGTATCGGGATGATCGACGAACTGCTCACCCGTGGTCTCAAGAGTGAAAAGGTCCAGGTCACGCCCAAGGCCGGACGCGGCAGCGGCTGCGTCGAGGCGCCGCGGGGTATCCTGTTCCATTCCTACGAATTTGACAAGGACGGGCTGTGCACGGGGGGCAATATCTGCATCCCGACCAACCAGAACCACGCGAACATCCAGAAGGACTTCGAGACGTTCGTGCCCGCGTTCATGGATCGCGGCCAGGATGAATTGCGGCTGGGTCTGGAGATGCTCGTGCGGTCCTATGACCCGTGCATCAGTTGCTCGACCCATATGTTGGACATCGAGTTCGTCAAATAGTGGGTTCGCGGATGAAGGACACGATCGTCCTGGGCCTGGGCAACGTGCTGATGGGCGACGAGGGCATCGGAGTCCGCATCGTACAGGAGCTTCAATCGACCTGCGGGGAGCGTTTCCCGCAGGTCGATTTCGTCGATGCGGGAGTCGGGGGGATGCGTTTGCTGCATCGGATCGCGGGTCGCCGCCGGGCGATCTTCATCGACTGTGCGAGGATGGACGCCGAGCCCGGTACGATCCGGCGCTTTACCCCGGACCAGGTCCGGACCCGAAAGGGGCTGGTCCATCGCTCGCTTCACGAGGCGGACCTGTTGAACATCCTGGACCTGTCGCGGCAACTGGGCGAATGCCCCCGGGAGGTGGTCCTGTTCGGCATCGAACCCGAACGCATCGCCGAGGGGATCGGGCTTTCGCCCCGCCTGGAAAGCCGGCTGGCCGCGTATGTCCGGGCCGTGGCGGGGGTTCTGGCCTAGCCGACGAACCACGAGGCGAATGCTGTCCCTGTCGGTCAGGCGGCTTTTATCGGAATTGGATTGACATTCGGACCCGCTTCGCCGATCAGTAACATGCGAGAAGTTGTGATGCGGGGTGCGGCAAGGAACGAGACGTGAAACCTCTGTATATCAGTGCGACGTTGAAGGACAGCGGCAAGACCTCGATCAGCCTGGGGCTGATGCAGCTCCTGGTCGAGCGGGGGGCCAATCCGGGCTATTGCAAGCCGGTGGGCCAGCACTACGTGCAGTACCGCGGCAAGAACATCGACGAGGACGGCGTGCTGATCCACCAGGTGTTCGACCTGGCCGATGAGCCGTATTATCTCAGCCCCATCGCCATCGAGCGCGGCTTCACCACGAAGTTCATTTTCAATCCGGACGTGACGCCGCTGGAGCGGCAGATCCTGGACTGCCGCGATCACATCCTCAAGACGCACGCGATGCTGATCGTCGAGGGCACCGGGCACGCCGGGGTGGGCAGTTGCTTCCGATTGAGCAACGCGCGGGTCGCCCAGCTCCTGGAGGCCAAGGTGGTCATCGTCACCAGCGGGGGCATCGGTCGCCCCCTCGACGAAATCGCCCTGAGCCTGGCCCTGTTCGCCGATCACGGGGTGGAGGTCGTCGGCGTCATCCTCAACAAGGTCCTCCCGGCCAAGTACGACAAGATCAAGAAGACGGTCGACCAGGGACTGCGGAACCTGGGCACGCGGCTGCTGGGGGCCATTCCGTACGAGCCGACCCTGACGCACTTCACCGTGGGCCAGGTGGCCGAGGAGTTCCAGTACGAGGTGCTGTGCGGCGCGGACTGGCTGAGCAACCGCATCGAGCACACCGTCGTGGCGGCCATGGAGCCGCAGCACGTGCTGGAATACATCCAGGATGAGACCCTCGTTATCATCCCCGGTGATCGCCTGGACAACATCCTCATCTCGCTGCTGGCCCTGGCCGAGACCAGCCCGGACAACGGCGGCCTGATCCTCACCGGCGGCTTTGACCCTCACCCACGGTTGATGCCGCTGATGCGCAACAGCAAGGTGCCCGTGCTGCTCAGCAAGGAGGACACGTTCACCGTCAGCGCCCACATGGCCGACATCGGCTTCAAGATCCGCTCGTACGACACCGACAAGATCGCCCGCCTGCATGATCTGGTCCGCGACTACGTGGACATCGATACGATCATGAACGCCCTGCAGGATTGAACGCGATCATGCGGCTCCCGGGAACGGCGGCGGCGTGAGGACGGGGGCTATTCGCTGCGAAGGGCGTCGAGCAATCGCCCGCGCAGGCCCAGACGCGTCGCGATGAGGATCCACACCAGCCCGGAGGCCCCGATGGCCGCCAGGATCACCGCCAGCGACCCGATGGGGATGCGAGACCCGGCCGTTCGCACGGCGGGCCAGACGGCCACGATCGCCGAGACCAGCCCCCACAGAAGCCCCGCCCCCAGCAGACCGATGTGCTCCACCGCGAGCATCCGCCCGACGGTGCGTTGGTCGAAGCCGACGGCCTGGAGCATCGCCAATTCGGACCGCCGCTCCAGGATGTTGACCAGCACCACCAGCGCCAGGCCGACGCTGCCGACGGCCAGGCCCATCCCCCCGAGCAACTGGAAGATCGACAGGTACGTGTTTTCCACGGTATGGAACCGCGCCAGCCGCTCGGCCGTAGGCGTCAGGTCCAAGCCATAATCGCGCAGGCCCCGCCGCAACGCCTCGGCGACCGCCTCGGCCCGCGACGATGGGGCATCCACCAGGAACACCTGGCGCCCGGCGACCGAACCGAAACGGGCGATGAAGGCCCCTTCGTCGATCAGCAGCGCTCCTTGCAGCACCGAGCCCTCCAACATGCCTACGATCCGCACGCGGAACGTCCGGCCGCGGTCGTCGACGTAGTCGATTTCATCGCCGAGGCGCTTGTGCAGGGCCCAGTAGACCGTGGGGTAATCGCCGATCGCCGGGACCACGTCCTCGCCCCAGTCGGCCCGGAGGATCGCCCAGCCGGACGGTGGGGCCTCTTCGTCTCCCTTGGCGCCCCCAAGCGCGGGCGGTGTTTCGACACTGCGAAAGGCGAACCGCCCTGAAAGCTGTTCCGGATCAACGCCCAGCAGCCGCGGCTGTTGGGCGTGGTTGAGGTTCAGGCAGCTTGCATCATCACCCGCTCGCAATCGCATCGGGACGATGCGCACATCGGCGAAGGCGTCCTCGGACAATCCGAGCTTGTCGCGACCGGCGGCCGCACCCAGGTCGCGGACGATCCCGATGGCCGACTCGCCATACTGCGTGAACCCGCCGGCGGGTCCATCGGGCTGCTCCAGGCGTGCAGCGGGGTCCTTGCGGTTGGCCCCGACGGCGACGACCATGAACACGCCGCACGCCAGGAGGATCACCACGGCCAGGCTTCGGCCACGCCGGCGGGCCCGGTTCCGCCGGGCCAGTTGCCCCAGCGTGTTCAGCCCCCCCGTGCCGGCGCCCTGCCCCGCGGCCAGCCACCACGTCGAGAAGGCTATCGCGGCGACCAGCAATAGGGCGCCGGCGCCGAAAAACGCCCCTGCCGCGGCGCTGCTTGATCCGCCGACCGTGACCAGCAAGAGGATGGCCGCGACCAGCGTTATTGCGGCGACGATCAGGCTCCACCGTCCCCGACGGGCCACGACCGCGGGGCTCTCGACCTGCACGCCACCGGCCATGAGCTCGGCGGCATGACGTCCCATCGCACGCCACACGGCCCAGATGATGGCCGCCAGGCTGATCGCGACACCCGCGGCGGCCCCGCCAACCAGAGATCCCGCCGCCGCATGGAAACGGATCGGCGAGCCGGCCACGGCGCCCGCCCACACGGTCGCCAGGGCCCAGATCGTCAGGCGGGTGTAAATCAACCCGCCGATCACGCCCGCCACGGCCCCGACCAGGGCCAACGCAAGCCCTTCGCCCAGAAACAGCCCGCGCACCTGTCGCCGCGAGAAACCCACGGCCAGCAGCATACCCAACTGCGGGATACGGCGCTCAACGCCGAACACGAATACGAGAATCAGCAGCACCACCGCCGAGGCGATCAGAAACATGCTCAGACCCAGGAAAAGACTCCCGAAATCGCTGGAGCCCTTGCCGGCCTGTTCGTGCAGTCGGCGGATGGGGACAAATCGCAGACCCGCCTCGGCCGGGTCGATCCGCTCGATCAGGGTCGCGCCCAGAGACTCCACCGAGTGCGCCGCCGCCGGATATCGCACGGCGGTCAGCGTGCCGAAACGGTTCTCCCACATCGCCCGGCCCGCCGCCAGGCCTACAAACGCCTTGGGCGTCCCGCGGTAGGTATCCCAATAGTCCTCATCTTTCGTGCGGATCTTGTCGTAGTCGATGTCGATGCCCGGCTTCCAGTCGCGGCAGTTATCCGTGTCCACCAGCCCGGGAAAGGCCGGCATCAGCTCACCGTCGGCGGCAAGCCCCGCGATCGGCACCACCTTGTCCACGGTGAAGGTGCGGGTTTCTTCCAGAAGGCGGCGGTCGGGACCGACCACGAAGTACCGCAGCGTGATCGCATCGCCCGCGGCGGCGTCCAGGTCCTCGGCCAGCCAGGTGTTGATCACGATCCGGTCATCGGGGAACTGCTCGGGTAGAACCTCATCGTAGAGCCCTCCCGGCGTCAGGGCCGTGACCATCGAGTACGGCGTGGCGTTTTCGCCGCAACGAAGCTCATTGACGAAGTAGGTCAATACCCCCGTGGCCTCGGGCTCCCGCATCGCGGCCTGGCCCAATGCGTCGTCGATGAACACCCGGCGCGACCGCATCTCGATCATGCCGGAGTCGCCCAGCACGCGCAGCTCCAGACCCAGGTCGTCGAGCTGCGCGACCGTATCCAGGGCTTGCTGCGCCCGCTCGAGCGAGACGTCGCCGGCGACCAGCAGCAGATTCGCCGCCGCACGGGTCGAGGACTCGGATTCTGTGGCATCATGGGCTTTTGCCGACGAAGCGGCCAGCCGACTCACGTCCAGCCGGTCGGAGAGAAACCCGATAGGAACGAAAACGTTCAACGGCGCGACCTGGTCCGCCTGCAGGCTGAATCGGCCGAACTGCATCTCGTCGAGGATTCCGGCGACTGTCACGCGCAAGGCGATAGAGGCTTGGTCATCGCCCGTGACCGGCACATCCCGCGGCACCACGCCCGGTTTGGCGACGCGGAGAATGATCTGGCTCCCGGTCTCAATGCCCAGATGCTGGGCCAGCGACCGCCTGATCAGGGCGACGGGTCCCTCCGTGAGCTCGCTGCCGGATTGCCGGCCGCCGTCGGCAGCCGGGGCCAGTGCCCAGAAACCAGCCCCCACGCCGAGAATCTGAACCTGGTTGGCGCGGCGGTCGGTATCGGGATTCACGGCCAACCCGCCAACCTGCAACACTGCGGCGACCGGCACATCGATTCGCTCGGTCAGACGGCCCGCCAAATCGGCGCCGAAGAAGCGATCTCCCGCGGGCAGGGCCAGTTGCGTCCGGCCCAGCCTCGCCTCGACGAGCTGCGCCAGGGTATACCGCACCGAGTCGCCCACGAGCAGGGCGCCGACGAGCACCGCCGTCGCAAAGGCCACCGACGCCGCCACGCCCACGTGAATCCGGCGATAATGCAGCAGGCTTCGTTTTATGAGTGTGAACCACGTCATGAATGCACGGCCTCTGTCCCGGCGGCCCGAGGGACTATTCCTTCCACCAGCGCCCGGCGAAATCCAGGTACCGACCCCAATCGTACTCGGTGATATCATGGCCGCCCGTGCGGATGTGGTATCCCATCCGGCCCATCACGGGCTGATCTGCCTTGGGCATCTCCTTCGCCGGCAGGCCGTCGCCGGTCAGCAGTCGGTACACCGGATCGGCGTGCAGCACCGCCAGGAACTCCCCGCGCGGGTCCGCCCAGCGGTCCTCGACCGCACTGGCGACGTACACCGGCCGCGGCGCGACCAGGGCGATCAGCATGTGCTGGTCCAAGGGCAGGTCCTGTTCGCGTTCGTTATATTGCTTGAAGTTTTCGCAGAACCAGTGTGGGAACGAACGGTTGATCCGGCCTACGGTCTCGCCGAACGCCCGCTTGGACAGGGCCGCCCCGCCGCAGCCGGAGTCGTTCGAGATCACCACCGCGAACCGCGTATCGACCGCCCCGGCCCACAGGGCCGTCTTGCCCAGCCGCGAATGACCCAGCACCGCCACGCGATCGGCGTCCAGGTCGCTGTCCATCTCGAAATAATCCATGATCCGGCTCAGGCCCCAGGCCCACGCCGCGATGGTGCCCCAGTCGTCGCCCCGGCGTGGCCGGCCCACGTCGTACAGGCCGTGGACACCATTTTGAAACCCATCATGGAAGTCCGGGTCAATGTCCCCGCAGTACATCGTCGCCACGCCATAGCCCCGCTCCAGGATCATCCGCACCGGCCAGCGGGAGGCATTGACGCCGCGGGCCTTTTCCGTGGCCCGATGATCGACCACGCCCCTGTTTCGGTCGTTCGGGATCCACGCCGCGCTCAGGTCGATGCCCGGATCGTCGCAGATGGTGTGATTGCCGCGGAAGTTGAGTCCCGTGAAGACGGGCACGGGTCCTGCGGCCCGGGCCGGCAGATACAGCAGCAGGTGCAGGTCCATGGTCCGTGCGCAGAACTCCACCTGCATCGTCACCTGCTTGCGGACCGCCAGGCCGTCCAGGACCCCACGCTCCGTCCGCACCTGGTAGCGGACCATCGGCGGGGCGCCCGGCGACCGGCCATACACGTGCGTCTCGAAAAGATCGAGAATCTCCGGCCGCCGCTTGGAGAACCACGTCTCGGCGTTCTCCACGCGGGCGCCGTCCCGACACACCAGCGGATTGGGCAGCGTATAGTCGGGCACCTTGGATTCCTCGTAGTTGGCGACAAACTCTTGCGCACACACGAGCAGAGGCCCTCCCACAATGAGGGCGATAATCGCCCATAGGTTCGGCATTCGCTTCATCGTCTCACCTCCATGACTTCAACGGGTCGGGCGTCGCAGGTCCGGCCCCGTGCCGGACCGTTATTGCAGGCCTCCCTGGACCAGGTGATAGGTCTTGCCCATGCGGTCGGCCAGGCTCGTGGCGTGCGTGACCACGATCAGCGTCAGGCCGTCCTCACGGTTCAGTTCGACCAGCAGATCGGCGATGTTCTCGGCGGAGGCCTGGTCCAGCGAGCCGGTCGGTTCATCGGCCAGCAGCAGGCGCGGCTCGTTGATCAGCGCGCGGACGACGGCGGCCCGTTGCCGCTGGCCGCCGCTGAGCTGTGCGGGGCGGTGATGGGCCCATTCCCTCAACCCAACGCGGTCCAGCAGGACCTCGGCGCGGGCCTGATCGGCGTGCGGATCGCGCCGGTGCCCGGCGGCCAGCGTCGGCACCAGAACGTTCTCCAGCACGGTCAGTTGCGGCAGCAGGTGGTGAAGCTGGAACACGAAGCCGATCTTGCGGTTGCGCACCCGCGCCAGGGACTGTTCATCCAAGCCGGCCAAATCCCGTCCTTCCAGACTCACGCGGCCTTCAGTGGGCCGGTCGAGGGCGCCGATCAGGTTCAGCAGCGTGCTCTTTCCGCTGCCGCTGGGGCCGATGATCGCGATGCTCTGGCCGGCCTCAACGGCGAGCGTGATCCCGCTGAGCACCGTGACTCCCGAACCGCGTTCGGGCGATGGATACGCCTTGGTGACCTGATCCAACTCAAGCAACATCATTGCCTCCGCCTGTCTTGCGGGCCACATTGTATTCCAGGACCACGTCGTTGTAAAACCGTCCCAGATCGCGGACGGTCCGTTCGATCCCGAATCGCCCGAGGATGGCATCGCGTCCCCAGCGACCCAGCTCGCGGGCCTTGTCCGGCTCCAGCAGCAACGGCTTGAGGGCCTCGGCCAGGTTGGCGGCGTTGTTCGGTCGGTACAGCACGCCGCCGCCGGTGAACTCGAGCAATTCTTCAAACACCCCGTGCCAGGGCTCAACCGCGGGCACCCCGCAGGCCAAGGCCTCCAGCACGTACAGCCCGTAGGCCACCGGGTTCTTCTCCGGCACGCTCAGCACCGTCAGCGATTGCAGGAACTCGATCCGTGTCTCCTTGTCGAAACGATCCACGAATTCGACGTACCCCTCCAGGTCCCAGCAGGCCAACTCGCGCTTGACCCGCGTCAGGAAGACCTCGTCGGCGGCGCTGTGCCCACCGGCGATGCGAAGGCGGACGTTCTTGAGACGATGGTCCTTGCGCAGGATGACAAACGCGTCGGCCAGAACATCCAGCCCCTTGGCCTCGCACGCCTGGGAGAGAAACCCGATAGTCGGCACGGGCGGCGGTTCGGCGGCGGGTTCGTAACCGGCCAGCTCGATACCCGTGTAGATGACCTCGATTCGGGCCGGATCCAGTTGCAGCCGCTCCTGCATCTTGGCGCCGTAGTACTCGCTGACCGCCACGAATCCGTCGATGTCCCGGGCCCGCTGGGCCAGCAGGTTCCAGCTCCGGGAGCGGTAGGGTTCGGGCAGGGTATCCACGAAGCCGTCCTCATCCTGCACGAGGCACACGACGGGCCGATCCAGCTTCTGGCGAAGCGGCTTGGCCAGCCCGGCCAACAGGATGTTCGACAGGCACACCACGTCGGGCCGCTGGTCCGGCTTCGAGAGCCAGCCGATAAGCCGGTCGATCTCCTTGGCCTGCCGCCCCGTGGGCCCCTTGAGCATCGACACGGTCATATCGCCCAGCAGTCGCGGACTGGTGGCGCCGGCCTTCGAGCCGAATCGACGCAGCAGTCTGGGCGAATCGAGCCAACGGTCGATCCAACGGGGTGTATGGCGGAAGAAGCGGCTCTTCTGTTGGAGGTACACGTTGACTCCGCCAAAGAAGAGCGGCCCTTGCGTGCCGGGGTCGATGGCCGCGTTCTCGATGGGCAGGTACATCGGCACCAGGAAGATATCGTGTCCGGCGGCCCGCATGGCGCGAACGATCGCTCCATCGCGGAGACAGTTTTCGCAGTAGAAGTTGTCCCCCGATCCCGGCGTCAACTGCGCGATTTTCATGGCTCTTCCGTCAGCCGTTTTGCAGATAGAACCGGCGTCCCCTTGATCCGGTTGGACGCCGCGAGGCCATTATCCGCCCCCGTCGCGGATTCGGCAAGGCCTTTCCGCCCATGAGCGGACGTTTCGGGTCGCCATCCAGCCCCCTGGTGGCGAGCGGCCTGGCCCCGAATCAATCTTTCTTCACCTGCCGCTCGGCCAACTCCCCGAAGCGGTTGGCGATCGCCAGGGCCGGGTCCAGCGGCACCTGTGCCGGGGTGAGGTCCGGCGGAATCTCAATCGCCGGTGTGGGCGTGGGCCGGCTCCCCTGGAACAGGGGCAGCCACTCGGCCTCGGCCTCGAGCATCTCGGCGGCCATCTCGCGGATCTCCTTGAGCGTGCAACAGGCGCTGGTCAGCGGGTCCATCGCGCAGGCCTGCATCGCCATCTCCGGATCGCCGGTCAGGGCGGCCTCAGCGGTCAGCGTCTGCACCGTGACGTTGCTTTGATTCAGGGCCGCCAATTGGCTCGGCAGGGCCCCCACACGCACCGGGTGCAGCCCTCGGCGGTCGGCAAAGACCGGCACCTCCACGCAGCAGCCGTCGGGCAGATTCGTGATATAGCCGTCGTTGTGAACGTTGCCCTGGAACTTGAAAATCTTGTCCGTTTCCATCGCCTCGAGGATGTAGGAACAGTACTCCACCGAGCGGCCGGTGATCTTCGGGGACTCCTGGGCCAGGTAATCCACGTCCTTGTACTTCTCGGCGAGCATCCGGCAGTACTTGTAATAGGCCCCGCTGGCCCCGCCGAAGTCGGGCATGTCGCAGTACGTCTCCAGACCCCGCTTGCTGGAGCGGAACCACGGGATGTACTCGGACAGGTGGCCCGTGGACTCGGTCATGAAGTAGCCGAAGTGACGCATCACCTCACAGCGGACCTTCTCATTGACGTAGTACTCCGGCTGCTCGCAACGCTCCTTGAACAGCGGATACAGGTCGCGGCCGTCGCGCTTGTCGCGCAGCTCCAGGAACCAGCCCATGTGGTTGATGCCTGCCGCCAGGTAGTCGATCTGGTCTTTGGGCACGCCGACGTAGCCGCTGATCAGATCCAGGGTGGTTTGCACGCCGTGGCAGAGACCCACAAAGGGCACATCCGTCGCCAGACCCAGACCCAGGCAACAGGCGGCCATGGGGTTGGCGTAGTTGAGCATCACGGCGTCGTCCGTGCTGTACTGCTCCATGTCCTCGGCGATCTCCACGAGCACCGGAATCGTCCGCAGGCCGCGGAAGATGCCGCCCGGCCCCAACGAGTCGCCGATGCACTGGTCCACGCCGTACTTGAGCGGGATTTCGTAATCGTGGCGGAAGGCCTCCAGCCCGCCGACCTGGATCATGATGATGACGTATTTGGCGCCGTCCAGGGCCTTGGCGCGGTCGGTGGTGGCGGTGATCTTCGTGCCCAGGCCGTTCTCCTGGACCATGCGTCGGATGAAGGCCTCCATCCGGTCGAGCTTGGGTTGCGTCCGGTTCATCAGGCAGATTTCACTGTCTTGCAGGGCGGGCGTGGCGAGGATGTCACTGGTGAGCGTCTTGCAGAAGACCATGCTTCCGGCGCCGATCATCGCGATCTTGGCCATGGTACTACCTCCCGAATGGTGATACGAGTCACTTGGCTTTGCGGCATGCCCCCCAAGGGGCCCACGGACCGCCAGCCTACCGCGGACCGGTTTCGATGACAAGCCGAAAAGGCTCGGCTCATCGCCCGTACCGCCGCGTCACGCACACGGGGCCGCAAGGCGGAGGGCGGCTGTCAACAGGCTCGCCGTCTCCGGCGTGCGAATCGGGGCAAAGACGTTTGCAGCGGCAGGATCGGTGGGTATAATGCCGGCGTTGTGTGGACCCCGATGACGAGGGAACGGACGGATGCAAAGGCGATCGGCCAAAGGACTTGCGGGCATGATGGTGGTCGTGTGGGCGGTGGCGGCATGGGCCCAGGACCCCAACGCGCCGGCGATGTCGGTCGAGGCGGCCGCCGCCGAGGCTCAGACGCTGCACTTGCAGCGGGACGGCACGTGGGCGCCGTTGGGGTCGGACGCGTACAGTCGCTTTCTCACCCGCGTGGCGCACGTCAAGCAGGCGATTGTCGCCGGGCAGGTGACCGAGGCCCAGGAGGCGCTGGCCGCCCTGAAGGAGGAGTTTCCGGGCGTCGCGGGGCCGGATCTGGACGCGTTCATGGCCGCCGAGACGCTTTATGCCCAAGGCCGCTGGGTGGAGGCGGTGCGAGCCTACGATGCGTTCATGGATGCCTGGCCGGACAGCCGCTTTTTCGAATCGGCGCTGGAGCGGGAGTTCTCGATTGCGACGGCGTTTCTGGGCGGGGAGAAGCGCCGCGTGCTGAAGGTGCTCAAGCTGTCCGGCTACGAGGAGGGGGCCAAGATCATGCAGCGTATCGCGGATCGGGCCGGGGACGCGCCGATCGCCCAGCGGGCGCTGGTGACGCTGGCTCGCAGCTATGAGAAGCGGGGTGAGTATCTGGATGCGTACGAGACGTGGGCGGATATCTCCAATCGCTGGCCGACCGGCCCGATGGGGCAGACCGCCCTGCTCGAGATGGCACAAAGCCTGCACTCGGCGTACAAGGGCCCGCTGTACGATCCGACGAGCTTGGCCAGTGCGCGGACGTACTACAAGAATTATGCCTTGCGGTACCCCCAGGACGCCGAACGTCACGAGATCGAGGAAAAAATCGACCTGATCGTGGAGCAACAGGCGTACAAGGAGTACATGACGGGCGTCTATTACGACCGGACGGATCACCCGGACGCCGCCCAACACTACTACAAGCTGGTGTGGGAGACGTGGCCGGACACGAATGCGGGCCGCATGGCCGCGGCGCGGTTGGGCGGACCGGGAGCGCCGGGGTACGCGGCGCTCAAGGAACAGGTGACGCTGCGGCGTCGGGTGTTCGACGCGACGACCGCCTTTTTGGACGCATGGTTTGGCCTGGCGCAGTTCTTCGGCGGATCGGGTGAGACGTCCGAGATGGACGCGGAGGCACGTTAAACAGGGCCCCAGATGGGCCGATATGGACCGGGAACGCAAGGCACAGGGATGAACGGGGCAAACAGGCCGATAATACGGGCGGTGGCGCGGCGCTGGGCGGTCATAGGGACGGCGGTACTGGCCGGGTGCCTGGCCGGATGCGACATCGGCGGGATCGAAACGTATCAGAACACATGGTTGTATCCGAACGATATATCGACCGTGTACGTAGAGATGTTCGACAGCCGCAGTTTCCGCCGGGGTCACGAGTACGCGCTGACGGATGCGATCTGCAAGCGGCTCGAGGCCCAGACGCCGTACAAGATCGTCTCGGATCGGGACGCGGCGGATTCCGTGTTGAGCGGGCAGATGTCGATCTACTCCGGGGTGCTCAGCCGCGAGCGGTACGAGGGGGTGGCCCTGGAGATGGAAACCACCGTGGTCGTCTCGGTCAGTTGGAAGAACCTCAAGACGGGGGAGCTTCTGATCAACAACGAGAACGTCATGGCCTCGGGGAGTTACTCGCCGAAACTGCCGAGCCAGCAGGGCGCCCAGGGGTTCGAATACGCGGCGGACGTCGCGGTCAACCGGGCCGCCGAGCGGGTGGTGGAACTGATGGAAACGAGCTGGTAGGCGCCGGCGGCTCAGGGGGGATCCGGGCCGGGCGGCCCCCACGGATGACCGGGACGAATCCCGGCCTCCGCCGGCCTACGGGAATGGACTTCACCGAATGAGCGCATCTCCACAATCCGATCAGGATCAGAAACCGCGTGGCCTCGGACGCAGGCCGCTGCCGGGCCCGGGGCGCAGTCCGTTCGGATGGCTGGTGATCGGCCTGATCGTCATCGCCACGTTCATGATGCTCACCCAGACCGCCCAGGTGGAGAAGATCAACTTCAACCCCGAATTCCTGGAGGCGGTCCAGGGCGGTCACGTCAAGAGCGTCGAGATCCAGGAATCCAAACGCAAGATCGTCGGGAAGTTCAGCGAGGAAGGCTTGCAGAGCCGGCCGGCCGATGCCCCCACGATGTTTGAGCTCAATTACACCTCCGAGATGCTCACCGAGGACGTGATGGAGCTGCTGCGGACCAATGGCGTGGCGATCGACGCCTCCGGGCAGGACTACTGGGCGCCGCTCTTGTGGCAGTTGCTGCCTGTCGTGCTGCTGGTGGGGGTGATCTATTTCCTCGTGATCCGGAACATGCGGGCCGGAGGCGGCATGTTGATGAATTTCGGACGGAGTCGGCACCGATTGCGCGGCAAGGATACGAAGGTGACGTTCGAGGACGTCGCGGGGATCGAAGAGGCCAAGGAGGAGGTCGCCGAGACCATCGAGTTCCTGAAGAACCCGAAGAAGTTTAAACGGATCGGAGGGCGGATTCCGCGGGGCGTGTTGCTCGTGGGACCGCCGGGATGCGGCAAGACGCTTTTGGCCAAGGCGATCGCGGGGGAGGCGGATGTGCCGTTCTTCAGCATCGCGGGCAGCGATTTCGTGGAGATGTTCGTCGGCGTGGGCGCCAGCCGGGTCCGGGACCTGTTCAAGCAGGCCAAGGAGAACAGCCCCTGCATCATCTTCCTGGATGAGATCGACGCGATCGGGCGCAAGCGGGGCCCGGGATTTGTCAGCGGCGGGCACGATGAGCGCGAGCAAACGCTCAACGCCATCCTTGTGGAGATGGATGGTTTTGACACGAACGACCAGGTGATCGTCATCGCGGCGACCAACCGGGCGGACATTCTGGACAACGCGTTGACGCGGCCGGGGCGTTTTGACCGACAGGTGGTGGTGCCGCTGCCGGACCTGAAGGGGCGGGTGAAGATTCTCAAGGTGCACGCTCGCAAGATCAAGATGAGCCCGGTGGTGGATTTCGAGCGGCTCGCGCGGGGCACGCCGATGTTCACGGGGGCCGAGCTGGAGGCGCTGATCAACGAGGCGGCGATCATGGCCAGCATGGCCAACAAGGACTGCGTGGACATGGCCGATCTGGAGGAGGCGCGGGACAAGGTGCGGTGGGGCCGCGCCAAGCGCAGCCACGTGCTGGACGAGCAGGACAAGCGGCTGACGGCCTATCACGAGGCGGGCCACGCCCTGGTGCAGGCGATGTTGGAGGACGCCGATCCGCTGCACAAGGTGAGCATCATTCCCCGCGGTCCGATGGGCGGTGCGACGTTCACGTTGCCGGAGAAGGACCGGATGTTCTACACCCGGCGGTACTGCCTGGCGCTGATGAAGGTGTGCTTCGCGGGGCGGATCGCCGAGCAGATGTTCTGCGACGACATCAGCACCGGGGCCCAGTCGGATATTCAACAGGCCACACGGATCGCGCGGGAGATGGTGACGACGTGGGGCATGGGCGAGCAGATGGGGCCCGTCTACTATGGAGCGGACCCGAACCGGGAGTATTACTTCGGACCCGCGGCGGAGTATTCGCAGCGGACGGCGGAGTCCATCGACCAGGAGATCAAGCGGCTCATCGACGAAACTTACAGCGGGGCGCGACACATCATCGCCGAGAATCGCGAGCGGCTGGAGCGCCTGGCGCAGGCGTTGCTGAAGTACGAGACGCTGGACGCCGAGGACGTGAAGATGATTCTGGACGGCCGGGAGTTTTCCAAGCCGACGGTGTCGGAGCTCCTGGCGGTGGAGCAACAAAAGGCCGCCGCGGCCGCCGGGGACGGCTCGACGGAGGAAACACGACAGCCGGAAGCGGATTCTGCAAACGCGGCGCCGCCAACTGCGGATGAATCGCCCGACACGTGATCGCTGTGAACTGAGTGGCTGTAAATACTGACTAGAAGTGGCGTGGGGGACCCTGCGCGGGAAAAAGCGAGAAGGGGTGGGACAAAGCGGTTTTTTGGGGCCGTCCGGCGGGTTTTTGAGCCGTTCGACGGGCGGGTGCGGGCCAGGGGCGTTTGTCTTGGAAATGGCGAAAACCCCGTGGTACTGGCCGTATGGGGTCGGCATTCCGTGAATCGGGCCAAAATCGCGGCGACAGCGTTCAATTTAACAGGTCCATCGGGCCAAAATCGGCTGGCCGAGGTGCCGGAATCGGCGCAGATAGGCGGCGAATCGCGTTTTACGCCGTCGTAAACCGCGTTTCAGGGCGGTTTAAATGGGCGTTTTACGAGACCCCCGATTGGACGCTCTTAACACCCCATGGGGGTTTGGGTAAGGCATTTCGGGCCGTTTCCGGGGACCGGTTTGCCGCAACCCCGCAACCATGAACGCAACCTCTGGAAAAGGCGGGGCGGTTTGTCCGGTGCGAATCTGGCGAATCCAGCAAGGATGGGGACCCGAAAACCGGGCTGTTCGAGGTGGTTTCAAGGATTGCAGAGTCGGCTAGTCCGATGATTCTTGAGATTTTTTTTCAGGCCCATACGGAGAAGTCATGTCGCTCGGCCCCAATGCCTCCCCGAAGGGACGCAGGGCAGCATTCAGGGACGCTATGACTTGGTCGATGGCCGATTCAAGGTCGGACAGGTCACGACACATCGCCTCTACTTCAGAAGGGTCAGCGTCGCTGCGAAGCGCTTTCTCCAGCCTCGCCTTTGCATGGCGATGTTCGCTGCCAAGGGCGTTCACTCGCAAGAGGGCATAGTGTTTCAACAGGCCCAAGGCGGTACTCACAGCGGGGGCATTCGAGCCCGTGAGAAGCCGGTGTAGGTCTATGCCATATTCCGTCCCCAGCCGGGCCAGGAAGTGAAAAGACTCTGGGATGTTCCCCTGGAGATACTTCGACACGACGGCGCGGGAAAAGCCAAGTCGCTTACCCACAGAAGTTTGAGAGCGGCCGTCAAGGGCCGTGCGAAGCCGTGTCGAAAAATTTTCGGGAAAATCCGCTTTTTCGGTTGACATTGCGCCACGCCTGTAGTGTTATGTCGATGTATGTAGCACATTGGCCGATTATACTTCTAGGGCAGCCGGATGAATGCTACGTCGGGATGCTGTAAAGTCAAGAGAAAACAAGGGCTACGTCATGACAGGTGACCTTGTCGTCCTTGACAGAGGGAAGATCGAGAGATTCCGCAGACAGCGAGCCTTGGGGAAGACAGCCTTCTACGGTGCGATGGGTATTCACCCCGGCACTGGAGCAAAGCTGTTCAGAGGACAGCCCGTCCATCTTGTTACAGCCAGAAGGGTAGCACGGGCAATGGGCGTGGAACCTCGCACGATCATCGCGTCGTGGGGTCCGAGCGGCAACACCACACCGCCTGGCAAACAAGCCGGCACCCTGCGAATCCATCGGGACGCGGAGTCCCGAATGCGATAAGGTAAACCCCAAACGAAAGGAATGACCCATGGCAGAGAGTGAGCAGAGCAAGCTGGGCCTGGCGGCGCTCGACGATGAGGTGCTGGCCAGGATCGTCGAGGAGGGCCTTGACCGGGACGACGACTGGTCGTCCGAGGCACAGGCGGCTTTTCGGGAGCTGGCGCGCCGCAGCGAGGCCCAGTAACAAGGATTGACCGTGCCCGCGAACCTGTCGATCACGGAAGCGGCACAACGGCTTGGTCTGACCGAGCGAGCCGTTCGGCTGCGGTGCGCATCGGGCAAGCTGCCCGGTGCGCGCCGCGTCGGCCGCACCTGGCGGATACCGGTATCGGCCGATCCGAGACTGGCCGAGACCCCACCCAAGGAAACACCCAACGACGCGGACCTGGACCCGCTGCGAGCGGTCAACTTGCAGAAGCGAGAGGCCGCGCTCCGCCGGGCCGGTTTGATCCAAGAGGCCGAGAAGTTTTGCCGCCTGGCGGCCCGCGAGGGCCTCGGCCGAACCGAGGCGCTGCAGCACTTCGCCCGGGCGCACGACCTGGCGTTCCGGTCGCTGCAACGATGGATCCGGGCCTACAATACGGACGGGATCGCCGGGCTGATCGACAAACGGCGCGGCACTCCCGGCCACGGCCACCCGTTCAGTGTTGAGGCGCAGGATCGCCTCAAGCAACTCTTTCTGCATGGCAACAAGCCGGACCTGGCGGCCTGCTGGCGCATCGTCGCCCTTGAAGGCAAGAAAAACGGCTGGCAGGTCCCGCCCTATGACTGCGTCCGCCGCTGGGTCGATAAGAACATCCCGCTACCCACCCGCGTCTTGTACCGTGAAGGTCCATCGGCCTACGAGGCTCGGTGCGCGCCGTACATCGTCCGCGATTTTGACAGCATTCCGCCGGGGTCGGTCTGGGTCGGCGATCACCACCAGCTCAACATTTCGGTGCGCCACCGGGGTAAGTGGATTCGGCCCTGGCTCACGGCCTGGATTGATATGCGAAGCCGGAAGGTCATGGGCCACTACCTGGCCCCGTCGCCGAACCAAGGGACGATCCTGCAGGCGCTGCGGCGCGGTGTCCTGGCCCACGGCCTGCCGGACAGCGTGAAGATCGACAACGGGCGGGACTATGACTCAGAGATGTTCACCGGCACGACCAAGCAAAAACGCCGGGCGCTCAAGAAGGGCTACCTGGATGAAGCCGGCATAAGCGGCCTGTTCAACCTGCTCAGCATCGACGTGTCGTTTGCCATTCCGTATCACGCCAAAAGCAAGTCCATCGAGCGTTTCTTTGACACCCTGGACCGGCAGTTGTGCAAATACGTCCCGACGTATTGCGGCAAGGACGCGTCCCAGAAGCCAGAGGATTTGAATGAGTACTTGAAGAGCAGGGAGGCCGTGGCCGAGGCCTTCACCCTGGAGACGTTTGCGCCCCGTCTGGAGCGGTGGATCGCCGCGTATGACAACACACCGCACAAGGGCGAGGGCATGAACGGCGCGACGCCGAACGAGGTGTTCGCGACGCGGACCAGCAAACGCATGGCCGACAAGCGCAGCCTGGACCTGCTGCTGCGGGTATGGAGTCGGCCGCTCAAGGTCGGCAAGAACGGCGTGCGGTTCAGGAACGTCTACTACGGCCAGTACAATGAGCGGCTCGTGCTGTGCCAGGGCCGGACCGTCCGCGTCAGTTACTACCGGGGGCATTAAATAAT
>NPIE01008285.1_pt1 | contig 26304 bp, 20 predicted proteins | sample 8637661 | NCBI WGS metagenome assembly NPIE01 (sample SAMN07420842, study PRJNA396082) | bioreactor metagenome | isolation source: sample BA12 brine-fed electro-methanogenic bioreactor BA | place: Japan: Kochi | collected 2016-12-09 | reverse complement strand
GCACTTCGGAGTTGAATTCGCGCCCACAATCGATAATTTTTTACCGCCCCCCCTATCGCATGAACGAACACACAGGAGTCAGTTTCATGCGAATCATCAAGCTAGCCGAAGTGATCAGGATCACCGGTCTTTCTCGCTCAAGCATCTATCGCAAGCTCAACGAGAACAGCTTCCCGGTACCTGTCCCTCTTGGTCATAAAGCTGTCGGGTGGGTCGAAGATGAAGTGCATCAATGGATTCTCGAACGCATTGCCTTACGCGACGACGGGCAAGGCTTAAGCGAGTGACCCAGAGGGGGCTCTCGCAGAACTCCCTGGACTTTTTAACCCAACCATACTTTCCTCGAGTGATCATGTAGACCAAGATGTCACGGTTCGACTGTGGGCAGGTCAAACTTGCCTCAGCAGAATGAGGGCATCGGTTGTCGGTGTAGTAATATCTATATCCCTCTCTCCGTTACACACCCACTATCTGACTCATATAGTCATATATCCAAATAACTAATCGGGCATGAGGCAATTACATGCTCAGGCTGATCTATATGATTAGAGATCCCATGTGACCTCGAGGTAGTACTCATGGAGGCGACATGTCTTATAAAGCTCTACCTCAAAATCCAAACCTAACGCTATTTACCCATTCCTCCTTCAGAGGACTCCCGGTGCAGGCGTCTGATAATTATCCTTGCGTGCAGGAGTATCTGGAAAGCGCATGGCAAGTGCTAGCGCGTGCAAAACAAGAATATAACCGGATCTATGCGGTACGTATCGAGCTGTTGTATCCGGCAAGTATCCAAGTTGCCGGTACTGAAGATAACCAGGTTATGGAGCGCTTCAAAAAAGCACTAGAAAGCCGCATACAGTGGCGTTCAAATATGCAGGGTCTTGCTGGAAAGCGGGTTCATCCTTGTAGAGTCAGAATGATTTGGGCGCGTGAACAGAATGAGTCATTAAATCCCCACTATCATGCAGTCTTGCTGCTCAATCGTGACCGGTATTTTCGCTTAGGGCAGTATAATCAAGATGCAGATAACCTTTATGCGATGGTGTGTGCAGCCTGGTCATCGGCTATTGCACGGCAAACGGGGAACATCGAAGGGGTCGTTCATGTTCCAGACAATGCCGGTTATTACCTCTTGAGTCGCGATGGGTATGCTGCAGAGCCCAAGTTGTTCAAACGCATCAGCTACCTCTGCAAGGTGAGCACAAAAGTGTACGGCGAACGCTACCACGGCTTTGGCGTATCCCGGGGGTAAAGGGGCCCGGCAATTTCCCTGCTCCGTTCTGGGCTTTCACTAATTGTCCATAAACTTCTACATACCAGACCAATGATAGGGCGTGGTATCCGCTGAGTGACCTATAGTCGACCAGTTGGAATAGCGCCCTTCACTTCCATTCATTGAGCCATTCCCGTGCTCAGAGCCTACATCTTGGATACGTTCCCGTTTGCTTGCAGGCAAACGGCTGTTCCCTGGTGGGCGAATCCCATGGAGTTACCATGATGAACCTTCCTTTTACGCTGAAGCCTGATCAGGCTAATGCTCTACATGCAGTTCACCATTTTCTGCAGGACCCAGCTGCTGATGTTTTTGTCCTTCGGGGGAGTGCCGGAACCGGGAAAACCACTTTGATACCCGCGCTACTCAATACCGCTATTGGGTTAGGCATACGTATAGCGATGCTGTCACCCACAGGACGTGCTGCCCGCATTATGCAAACCAAGGTGGTGAACGCATTCTCGGCCAACACTGACGCTGTTTTACCCGCTTTAACACTGCATAAGTTCCTATATTGCCTTAGGAGGATGCACTGTGGGGAGGGTGTGGATGATGACGAACGACTGATAGACCTGCTTTTCACAACTCGTGAAGACATCCCGGATGTTGACCTGGTGATTATCGATGAAGCGTCTATGGTCGGCGATACGGCCATGTGGCAGGAGGGTATGCAATTCGGATCTGGTCGTTTGTTGACAGATCTCTTGAGCTCGTTGCGTGCGGATGACGCTGATCGGGCGGCGAATTTAGCCGTTAAAGTGATTATGGTGGGAGACCCTGCTCAGTTACCGCCGGTCGGTAGCAATATCTCTCCAGCTTTGGAGCGTGGGTATTTGACTGATATGTTCGGGTTGAATGTATCAGGATATGACTTAACTGAAGTGGTAAGGCAGCAGAGTGATAGTGATTTGCTGGCAGCAGCGGTTGCATTACGTGATCAGATTGTAGATGGAGTACCTAACTCTCGACCTTTACGTGAAAACCACCGGGATATCGTACAAAAAGATTTCCAGCAAGCGGTCAGCCTGATAGCGGAATCAGTTTGGAAAAATACCTCCATGGTGGCGGTTGCTAGGACCAATGAACGGGTGCACCAATACAATCAAGCGGTGCGGCAAGCACTTGGCAGGCCACAGTCAGAACCTCTCAGTCAAGGAGAGCGCTTGCTGGTGCTACGAAACAATAATGCCTCAGGGTATCAAAATGGTGATTTACTACATGTGCATTGGGTTGCAGAGTCCCCTGAGGTTGTATGCATTCCGTATCTGGATACGAGTGTTCGCCTCGTATTTCGTTGGGCTAGTGTAGGCCTTTTTCACCAGGGGCAGGTTCTCGATGCTCAGGAGTGCTACCTGCTCGAAAATACCTTACACCTTCAAGATGCTGGCTTACCTGAGGTAGAAGCCTGGGCTTTGCTACAGTTTTTCACTCAGCGTCATCCTGATTTCAATCCGAATAGCCTGCAATGGAGTGAGGCCCGAGACCAGGATCCTTACCTTAATGCACTGATAATCAAGCATGGATATGCGATGACGTGTCACAAAGCTCAGGGAGGGGAGTGGGAAAACGTCATCGTAGACTTCAGTGGAGGAGGAATGCAGTCGTTGAATCGTTGGATATATACCGCGATCACTCGTGCCTCTCAGAAGTTGTTTTTGGTAAACCCGCCGTACTGGTGAGATATGTAGGGGAGGCGGCCCTTGGGCCGCCTAATGGCAAATCACCACTGCAACAGTGGAACCCAAAGCGCTCTCCCCGGAGCACTTGCCAAAAAGCCCACCAGTCCAAGGTTGATGGCCACCGTCCACCAAAACACACTTCGAAACTCCGCCTTCACGGATTTATGGCGCAGCAGTCCTTGCGCACATAGCGCGCCAGGCCAGCCACCCAGCAGTGCTAGCATGTGCAGGGTCGACTCAGGTGTGCGGCGTCGGTCTGCTTGTGCAGCGGATTTGTCCAGGGCATAGACAATAAACGTCCACACGCTGAGGCCAGCCATGGCTAAGGGGAGCTGCCATGGCAGTAAACCAATCATCGCAACCACACTCAAAACGGCCAATACTGCTAATGCCAGGAGCAGGGAGTTGCTGCTTGATTGCTGATTCGGCCGCTGCTTCCGGACACTGGTACCAGCAAGAACGACTGACTCTGCACGCGGGCGATTGTCTTTATCAGTGCCTGGCTCAAAGGTCACCAGTTGGTTCACCTGCGGTAGCAAGCTGCGGTCGCGCATGGCACTGACGTGGAAAAACAGCTCTTTGCCGCCTTCAAGTGGTTGAATGAACCCGAAGCCTTTATCTGCGTTCCACTTTTTGATGCGTCCCTTCATTGTCATGTGTTCATTCCCTGAAAACGGCTGTCGGTGTGATTCGCCGAGCGCATGTTTGGATGTGGAGGAAAGTCCCAAAATAGGCATAGATTGTGAGCATTATACTACCAAAAAGCCGCGATCCTCGTGACGGCTTGTCAGCTCAAAAGAGCCACGCCCCATCTCATCTAGGAAATGATGCTTGTAAAAGCGCCAGTCTCGTTACATATCCGGTCGAAAGCGACGGGATATGTCGTTTGCACTGTTTAGAATACTCTTTGTTGGTAATCGTGCAGCGTCAATATGGTTGCTTTACAAACAGACCCAGTTGGGTAGTGAAGGGAGGCTTTGTCCTTTACAAGGTAATTAGCTCAGAGCAACACCCACGCTCAGGGTGACGCTGTTTGTTGTCTGCCATGCCAACCTTGCTTTTTCTGTTGTACCATTGAGGCAACGTTTTTCGTGCCCATCTGGGCAACGCTATCCACCTGGGGATGTTCATGAATAAGGATGTGATCAAGCAAATCGCTGACCTGCGAATCCTGGTTGGTTTCTTGGGTGAAAAGAACCAGCAGAACTGGTGGGCCAGCAGTTTTCTCACCCCGTCAGCCAAAACCTACCTGACCCATATTTTTCCGCGGACCCTGCTGCAGGCGCAGCACCGTGGCGTCTCAGCAGCGGCGACGCTGGTGCATGATGATGTAATCGGTGTCGGTGCGACTTACCACCTGTTCCGCTTGCCTGAATCGATTGAGTTGGAGCTGGACCGCCTGTTTCAATCAACCCCGGCGGATCACTACCTGGCGGCAACCAATGATGAGCACAGTGCGCTTGAGCAGCTGCAAGCGCTGGCTGGCGCTGCTCAAGCCAGCCAGGAGGGCCCTGTGCTGGTGGGCGACTACCGTGCGGATGACCTGGCCAACCTGGTGCAACAGGTGGCAGCAGGCTATCTCACGGCCTTCCAGAATAATGTTCGTTGTTACCCGTTTATGAGAGAGGCTGCGTGAGCGCTACCCCGTTTTACACCACCCAGCTGCAGGCCGGGTTGGGCTTGATTGAAGAAACCAAGCTCCTGCTGTCGCTGTATGAGCCTGGCCAAAGTGGTGCCGCTCTGTACGACAAAGCACTCGAATCCGGTATGTTCCCGACAGTCTCGGCCCGTCGCTTGCGCAACATCGTGGTGGAGTGTTTTACCCCTCGTTACCTCAAAACCGGGGCGGCTGCACATTTGCAGGCATTGCAGGGTAGGGCGGGTTCGTCAGTGATGAATCAGCTGTTTCTGTACTACACCGCCAGCGCTAACCTGATCCTGGCGGACTTTATCCGCGAAGTGTATTGGGCACGCTATGCCGGTGGCGGTCATCAGGTATCGTTGGAAGATTCCCGCCACTTTGTTGAACAAGCCGTGCGCGATGGCAAGACGCAAAAGCCTTGGTCAGAGACAACCGTCAAACGCATCTCGTCTTACCTGGTCGGTTGCTGTGCTGATTATGGCCTGCTGTCTTCGCGTCGTACCGCCGAGCGCAGCATCCAACCCCTACGGATTGAGCAGGCCACGGTACTCTACCTGGCGTATAAACTGCACTTTGACGGTAATGGCGACAATGCCGTTATTAGCCACCCGGCCTGGGCATTGTTCGGGCTGGAGCCTGCCGATGTCAGGAATGAATTCAAACGCCTGTCGCTCAATAACTGGCTGATCGTACAGGCGGCTGGCGATGTAACGCGCATCAGCTGGCCATTTAAATCAATGGAGGATGTCGTCGATGTCATCGCTGAGTGCTGACTTCAACGAATTGATGGAACGGATGAAGCGTGGCCGCGAATTTGGTCATGCCAGCTATGAACCCATCTACTACCTGGTGTTTTCCCCGCGCTCCATCCTGGATGTGAAGCGGCAGATGAAAGCCTGGGAAGCCCGTCTGTCGAATGATGGCTGGGACGTACACACTTTTTCGATCACCAGCGCCATCCAAGAGATCTTTGATGCTGTGCCGAAAATGGTCAAAACCATGTGGCAGAAACAGGATGCCGCCGCACCGCTGAACTGGGATAAGACCAATACCTCGCTGGCCAACCGGCTGGAGCAAGGTGCCCTGACGGAAAAATTGGCGGAAAAGCTGGCATCCCTTGAGGGTAACCCGAATGCCATTCTGCTGGTCACCGACTTGGAAGCCCTGCATCCCTACACACGCATTGGCGTGATTGAAGGTGAACTGCAAGGCAAGTTCTGCGTGCCCACGGTGTTCTTTTATCCCGGCATTCGCACTGGCAAAACACGACTTAAATTTTTGGGCTTCTACCCGGAAGACGGCAATTACCGCTCGGATCACGTAGGCGGCTAAGGGACAGGTCACAGGACATGACAATGCAAATTACATCCCTCTTCGACAGCAATAAAGACATCTACCGCACCATTGAAAAGGTGATCACCTACGGCGCCTCGCAAGAAGAGCGCCTCAAGGCGGAGATCTCTGAATATGTTGTCACCGACAGTATTGAAGAGCAGCTGGAAAGCCTGCTGCAGAAGATGGATGCCGCCATGGAAGCGGGTGGCCAGAACGAAGTCGGTGTCTGGGTATCAGGCTTCTACGGTTCCGGTAAAAGCTCCCTCACCAAGTACCTGGGCCTGGCGTTTGATGATCGCGTACAGATCGACGGCGTGCCCTTTATCCAGCACCTCAAGGACCGGCTGAAAAAGAACACCACCAAAGCATTGCTGACCAAAGTCGCCAGCCGCTTCCCTGCGGCAGTGCTGATGCTTGATCTGGCCAGTGAGCAGGTTGCCGGTGCTACCATGGAAGAGGTGTCCACCGTCCTGTATTACAAGGTGCTGCAGTGGGCCGGATACTCCCGCAACCTCAAAGTGGCGGCTTTTGAACGCCGCTTGAAGCTTGATGGTCGCCATGAAGAGTTCCTGCAGCTGTTCCGCGATCTCACCGAAGGCGAAGAGTGGGCCAGTTACCGCAATGACGAGTTGGTCGTCGACAGCGTGATCCCGGAGATGGCACACCAGCTCTATCCGCAGCTGTTCAAAACGCCCACCGCGTTCACCACCGAAAGCAGCGAAGTCATCCGCTTTGAAAACGACCGCGTCACCGAGATGCTCGACATTGCCCGCGAAGCGACCGGCAAAGAGTACATCATCTTTATCGTCGACGAGGTCGGTCAGTACGTGGGGTCACGCCAGAACCTCATCCTCAACCTGGATGGCCTGGCCAAGAACCTGAAAAACATTGGTGACGGTAAAGTCTGGATCATCGGTACCGCTCAGCAGACTCTGACTGAGGATGACAGTAAAGCCGCGCTCAACTCCGCCGAGCTCTACAAGCTGAAAGACCGCTTCCCGATCCAGATCGATCTTGAAGCCAACGACATCAAAGAGATCTGTTACACCCGTCTGTTGGGTAAATCCGCAGCTGGTGAAGCTGAATTGGGCCAGTTGTTCGATCAGCACGGCCAGGCGCTGCGTCACAACACCAAGCTGGTGGATGCCCGTGCCTACGGTGCCGATTTCAACCGCCAAACCTTTATCGACCTGTACCCCTTCCTGCCTGCCCACTTCGACATTCTGCTGCACCTGTTGGGTGCGCTGGCGAAGTCCACTGGCGGTTATGGCCTGCGTTCGGCCATCAAGGTGGTGCAAGACATTCTGGTGGATGAGTCGGATAACCGCACCCCGATTGCCAAGCAGTCGGTAGGCTGGTTGGTGAATACCGTCACTCTGTTTGACGCTTTGGAAAAAGATATCCGCCGCGCGTTTGCCTCGCTGTATGCGTCAGTGGATAAGGTGAAGCTGCGCTTTCCGGACTCGGCACTGCACCAGGATATCGCCAAAACCGTGTGTATCCTTCAGGTGCTCAACAACCTGCCGGTGTCCCGCCAGAACGTCACCAGCTTGCTGCACTCAGGTATTGCCCAGGCATCCGCAGCGGACAGTATCGCTAACGCCATCGAAGAGCTGATCTCCGACCCCATCGTGCCCTTTGGTGAACAGGACGGTAACCTCTGCTTCTTCAGTGAAAAGCTCAATGAGATCGAACAGGAGCGCGCCAGTATCGCCACCCGTTCCGTTGAGCTGCGCCGCATCATCAGTGATGCCCTGAAAGAAGTGTACTCGCCGCTGCCAGCCACCCAGCTGAATGGCACCCTGTCGGTACAAACCGGTCTCAAGGTGCTCACCACGGCTGGCGCAGTCCCAACAGCATTGGCGGGGGACCGTAACCCGGTGCAGACCATCATTGAGCTGGTCGACCCGGTTGAATACGACAACGCTAAAACCCGGTTGACCAACGATAGCCGCCAAAAGGGCGAGCTGCAGAACATCTACCTGCTGGGGCGCACCACCCCGGAGATGGATGAACTGACCACCGAGATCTTCCGCTGCCGCGAAGTGGCCACCCGTTACCGCAACGAACCTGATCAGGAAGTGAAAGACTACTGTGCCGGTCAGCTAGACCGCGCCAGTCGCCTGCTGAGCGAGTTGGAACGCCATATCCGCCGTAGCTTGCTGCAAGGCTCCTTCCTGTTCCGTGGTACCTTGACCTCGGTCGATAGCTTCAGCCAAGACCTGATCGAAGCCGCGCGCAAGCACCTGGCCGATGTCGCTGAGCAGGTGTTTGACCGTTATACCGAAGCGCCGGTCAGGGCGGGTACGGATCTGGCCGAGAAATTCCTGCGTCTGGGCAACCTGTCTGCAGTCACCCACCAGATCGACCCCCTGAACCTGGTGCAAACCAGTGGCGGCACCCCCAGTATTAACACCCAGCATAAAGCGATCATCAGCATCCGCGATATGATCGATCGTCAAGGCACCATTGAAGGCAAGCGCCTGACCGACCTGTTTACCAGCCCGCCCTTTGGCTGGTCGCCGGATACCCTGCGCTACCTGATTGCCGCCATGTTGATCGCCAGCGAGATCAAGCTCAAAACCGGTGGCCGTGAAGTCACGGTGAACGGCCAGCAAGCGATCGATGCCCTCAAAACCAACAATACCTTCAAGTCAGTGGGTATCTCCCTGCGGGAAGAACGCCCCTCCATTGAAGTACAGGCGCGGGCCGCTGAACGCCTGACCGAACTAACCGGCGATATTGTCATTCCACTGGAAGACGAGATCAGCAAAGCTACCGTCAAGCTGTTGCCACGCTTGCAGCATGAATACGGCCCCCTGGCGGAAAAGCTCAGGGCCATGGGTTTGCCGGGCAGTGATCGCCTGGAGGCGCTCTCTCAGGATATGCGCGACATCCTGTTCACCGATGCATCTGACGCTCCCCAGCGCCTGGGCGGTGACGAGTCCGATCTGTTTAACAGCCTAAAATGGGCTTCAGACCTGAAGATCAAGCTGGAGCAAGGGCTAGAAGAAACCCTGAGTGATCTGCAAACACACATCAAAGGGATCAACGCACTCCCCGCGAGTGGCACGCCGGGGCTATTGAAAGCGGAGCTGGCAGAAGCCATTCAAGATACTGAAGCACGGCTGCAGCAGCCGGATTTCTTCAAATACAGCACCGACTTTGCCTCCACGCTGACCGCACTCAAATCCCGTGTGCGCGATACCGTCATCGCCATGCAGGTCGAGCAAGCTCAGCGCATCAAAGCGGCTGAACCGGATCTGCGCCGCTTGTCGGAATGGACCGAACTCACCCAGCAGGAACAGAACAACCTGCTGGCGGATCTTGAGCAGCTAGAAGTTGAAGCCAGTGAAGACCTGAGCGGTCTGCAGACCCTGGTCAACCAGGACTACAGCATCAACAACACAATTCAAGACCTCAAGCTGCGCATTCAGCGCATCGGTCGCGAGCGCCTGCAGGAAAAGGTCAAACAAGAGCAGGAACAGGCGGTGCAAGAGGGCAAGCCCAAACGCATGCAGCGTAAGCTCTCATCCAAACCGCGTATCACCAGCATCAACGAGCTGGATACCCTGATCAGCGAACTCAACCGTCTGCGTGGTGAATTGAGCTATGCCCACGAGTTTGAGCTGACCCTGAACCTGCAGGACGAGGACTAATCCATGGCGTTTGATCAGACCACCCGGGGCCGCTTACAAAAATTCGTCAACGCCAGCCGGGAGCTGCTCAGTGAAGAGCTGACCCGTCAGCTGCAGGCAACCTATGGCCTCGACCCTAAGACCGGCACTGTGGCGGACTTGAGTGAACTCAAGCACCTGGACAACCGCGAGCGCCAGACTGCCCAGCTGTTGCGTGAGATCCTGAAGCACTACATTGCCGCCACGCCGGGGAAAAATGCCAAGGAGCAAACGCTGCAGGCACTGGATCGTCTGGTGCGCGAACAAGCATTTACCGTACTCAACCGTATGGCCGCTCTGCGCATGATGGAAGCCCGTGGCGTACTGGTAGAAACCGTTGCCAAGGGCTACGACTCCCAAGGGTTCAAGCTATATAGACAGTTGGCAGCGACCAGCCAGGGTGAAACCGGTGATGCCTACCGCAACTACCTGTTCAGCCTGTTTGATGAGTTCAGCGTCGATCTGGAATTGCTGTTTGATCGCCATGGTGCCCAGGGCCGACTTTTCCCCAGGGAGTCTGCACTGTTGGAGCTACTGGAGCAGATCAACCACCCGGAGATCGAACACCTTTGGGCGGAAGACGAAACCATCGGCTGGATCTACCAGTACTTCAACTCCCAGGAAGAGCGCAAAAAAATGCGCAAGGAGTCCCAGGCGCCGCGTAACAGTCGCGAGCTGGCCGTGCGTAACCAGTTCTTCACCCCGCGCTATGTAGTGGAGTTTCTAGTGGACAACACCCTGGGGCGGATCTGGTTTGATGCCACCCAGGGCAACACCAGCCTATATGACCGCTGCCAATACCTGCTAGTAAAACCGGAGGAGTTGGAAGCCAAACGGGCAGAACCGGCACCGCGCACTTTGCGTGATCCGCGTACCCTCAAACTGCTCGACCCTGCCTGTGGCTCCATGCATTTTGGTCTTTATGCCTTTGACCTCTTCCTGGAGATCTACCGCGAAGCCTGGGCCTGGGAGCAACAGCAGGGCCCCGGCAGCTTGGATGTGTCCACCCAGCCCGATGCAGGTTTTAAGCCGCTAAGTCAGACCTACGCAAATGAAGCGGACTACCTGCGCGATGTGCCGCGCCTGATCATTGAGCACAACATCTACGGGGTGGATATCGACCCCCGTGCCGCCCAGATCGCGACCCTGGCACTCTGGCTACGTGCCCAGCGTGCCTGGTATGAGGCAGGCGTTAAGGCACCACAACGCCCGATTATCGGTCAGGGTCATGTGATTGCAGCTATCGCCCCGCCAGCTGAAAAAGAGCTGCGCCAGCAGTTTGCTGAACAGCTGGATACCAAAGATGCCGAGCTATTCGAGAAAACCCTGAAACTGCTGCACAACCTGCCTGAGCTGGGTGTGTTGCTGCAAGTGGAACAGGAGCTGCCCAAGTTGATCAAGCAGGTTTACGGTGGTAGCGGTAATGATCTGTTTGCAGCACAGGAAAAGGAAACCTGGCAGCAGGCCGAGCAACGTCTGCGACAGGCACTGAGTACCTTTACTGAACAGGTCAGTAGCAGTTATCAGAGTCGCTTGTTTGCGTTGGACGCGTTGCAGGGGCTGCGCTTGATTGATCTGACCCGTGAAGTCTTTGATGTGGTGGTGATGAACCCACCGTTTGGGGCATTGGCAAACAGCACGAAAAACCAGCTTGGGAAAGCTTATCCTAATAGTAAAAATGACTTGCTGGCTATTATGGTTGAGCGTGGAGTCCAACTGCTTCGTTCCAATGGTAGAGTTGGGGCTATTACTTCTCGTACATGTTTTTTTCTATCAAGTTTTCAGAAGTGGCGTGAAAAAGTTGTGCTGGGCATGGCTAAGCCAAATGTCATGGCGGATCTTGGGCTCGGTGTTATGGATGATGCGATGGTGGAAGCAGCTGCTTATGTGTTGGAGAAGGAATCATGAGCCAATTTTTACGTCTCCTCAATGAAAGCGATAAAAGCAGTGCTCTCTATGAAATAAGTCAACGGCTTCGTTCAGGTAACGACGATGCTCGGGTGTTTGAAGTTCAGCCGAATGTATTTGATGCAGTGCCAGGAAGCCCGTTTGCCTATTGGGTGAGCAGTGCTATCCGGCAGACTTTTGAACGTCTGCCTGCATTTGAAAATGATACGCGTACTGCTCGTCAAGGTTTGGCCACAGCGGAAGATTTTCGATTTGTACGAATTTGGTGGGAGGAGCCTGGTGATGGGTGGTATGGGTTTGCTAAAGGTGGCGTGTTTTCGCCTTTTTACGCAGACGTACACCTTATGGCTTACTGGGGTAACGATGGCGCTGAAGTAAAGGCAGGGATATGCAGACGTTATCCATATTTGAATGGTAACGCTGAGTTTGTGGCTAAAAATCCACAGTTTTATTTGCGTCCTGGAATTACCTGGCCACGTCGCACAACTAGCGGGCTCAGCCTGCGCCCTATGCCGCAAGGCTGCATATTTGCTGACAAAGGACCTGCTGCTTTCGTTGTTGATGATGCGACAGACGAATTAATGGCGCTCTGTGCCATAACAAATAGCAAAGCATTTGGACGGTTGGTATCACTGCAGTTGGCAGCTGCTGATGCAGCTGCTCGTTCCTATGAGGTCGGTGTAATACAAAAAACGCCCGTGCCATCATTGACTGAGCCGCAGACTAAGCAACTTGCCGCGCTTGCTCGCCACGCGTGGTCATTGAAACGCACAGCTGATTCTGTTTCAGAAACATCGCACGCTTTTATTTTGCCTTCTGCGCTTCGTAAGTATTCAGAACGTAATCAACTACCCGATCTCGACATCATGATTAATGAGATCCTTGAGACGATAGATGCAATTGCATTCGATCTTTATGGCTTTGCAGAAGCGGATCGAGAGTTAATCAACGGCTCTTCGAATGATGATGAGATGGAGGAGGACGGTGAGGAGGTTGAAGCCGCGATACCGTCAACTGATGGATTATTATCCTGGTCTGTGGGTGTCGCTTTTGGTCGTTTTGACTGGCGCTTAGCCACCGGCGAACGTGAAGTGCCACCTGAACCAGAACCCTTCGATCCACTGCCGGCAAAAAGCCCAGGTATGCTGCCAGATGGTGCTGAGCCTTTCCATCATTACGCAGGTATTCTGGTCGATGACGAAGGTCATCAGCATGACTTGCCGCGTTTGGTCGAGCAGGTGTTGGAAACCGTTGATGCTCCAGTGAATCAGGATATTCGTCGCTGGCTGCGTAAGGATTTCTTCCCTTTTCATCTGCAGCAATACTCCAAAAGCCGCCGCAAAGCCCCGATCTACTGGCCGCTCTCGACTGCTTCCGGTAGCTATACTCTTTGGCTTTATTACCCAGAGTTGACGAATCAGACGCTGTTCACCGCTGTGAATGATTTTGTTGAGCCGAAGCTCAACTCCGTGCGCGATGACCTGAATAGCCTGCGCACCAAAGTCGGTGGTCGAAGTAAGCAGGAAGAGAAAGAGCTCGAAAGGCTGGAAGATCTGGAGCAGGAGCTGGCCGATCTGCGTGATACGCTGCTCGAAATTGCCCCCGGATATCGGCCAAACCAGAATGACGGTGTGCAGATTACGGCAGCACCTCTGTGGTCGCTGTTCCGCCATAAGCCCTGGCAAAAGGTGCTCAAAGACACCTGGAAACAGCTGGAAAAAGGCGATTACGACTGGCCACATCTCGCGCTGAATTACTGGCCCGATCGAGTGCTACACAAATGCCACGAAGACCGCAGCCTGGCTATCGCTCATGATGTCGAAGAGCTGTTCTGGGAAGAGGTCGAAGTGCCGTTGATTCGTCGTGGTAAGGATACCGGCGAGACTAAGCTAGAATGGCAGCCGAAAGATCTGTCTGAGGCCCAGCTGCAGGCACTGATTAACCAGGTCCGTCAGGAACGAAGCCTATGAGCACCGAAAGCACCCCAGCACGTCAGGGTATCCCCCGCATTGAGTCGATCAAGGTGGAGAACTACCGGGCACTGAAAAAAATTGAGCTGAAAGACCTAACGCCGCTCACCGTGCTGCTGGGCCCCAACGGCAGCGGTAAGTCGACGATCTTCGATGTGTTCAGCTTTCTGTCGGAGTGCTTTCAGTCCAACCTGCGCCAAGCCTGGGACCGTCGGGGCCGTGCCAAAGAGCTGAAAACCCGTGGCCAAACCGGGCCGATCAGCTTTGAGCTGAAATACCGTGAACAGCCCGGTATGCCGGTAATCACCTATCGCTTGGCCATTGATGAAGGCCTCAAGGGGCCTGAAGTGGTTGAAGAGTGGTTGCAGTGGCGCCGGGGGCAAAAGGGCAAACCTTTCCGTTTCCTTGAGTTCTCCCGTGGTAAAGGTCGTGCCGCCAGCGGAGAGACGCCTGACGAGGATAACCAGCGCGAAGAGGTCAACCTGCGTTCACCGGATCTGATCGCCGTAAACACCCTAGGCCAGCTCTCGGATCATCCACGCATTGCGGCTCTGCGAGAGTTCATCACAGACTGGTATGTGTCTTACCTGTCGATTGATCAAACTCGCCACCAGCCTGAAGCCGGGCCACAAGAGCGGCTGAGCAAAAGCGGTGAGAACCTGGCCAATGTGGTGCAGTACCTGAAAGAGCAACACCCGGAGCGGTTAGAGCAGATCTTCAAAGTGCTGCGCCAGCGTATTCCCCGCTTGGAACAGGTTGAAGCTGAACCCATGCCTGATGGACGTTTGCTGCTGCAGATTAAGGACGCTCCCTTCGAACAGCCGGTGCTGTCACGCTATGCATCCGATGGCACCATGAAAATGCTCGCTTACCTGGCTGTTCTGTACGATCCGGAGCCCCCGCGTTTTATCGGTATCGAAGAGCCGGAGAACTTCCTCCATCCGCGCCTGCTGCCGGAATTGGCAGAAGAGTGTCGCAACGCAGCAGCCAGCTCACAGCTGCTGATCACCAGCCATTCGCCGTTCCTACTCAACGCCATGCGCCCGGAAGAGGTGCGCGTGCTCTACCGTGACGAGCAGGGCTTTACCAAAGCGGTGCGGGTGTCGGATATCCGTGGCATTAAGGAGTTTGTGCAAGAAGGTGCCAGCCTGGGATATCTCTGGATGGAAGGCCACTTCGGTATGGGTGATCCTCTGGTTAACTTCGGGGCACCGCGCAGTAAAACAGGGAAGTGAGTATGCTGGAAATGATCATAGTTATTGTGGAAGAGCCTTCGATGGAGGCTGCAATTAATGAACTGATGCCTAAATTACTGCCTGCTGGTGTCGAGTTTGATGTAAAACAATTCCAATGCAAAGACGACTTATTAGCAAACTTGCCTGATCGGCTTCGTGGCTACAGTCGTTGGCTTCCACCTCAATTTGCGATATTGGTGTTAGTTGACCGGGATAATGATGATTGCCGCGAGTTGAAACAGCAGCTGGAAGCCGTGGCGCAGCAATCCGGTCTGAGCACTAAAACCCAGGGGGGCGACCGCTTCCAGGTCGTTAACCGCATCGTTATTGAAGAGCTGGAAGCCTGGTTCTTTGGTGACTGGCCCGCTGTAAAGCAAGCCTACCCGCGTGTACCGGACAACATTCCGCAAAAATCCGCCTTCCGTGACCCCGATGCCATCAAAGGCGGCACCTGGGAGGCACTGGAGCGGGTACTGAAAAGAGCGGGCTACTTCCCGGCAGGCCTGAATAAATTACAGTGCGCACGCGAAGTCGCCACCCACATGACCCCAGATGCCAACCGCTCCGCCAGCTTCCAGGCGTTCGTGCAGGCCATCAACGCCGCCAGGGCATGGGAATAAGCCAAGACAATTTGGACGTGTAGTGACCCGGATAGGTCACGACAGGAGTTTTTGAACAATGAGCATTATGCAGCAGTCGAGTAAAGCACAGGATCGTTCGCTGGGTATCTGGTTCCAGCAGATTCAGCAGGGGCAGATCAAGTTACCCCGTTTCCAGCGTTACGAGGCTTGGGATAAAAGCCGTATCGTCAGCTTTTTGAATACGGTGATTAACAACCTGCCGGTTGGTGTCACCCTGGCGCTGGATGTGGCCGGTGAAGAACCGTTTATCTCTCGCTATATCGCGACTGCTGAAGTCTCCACTAAAGGGGCCGTCACCCAGCACCTGCTCGATGGGCAGCAGCGCCTAACGGCTTTCTGGCGCAGCATGCACAACAACTACGAGTGGGAAACCTACTTTGTGTATTTCCCCGAGTTTGATCAAAGCAATTCGGCGGATGAATCTGAAAAAACGATCCGCTGTCAGAAGCGCTGGTTGAACAAGCACGGCAACCGCATGCCGCTTTGGGCAGATGAGCCTGAGCAATGCTTTGAGCGTGGGCTGGTTCCGGTAGACCTACTCTGCCCAGGGGATATGGCCAGCAAGGTGGATGGGTGGATCAGCCAGGCGACGCGGTCGCTTCAGCCTCAAAAAAACGATCCCGACTTGTATACAAAATATGAGGTGTTTACGGAAACAAAAGACAGGCTGAAGGATGAAATCGTTCGGCTACGTGAGCGGGTGAGTCATTTCAACCTACCGTACCTGTCGCTTCCGTCGGATACCTCCAAGGATGTTGCACTACAGGTGTTTATCAACATGAACACCAACAGCAAGCCGCTCTCACTGTACGACATCATTGTGGCAGAAGTTGAGAGCGTCGCCGGTAAGTCGCTCCATGACCTGGAAGATGACCTGAAAGCCAAGTGCCCTAAAGCGGCTCGTTTTGGCGATGTGCGCAACATGATTCTGGCCACCTCGGCGCTGCTGCAGGAGAAGATTCCCAACAACCGTGGCATGGTTGAGATGAACAAGCAGTCGCTGCTCGATAACTGGTACAAGCTCGAATGCGGCTTGGAGCGGATGGCAGAGCTGCTGGAGAGCCAGGGTGTTTTTGATGAAGCCCGCTTGCCAACCAATGCTGTATTGGCAGTGATTGCCGCCCTGTATGAGCTGGTGCCTGAGCATGGCGACTTTGTTGCCAAGGCAGAAACATTGCTGCGCAGTTATCTGTGGTCGGCATTCTTTACTGATCGATACGAAAACTCGGCCTCTTCCCGAGCCTATGCTGACTTCAAGGCGTTGAAAGAGCTGCTGTCGAACGAAAGCTTTGATTTCAACGACTGTTCACGAGTGCCGGTACTGAACCGTGATGATTATCCACTGGTGGGCATTGATGCGCTGATGAACGCCGGTTGGCCTAAAGCCATGGGGATTGAAGCCCGTGGTATTTTGGCGGTCTCCAGCTACTTTGGTGCAAATGACTTTGCCGACAATAAGCCGATCACGGCAGCCAATATCGTGCAGCGTGAATACCACCATATCTTCCCTGATGCACTGCTATCTGAGGCTGGGATTAAGAGCTATTTCGCTTTGAACTGTGCTCTGATCACCTGGAAAACCAACCGTATTATTGGTCGTAAAGATCCGCTGGCCTATATCAAAGAGCGGGTAGATTTGGCTGATGAGTCCAGTGTCAAAGATCGGCTGGAAACCCATCTGATCTCTTACAAGCAGCTCAGCCAAGCGCACTACGGTGATTTGACGGGCGAAGCCCTTAAACAGCGTCTTGAAGCTGACTTTAATGCGTTTATGCATACTCGGGCGATATTGATCGAAAAGGCCGCGCAAGAATTGGCCGCGGGCAAGCAACCCAGTGTGCAAAGTATCTGGGAGCAGCAGGAGGCGGCTGCATGAGTATCGCCACGTTCATCCAGCAGGAAATCTTTGCAGACCGGCTCGCCAGTGCCGACTCCCATCAAGTGCTGGTCGTGTACGATCCTGACCTGCGTTATCGCCAGCTCTGCCTGGATATGGCCGATGAGCGCCGAGTTGTGGTGGATGCCACTGAATCCAGCCTGCAAAGCCGTGCGCTGGCGCTGGAAGCATTGCAGCAGCTGGGGCAAAAGAAGATTGATCAGCTCCTGGTCTATGTGCCGGTTGCCAAACCACTGGAAGATGAAGCACGACAGATTGACCCCTTTGCACTCTATGCCGCCTGTGGTGCGGTGTTTCCTGACGGTGATGGTGATGAGTACCGCAATCTTTGCCTGAAAGCGAAGCCTGATCACGCCACCCAGGTGCGCAGCATTTTCGATAAGGACGCCAATCCCAGCTTTGCGGTGATCGATGCCATCGGCGGTGGACTGGAGTGGCCCAACTTGCGCACACTGCTGGAGGTCGAATCCAGCCGAGACATTATTTTTGCCTTGCTGGTGCCCAACGAACGTCAGCAGGATGCACTCAAGGGCAGTGATGCCTGGGTAGCTGAGGTTAAAACCCTGCTACAAAACGCCCTCGGTTTGAAGCTGCGTACCCGTGCCAAGAGCTGGAGCAGTATTGCCGATGAGCTCTGGACGTACTTGCTGTTCAGTGAATTTGCTTTTGATCTACCTGACGCATTACCGGAGGCGCTGGGCGACATGCCCCGTGCGCCTGCTGAAGCGGAACCGTTGATCGAAGACTTATGCGAGCGACTGCGAAACGATCGCCGCACCCAGCCTGCATACATCGATCGCGCTGAACGCATCGAGTCCGAACTGGAGCTGGTACAACACTGCCAGGCCATGACCGACCTGGGCCGCAAGGATACCTTCCCGTTTGAAGAGCGTACCTTCATGCATCAGGCCGTTGAGGCGTTGCAAGCGGATGATACGGATCGGGTGCGCGATATTCTTGAGCGTCATGCGCAGTCGGTTTGGACCGGCAAAGGCGAAAGCCAGGCGCAATGGGATCTGTTGCGCTCCGCCTTGATGTTGATGGAAGCCTGTGAGCAGAGGGAGCTGGAGCTCCCCAATTATGCCCGCAACATGGAATCTCTGCTGGAGTTTTATATCTGTCAGCTGCGCGATGTGGACCGCCTGCACCGTGAGTTTGAGCAAGCCGTCAGTGACTATGACTGGCAGGATACCTATGGCGTGATGGAGCCGGTGAAGCGCCGCATTCGCCAGAGCTATGGCCGTCTGATTGAGAAGGTACAGATCCCGTTTACCAAACACCTGGAGCAGAGTGGTTGGCCAGTGGCGGGTTACCTGTCGAATACGGAAGTGTTTGATAAGCTGGTAGCGCCCAGGTTGCAGCAAAGCGGGCAAAAAATTGCCTACCTGATGGTGGATGCCCTGCGGTATGAGCTCGGTGTTGCACTTGAGCAGCAGCTTAAGGAAGATGGCAAAGTCGAACTCAAACCGGCGCTGGTCCAGCTCCCCAGTATCACTCTGGTGGGTATGGCGAGTCTGTTGCCGGATGCAGCGTCCAGCCTGGTACTCAAGAAAACGGATGCCGGGATGGTACCGATGATGGGTGATCAGGCCGTCAGCAGCGTTGCCCAACGTATGGAATGGGTGCGCAGGCGTTACGGCCAGCGTTTCCAGGAAGGACGACTGGAAGAGTTTGTTCGCAGTAAATTTGATATAGACGACACTACCGAACTGCTGATTTTACGCTCGGTTGAGATCGATAGTCACTTTGAAAACCATCCTGATACGGCGCCTGAGCAAATTACAAAAGCGCTTCAGCGTATCCGCAGAGCTGTGCATAAGTTGCAGGAACGCGGGTTTAACCAGGTCGTGATCGCCACCGACCATGGTTTCTTTATGAACACCCATGCGGGTGCCGGTGATACCTGCCAGAAGCTGTCAGGTAACTGGCTCAACATCCATGAGCGCTGCCTGTTGGGTGACGGCGCTGAAGATCCCAATCATTACCTACTCAGTGCTGAGAAGGCGGGTATTCGGGGTGATTTCAGTAAGCTCGCCGGGCCGCGATCTATGGCGGCATATCGTTCCGGGTTGCTCTACTATCATGGTGGCGCATCGTTGCAGGAGTGTGTGGTGCCGGTGTTGGATATCCAGCTGAAAGAGGCTGAGCAACCCGCCATACAGCAGGCCAGTGTGGTGCTGAATTACAAGAATGGCGCCAAGCGTATTACTACCCGGATGCCGGTGATCGATCTGAGTGTCGAAACCCAGGATATGTTCTCGGTGGGTGAAGCGTTCGAGGTGCTGCTGGAGGCGCAGGATAAGAAGGGCAATGTTGTCGGTGAAGCCAAGCCAGGTGGTGCGGTGAATGCCGCCACCGGTACGATTACCCTGGAGCCAGGCAATAAAGCCCAGGTGACTTTGCGCATGCAGATGGAGTTTGAAGGCAAATTCAAAGTGAAAGCGCTTAACCCGACAACGCTGGCGGTATACGCTCAGCTTGAATTGGAAACTGACTACGCGGTGTAACCCATGGATGCTCTGGACCAGAAAATTACCCAAGCCTTTGACGGTAAAGTTGTCCGCAAGGATCTCGTACACCGCATCAAGAAGGGGACCAATGTTCCCACCTTCGTACTGGAGTTTCTGCTGGCGCGATACTGTGCCAGTGACGACGAGGCGGAGATTACCGCCGGTATGGAAGCCGTGCTGGAAACCCTGCAGGACAACTATGTGCGCCCCAATGAAGCCAACAAGGCGCAGTCGGTGGTGGCCACCAAGGGCAAGCATCGCTTTATCGACAAAGTGCATGTGAACTATGTCGAAAAAGATCGCCGTCACTGGGCTGCGCTGGAAAACTTCGATTCACGCAAGGTTGCGATCAGCGAGAAGTTCTACCGTGACAACGACCGTCTGCTGCAGGGTGGTCTCTGGTGTGAAGTGACCATCGCCTACAACGAGATCGAAGACGACGATTACGCCTTCTACATTGAAGACCTGCGCCCCATCCAGCTAAGTCGCTTCAGCTATGAGCAGTATTGCGAAGGGCGGGATGAGTTCAGCCGGGATGACTGGATGGATGTGGTACTGCGTTCAGTGGGCTTGGAGCCCAGCAAGCTGACACAGCGGGTGAAGATGCACTTCATCGCCCGACTGCTGCCCCTGGTCGAGCCCAACTTCAACTTCATTGAGCTTGGGCCACGCGGTACCGGTAAGTCCTATTTCTTCAGTGAGTTCTCGCCGTACTCCACTCTGATCAGTGGCGGCCAGGCGACTAAGGCTACGCTGTTCTACAACAATCAGCGCAAGAAGATAGGCTTGGTGGGCTTCTGGGATACCGTTGCCTTCGATGAGGTCGGCGGCATCAAGGTCAAAGACCCCGACACCATCCAGATCATGAAAGATTTCATGGCCAACGGCCGCTTCTCCCGAGGGGTTGAGGTGATCGCAGATGCTTCTATGGCGTTTGTGGGTAACCTGGATTTGTCGGTGAAGCAGATCGTGAATTCAGAGGTCTATGATCTGTTTCAGCCGTTGCCGAAAGAGTTCGACCTGGCAGTCATGGACCGCTTCGCCTGCTATCTGCCGGGCTGGGAAATGCCCAAGAACAGCAGCGAATTCTTGACCAACAACTACGGATTCATTACCGATTACCTGGCTGAAGCTTTCCACTACCAGCTGAAGCACACCAACCGCTACGAAGAAGTCTCCAAGCGCATCCGCTTGGGGTCGGCGGTGGAAGGCCGAGACGAGAAGGGCATCAAGAAAACTGTCGCGGCACTGATCAAAATTCTGCATCCATCATCTCCGCCAAGTGATGAAGAATTTACTGAGTATGTGGAGTATGCGGTTGAGTGCCGCCGTCGGGTGAAAGAACAGATGAACAAGCGCAAAACCGATGACGAGTTTGCGCGTATCAACTTGTCTTACTTCGATACTGAAGGTCGGGAAGTGGTTGTGTACTGCCCAGAGTCGAAAGACGCTGGTGCCACCCAGGAACCTTCACGCAAAAATATCCACAACGCTGAAGCGGAGAGTGGCCAGCCGGACGTTTATACACAGGCTGAGCAAGCATCTGAAGCAGAGGTAGTAACCGCAGGCAGTACTCAGCCTGTCATCGCAGCTAAAGCCGCGCCCGTAATGCCTCAGGACGCGCCTCTAGAGCCCCAAGAGCAGCACTTTACTATTTACTACGGAGATACTGGTCACAGCTACGAATCCATCGTAGGACCCTATTTGGGCGCTGCAAAGGTGGTGGAGATAGAAGACCCCTACATTCGTGCGACTCACCAAGTCCAGAACTTTGTTCGTTTCTGCGAAGCTGCGCTAAAAGCTCCCAGTGTCAGAAAAATAATCCTCACCACCAGCTATGATGAGGAAACGGACATCAAAGAGCTTGCAGCACGCTTCGACGAGCTGAAACAGAGCCTGGTGGAGTTGGACATTGAGCTGGAAGTGAAGATCAACGAAAACCTCCACGACCGTGAGATCCGCATCGACAACGGCTGGATCATCAAGATTGGCCGTGGCTTGGACTTCTTCCAGAAACCCGACAGCTGGTTCGGTATCGGCGTGACGGATCTGACGCTGCGAAAGTGTCTGGAGACTAAGGTGGATATCTTCAGGGGGTGATTGCCTGACAGGTTTTGGGGACCATGTTGGCCTTGCCCCGGCTATCAACATCAAGGAGTGATGGCATTGAACAAGAAAAAAAATATCAAGGATCAAAGACTTCTCTACCACCTGACAAGCCTGAACAATATCAGCTCGATATTAGGCAATGGTCTTCAGCCGAGAGCTGCCTTGGAGGCGTTCCACGATGTGGCTGATGCAGAAATTTTGACTGGTAGAAGTGAGCATGAGCTGGAAAACTACGTTCCTTTCCATTGGTTTGCCAAGAATCCCTTTGATGGCCGTGTTCAAACAGACCGGCCTGATGAAAACTTCGTTTTGATAACGGTACGTCGAACAGTGGCTAAAAGCCAGAATTGGAAGGTACTTCCCAGGCACCCCTTAGCCAAACAAGATTTTAGATTCTACGACTATCGAGAAGGCTTTGAATTGATTGACTGGGAGCTGATGGATACGAGGGATTATCACGATCCAGACTGTAAAAGTGTCTGTATGGCGGAATGCCTGTCACCAGGAGCCGTTGGCGTCTCTGATTTCTTTAAGATCTTTGTCCCAACAAAGCAGGTAGGCAGTGTTGTAATGAGTGAAGTAGCTAAGCTAAGGCTGTCGCTTGAAGTAACAGTAAATCGGAACATGTTCTGCTAATGGCATATACCAAATTGAATCCTGAGAAAGCGTTGATTTGGCGCATTACTCATCGGCGCAATCTGCCGTGGATTCTGGCGAATGGTTTGCATGCAGGTAATAGCGTTGTTCGATCGCAAGATTGGGTGACTATCGGCAACCAGGAGCTGATTGACCGTCGTGCGCACCGGCCAGTACCGTTGCCGCCTGGAGGGATGTTGAACGACTTTGTACCCTTCTATTTTACGCCTTTCTCACCCATGCTATACAACATTCATACCGGTCGGGGAGGGGTCTCTCGGGTTGCCAATGTCGATATTGTAATTCTGGTTTCCAGCCTGCATCGAGTGGTTGAGTTGGGTTTGCCGTATGTATTTACCGATCGCCATGCATACACCGAGACAGCAAATTACTACAATGACCTGACGGATTTGAAGTCCATCGACTGGCCGTTGTTGCAGCAGCGTAACTTTCAGCGTGACCCGAATGACCCCGAGAAGGTCGAACGTTACCAGGCAGAAGCACTGATTCATGGGCAGGTTCCGATTCAGGCGTTGCTGGGCGTAGTTTGCTATACCCAACAGGTAAAAGCTGAACTAGAAGAACAGGCGGCCAAACAGGGTGTCCAATTGGATATCTACTGCAGGCCTCAGTGGTATTTTTGAGGCTAGAGAGTTTTGGAGAAGGCAATGATCAGTTACACCACCGGCAACCTACTCGACGCTGAAGTGGATGCGTTGGTCAACACCGTCAATACGGTTGGGGTGATGGGCAAGGGCATCGCACTGATGTTCAAGGACCGTTTTCCGGCCAACATGGCGGCCTATGCCAAAGCCTGTAAAGCAGGTGAAGTAGAGACCGGGCGTATGTTCGTGACTGAAACCGGCGAGCTTATGGGGCCGCGCTGGATCATCAATTTCCCGACCAAGCAACACTGGCGCTCTAAATCCCAGATGCAGTGGATTATCGATGGATTGGCCGACCTACGTTGCTTCATCAAGGAACATCAAGTCAGATCGATAGCGATCCCACCCTTGGGAGCTGGTAATGGTGGTTTGAAGTGGGTAGATGTGAAGCCTCATATCGAGAAGGCGCTGGGTGACCTGGAGGGGGTAGAAATTGTTATTTATGAGCCCACTGCCAAGTATCAGAATGTTGCTAAAACCAAAGGTGTTGAAACGCTGACGCCCGCTCGTGCTCTGGTCGCTGAACTGGTGCGCCGTTATTGGGTGCTCGGTATGGAGTGCAGTCTACTGGAAATCCAGAAGCTCGCTTGGTTTATGGAACGGGCCATCGAAGCTGAAGGGCTGGAGCCGCTGGATCTGCGCTTTGTTGCCAATAATTATGGCCCCTATGCTGACCGCTTGAGACATTTGTTGGATGCACTGGATGGCAGCTACCTGAAAAGCGACAAGCGCATTAGCGATTGTGGTCCGTTGGATACAATCTGGTTCAATGATGCCAAACGCGACAAGGTTGCTCTTTACCTTAATACGGAGGCAAAAGCTTATTTACCTGCCCTGGAAAGAACCTCCAAGCTGATTGATGGCTTTGAGTCGCCATTTGGGCTTGAGCTGCTGTCGACTGTCGACTGGTTGCTCGCGGAAGAGCAGGTGGCACCTGAGCCTCAGGCGCTTCGAGAAGGGGTCAGCCATTGGCCAGCGGGTGAAAGCTGGGCCCAACGTAAGTTGAAGCTTTTTGATTTAGGGAAGTTAGAACTGGCTTTGAAGCGGCTGCAGCAGGTGCCGTTGCAGGCGGCGGGTTGAAGAAGCTTTCTTTTGGAATAACATTCGTCAATGTTTTGAGCCGCTGGTGTTAGATAGTCTGCACCAGCGTAATCAAGAATTGGAAGAACTCAGTGCTGAGTATAGATGACATCGCAAAAGCATCCTCATTTTTATTAATGTTGGCTGGAAGCTTGTTCTTTGGATATTTGGGTAAGCCTACAGAGATGGGTCTAGTTATACTTGCTGGCGCACTGGGCCTTGCATTTGCAAACATTGATAAGGTTAGCGAATTCAGTGGTGGTGGTTTTGCGGCAAAAATGAAAGACATCGTAGGGCCGATGATTGCAAAGGAGACCGAACCTGAATTTGAGGCTCAACTGACGGATCCACCCCCAGCTTTTGCATCGATAAATGATGTTGAGCGCAAGGTCATAAATGCTTTGGGTAACACAAAGTACACATGGCGTTACCTTAGCGGATTAGCTGAAGATACGCAGTATTCCCGAGCTACTATTTCAAGGACTGTTCGCAGGCTTATGGAACAAGGCATTGTAGTTGTGACCGATGGGGCAAATGGGCAAGTGTGGGGGCTAACTGAATTAGGACGTTCTGTTTTACAGCATATTGATCAGGCGAATGATCAAAAATCAAGCTAAGCCTCAAACCAACGAAGAAACCTGTGCCAATCGTGGCTGTAGATCCACGAGTTATGGTGATTTCTGGTGTACAGGGAGATAGGAGGATGGCGTATCCTGTTGATTGATCACGACCAAGATCTCAATCAACAGAAGGTGATACGCCATGACCAAGTCTACCCTGAGAGCTCTTTCACAACCAGAAGAACAGGTGACAGATCCGCTGACTGAGTTGCTGCGCAGTGGCGCACGCGAGCTGATCGCACAGGCAGTGGAGGCCGAACTCCAAGTGCTGCTGGAGCAGCATGCTGAACATCGGCTGCCGGATGGTCGCAAGGCTTTGGTGCGCAATGGCTATTTGCCCGAGCGTACTGTGCAGACCGGTATCGGCGATGTCGAGATCAAGGTACCGAAGGTCAGGGATCGCAGCGGCTCCGGCGTCCGCTTCAACAGCTCTCTGTTGCCGCCATACCTGAAGCGCGCCCGGAGTGTCGAGGAGCTGCTGCCCTGGCTGTATCTGAAGGGTGTGAGTACGGGCGATTACCAGGATGCGCTGTCCGCGTTGCTGGGCGATCAGGCCAAGGGGCTTTCCGCCAACACCATCAGTCGATTGAAGCAGCACTGGAGTGACGAGCACCGCGGCTGGTGTCAGCGTGATCTGAGCCAGAAGCGGTATGTGTACTGGTGGGCAGATGGTGTCTACAGCAACGTCCGTATGGATGATCGTCTCTGCCTGCTGGTGATCATCGGAGTAACAGAGCACGGGCGTAAGGAACTGGTCGCCGTTGAAGACGGTTACCGTGAGTCAGAAGCGAGCTGGTCAGAGCTGCTGCTGGGCCTGCGTGAACGAGGTCTGACGACGAGTCCTAAGCTGGCGGTCGGAGACGGAGCCCTTGGGTTCTGGAAAGCACTGGCCAAGTGTTACCCCGATACCCGTCATCAGCGCTGCTGGGTGCACAAGACAGCCAATATCATGTCGGCACTGCCGAAGTCTGTTCAACCCAAGGTGAAGGCTGCGCTGCATGATATCTGGATGGCAGAAACACAGGACGATGCACACAAGGCCTTTGACCGGGCGCTGGTTCGCTTCGAATCGAAGTATCCCGGTGCCATGGAGCGCCTGCGAAAGGATCGGGAAGAACTGCTGGCGTTCTACGATTTTCCGGCCGAGCATTGGGTTCATATTCGGACAACCAATCCGATCGAATCCACATTCGCGACCGTGAGGCTGAGAACCAAGCGAGCTCGGAACTGCGGCTCGCGCGAGACCACGCTGGCGATGGTCTACAAGCTGCTGGAGTCAGCGCAGAAGAACTGGAAGCGGATCAAGGGATTTAATCTGCTGACCCTCGTGGTCAACAACGTGAAGTTCAAGGACGGCGAACAAGTACAGGATCAATCAGACAGGAACGCGGCCTGATGCCGTACACCAGATTTGACAATAACTC